>JAABUP010005435.1_pt1 | contig 19390 bp, 4 predicted proteins | sample 5559201 | NCBI WGS metagenome assembly JAABUP01 (sample SAMN10711887, study PRJNA513373) | rock metagenome | isolation source: Antarctica rocks | place: Antarctica
GCAGGTAATTGGTACTCATTCGAGCTTCCTGTCCTATGTACTATGAGAGGCCAAAGCCGAGGAGCTCATCATAGCTTTTCTCGACGTAACGTCTTTGCCGAGGTGATCAATAACATTCTAGTTCCGGGGTGTGATTCCAAAATCCGACAGTCCGCGTGGAGTTGGAGAGCGACTAACATTGATTGTCTACTTATCCACTGTGGAGAGAGGTTGAGAATCTTGGTAAGCCCACGCTAAAGTTTTATCTGATGATCTGATTAGGTTTCCCCTTTTCGGCACTAGAAGAAATCACCACTTCCCCTATATCTCAACATCAACGTAAGATGGCTAAGAGTGTCTCATATAAAATATACTTGGAATCAAAATCCGCACAAAATCTACATACAATATTTAGACGGAAAATGACTTTTTAATATTGATGTTCGGATCATGGATTCAGCCCTACAGAGGCTGCTCATTTGGCGGGTGTGTTCATTTGAGGGGTGATTTCTTCTACTCCAAAAGCAGTCAAGCCTCACTCGGCAAGAATTGCGTTGGTCTAGAACCCTGCACAAGCAGGGATGATGTTTCCTTAGTCGAAGCGTATGGAAAAAAATATTACGAACAGCAAGAGAAAAACTCAACGAAGAATGAGACGGGTCGATTTGCTCAACGGCCAAGCCCCTTGCCGCCCATCAATAATGGATTTGAAGCGAGTCTCTCGTCATATGTCTGGTCGTGAGGCACGTCTGAGCGCCCACGTCACACAGATCAGGCAGGTCGATAAGATGAGAGGACTGAGATCTCGGCTGGGTTGTCGTGGGCGTATTTGGCCGCGTACTACGAGCGAGGTCACGCTGGTTAAGACCAGTCCTATTGCCATCGCAATCTTCGTTGACAGTCCTTGACGATCAAATCATACATCTCCCTATAGGCAACTGTAAGGAAATTGCTGTGATGGATCGATATCCTGAGCATCATCGCTTAGGTATGGACGATTCAGCACACGACATTGTGGTTGCTGTGACAGGCCTCCCAAGCCTTGATGCAACTCACGCGCCCATTACAAAGCTTCCACCATTAGATATCTTTGATCATGGCTCTTACTCATCGTTGCCGCGAGCCACTACCACTACCCGCAATTTTCAGCTACAGAACCACAACCAGACGTGCGGTAGTGATAGCCCGCAAAGCCATTCGCAGGCTGTTATCTATCATCTTCAACAATATGCACACTTCATCATTGGCCTGACAGGTCAAGATACGATCTCGATTCTCTGCAATCTCATGAATGATTTGAGGAGCTGGCGTGGTATCCTCGTTGCAGAGCGAGGGCATGACTACCCTGACCAGTGTCATCTTCTGGTTGCTGGAAGCGGGAACAGCTCAGCCACAGCATTAACAGACGTCACGGACTTCTCGTTTCATTTCGGTCCTCTCGAGGAATGGGATGAATGGTGTTCAGCCCACGTTTTTTCAATTATGATGATGGCTACCGCTGAATGTGCTGTCAAATTATCAGGATGCAGTATGCCCGAAGCCGCGGTCAAATGCGTTTTGGACCAGGTCGAAATTGTACTCTCCGAACGTGAAATCTCCACGGGAGACACTTCTGGTGAGAGATTATCGATTTTGACTGGTGATGCAACCGGGCGCCAATTAACATGTGGCTCATCGACAACTGACAGAATTCTCCTCCATGAACTGTTTGAGGCACAAGCTAGGCAGACCCCTGAACACTGCGCTATTGAATTTATACGCCCGCAAAGGCCAAGAGAGTCTCTAGATAGAGTACTGACATTGTCTTATAAAGAGCTAAATGAAAAGTGCGATAGCTTGGCCAAAGAAATCCGAGTAATTCTCGACTCAGACCACTCGCGGCGTTCGCAAAACTTCATTGTGCCGGTGTTCCTGTCTGCGAGTCCAGAGCTTTATGTCTCTTATCTCGCAATCCTGAAAGCGGGCTGTGGTTTCTGTCCCCTCCCGACAGACGCACCAAGCCATAGGCTCAAAGATATTCTCGAAGACGTCCAACCAGCCGTAGTTCTAGGTATCGGTACAGCGCCAGAGAATGATCCATGGCTTGAAGCGTCTTGCTGTTTCAACTTCACGTGGCTGGATGTTCGAAGCTGTACTCGTGGCTCATACGCAGCATCGACAACTCAATCTACACCCAGTAGCCTGGCGTACTTGATGTACACTAGCGGTTCTACTGGAAAGGCTAAAGGTGTCCAAATGTCACACCGTGCGGCGACTGCCTCGATCGCTGCTCATATGGAACGGTATCAAGCGAGTATGCCTCGTAATATACCGATGCGTTGGTATCAATTTGCCGCACCAACATTCGATCCCTCCATCATGGAGATTTTTGTCACGCTCTGCTGCGGCGGCACATTGTGCTCCGCACCTCGCGAAATGACAATATCGAATCCCGAAGCGGCTATCACGGAAACAAGATCTACGGTCATGATGGCTACTCCTGGATTTGCCTCGATACTTGACACTGACCGTTTACCCACATTGCAGTGCTTATGGACTATGGGAGAGACTCTTGGTCGAAATGTCATCGCTAGTTTCGCGGAGTCGAAGACACAATACATGACAAGGGCTGTTAGCGGGACGACTCGTCCAACTATGCATCTCTGCAACGCGTATGGTCCTACCGAAGCAGCTATTAACGTGACGTTCTTTCCGAATGTTCCTAACAATATCCGGGGATCTATCATCGGCTATCCGCTTGCAACCTCCTCGATTCTAGTGATTGATCCAAAGTCATCAGTAATCAAGCCAGTACCTCTCGGCTTTGTGGGCGAGCTTGTCGTAATGGGGAGGCAAGTTAGTCTCGGATATCTTCGACGGCCTAAGGAGAATTCCGTTGCCTTTGTTGAGGATGATCGCTATGGAAGATTGTATCGCACGGGAGATCGCGCGAGAGTCGTTTGGGATGCGAAAGGCACACCACTGCTCGAATACCTAGGACGATTCTCAGACGAGCAAGTGAAGATTAACGGGCAACGCGTCGAGCTTGGGGAGATAGAAAGCGTCCTCTGCATCCTTCCCGAGGTTCGTGACGCTGTCGCTGTTGTAGAGAGACCTGTTCAAAATGGAAAAACAGGAGTCTCTTTAGTCGCGTGCCTTGTTCTAAACCCGAATTTGAAATCATCTCTGGAGTCTGTCAGCGAGACATGCAAGCATACCATAGCCTCAAGACTACCTTCTCATATGCAACCAGCGAGGTTTGCATTTGTCAATTTACTCCCCCGGACGTCGGCCGGCAAAGTCGATCGCAAAGAGATCGTTCGAATTGCCTCGAAGCAGCATGACTCCTTGCAGTATTCGCTGGGACCACACATAGAGACTACTTCGAGAGATTCAGAAAGAGATCAACCCGATTCAAATCCAAGAGAGGGGCATTTTCGACCCTCTTTTGAACGCGCTTTGCAGAAGACTATTGGGCCTTCAAGGTCGGCATCTGAGCACCTGAAGTATGGATTAGATAGCCTCTCTGCCTTACGCTTCTTACGAAATATTAAGGAGCAAGACATTCATGTTCTGTCATTGAAAGATATCCTACATGCAAGCTCAATCGAAGACTTAGCACGACTAGCGAACGATCGGTCTCAGGATCAGAGATCGTATAACATCCACGGAGGACAGTATATCTCACCAGATCTGAGAAATTCGCTTGATAAGTTTCGCGCTCGTTGGCAATTTGTCGTGGAACGAAATCTAGATATTGCAGGGGATGAAGTACAAGATGTTCTGCCCACAACCGCCACGCAAACGCGCCTTTTGCTTAGCTTTTCTAAATCTTGTTCCAGTTCCGCGATGCAAAGAAAATACGTTCATCATTCTATCCACAACTTTCCCGGGGAAATTGACGTGAAGAAATTAAAAGCCTTGTGGTCTAATGCTCTAAAACGCCACGATGTTTACCGGACTGTATTCACAGCCGTTGATGATGACTTATCTCCATTTGCGCAGACCATTCTGATCCCTAGTGGCCGCCTTGCTACGATCCGGTGGTTTGAGAGGTCCGTCACCACGTCTACTGTGAATCTAGACAATGTGGATATCATTATTGCTGCGCGGGAAGCCGAGCTTATGATTACCTTAGAAAACCCTACGCCTATTCTTACCCTCGTGAAATCTCCAGGTCATTCATCAGTCTTATTAAGTATGGTCCACGCCATTTTTGACTTAGGCTCGCTACACCTCTTGCTTGAGGAGATAGCAGCCGAACTCGACGGGAATCGGCCTCTCGTTCGGAGGGAGCTACGGTTTGCTGCCGAAGCACATTTCGCTTCACAAACGGCCGAGACGAATGCCTTCTGGAATGACTACCTGTATCAGTACGAGGCTCTGCCTTTCCCGTCCCTGACCCGCTTTCGATCCGAAGTGAGGATAGGATCCACATCAGTATCTCAATTAACGTCCGCATTGAGTATGGAGAAATTCGAAAAACGATCGAGAGATCTGCTGTGCTCACCTTTGGCTGCGCTCCAAGCAGCCTGGTCTACGATTCTATTAGCGTATACGTCATTTACATCTAGCGAAGTTGTCTTTGGGAGCGTCTTTTCTGATCGCTCAGACGGTGGCAAACAGATTTGCGTTGCTCCAACTTTCAGCGTAATTCCCACACGAACACGCTTCAGCCGGTCGTCGCTTAACATTGACGTTCTCAGAACCTTGACGGATGGAAACTCCAGAGCTAGTCGCCATCTCCAATCCTCGCTTCGAACCAAAGACTCCAATCGTTTACCTTACGATACAACAATAGCGCTGCAAGTGTTTCAAGGCGTTGATGATGGTAAGGAAATGCGGCAGAACATGGTAACTCTTCCCATGGCACACGACTATGCTGTCATGATCGAAGCTATCCCAGATGCAAAGGACCAAATCTTCCTCAAAGCGACCTATTCTGACAGGCATCTTGATCATGAATCAGCAAAGGTGATGCTCTCTCAACTTGATGAAATTTTGATTTGGATTCTCACTAATCCAGTTTTGCCATATTGTGATGCGTTTAATTCCTTGAAACCGGACAAGCTTTCCATTCTGAATCCGAGGCCTGTTATGGAACCTGCAGCAGAGTGCTATTTGCTTCATACGCAATTTGAGCTCAATGCCCGAGCGCATCCTGATCGTACTGCTCTTGAATACTATTGCTCTCTGGAGGACACGCCTGAAGCTATCGAACGATATTCATACAGGGAGCTGAACGCTAAAGCCAATAGCTTAGCAGAGGAAATTAGCTCGAAGCTTGGTGACACGAGGGGCGCTGTGATACCAATTTTAATTGACAAGCAGCCGGAGTTGTACCTCGCTGTCTTGGGCGCTCTTAAAGCTGGAGCAGCTTGGTCTCCAATAGATGTCAATTCGCCAGCTGGAAGACGCCAAGGACTAATTACTCGCCTTGGTGCGAAGCTGATACTCACTTCCCAAAACACACTCTTCGCCGATACCGGAATTCCTGAGGGTGTGGAGATTTTGACCGTGCCAATAGAGAGAAGCGTTAACGACAAACAAGACCCAGAAGCGTCTAGCTACGATCGTGTTGCTACACCTGATTGTTTAGCATATCTTATTTGGACCAGTGGAACCACAGGGGCACCGAAAGGAGTTCCGATATCTCATAGAGCGGGGTGTGCGAGCATGGCAGCCCTCCAAGCCCGCATCCCAAATGGGACCAAAAACGGTGTTCCTGCACGCTGTCTACAATTCTCTCAACATACATTCGATGTATTTGTGCAAGACTTATTCTTCACATGGGGCGTGGCTGGAACCGTCATCTCGGCAAGCAGAGAGGTGATGACGAATTCTTTTGCAGAATTGTCACGCAGGGCTAAAGCAAGTCATGCTCATTTGACGCCAGCATTTGCTGCGACTGTAGGACGTGATTCTTGTCCGTCCCTAGAAGTCGTCACGATGATCGGGGAGAAGCTGCCACAACATGTTGCTGACGATTGGGGTCGGGGATTGAAAGGTTATAACACATACGGTCCGGCGGAAGTGACAGTGGTTTCGACAATAGCCGAGTTTAGTGGTAGCGGTAAATCCGTTAAGAGCTCCAACATCGGCGGACCCCTTCCTTCGATCTCGTCTTACGTCCTTCGAGAAGGGAAAGAAGTAATGATCCAAGGGATTGGTGAGCTTGCCCTTGGCGGCCCGCAACTTGCTGCAGGCTACCTGAACGATCTGGAAAAGACTGGCGCAAAGTTTATCAAATATGACTGTCCTGAGAAAGACCTCTATCTTACAGGCGATATCGTTCGCCAGCTTACTGATAGAACACTCGATTTCATTGGACGTGAAGACGATCTTGTCAAGCTTGGAGGAATACGCGTTGAGTTGAGTGAAATAAGCTTTGTAATGAGGGGCTGCCACAAGCTGATAGCCGGAATCGAAACTCGCTACATTAGTCGACGTGATCGTCCCAGTAAAGTTGTCGTGTCTTTCATCGCTGCGAATGTAGAGTGCGACACCACGGACCGCAGTCTGCCAGTTTGTACACCCGAAAGCGCAGAGATAGCGAGATGTGCAATGAAGCAAGCACAGCAAAGTTTGCCCGACTTCATGGTACCTAGCACCATTCTCATCCTCCAGAAGATACCAAACACGTCGTCTGCAAAGATAGATCGTAAGGCGCTGGAGAAGGCATTTGAAGATTTAGATCTGGAATCATGGGAAGTGGCTATGACGTTAGGTCAATCTGAGACCTCTGATGGACGAGAGTGGTCTAGTAATGGGCTCAGACTTAGACGCTGTCTGTCCGAATTTTCCAGTGCCCCTCTCGACACCATACATGTCCATAGCTCTCTACATTCTCTTGGCATCGACTCCTTAAGCGCAGGCAGATTTGCTCAACGCCTGAGAGATTTTGATATGTGCCTTAACATAATGGACATCCTTCAAAGCCAGACTGTACATGATGTAATACGGATATTTGAAGAGGAGATTTCGAACACTACAATCCTAGACAGCCAGAATTTTGCAACAGAGCAGTTCAACGATGCCTGGCTGCCCCATGTATTATCGAGTCTAGGCGAAAATCCGATCTTTGTCATGCCTACTACTACCCTGCAAGATGGACTCTTGAGCGAGAGTATGTTAAACAAGTCGTCCTACTGGAGCAATCACCTTTTCGAGCTAAACCCAAATGTGGCGATTGATCGTCTACACTCTGCCTGGAAATCGGTCGTTGAAAATACCGAAGCGCTTCGCACATGTTTCATAAATCTCGCAGAAGTAGGCCGTGCTGACTTGTTGCCCTCATGCCCATCCTCATTCCTTCAAATCGTTTCAAACAGGACAGAACTTGATTGGGATGAGCTCGATACGAGCGGTGACCTGAGCCATATTGCACAGGGCCGCGCTAACCGCATAGTCTCTCATCACAATAAAACTACATTCCACCAAAACCCTTTCGCAGTGACCATTATCAAAGACGGAAGGAGCATGCGACTCATGTTGACCATCCACCATGCAATCCACGATGCGGAATCACTTGATTTTATCATGAATGACCTAGCATCTGCCTACCAAAACTTGACTATCCCCAGGCGCTCTCAAATCAGGGACGCTCTGCCACCATCTATCAATTACAAAGGGAGAGAAAGCGACGAAGGATACTGGCAAAGCATCCTTAGTCCATACGCGGATATCGAATTGCCTCCGTGGCCTGAGCTTATTGGAGTAGAGAAATCTCCTAACAAGAAAGTGTCCAGATCGATGATCTCGGGCAGCCTGAAGCTAAATTTGGACAGGGAAAAAATTGCCCATGCGACTCGAACTCTTCACACAAGTTTCAGCGTCATATTAAAAGTTGCTTTCGGTTGTCTTCTCCTTGATTACTTAGAGACGTCGGCGGTTGTTTTCGCGGAAGTCTTGTCGCAAAGATTCAAGAGTCCAAAATGTCGAGACGCGATTGCACCACTAGTGGCAACCATCCCTGTACCATTCACAGCGAAACAGACAGCAGTGGAGCTTTTCTCAGAACAGAATCACAGGACTGCTCAATCTTGGTCTCATGGGAGTCCTTCTGGCGCTTTTGTAAGGAAGATATTGCGACGTTCTCCAAAGCAGCCACTGTATCCTGCCGTCTTCGTTTTTCATCCCCCGAAAGAGAGCACTGATCGTGCAATAACCCCCGGAAAGGAGCTTTGGCACCAGGGCGAGGACCCCGTTGGTCTCTCCGTCGAGCACGATTTAGCGCTCAATGTGTACTCTGACGACGGCTGGACACTTGAGGTCACAGTCAGTGACCGAGTGATGAATCATGATAGTCTCAAGATCTTCTGCCGCCAGGTCGAAGCTTTCACTTACGCTATCTTAAGCAAACCAAATCAGCCTCTTCTCGGGCTCTTGGACCACGCAGGTTGTGATATCATTTCTAGATCTGAATCTAGTCTGCCCGAATCAGAGACCCATCCATGCAACGCCAACCCCACATACTGGCTGGAGCATTATTCTAAGAATCATCCGGACTGGAATGCTGTAGAAGTAGCTACCAGCGTCGGCCATGAGAACACCAAGACTGAACGCTGGAGCTATTCGACGCTTTTCAAGGAATCACGCAAATTTGCTAGATTCATCCGAAAACGCGGCCACAACAACGAGATTATCGGCGTGTGCACTGGAAGAACACTAGAATCATATGCAATTATAGTCGGAATTCTCATGTCTGGCAACACTTATCTGCCGATCGATGATGGACTCCCGCTGCAGCGAAAGTTTCTCCTCCTTGACGACAGTAAATGCCCTCTCTTAGTGACAGACAAGGCATGCGTTGCGGCATTTAAGATTTCACCATCGCAATGCTCCATTCTCAATATTGATGATAGCTCTGTGGCTCATGAGCTTCAAAGAACGTCAGACGCTGGACTTCCACCTCCAGGACGGCAGGAGACCGCCTACTTACTGTATACCAGTGGCTCAACAGGCAAGCCAAAAGGTGTTTTAATCAGCCATAGATCATTGTGCGGCTTCATTGAAGGCCTTACCAATTTCATTAATCAGTGCTGCGCTTGCGCAAACAAAAAGGCTGGGGTTGGTAAATGGCTAGGCTTAGCAAGCCGAGCGTTCGACGTACATCTTGCCGAAATGTTTCTTGCCTGGCGTTCCGGCCTCACCGCTGTCACGGCACCCCGAGAGATATTGCTTAATGACCTACGACTTGCGCTCACGAGCCTCAAAGTCTCACATGCTTGCTTTGTGCCGTCTTTGCTGGAGCAAGCAGAGCTCACACCGGATCAGATTCCAGACTTCGTCTTCATGACCATCGGGGGCGAAAAGCTTTCCAAACGCATTGTGGATACCTGGGCTGGTCACGCAAGGATCACGGCTGTCAATGCGTACGGTCCTACAGAGCTAGCTATCGGATGCAGTGCCTCACAAATCGTGCCCAATCTCAACGTCAGCAACATTGGCTTTCCGTACGGCAATACAACCGCTCATGTGTTAATTCCTGAGACCTTCCATCACGCAAAGAAAGGCCAGTCAGGGGAACTATGCTTTACAGGATGTCTCGTTGGTAATGGCTACCTCAACAGACCAGACGCTAAGGGGTTCGTCGAGGACTTTCAAGGCCAACGCATGTACCGTACTGGTGACATGGCGCGGATGCTTCGAGATGGCTCGCTCTTGTACCTAGGACGTAGCGATGACCAGACGAAGCTTAGAGGCCAAAGAATGGAGCTTTCCGAAATTTCGGAGAACATTCGAACCTCAAGTCAGGACCCTATTGAAGTAGTGTCCCTACTTGTCAATCATCCTGAATTCTCAAGCAATTTTCTGACCAGCTTTGTTGCGGATTCAATCGAGCTGGCAAAACGATATGATGTGAGACCGACATTGATTGAACAGAGGATTGGCGGATTTACAACTCGAATTATCGAGGATTGTAAGAGGAGTCTCCCCGCGTATATGGTTCCAGATTACCTTATTCCGATAGATGTTATACCTCTAGCTGGAGTATCAGGTAAAGCAGATACGAAAACACTCAAAACATTCTTTGCTTCGCTCCCTGTACCGAAGTTACTTGGGACCATGGGCGGAGAATCGAGCGGGACATTCTCTAGACAGCTAACGCCGTCCGAACAACAGATTGCAGATATCGTCAAAGGTGTGTTGAGTGTAGGGGAGCAGCATGATATAAAATCAACAACCAATCTCTTTACGTTAGGTCTAGACAGCCTCAATGCGGTAGGCTTAGCTATCAAGCTTCGCGAAATTGGCGTTCAGTGTACTTTGACTTTGCTGCTAGGCAGTCCAACAGTCGAATCCATAGCAATACATGGTGATTGGGGTCCTGTTATCTCTCATAGTCAAGGCCTTACGCATGAGAACAAGTTCCGCGCCCTGAGAGACAGGGTTCTTGGCCAGGATGACCTCCGTATCTCAGAAGATGCGATCAAGGAGATCTTGCCCTGCCTACCAATGCAAGAGAGTACAGTCGCACTGAGCATCGGAACTTCTAAATCATACATCAACAACGTTACATTCAAGCTAGAACGAGATATCGATATACATCGCTTCAAAAAGGCATGGCAAGATCTAATCAACGATACACCAATCCTCAGAACGATCTTCTACCATTATCAGGACAGCTTTATACAGCTTATACTTTGTCCGCAAACAGCGCCACTACCCTGGACAGAAATAGCTCCAGATCTGGAGGACTCCGCCCAAGACTTCCTGTCTGACCAGGTGGGAGGGATCAATCAAGACATCTCCGAGAGAATTCAAGATCGGCCAGCAGTTAGACTCCATTTTGTCAAAACCTCAGTAGGTCACCACTTACTGTTGTTATCCCTTCATCATGCGTTGTATGATGGTCAATCATTCGACATGATGATGGAAGACCTCAGGCTTCGGTACAACAACCAAAGTGTCCCACGCCGGACTGCATTTAAATCACTCCTTCAGCATATTTCAGCTCAGGATGTCTCATCACAGAAACTTTTCTGGAATCAGTATTTGGCAGGAAGCCACCCAATGCGTATCGGTACAAATAAAGCGGTGGAAGAAGATTATTCTCAATCTATCAATCAGATGTTGAAGATAGACTTATCGCAAGTTCGACTCCTAGCAAATAATCTAGGGGTCACCCTAGCAACACTTACTCAGTCCTTGTTTGCTATCATTCTTTCTAGACGTATAGGAAGAGCTGACATTCTGTTTGGCTCGGTCCTATCGGGGAGATCGGTGCCAATACCAGGCACCGAGTCTATCATGGCTCCGTGTATAACGACAATTCCTCAGCGAATCCAATTCCAATCTAATGACAATCTCTCGCAGCTTGTTCGCCAAGTGCAAAGCACGAGTACAAAATGTTTGGATTATCAGCATTCCTCCCTACGCGACATCGCTAGATGGGCGTGTATCGAACAACCAATGTTTGAGACTCTGTTCTCATTCACATACAAAGCCACTCAACAGCACGATAATCAGCCCTGGAAACAGATCAAAAGCTCAATGTTTCTCGGGTATCCCCTTGCAATTGAATTCACCGCAGACGATTATTTAGACGCCTTGACCGTTACTTGCGAGTACCAAAAATCTTTCGGTACTAAAAAAGACGCTCAAATTTTTGCGGAGGATATAGAGACCCTCCTAATAATGATCATGGACGGGGAAGATCCAAAGATATCCAGTCTCGGTATCGTCGAGCAAGCGTTTGCTCGCGGCAGTGATGTGATTTTATGGGACGAGACAAATTGGTCAGCAGTAGAACAGACAATTAGAAAAGTACTTCACGATATTACAGGGATAGAAGCCTTTCGTATCACTAAGAATGCAACCTTTTTTCAGCTCGGCATAGACTCCGTATCCGCAATTCGCCTTGCCAAACACCTCAGACAAAACGGGCTAAGTGTCAATTCCGCCGACATTATGCGCTATCCAAGTACAGGAGCCCTTGGAAATCATCTACCAAATGAGCTGAAGACTCCACTCCAAAATGCAGATTCCACAGTTCCGAATAATCAGGCTAGGCTCTCAACGCTTGTGAAAGACAAATTGCAGATAACGGCAGACTCTATTGAAGCGACGTATTATTGCACGCCACTTCAAGCTGGCATGATAATTGCAACATTGGCTTCCGATGGTGACGCTTATGTGCACCGACACGCGCGTACATTGCCTGCGGAAATTGATATCGAAAGGCTTCGCCAAGCCTGGACGATGACAGTGCGATCATCAGACATCCTGAGAACGTCCTTCCATCACTTCAAAGAGAATGAGCCCCAATGGATTGCCTGTGTACACCGTGAGATGACCACGGGCCACTTAGACTGCTCCGAAATCTCTCAGCTAAGTCCGACCGCAACTCCTATCAAGTTCTCGCAAGAAGAAGACTTCAGCAAATCACTTTTCCAGGCTGAAATCTCATACACTGGAGAGGAGTCTATTTTCAGATTAACCTTGCATCATGCTCTCTATGATGGGATCTCGCTACCCATGGTATTTGAGAGATTCGCCCTTGTATACAGACTTGGCAGCCCGGATATTTCACAAGTACCTTCATATTACAAGGCAGCGCAGCTTATCAATAAGACGAACACACAATCCACCGGATTTTGGCTTGAAACTCTCAAAGGATACCGTAGTGAGGACGGGCATGAGAGATCAAATCATACACCTCGACAGATGTCGTTTGCGAGGAAATGCCGCATATCTCCAGAAGACGCTCTTGAAAAATGTAAAGTCTCAGGGGTGACTTTGCAAAGCGCGCTGTTGACTGCGTATTCAAAGACCTTGGCTACTGTTCTCGGCAGAAGAGATATTGCTTTCGGCCATGTCGTTTCTGGGAGATCATTACCAATTGAGGGTTGCGAGAGCATTGTCGGTCCACTGTTCAATACAGTTCCGATAAGAATTCGAATCGATCGCCTTCTGGATACAAATCAGGACATGATGAAAACTGTACTAGATTTGACGACCAGGGCTCAGACCCACCAGCATGCCTCATTATCACAAGTGCAGAACGCGTGGCGGATGAGAGAACCATGCGATGGAGCTCGGTTGTTTGACAGTCTCTTTTTGTTTCAAAAAGTAGCATCGGGTCTAGATGATGGCTTTGCACGACCGATAGAAGAAGAAGAAGTGCCAGCACCAACATCGGAGTATTGTCTAAATGTCGAAGTGGAGCAAAACGAGGCTGAAATTGTATTCTCTATGTCGTGTCATGAGGGCTGCTCAGTGGATCAATCCCTCGATCGTTGTATCGACTTGTATGAGGATGTTTTGCGGGACCTGCTTGACAGTCCGATGCGTGCGGTAGGTAGCTATCCGCAAGGTCTTTCGGCACTACCCTTGGAGATACCAAAGATCGAATCGAAAGGGCCGCCAGACAATCGCGATGAACCCAGCGATGACTCAAATTTTCAAATCATAAAAGGTGTTTTGGCCAACGTATCTGGGATTTCCCTAGATCATATTGCCAGTACTGCTAGTATCTTCGCTCTGGGCTTGACCTCTCTTTCTGCCATCAATGTCGCGGCAGAGTGTCGGAGGCAAGGGCTTGAAATAAGCGTCGCAAATGTGCTCCAGGGGGTTACTGCCAAAGGTATCTACGACCGGGTAGCTATCAAGACCGAGCATAAGGAGCAGACACGGGAAGCGAGCACGCTCATCAAGTTCCTCGATCTTCCTAGTTCTCCTGTCAAGGAAGAGTACATCGAGTTGATACTTCCGGCCTTGAGTGGGCAGACGTACCATCTCGATGGCTGGCTGCGATCTGGAAGGACTATGAACATGCCGACATGGAGCTACACTTGCTCCAAACTCGACATCGATCGCTTCCAACGAGTATGGGCTCTGCTACGGGAGCGACATCCAATTCTGCGTACGACATTCACTGCTCTGACTTCGACTAAGGCTGCACAGCTGATTTTGAAATCTTCATACACTAATCAGAAATCCTTCAGCTACGTCTCCGGACTGGTAGACACAGCATCAGTCCAGCAGTATATCAGAGAGCAGCAGAAGCAAGCAACAGACATGGAGACACCTCCGGTTAGACTTCAAATCGTCCAAGGTCCATCTCATGATGTGATGCTACTTACTATCCATCACGCACTGTATGATGCATGGTCACTACCAATCATCATCTCTGACCTAATCAAATTGTATCACGGCTCGGAGTTAGAAAGTCCGCCGGACTGGCAGCTCTTCGTGCAGCAATCGACGACGGAGCTACAATCCTTGGATGGGGCTGGATTCTGGAGGAAGACATTATGTCCCTTTCAAGAGACGATTATCGATCGCCGTCCGCCAAATGTCATAAACCTCTCCACCTTGAAACCCGCAAAACAGACCTTCCTCTCCCTTCCCAATCTCCTCACTGAAATTCCCTCCCTCTCCCTCAACTGCCGCGCCCATAACATCTCCCTCCCAACCCTCCTCCTCCTTTCCTTCGCCCGCTCCCTCTCCACCCTCACCAGCACGAAAAACCCTCTCTTCGGAGTCTTCACCCTTGGCCGTTCCAGCTCTTTTCCCTTCATCTCGCAACTAGCAGGACCATGTCTCAACGTGCTGCCGCTCGTGGTCCATGAGCCATGGAAGGGTCCGTGGGTTGCGAAGGCGAGGGAGATTCAAAGTGGGTTGGCGGAGAGAACAAGGTTCGAGCAGGCGGCACTGTGTGATGGGATAGAGTGGGCGAAGAAGGATAGGAAAGGGGATGGGGAGGTAGAATTCAACGTCTATGTCAATATCCTGTGGCATGACGGGAGGGGAGGAGAGGTGAATGAGGAAGCCAAGGATGGCGAGATGTTCGAGCTCATGGATGTGGGCGTGCCTTCGGATTTTGTACCCGAGCACGGGCTCGAGGGGGAGACGGGACTGGAGCAGCTGGATTGGCCTGTGGGAGGTCATGGAGTGTACGTGGATATTGCCTTGAATAAAGACGGCAGTGCGGTGGATATCGGGGCTAGGATTGCGGGTGGGATTATTGATGAGGAAGAGGCAAGGGAATGGTTGAGAGGGGTGGGAGAGGGGGTGAAGGAGATGTTGAGGGGAGAGTAAAAGTTTTGTGTTTTTTGATGAGGTTGTGTTGGGCTAGATTGGATCTTTCATTCTGTGGATTCTTTGTTTTGTGCATTTGTTGCGAAGCTGTTTGAGGATCACAAATTGTTACTGTATCCTGGACTACTACCGTCAGATTGTTCATAGGTAGCTATCATGCTGTGAATGTACTTTGGTGAGTGAGGTTATACATCACTCAACAAAAGACCTATGGATGTCATTGAGCCCAGTAACTAGAAAGTATTCTCACATATTTTTGCGCCTCATCTTCCTACATTCCAGACACCAAAAGTTGAATCGAGCTGACAACCTCAGTGGCCGTTCGTGATGTCCTCTTTGATAGGTCGACAGCCTGCATGATCTATTTGCTAATGATGAAACTGAGAGTCTGCAAGTAAAAGCAGCGAGTAACTTACATTGCCAGGATGCGCGCTAATGATTAGTAATTATTCAGCCGCATGCTAGTCAACGTCTAAGAAGCTTCACACTTTATTCAGCGAAATTTACCGTACATTCTAGAGCACATTCGCTAACCAACCATTACACAGACGTCCGACGCAATAAGCCTTATTCCAGATGGCCATACATGGTGAGACAATTCGTATCATCCACATCAGACGGGAGCCCGAAAAGGATTCAGAGGGATTCCCGAAGAATCCTACACGAAGTATGGCAGCAATCATGAGGGAGATTGAATGATTTGCGGGATTCCGTTCGAAGAAGAGGAAGAAGAACAGGCGAGAGGCGATTTTCCTCTCGATTAGCCCAGTCACTTCAAGCGGAAGAGGCATGAGTGTGATCTGCCAAAGCGTAGTCTGACTCCTACATTCATTCCTTTTCGTCAGTGCGAAAAGACCAGACTTCTGGTATGATGACTGCGTTCGCCCTGAACGAATCCCATATGGCATGAAATCCTTTCATGCAATAATAGTCAGATGAATACGTGCCTCGGACAGGGCTGGGAAGTAAGGTAGTAATTTCGTTGAGAATCCTTCGATGACTTTTACCCGAATCATTCCGAATGCAAGTCTGCATCCTCAAGGATCTTAATCATCATTATTATTGGCCAGATTGGTCGTGTGCGGTGGCGGGTGCAGATATCACAAGTGCGTCGCCCCCACTGGACTTGAAAGCCACCTGAAGGTTTCTGAAACAGGGGTCTGCTCGTTCGTGCAACGATAATTTGGATGCTTGGAATGCGACAAGAGTCCCTAATCCTGCTCGGCATTGTGTGTCGCCTTCTCGTTGTGACAGCTTTGCCAGGCTTAAGGATACGGAAAATGAATCAGTCATAAACCCGTAGGATAGATTGAGTCCATGAGATTCTCCCGTCACATTTTCTGAAGAAGAGGCCTCATTCCCTCTCATTGCATTGTTGAAGAATCAGTAATGAGTGGGGACTTGGGTGGGATATCACCTTTGCCTGTGACACTGCTCGTCCTTATCAGTCGGACATCACCGAGTACTGGTACCACTCGTGTGAGCATCCGTTCGTAGTTGTACTGAGAATAATGTCATGCGTGCGACGGTGGTCTCAGGCAAGGGACCGCACTCATAGAAGCCTGCACGCCCCCAACGTCCCTGAATGGCCTACTCTTCTCCGCTCAGTTGATCACCGGAGGGAACCCATGAGATGTAATTGAATTAGAAGAATACATAGACAATGAACCCATGACATGCTAGAGCCACGAGGCACAGGATGGAGACTAAGCAAAACTCCGCGCTATGTTGAAGACATGATAGTACAATCCGATTCACCGAGAATATCATTCAATGAGAGCAAAGCACACTCTGCCCGTTTCTCTCTATTGGCTAGTGCCTCTCCTGGAGGGCTGCTGCATCTCAAACCGCTCTACACCACTCAGCTCAGACCTCCTATCCCCACCACCCGGCTCAGAAGGCCGAATCGGCGCGATGTCCATTTCTTGCGGCTCCTCCGCTGTCGCGTACTGTGGGGGTCCCTCGGCAAAGTCGTGACGCTGGTCCGATTTATCATCTTTGTGGCCTGGCAGTAGCGACGACAGTGAAGGGGATTGTGAACCCCTACGACGATAGAGAAAATAACCGATTGCAAGACCGATTGCTACAACAGCCACAGCACCAATTGCAATTCCGGCATCGGCACCTCCGGATAGATGATGGCCTGACGACGTTCTGGCTGCCGGTGCTTCTGGGGATGAGGCCGTAACGGGCAGCGGGGTCCATGACGATTTCCAAGTACTTGCCCAATCATCTGGCGTTGCTGCGATCGATGGACTTGTGATGGGCAATTGATGGGGGACTGTTCCCACCCCAGGGCCAGGCGCCTGGGCGAGGAACCATTGACCATTGCTTGCCCAGTCGACTCCAATGAAGGCAGCTTGAAGAAAGGCTCGACCGAGGGAGTAGACCTGTGAAGTGGCGTCCTGTGGAGGCTGACATGGGAAGTATTGAGTGGGAGTAGGAATCATTGGCGCATCCAGCGTGAGATTCAAGAGCTGGAAAGGTACCTTGACTATGAATTCGTTGTCAAAGGTAAAGCTCAGAAATGTCGGAGAGGTCACTATCTTCGTGTACTGGGGATCTTCGACGTTCCAAAAGTACAGCCCGTATTTCGCGTTGTACGTGACAGGTAATTCCTGCGCGATGGCAGCGCATGTGCTATTGGGAAGGTTCATGTAGGGAGCCGCAAGATTCATATCGATCGGGATGGAGTTCGTTATCGAGGAGTTCCCAGAGGCCAGCAAGCCATCTTTTTTCGGGTAGGAGAACGGAGACCCCCCATTGTCCACGCCAATACCCACATCAAAGAGGTCGAGGTTGAATCGATTGCTGGGATTGTCGGCATATGAATGAGTTGAGACTGGGCCAGAAATCCTCGCAGCATCGTAACCCCCGAACCAGAGAGAAAGAGGTAGATTGAAAGCTGCGGAACCAATATGAAGTCCAACGGACGCGGATGGAATCACTTTATGTAAACCAAGGTAGGTCGGAATGAGACTTGCGTTGACAGCAGGTTCACCGCCACCACGTGTGAACGTCTGATTTATATTCGGCGCGCCAAGTGACATCTGGCCCAGTTGCGGAGGGTATGTGCTTCCGTCGGGATTTGCTATCGAAACATTCGAATACATGACGATGCTGAGATTGGCCACAACGCTGCCCGTGTCCCCACCCGGACTTAATTGCAAATCATCCATGATACTTGAAGCATCGCTGAAGTCAATGCCTTGCGCGCTGTCGGACCAGTAACCGCGGACGCCAGTACTCTCCGTTTGTAACTGGATGGAGGTGTTATCTATAGAATCAGAATCCTCAGGCGTGAAAAGCCCTCCGCTGCCACATGGTTTCGCAGTCACACCCTTGCAGAGTCCATTCGTAAATATGGTGGACGCAAAGGTTCCGCCGGGATAGAGGTCGATGTCTTGCGCCGGGTGTCCCAATTGAACAGAGACGGCGTTCCACGGTCCATCTGGTCCATAGGTCTTTTTGGACGCGGTAGCTTGAAATGGGGATTGATCTTGAGCATGGCTACAGAGCAGAAACAAAGAGTCCAGCAGCCAAATCAACGGTAACGAAAGGTAAACCATGGCATTCAGAGTTTTCCAACGTGACCGAAGATGGGGAGAGACAAGAGGTGAAGAGGAGCAAAGGCGGGACAGAATCCTTCATGCCCGAGGACACGAAGGGTGATGGATGGCGAGAGATGGCGAGATGCATACCGGAGCCATAAGCCATAAGCCAGAAGCCAGAAGCCAGAAGCCAGAAGCCAGGAGCCAGCCTGCCCCACCGGCATCGTCAGCCTCGCCGTCCGACGGCCGATGCCATTGATGTTCAGTTTCACCATCACACTAATTAGCATAATAATAATATATACAACCAGAGGCTAGGCAGAAGCCAGTCCGACCAGCCCAGAAGATGCCCTTTACCCGGACATGCTCGACTGATCAGACTCGGGGTGCAAACAAGACCTGGCCTGTCCCTTTCCTCCACTGCTGTCTCGTTCATCACCAGGAGCTCCGTCTGTCCAACAATGAGCAGATGGTGACTGGACGACGGGAGGCTGAAGGATGCAACGCGGTGCAGGTTGGAGAGTTTGCCAGGACGCTAAAAGCGGGAAGGAGCGTGGTCCCTGTTCCTGGCTTGAGCGTCCGACCTATCACACCCCTCATGCAAAAGCAGCAGCCAAATTGGAGAGACTCGGAGTCACAGCCAGCGGCTAGGGGAGGATTCTTCGTCGTTGGCAATACCACTGCAGACACTCCTGCGTTTCCAATCACCCTCAGCAAGCCACACGTTTCCGAGTCCGGTGGGGCTGAGACTGCAACCTCCGCTTGGAGAGGTGTCCTAAGCCGCCGAGCATGTGGGATCTCACCAGGCTTCAGCTTCAGCCCTGAGCCCTCTCCTG
>JAABUP010005436.1_pt1 | contig 19388 bp, 16 predicted proteins | sample 5559201 | NCBI WGS metagenome assembly JAABUP01 (sample SAMN10711887, study PRJNA513373) | rock metagenome | isolation source: Antarctica rocks | place: Antarctica
ACACACTGTCGTCGATTACCTGGCCAGGTCATCACCGCTTATATACATTGCTTATATGCATCGCTCTTGCATCGACAGCAGCTTCTTTGCAGATGCTCTGCACGTGTGCACGTATGGTACACAGCTCCAGTTGCAAAGCAATACATGTGGTCAAGTGCTGGCAACATGTAGACTGACTCTACTGTAGGCTATGGTCAAGGATCACAAGCTCAACAGCATGCTTCTGCCGGCTTCCAAGCTGAAACAAATGCTGAGGTCACACTCTATGTACAGTCAAAACTCGGCAGCTCGCTGCGGATTCAGAGTCCCTAACAAGAGGCTGTGGTGAACATTATCTGTCCAGACCAAAGTCAAGATGCTCACAGTCTGATGATTGGCAGACGGCAGTCATCACAGCTTTGTCTATAGGACTCCAGCTGGTTCTCAGTACAGGCCTGCTGGTGGTTAAGAAGATTCTGGTCATTATTGCATCGGCTAAATGTATTTATATTGCTGTGACTAGTACAGAGTCATCATAATCTAGCTCACACAGAGTAGGCATGTAGGCCGCTTGTTGGGTCAGTGAAGCCGGCAGCAAGTCAATCTGAAAGACTCTCACGCTTTCTTTCTTAGCTTAGGTCACATATGCAGTGCAGTCGTCTTAGGTGTGAGTCTCAGAGGGTCAAAACACATGCAGTCATTTTCTTGTCAAGCACAGGCTTGGCTGTGAAATTAGCTTCAAGACAAACAGCCATTTGTACTGTGATGTATACTCGTCAGCCAAACCTTGCTATTATAGTAGCAGTGCCAGGGCGCGTACTGAGCCAATATGCTGTTGGTCTTGACTGTACCTGTTTATTGCTGAGTCACTTCCGCACATGTGTTGTCAAGATCGAATGTTTGACTTATGCAGCTGTTAGTGTTAGTGGCAGCTGAAAGCACTCTGAAGTGCACACTCTGGTTGGCATCACAGCGACATGTATTTACATGGGTACTTGTGAGGGCAAATCCGTTTGGAGGTCTACAGTGTGTACTGGGTAACTGAATACTCGTTGTGCTGCTGAAAGCTGAACGTTCATTCAACACATATAAAAAGGGGAGGCAAGTCTCCAACAAAGTGAATGACTGAGTGCACTGACCCAAAGCAATTGATCAATTGGGGCCAGCATGCAGCTCAAAACGAGGGTTACGTTTGGCAGAAAAACATCAGCTTGTCACTGTGTGGTCAAGTAGTGCTGTGCAGTCTAAGAAAGAGCTCCAGCATACCAGACTTCTGCTAAGGTATTTGGTTAGGTTAAGAGCGTCCTGCCTACTGTACATATAAACAACACGAACTGCATGGGGTATGCAGCAGCACACAAAGCGAGAAATTTCCCTCCCTGAAACAGCACAGGCTACACCACTTCATGCTAAGCCTATACTTCAAGCAAACCAGTGACAGTCAAACTTTTATCTTGAGCTGTGTCATGATTCAGAATGTGTGTGGCCCCATGAGACGCACAGTCAGAAGATACATCTCCTGATGGATACACCCTGGGATGTTGACTGTGAAGCTGCTTCAGGCAGGCGGTTGATGCTGATAAAGCCTGAGCCTTGAGATCTGCTGACAAGAGTGGTGGAATTGACCACACCACCTCGCGAAACAGCTACCATCAAAGGCCTGGCTGCTGTAGGCTGTGCAGCACCCTCAGCATCAGGTGCAGCCCTGACAGTGGCCACCACCTCTGCCTCTGCGCACACATAACCAGAGGTGTCATTGCACACATACTTTTCATGCACAGTTCATGAATACAGTCAGGTACCAGGCATCAACAGGAGTAATGTCATGACTGTTGTGAAAAGAGCAAAGAATGGTAAAAGGGATCAGAATCAGTGGTCTAGAGGTGAGACCTAGAGGTCGGGGTAAGGGGGGTGGGAATGCAGGAGGAGGCACAGTGAGCAGAAATCAATCACAACAGTGCACTGCATACCTCTCAAGGCTGGGTCATCAGCAGGAACATACTCCTTAGTGGCTGTCCTCAAAGCACGCCTGAGACTGCGCTGCCTAATAGACAGTCTGGCATTCTGAGCCAAGTGAGCATTCAAGTCCTGGAAGGAGTTACCCCCCAGGCTTGTTGGGCTACGCAGCATGTCAAAGGGCTGGAAGGTGCGGTGGAAGCCATCATTAGCTGGCACTTCAGGCATAGGGGTGCGCTTGACGGGTGAGGTCACCTCTGCTGGATCTGAGCCAAATTGAATGGCCCCTTGCAGTGTACCAGCCTCTGTGCAAGACATGTCAGTGTACTCACTGCTGAAAGTTGCAGCTGCAGTGCTCTTGTCTGTGTTAGGCATGAGCTGTGTGACTGCAGAGAATGTGCTGTCCATTGAAGTGGGTTCCTGCTGCTGCTTGCCCTGCTGCAACAACCTGTGGCAGAAGCTCAGAATAAGAGCTTTGATGCAGGTCTTGGGCAGCAAACACAGTGGAAAAGCTCTTGGCAGCTTGAGCACGAGCAGTGACCCACCTTTGGGTCAAGCTCGTGACACCTGAACCCGATTGCTCTGAAGCTCCTGAGTCACAGGCCAAGCGCTCTTGACACTCCTCGAACAAACTGCGGCGCCCCCTCTTGGTTGGAGACGGCACTGGGTTAGCAGATGAGTTGACTGCAAGCGGCTCGTTTATCAGTCGTAAAGCGGAAGGTTCACTTTAACCGGAAAAGCAGTATATCAAGTCAGCTGACCTGCTCCGTCTGTGGTGTTGACCGGCCTGGGCTCCTCTTTCTCGTGCAGATCTGAAAGACGTCGCTTGCTCGAGTTGACACGCGACTGAATGCGGCGACCTGCACAACAGTCTACCATAGTTCAGCTGCTGCGCCATGTTCGGCCTTGTTGACAACGTCTTGCAGAGCACTGCACCTGCCAGGCCCAAGCCAGGTGTGTGCTTGAATATGTTGCTCGAGCTGCTGTACGCCACAGGTTGCGAAGTCATTGTACAGACGTCGTGGTGACTGTCTACGAAGCAGCTCGGGCTAAAGCGATGTTTATGCTGCCAACCTCAACAACGACTGAAACGTTGTCTTGTCAACACAGCGTCTGAAACAGCCGAGCTTTCCAATCTTATGCCTAGACTATGTTGCGACTAGTAGCAACAACAAAAGCGGAACATTGCTATTCTGCGGCACGTCTGTGACTTAACTGAGCCTGACGTTTTGCGCTGTGCTCAGGGACCTTGGCTCAGAACTCGGACGGACTTGACCGTTTTTCGTTTGAATATTGGCGCCAAAAGTCGTATGGGCGCGCACCAATGTACTGTCTAAAGTACTGAGTCATCTTTGCCATGCCCCTTGCAAGACACGTAAGATGTTACGTCAGGAAGCTAAAACGTGCTGCTACGCGTCACGGCAAGTCCGTGCGTCTCAGTGACATTTATATGTAGGCAAATTATTTATGTATTGACTGACCAGGCTTCGTGACCTTTCAACTTCGAATCAATGCGGCTTGGCTTGAGCAGTATCGATAGAACCCGCGCCTCTCAATCGTGATTGCAGAAGTTCTGAACGGTCTCGAATGTTTGTGCTTCTTCCCAGGTGGGCTGTCGCGGTGACAAGCTACGTGCTTGTCGGCATGCCTTGTCTTCGCGACTGCTGCAATAGCACATGACCTAGCAGAAATCATGCAAAATCAGGTGCCTCCACTGTGACATTATCACTGTGCCGCAGCCTTCTAAACTGCTTTCTGATACTCGTCACTGTCGACTTTTTACGCAGGCATGCCTCTGGACCCCAGCTGAATTGTCAGGCTGGCTGGATAAGAAAGGTAAGACACTTGATGTTCTGCTATGCCAGGTAATTGTATTCAAATGCTGTATTTCTTCCATATGCAGGGACTGGTTACAACAAATGGAACAAGCGATTTTTTATTCTGAAGGTAGACTGGATCAGTGTCGTCAAGTAGATCTAATACGAATTTTGCATGTATATTTATTTGTAGCACACGTGATTGCTTAATGGACAGATTGTTCAAGCAGGGCAGCGGGCTGTTTTACTTCAGCGACATCAAAGCCTCCACAGCAAAAGGAGTGATCCCGATAGAGCTGGCAAAGGTTGAGGCAGCCAGAGACAAAACAGAAAAGAAGCGCTTTCTGATCAAAGTCTGGGTGGCTGCAGCCTATACAGACATTTCAAAGCACAGAAAGTACATCCTATCCTCACCTTCCTCACAGGTTCAGGTGACAACCGTCTGTAGTTGCTGTGCCTCAATCTTTCGGCTTGCTATATCTTAATGGCCAATGACTGTTGAGTGATTCTAACTCTCCCTGTTAGGTCATCTAACTTTTTGTGCTTGTCATTGAAAAAACCAAGTGATGTCAAGTAAATGACAGGAATGCAATTCACATCATAAAAGAGCCTTGGCCTCAGGATTGATACATGTGCAGGCTACTTGGGTTACACTCCTGTGGTATGCCTCTGTTCCTAGACCAGACATGCTTGCACAGCTGCATGCCAGCGGCCTGCTGCAGTCCCTGCTGCTCAAGTACATGCAGGCAGCGTATGCACGCATGCAAACTGCACTCATTCAGGTGAGCTTGATGCGACCTACCAATCCCCTGTGCAAGGTACCAAGTAGCATAGCCATGTCCCACACTATGCAAGCTCTGCATGACCAGGCACAAATGATGCTGCACTAAGTTCATCTGTATGCTGGATGCAAGAAGCTTGACCTTAGCATGTTATGATGCTGATGTTCACAGCATAAGTTGTAGATTCAGCTGGGACTGACTGGTGAGACTGAATGTATGACATCAGTGCACCAACAATGCAGGATGGCACAGGACGAGGGTCTGTTGTTGGTGTACAAGCTGATGGTCAGGAGCCTGCACAGGATGCAGCTGTGCAGGAGGCCATGCAACTCATGTTTGGCCAGGAAAGCAGCCCCATGCCTTTCTATTCTGATGCAGAGGCAGCTCAAAATGAGGATGCATCACCCTCCTACAACCCAGAACTCATGCAGCGCCTTTCAGTCTTAGCTCGCGGCCCAGGGGACACACCATCACTGCGTCCCTTCAACATGTTGGGCACTCCTGACATTGCACAAACGCCTTCAGCTCAGTTTAGTGGACCGCCAAGTGAAGAAGCTGACATGTACAGCTCTGGAGGCTTTCAGCCGCAGATGCTTCAGCCAGGTGGCATGCAAGCAAACATGGATCAGGCAAGGCTGTCTATGACAGGAATGGTCATGGGTGCTGGGTCAGCAGACGAGTCCTGGATGCATTTGACCTCAACAGCAGTGCCTCCAGCCGTCGTATCATCCAGCATGAAATCGCCCAGCAGAAAGTCTCGCAAGCACAGAAACAAGCGTGTGACAGCTGATGAACACCGGCACGGTCCATCAGAAGCAGGATCAGCATTACAGAGCTGGGATGGGCAAGAAAGCAGCCTGCAGCCTGAGTTCTCCTTCAGTCCTTTAGGGGACAACAGCAGCTGTATACAGCAGGAGATTGCTTTCAGCCCTCTTGCGGTCGGCGCAGGCCAGTTCACAGCCAGAGCAAGCATCAGGCAGCGGATACGCAAGAGCCTTTTTGGCCCTGCTAAAGACACAGCTCCAGGCAGTGAAGCCAGAGCTGCCAAGGTGCGCTGCTGTTTGACAATGGCACTGCACTTCTTTCACAGTATATCAGGCATCAAACACGCGTGATGCACTTGAGCTGTCATACACTGTTCAAGCCACACACTTTTGCAGTGCATTGTGATAAGGCTCAACAGCAGCAGCCACCTCTCACATGGCACTTCAATGCTGATGCAGCCATTCTTTCTGTCTTGGCACTCAACACGCCGCAGCAGCACATAGTGATCCAGCAGTTTGTCCTTGCTTGCATATAACCCAAGGTGATCCTGGGCAGCCCAGTATAATACTTGGCTTCTCATTAAATTGACGCCAAAGTCAGTCTTCCTCTTGGCATAAACATAGAAGACGTTTCTTTCGAGTTCGAAAAGCTGCATGCTGTGATCAAAATCATGACCAGGCGTAGTCTTTTCTCTTCGTTTCTAAGCCAAGCTGATGATAGGGAGCGTTGGTACAGGGTGAGGTGCAGCACCTGCCCCGCATGTCAGCAGCCTATGCCTTCATGGCAAACCCTGCTGGCTTATCACCTCAGCTGTCTCAGCCTGTGCCAGCTGCTATGGCCTTGCACCCCAGGCATACTCTGCTACCTGCCAGCCCTATGACCGCCCACGCGACGCCCAAGCTTTTGGTGAGCCTGCAATCCCACATGTTTCCGTCGCAGTTCGGCTTGATCCCAGGCTGGCATGAGAAACACAGCTTGCTGCGAGCTACACCAGTTCTGAGACTGAGCAATGTATGCAATACTGTAGTGCTTACTCTGGAATGCAAAGCAGATCCAGCTTGGTATCAGCTGTTCTGCAGAGCGCCCACCATAAGTAAGCGTCAAATGATCATCTGTGCATCTCAGCAAGCAGCTGTGCCACACTGCTTGTACACAGTGTTGCCACTGATACACACCCTGTGCAGTTTGTGGTATGTACTTCTGACACCAATCTGCACTGAAACCCACTCTGGCAGCATCTATCTCACAGCTGTGTCTGTATGCGTTGTATGCAGGGGCAGAACATTGCTCCTGGCGGGTCAAGAAGAAGCGCAGCAGGTGAGCCACTGTGGTCAGGCAGGCCTCAGCAGGGCGGGCCTGCCCCTGCTGTGGGGTCACCAAGAGGGCAGCCTGCCTCAGGGGAGGCAAGCAGAGGTCGATCTCCTGTGCCTGACCCAACTGGAGCCGAGGACAGCCCCCTCTCCCAGGTAATGGCCACACTGTCATACATGAGTCATCGCTTCAAGGTGCATTACCTGCTTGGCTGACCACCAAGCAGTGCAGTGCTGTGGTTGTGCAAGCTCCTTCTGGCCTGTTGTCAGTAAACCAGTAGCTTGAATCCTCCTTCTCGCCTGCTGTCAGAACACCAGTAGCTTGAATTCAAACACAGGCTCACATTGTGAGGTCTCGCATTGAACAATGCTGAGCCATGTGATTCCTAGCTTTGGCAGCTGATGCAGGTCATTCAGCAGCAGCGTGCCGCTTTGAAGCCGGTAGCAGGTGAGTCCAGTCAGGAGCAGCAGCCAGCAGCCATGGTGGAAGCTTTGCCAGGCTCTGAGGGCAACTCCAACCAGATCTAGCCAGTCCGCAGCAGACGCTACAACGGTTTCAGCAGCTTCTGATGTCAGCGGTCCTACTTAACTGTAATAATAGTCTCCGAGATGCATTTCAATGCATTTCACTGCATTCCTGGGTAGATTGGATCTCAGATACACTTTCCCAAGGATACACTAATTTGCAGAGCTTGGTAAAATGCCTGGATCATAGAGGTGTTGCACCAGATAGTGTCATCTATTCACTGCATTGCGCAGCCTAACACAGCCCTGCATGACTGCATACTGTATCCATCACAATACTCATGATCCAGGCATTTCACCGGGCTCTGCAAATCAGTGCATCCTTGGGGACGTGTATCTGAGATCCAATCTATCAAGGAAGCTGACTGACTATTTGTCAACTGCTAAGAGAGTAAAGTAGATGGTCATGCTTGGAGGTGCATGGGGACAATGTGTGCGTGCGTGCATGCATGCTGTTGGCAGAACGATACATCTGGGTTTACATTCTAAGGCCTGCAATCTTTCTAAAGTGTCATTGCTGTCAAAAGAATACAGTGCAATGCCACACTCAACCAGGGTTCACAGTGATGTGATTGTTGACACACATGGTTCCAATCATGCATTGCAGGTCAGTGCACATTACTCCTCATCATCACTGTCACTGTAGCAAGATACATCATCAGAGGTGCAAGTCACAAGGTCTTCAAGATCTCGCTGGCAAAACATCACGTTATCAGCTGTAAAACGTAATAAGTGGTAGGCACTGTAGCTAATGTCTTGAATCAATTTTTCTTGTGCTTCCTGATGCTCGATGGGCCAGGCACTGGTGTCACATGTTCTCACAATGTCTTCATATGCATCCTTTACGTTGTCAATGTCTCCACCAAGGTTGGATAAGAGACCTCGGATCTCTCCGATCCGCAACTTCAGCTTTGTGACAGAGGCTGACAGGTCCTTGAGCTGATTTGGCTGCTGCTCCTAAGAAGTACACGCATGTCTTGACAGTATATGACAAGAGGAGGTGCTATTTGCACTTACTTGTACCATCCCTTGTATAGCAGACCAAGCTGTATCTGCACAAGGTGTTTGCTGTGTGCCTATCAGCCCACAGGTCGCAACGCAGCTGTTTACCTGCTGTATGTCTGCGCATCGGCATGATACTGAACGATGGTGAGGGCGCCGGTAAGGCTGCCGATGCTGGGTGTTATGATCTATGCGTGTGCAAACAAGAAGAGGGTCTGACAAGTCAGATCGTGCATTCTTGTCTATTGGCAGAGCTGCACCACCCCTAGCAATGCATTTGCAGGAAGCGCGCAGAGTTTGCAGCGGCCTCGTGACCTGCACAGGTGCTGGAAGCGTCAACATGTTGCCTTGCTTGTAGTGCACACGCTATTTTAGGGGCACAACAGCACGGCCAAAACCGGCACAGCGGCATCAGCGAGAGCAGGCCAGACTGAAGCCACATGGCTTGGACCGCAAGACTATTAAGGGGCGTGCCACATTGTCTCGGAGGTGCAAACTGGATCATTTCGCCTCGTCATCATATGGGGATGGGGGCACTGATATGGGGATTCGGGCAGGGATTTGCTCGTACCCACTGATCACACATAGAAGAAGACAACTGTCGAATCTGGAAGGCATCAAGACAGTCTTAAACGAACTTGAAAAGTTGCATATGACCCTGCTAGCAGCGCTGTGAGTGCAGATGTCATATCATTCATTGAATGATACTCGAGAGCTCTGCCATATGGTGACACCAGCACGAGCCAGGAGCTTGCTGCAATAGAACGCATGGTAACTGTAGCTAATCAAACTTCAAGGCAACACAATGGTGGCAAACTTGATATGACACAGACATCATTGAACTTGGTTGACCTAGAGCACACTATGAGCGATTCGTGCAGAATCCCCGTAGATTTACAGAGATCAGTCAAGATCACAGAAGTACAATACTCTGTACACAGAAAACACCAGAACTTCAATTGACTGTGATGAGCTCGTGTTAAAGTATTGTTCAGATGAGTCATCACATGCAGATCAGGTACTTCCGATGGTAGGGGCAAACAATGGCAGTTTGTATGATGACAGGCCTCAGACAGGACATTATGCACATCAAGCAGAAGTTCATGGGCCATAACAAACTGTGTAATACACAGTAGCACAGAAATAGTGAGTACTGCAAGGTAGGCGAGTATGAGCATTCTCAGGCTCCAATGTGAGTGTCATGGACCTACATATATTATCTTATTAAGCAGTCATCTTGATAAAGTTATTAGCACATCATGCTCTTGCTATGCAGCGTCTAGAAGCAAAGACACCCACTGAGCCTGATGTGGGGGCCCAAACATTTTTTTGGCTCAACAGTATGCTTCAAAGGCGGATGTGCATGCCAACTAGTAGTCACAATGCATGCCTGTCTCTGGTAAGTAAATAGGCTTGTGAGGCCGTGGTGGGATCATATGGCAAGAAAGTGGGAGTTGAGGGCCTCCTGCATAGTTGCCCGGTCATAGGGGTTGGGGTGCAGCAGCTGCAGCATAAGGGACACTGCGTGCATGCGAAGCTCAGCATCCGCAATGTGTGCCTCCAGCATGCTGCTCAGCTTCAAGATTGCAGCAGGTGTTGTATATTCCTCAGCCTGCACATCAAACGCCATTATTAACAGGAGAGCTATTTCAGGCTGCTGACTGCATGCATCATGTGTCATGATGCCCTTGTGACAACCAAGATTTGCTGCAAGGTGGAGACAGTGAAACGAACTGCAGATGTAGAAGCACGTGAACATAGCAGACACTTTGCATAAGGTGCCTGTCAGACAAGCATCTGCATTTCTGTGCATTTCTGGCAGTATCCGGGCTTTTCAACATGCCCAAATTATGGGATGCATGAACTTGCATTTCAAGCATGAGAATGCATTTGAATTTTGCAAGGGTTCCTGTTCAAACTGGTTCATGGGATATAGGAAGCATAAGCTCACCCAGAGCTTGTGCTGTAGCAGCACAAAGCGCGCATCCACAGCCGCTTGGCTCTCCTCATCATTTTGCTCCCCCTCCTGCCCACCCTCTTGCTCACCCACCTGCTCCCCACCCTGCTCACTGCTGTCAGGCTCTATGCGGGCAGGCACCGCCTGGGCCTCATATGCACCCACATGCTTCCCAAAGAGATGCATGTCGGTCAGTGCTTCATAGACAAGGCAGCCCATGGCCCAAGAGTCATGGAGCTGGTTGTCCACATGGGCCTCAGGGGGGGTCCCAGGGGTGATAGCCCTGATCAGCTCAGGGCTAAGGCTCCCGGCTGGCATACGCAGCACGTACTCCCCTGTACAAAACACAAACAAGGCTATTGCCAATACTGCTCACCTGGTACACACCGCATTCAGTGCAATATCTGACAAATGCTTGGATCATTGCTGGAGGTGCAGTGTGTATATTGAGAAAAGGAAAGATGCTGGTGTCATGGTGAGTGTCATTGCAAGAGGACAAGAACAACATGCTGCCAGCAGCGACTGGTATGTCAGTAGTGCAAAAAGACAGGGCAAGTCTGATGTCCCAAAGCTTCAACATGTGCAGAGTGTTGCTACCCCCATTGAGGCACATGGGTAAGGATCATGAGATAAGCTTTGCGTCAAAGTTAGTTACCATGGCAGGCAGATTGGTGAGAATGGCATGGGGATGAGGCTTACGGGCAGAGGCCTTGATGGCACAGCCCAGGTCAATGACTTGGCACTGCACCCGGCGGCCAGATGCTGAGATGTTGGCCTGCACATTGTCCATCTTGATGTGCATATGCGCCCAGCCACAGTTGTGGAGCACGTCAATGCCCTGCAAACATCATTTTTGAGGTAAGACCCAATCAGCAGGCTTGCATCCTGGCTGACCATTGCTCAATGCCCACATCATGCTGTGCGCACAGGAGGTTTGGCTGCCTGTTGTATGCTTGGCAACACCATACAAGCATGATGAGTGAGAAGAACAGAGACACACAAAGTATATGCAACATGCAGGATGATCAAGTCAAACGTGACGCTGTGCTCTTGTTTGTCACAGCACAACTGACAACACCCATGCAGATGACAGTTGCTTCTGCATGCACTCAGTGGGGTGCTGCACAGCCAGATGAAAATTGAAGTGCCCATTTGACAACAGCCGTCGACAAACTGCAATTCACACAAAAGTAAATGGTGGTGATGTCAAGCCAAGGCAAGTACAGGGAGGCAGGTTTGCTACCTGAAAGGTTTGATTCAGGCAGCGCTGGACCAGGGAGACAAACTGGTTGCCAGCAGGGCGCGGGCGTGCCCGGTGGGGGGCCAGGGCCTCCCCCAGCGCCACCCCCTCACTGTACCTGCCGCCATCACAAACATGTCAGGCCTGAAGCAGCTGCTGGAGGCAGACTAGCCAGCTGTGCCTCAACCCTAAAGACTACACCTTTTGGCGCCAAATTAATGAGAAGCCAAGTATCATACCAGGCTGCCCAGGACCTATTGTGCATACTTGCTGGATGGTAAGGCATGCTGGCATGAGAAGGTGCCCTTGCAGATGGCGGACAGTACATTATGTGATGACACTGTCACAAGACAGCTTACTGACAGGTATCAGAGTTATGTAGGCTTACCCTGTGATGATGACGTGGTACAACCTGCCGTCATCAGTCTTCACCCTATAGTCATCCTTGTGGGCAATGATATGGTGGGGCAGGGGCGTTTGAGCAAGGCGCTTCCCCACAGCCTTGAGGCTGGTCACCTCCTGCTTGGTCACCTGCTTGTCCCCATCCCCCTGCAGGGGCACCCACTTCAAGGCCACTGCCTCCTCCACCCCCCTCCTACCCGCCTGCTTCTGCCCACTGCATTCACACACACGCCCGCTCAGATACTGTTGCACATCACACAACCTGGCTGCATCACCCCAAGACAATCGTGGCCTGGTAGCTACTTTAGCGTAAAACAAACCAACACACTAAAACCAACAGCTGAGGACAAGACAGAGCATGGTGCTACAGCAAAGTATCACTGCCAATAGTGTCAAACAGGTAGGTTGTCATACTGGTAGGTTGTGATACGGGTAGGTTGTATGGAAAAAAGGCCTGATGATGCAAGACGCACATACAGCGATGCAGAGGACAGGAACTTACTAGTGCACTTCGCCGCAGGCTCCACGTCCCAGCATGCTGAAGAGGAGGACCCGGGGGGTGGTGTACAACTTGGAGGGCACCCCGGCATCAAACATGGTGCAAGCCTCCCTCCAGCCGCCGTGCCTCCTCTCATCATACTCTGCCTCCACAATTCTCTGAAACCCCTTGGACACGAACATCCTCTCCTGCAAGCATGCAAATGCCATGAGTTGCAAAGGCAGTGACCAGGTCAGTCACATGTCACCACTAGAAAGCACCCAGAATGACCAGAGAGATATAGTCTTTGCCTGCACCAGAGTGTAAGGGCAGTGCCCAAGTCAGTCACATGCCACCACCAGAAAGCACCCAACACGACAAAAGAATTATAGTCTCTGCATGCATCAAAGCATGCAGTGTAATGAAAGAGCTCACAATATAGCCATAACCACAAGAATGGACTGCATATCATTGTGTTTGCACAGTCCTCAAGGTCATGAGGGATGATAAACCTCACTGTGACAGGCTGCAAGTGATGCAATGGTGAACCATGTATACATTTGCAGCCCGTATCGTTGCGCTGACCCTGATGACTGCCTGAGCAGGCAGGATGGGCTCTGGGCAGGAAGTGTTGGGGTGTGTCAGGGGGGCAGTAGGGGCCGGGGCTAAGCTAGGGGAAGCCCTGTCTGGGTCTTCACTCAGGGCCCCAGCCAAGTTCACTGAGGCATGAGCCTCAGTAGCCACCTGCAGAGTGCCAGAGGTCACAACCAGAGCAAAACAAAATCATAAAGTGCCTGCTGGCATGCACACCTGGCAAGAGGTGCCGCATGATCCCTGAAATGGCTGATGCCATGACTGATTGTCAATTAGCATACAAGTAAAAAAGCAACAGCAGAAGGCGCAATCATTCTCATGCTGTGCACCTCCAGGCGACCAAGGAGGACTGCATTCTTGTACACAGTTGCTGCAAAACGCTGTGCACTCAAGTAACATACCCGCTTGACCAAACGATAACAAGGCAGGTATGGGCAAAGCAGATCTTGCAGACAGGGCTCACCTGTGGCTGAGCGTCAACAACAGCAGCCGCCGTTTCCTCACAGGGACTTGCCGCAGCATTGTCCACCCCCTGTCCCAGCATGCTCAGTGATAACTGGGTAGAGTTGTCCACAGGCTCCCCACATGCTGCTGCAGCACAGGCTGGGGCCAACACTGGGTCATACCAAGGCATGCTGGGCACGTACTCCCCCTGCAAGCGACACTATCACTGGCTTTTAGAGTGTCCAGGGTTAGATGTATATGTCGGCACTCGGGACTGGGTTTTGTGCAATGTGTGGCAGAGACAAAGAGGTTGAAATCAGGCCATCATGCGTTAACCCACAAACAAACATGAGGATGTAGGATGGCACCATGGAGGTCAGTGGATTGTTGTTTTTGCATTGTCCTAAAGGTCATCAGTGATAGTCAACCTCACTGTGACAGGCACAAAGACTCTGCACTAGCACATCCACTCCCTATTCGTCAAGTGCAAATGGGTTTGCCTTGCATAATGCAGACAGGAGAGGCGTACCTGCTGCCCTTGCTGAGCATCCAGGTTGAGCGCAGTAGCAGTAGGGCTCAGGCCTGCTGCAGCCAGCCCTGAGGCAGCGGCGGATGCAGGCACAGTCTCCTGCTCCAAGGGCATGATGAACTGCTGGTCCTCTGCTGCACAGTCTGGCACAGACACATTGGCTCCTGCTGTGGCAGGTTCCCCCCATGGAAGACTTGGCAGGTAGTCCTCAACCTGCACATATGATTTGGTCAGTGTTCGATGTGTTCAAAACCTGCTGCATATCAGTCTACATTGTGACGAGCAGGGCAGACCACATGTTCAAACCAGGGTCTGGTGTCTGCTCCACATCATCACTACACTACTAACACACACATGTCTTCCGGCAGAACATTGGTAGCCTTCACCAAAATGACACCTATAAGTTGCCAAAGTGCTTTCCGTGTATGTCACATAGTCTGTGAGCCAGTAGTGCATCAGACATGAGTCATCCAATGTTGGACACACCAACAGCCAATCATCATGTTCATTGCAGGGGGAGTATGTGCCAAGCATGCCCTGGTATGACCCGAGCATGTTTGGCAGATACCCACCCTGCAAAGAACAAGATCACTGGCTGTTGGGGCGTCCAATGTTGGATGTATATACTGGCACTCAAGACTACATTGTAAGCAATGGGTGAAAACACCCGGTGTATTATTATATCCACACATCCCTAGAAGTTATCACTGATGGTAAACATCATTTTGCCAGGCAATGTGTGATGCAATGGCAGGCCGTGTATTCATTTGCAGCCCATGTAGTTTGCACTGACCCTGATGACGGCCTGAGCAGGCAGACTGGGCTCTGGGCAGGAGGTTTTAGGGTGTCTCAGGGGGGCAGTAGGGGCCAGGGCTGAGCTAGGGGAAGCCCTGTCTGGGTCTTGAGTCGGCCCCCCAGCCAAGTCTGTTGAAGCATGAGCCTCAGTGACCACCTGCAGAGCGTCAGAGGTCAGAACCAGAGCAAGACAACATCTTGAAGTGCCTGCTGGCATGCACACCTGGCAACAGTTGCCGCATGACTGCTGACATGCCAGTATCATGAAAGCTTGCATTTTCTGAGGAAGCAACAAAAAATGCAGTAGGCACAGAACAGGCGACAAGGACAAGGGAACCAAAAACAGACACCCAGAAGAAAAGAGCATAGCATGTGCTCAAGTGAGCAGCTCACCTTTGCCATCTCAGCCCATGGGTCCTTGGCAGCAGGCTTGATATTGAAGAATGATAAAATGAAGGAAGAAAGGGGCGGGTCACCTGGCAACGTTACAATGAAGTAGACACAATGAAGGAAGGAAGGAGTACCTGCTGTGGGGAAGGGCAGCGCTGCATTGTCGATTCCACCTGGTTTCCTGCATCTGCCATTGCTTCTGCACCGGTTTGCTCCACCTGCTTCTCGCCAACCAAGTCGCCCTGTGCCCCCTGCAAAGGCAGATGATGCCATGGTTAGCAATTGAGTCAGCGAGCAAGCAGGCAAGCAAGCATGCAGAAAATGAGTGAGAGCACATATGAAAAGTCTGCCAAGTGACTGAACAGTTCTTGATTAGTGCCTGAGGCTGTCACACCTCTTCGACAATCAAATTATGGTCGTGGACGTTTGACTTGTCAAGGTTGAAACGGCTTGACACATGCAAATGACAGGAGGTGTACGTGCTTACCTGCTTGGTGTTGCAGTCTGCCCATTCCAGCTGCATCTGGTTGTCAGCAGCAGTGCGGCCACCGGCCTGTTGGGCCTGCTGCAGGCTGACAACCACTGACAGCTGCTGCTGTGCTCCTTGCAAGTCAGCCTGGAGGTTGCTGACTGTCAGGTTTACATTCTCGGTGGCAGTCTTCTCTGCCAACTCCTGCTGTACTACCTCCAGCTGTGTGGGAAGGGCAGACACGACCTGCTGTGCGTCATTAACAGGGGTCTGATGTGAGTGCAGATACCAGTCTGCCTGAGCCGGCTTCTCAGCTGCAGCCTGCTGCTGAGTTGCTTTCAGTGGGGTCAGAAAGCTGGTGGCGCTCTGGTTGACAGCCTTCAAAGCCTGATTTCCTGCAGCCAACTCTGACTCCATCCCCTTCAGCTGGCTGTGAAGAACAGAAACCTGCTGCTCGGCCGTATCCAGGTCTGACTTCAAAGTTGTCACGTGACTGTCGTGAGTAAGCTTCTGCGCGGCCAAGGCCTCTGCTGCTGCTGCCAAGTCAGTCTGGAGGGATGCGGCTGACTGCTGTGCAGCTGCCCTCTCAGTCTCAAGGGTCTCCAGCATCTTTCTGGCACTGGCACAGGCCTGCTGTTCAGTTACAAGCTCCATCTGGACCTCTTCCAGGTGTGTCTGCAAGCTATCTGCCTTCTGGTTGGCATGCTCTAGGCGCTGTTGCTGTGCTGCCAGGGAACCCTCTGCAAGCTCCAGCTGAGCCTGGAAGTTTGAAGCTGTTTGCTGAGCTCCTTGCAGCTCAACTTGACGCAAGGCAGCTGCATCTGTCTGAGCTTGCTGCACCTGTGATAGCTGCTGCTGTGTAGCAGCCAGCTGGCCCTTGAGCTGGACACCAGCCTGTAGTGTTGCCTGGTGCCTTGCCTTCTCATCTGCCAGCTCGCCATTGACACCCTGTAGACCAGAAGCTCACTCACACATCAGCCTTACCAGAGCTGTACTGCCAGGTTGCTTGCAGTACCAGCATTGGCACTGTTGAGAAGTAGGGCAGATCCTAGAGCTTTGTCAACATGACTGGATCACCTTCACATAGCACAGCATAGCACAGCACAGCATAGCATAGCATGGCATGGCATAGCATGGCATGGCATGGCATAACATGGCATAGGATGGCGTAACATAGTGTTGCACAGCACATCACGTTATAGCACAGCATGGCACAGCAATGCCCGGGGGCCAAATGACATTGCTAGTAAGGACATACCAACCTACCTAGCAGTGTTATTTGCTTACAGGCAAAACTCAACAGCTGTGCAGGTTCAAAGCCTGGTTAGGGACGCAAATGCAGAGAGGACTATGAGTTTCATTTGACCACTGCAGCTTGCCCTGTCAACTCTACACAAAATGACAGGCATAGAACTGAAAGCTGATTTTGTTGTGAAGCCCTGCATTTGGAGACGCAGACACATGACGTGAGCAGTACCTGCCAGGTGTGTATGTGTGTGTGCATACCTGGAGTGTACCAAGGGTGCCTTGCAGGGCGGCCACCTGCTGCTTTAGCTCCTGCCTCTCACCAGTCAGCTGATGGATGGCTTTACATTTCCCCTCCTGCGTAAGACAACAAGAGCAAGTTAGGCCTATGAGACTATATGGTGGGGCACCAATGAGTCCATGACGTGTAACACCAAGTAGTTGTCAAATGCATGAGTTTAATGCTGACCGATGATGCACCAGTGCACATACTACAGCAAAGCCAGCACAGTATCTCTACAGCCTCACATATGCAGGCAGCTCAGCCTCTCAGCATGGGCAGCCTGCAGGCTGCTCAGAGCTCAGCCCTCAGAGCATTTGATACAGGCACCAGAGGTTGCAAGAGATGTGTCCCCCAAAAGTGGAGTTGTGTTTTTGAAAAAGCCTGGGTGGAGAAGGGTCACCCAAAGGCCAGGGCTATATCAAATACAGCCTAAGTCTAAACCGACAGTCTTTGTCAGCGGCAATGGCATCCAGAAGGCCTGGCCCATGTGATCTTTGTTCGTCCAGTCACTATTTGGCCCAGAACAATGTTCCTTCATTCATTTGTTTACAATATGCCTCCATCCAGTTATTCACCCATTTGCCCATTCATTCAATCACTCGCTGACTCGCTCACTCCTTGTGTACTCACAGTATACATCCATTTACCCCTCCATGCAGCCATCTAGACGATGATGCATGCATCACTCACTCTATCGCTCTGTCGCTTATGACAATCACGCATACATTCACCGCATGCTGTGATGTGCCAGCAGGCACGTCAACTACAAGCATGCAGAGTGCACACACCTGCTCCTCCTCAAGCTCTGCTACTTGTGCAGCAAGCTTGTCCACCTTAGCCCTAGTGTCCACCAAGCACAGGTCTAGCGTGGCAACCCTTGCCTCACTGCTTGAAGCTCTCTTGATCTCAGCGCTCAGTTGAATCTTCCAGGTGTGGCTCGTCCGCTCAAGCACATCAAGATCTTCAGCTCGCTTTTTGAATCCACTCGAAAAGTCCTGCAAGCAGACCAAACCCTTGTCAGCAATGTGAAGCTGAACAAATTGCTTTGCCAACAGCTTACTGTCACTTGTCAATGCACTGGATGCTGATCTTTTGTATGCCAAGTGTGTTAGAGAAAGGCAAGAACTTGCATGTCATAAGCCTTGTGAAATCAGGGATTTCGCAGATGTCTGTGGTTGGCAGCAAGCATACAGGGCTGCAACACATGCAACTGAAGGGTACCTTCAGCTCTCGCTTGATCTGGTCTATGGACCTCAGAGCAGCAATCTCTCTGACATTGGTTGCCTGCAGCTGAGATTGCACCTTTTGGTGCTGCTGCATCCACTCAGCCTTTTCCTGTAAAAAGACAATGAGACCAGTCTGTAGCATGACCCTGGGCAGAAGTCACTAGGACAGTGCTGGGCTGAAGACTGCTGGTCTTGTCCTGCAATCACTACAGGTTCTGACATGACTCATGCGGTTCAAACAGAGCTGCCCTTCATGCTTACTGTTGTTGAGGCTCGTGCGCCATTCTGAAACCCTGGTTGTCGCACTCATGGTGAGTTTTTTCAGCATGCAGTTGCTCAATATCCATGAAATGGTTCAGAGGAGATAATGAAGTGGTGATGGTGGAGGTTACATTCGTCATGTCCCTGTTGGGCTTTTGGGGGCTATGTAAAACGCTTCTCTCTCTTGGTGTACGAACAGAAACTGCGCCTTTCAGCATTTCACGGGCCGTTACCCAGCAGATATCAGGATGACTGTCTTTGGTACCTCCATACGATTCCACGACAGACCTGCACCTGTATTCCAGGATGTAAAGCCCGCTAAGTCACCAGGGGTATGTCCGGTGATACCAACCCGGAGGTATAGGCACCGCCCGTTTTGACGGGATATATATGGGCTCCCGTTTGATTGGTTAACATAGAGCAGGGACGCATTAAACGGCATCGGCCGCGCAAACTCAGAAAGCCGAAAACGCACAGGTGAACAGGTGTGCAAGGTCTGGGTTTGATCCCGCGACTAAGCCACGTAACGTCCGGCTAGCAAGACGAGGCTGTTGACATAAGCTGCGTGGTTTAAACAACAATTGATACCTGCTCTGGATGCACACATGACAGCTACGAGCGTGGCATGGGTGGCCGGACAAACAAGCTCTGAGGGCAGACTAAACTTGAGTCACTCTTTACGTATTTCAGACTGGCAGCAGTCCAAGCACCCCACTGTCATTGTTGAACAGCCTCATGTTTTTGTTGCTCTTGTGAAACAGGGCGTAAGAAAGGTCACTACCGGGTTGGATTAGATCAGTTGAGGCCAGAGTCGATGAGGCGAGCTATGACTATGACTTATAGGTAGGGTTTTTAAGTAGTAAAATGGTGTAGTAATGTGCTTTCACAGTGCGCTTTCTCACTTTGAAAGTGAGCAGCTCTGAGCAACTTCGTTTAAGG
>JAABUP010005437.1_pt1 | contig 19385 bp, 19 predicted proteins | sample 5559201 | NCBI WGS metagenome assembly JAABUP01 (sample SAMN10711887, study PRJNA513373) | rock metagenome | isolation source: Antarctica rocks | place: Antarctica
CGGGGGAGTGTGTCGTCGGGCAGTGCCATCGACACGTTGACTCGTACTCGCCCGTGACCTGTCAATGGCCCCCATCAAGGCAAGACCTAGGCTGTTACATTAAAAAAGCAGTGGCAATTGCTGCAACAGCCCGAAGACAGTTTCGGCTGCGCAGCAAAGAAGCCGCCCCCAAAGTGGTCCAATGGCTCCTGGCCTCCATCTTGCCCAACTCCGGCGTTCGGCCTACACGCGCGGCGGACGTTAGATTAGGGAACAACCATGGCCTCCGAACGCACGCTGTCGATCCTCAAGCCCGACGCGACCCGGCGCAACCTCACGGGCAAGATCAACGCCGTGTTCGAGCAGGCCGGCCTTCACATCGTCGCGCAGAAGCGCTTGCAGCTCTCGCAGGCGCAGGCGGAGGCGTTCTACGCTGCGCACCGCGAGCGCGGGTTCTTCAAGGACCTGGTCGGCTTCATGGTCAGCGGCCCCGTCGTGGTCCAGGTACTGGAGGGCGAGGACGCCATCGCGCAGAACCGCAAGCTGATGGGTGCCACCAATCCGGCCAACGCCGACGAGGGCACCATACGCAAGCTGTTTGCCGAAAGCATCGAGGCCAACAGCGTCCACGGGTCCGACAGCCCCGAGGCGGCAGCGCACGAGATCGGCTTCTTCTTTGCGGGCACCGAGATCGTCGGCTGACTTTTGTGCGCCAGGCTGGGATGCGCCAAGCTGGGAGCTTGTTGCTGGCAACCGTGCTCACCGCGTGTGGCTCGACGGCCTCGCCCATCGTGTTGCGGCCAACCGCTGCCGGGCCGCCGGTGGGCGTGGACGGCCGCTATCGCGCCACCGTCCGGCTGGTCCGCGCTGCCGGGCCGTATTGTCCCCGCAGCCATGCCCAGATGCTGGAGGTCTGGGGCGGCAGCATTTCGCTGAGCTACAACGCCGCGCCAAGGCAGCGCGTCTCGCTCAGGGCGCGAATCGAGGCAGACGGCCGCATCCAAGCCAGCGATGGCGAGGGCACGATGGAGGGCCAGGCCGCCAATGGCCGTTTGGAGATCACCGTGGCGAGCCGGCAATGCGAACACCGGTGGACGCTGACACGGGTGGACTAGGGTCGGTCCCCGTCACCCACCCGACATCCCGGCCGGTGCTCCCGTGTCCGACACCGGGCGGCCACGGCGCTCCGGCGCCAAGCGGTCCCGCAATGCCAGCGCTGGCAGCTCCACGGCATAGCGCAGCGCCAGGGCGGCAGCCACGACCAGAGCCATCAGCACGATCCGTATTGTCCAGCTTGTCGTGTCATCCAGCCCATGGGAGCGGCCCAGGTAGATGACGGGGACATGCACGAGGTACAGCGAGTAAGACAACCGCGCCGTCGCGCCCGCAAAGCTGGCGACCAAACCTGTCCCGTGCGGCAGGAGCCGGTGCAGGCCCAACACCAGGAAGGCAGCCGCCAGCGTCTCGGCTGAGTAGTACACAGGCTCGTAGGCACCCCCACAAATCCCGAAACCCCATGGAACGAGCCGTTCCGTCTCGAAATGCATTACCCAAACCTGGCCTAGGGCTACCAGCAGCGCCGTTCCCAGCAACAGGGACCCTAGACCAGCCCAGCGCGGCAGCGGCCTGCGCCGTACCAGCCACGCAGCCAACACCCCCCAAGCTGCGCAGTCCAGCCGCAGCAGGGGATTGATCATCGGATCGGGCCCCCAGACCGGGTTGGGTTCCAAGCCCACTAGGGCACGGCCTGACGTACACGCCACGATCAGCGCCACGCACACCAATGGCGCCGCCCATCCTACCCGGCGGCGTCCCAGCACTGCCAGCACGCCCATGAGCAGCAGAGGCATAAGAAGGTAGAACCACTCTTCGAGCACCAGGGACCAGGTGTGCGACGCAAGCTTCACCCATTCAGCCGGCGGCATGAAATTCTGCAGGAACAGGAGGCTGCGCCAGTCATGCGTGCGGAACAGGGCATTGAGCGCCACGATCACGACCCAGTAGGCCGGCAAGGTCCGCATCCAGCGCCGGGTCCAAAATCGCCTAAGCGCTGTGGGTCCGAGGCCGCCCTCGATCGCGCGGAGCAAGATGCCGCCGATCAGGAAGCCGCTCAGCGAAAAGAACAGCTCGACCCCGGCGCGGCCGATGAATGCGGACTGGATCGTGGTCTGCCGGGACGCGCCCAGCCACCATTCCGCCGAATGGTTGAACAATACCGCCAATATTGCGCCAGCACGCGCGAGGTCAAGGCCGAAGTTATGCTGTGTGTTTTTCATCAACCAGAGGCCAGTACGATAGCTTGACGACTGGAAGCGTGTCCAGCCAGGTACATGGCCAGCGACCCCGGACCGCGTTCGGCAGCGGCGGCCGTCAGGCGACGAAGATCAGCAAGCCTACCAGCAGCACCACAACCGCGACCACCGCGCCCGTCGCGAAGGTGGTGAACCGAGACCAAAAGATCTGGCGGTCGGCGATGAAGGCCTCGTTGATGTTCGGCATTGGGGTGCTCTGCTTGGTTTCGGGAACGTCCATGGTTTTCCTCGGGTTGAGAGGGAGGTGATGACGGTTTTTGGCGTGGGGGTTCTACGGCGTGGAAGGCGGGGGCGGCAAGGGCGAGGCGAGGGCGGCAGCCGGGTCGTAGGTGCCCGGCAGGCCGGAGGCGTGCAAACGCAGCGCCTCGGGGTAGACGCGGTGCTCCTGCCCCAGCACGCGGGCGGCCAACGCTGCCTCGGTGTCGCCGGGGAGCACGGGGACGGCGGCCTGGGCCAGGATGGGGCCGGCGTCCATCTGTTCCGTCACCAGGTGGACGGTGCAGCCGTGCAGCTTCACGCCGGCGGACAGCGCGCGGGCGTGGGTGTGGAGGCCGGGGAACGCGGGCAGCAGGCTCGGATGCACGTTCAGCATGCGGCCGGCCCATGCGCCGACCAGGAACGGCGTGAGCAGCCGCATGTAGCCAGCCAGGCACACCAGGCCGATGCCGTGCTCAAGCAGGGCCGTGTGGACTGCGGCCTCGTGCGCGGCGCGGTCGCGGTCGAAGCGGCGGTGGTCGATGCAGCGCGCCGCCACGCCGCGCCGTGCCGCCAGTTCCAGGCCGGCGGCGTCGGGCCGGTTGGACAGCACCAGGGCGACGCTGGCGGGATAGCCGGGGGCCTCGGCCGCGTCGAGCAGCGCGCCGAGGTTGCTGCCGCGCCCGCTGATGAGGACGGCGACACGGGCCGGGGTCACGCCAGCCAATCGGCGGGAATGCGGACGTGCGCCGTGGCCGAGAGCGCATTAGGTGGACCGTCGCTGGCCTCGACCTGGCCGATCATAAATGCCGCCTCGCCGTACTCCGCGAGCAGCGCCGTCGCCGCGGCGGCGTCGCTGACCACCAGCGCCATGCCGACGCCGCAGTTGAACACGCGCAGCATCTCCTCCGCCGCGACCCCGCCGGTGTGCGCCAGCCAGCGGAACACCGGGGGCAGCGGCCAGCCGCCCGCGTCCAGCATGGCGCGCGTGCCGTCCGGCAGCATGCGCGGCACGTTGCCCGGCAGGCCGCCCCCGGTGATGTGCGCCGCCGCCCGCAACAGCCCGGCGCGGTGCAGCGCCAGCACGGGCTTCACATAAATGCGCGTCGGCCGCATGAGCGCCCCGCCCAGTGTCTCGCCCGGCGTCTCGTCAGATGCCCAAGGCGCCGGCGCGTCCCAGCCCAGGCCGCTGATCTCCACGATGCGGCGCACGAGGGAAAAGCCGTTGCTGTGAACGCCGCCGCTGGCCAGGCCCAGTATGGCGTCGCCGGCCATGACGCCCGCCGGCAGCAGCGCGCCCCGCTCCGCCGCGCCCACGCTGAACCCGGCCAGGTCGTAGTCCCCGGCGGCGTACAGGCCCGGCATCTCCGCCGTCTCGCCGCCCACGAGGGCGCAGCCGGCTTGGGAGCAGCCCGCGGCGATCCCGGCGACGACGCGGGCGGCCTGGTCGACCGACAGGGCGCCGGTGGCGAAGTAGTCGAGAAAGAACAGCGGCTCGGCCCCCTGCACGACGAGGTCGTTCACGCACATGGCGACCAAGTCGATGCCGACGGTGTCGTGGCGGCCGGTGTCGATGGCGATCTTCAGCTTGGTGCCGACCCCGTCCGTCGTGCTGACCAGCACCGGGTCGTGGAACCCGGCGGCGCGCAGGTCGAACAGCGCGCCGAACCCGCCCAAGGACCCCATGACGCCGGCGCGGGAGGTGGCGCGGGCCAGCGGCTTGATCCGGTCCACCAGCGCGTCGCCGGCCGCGATGTCGACGCCGGCGTCGCGGTAGGTGACTCCGCCAGCGTCGCGGTGGGTGGCGCCGGTGCGGGAGGGGGTCTCGGTCATGGCGGTGGTCCTGTGACGGCGCGGTCCGGATGCGGTATTAGCCGGGGATGACGGGTTCGGACAGTGGCGACGGCAACACGCCCGTGCGCGGGGCGCATGATGTCGTGAACCTGCCCAACATCATCACCTTCGGCCGGCTGTGCGCCGTGCCGCTTGCGGTGTGGCTGGTGCTACGGCAGCAGACGGCGCTGGCCTTCGGGCTGTTCGCGCTGGCGGGCGTGTCGGACGGGGTCGACGGCTGGCTCGCCCGGCGCCGCGGCGGCAGCCCGCTCGGCGCCATGCTGGACCCGGTGGCCGACAAGGCGCTGCTGGTCTGCATGTTCGTGACGCTCGCCGCCATCCAGGTGCTGCCGGACTGGCTGGCCATCCTCGTCGTGTTCCGCGACCTGGTGATCGTCGGCGGCATCATCGTGATGTGGCAGCTCGCCATGCCGGTGCGGATCAAGCCGCTGCTGTTCTCGAAGCTCAACACGGCGCTGCAACTGCTGCTGGTCGGCGTGGCGCTGTTCCTTGAGGGCTTCGGGCTGCGGGCGCCCTGGCTGCGCACCCTGCTGATCTGGACGGTGGCCGCCACTACGCTCGGGTCCGGCGCCGCCTATGTATGGAAGGCGGCACGCCAACGATAAAAGGGGCGATGAAAGGGTGGCAGTGGAGCATGGCGATGAAGGCATGGCGATGAAGGCGCTCGACCTGCCCCGGCCCGACCCCACGCCCGCCGCCGCGCCCGAGCCGGTGCGCGTCCCGCTGCCGCACGCCACCCGGGCGCAGCGGATCGCGCTGCTGGCCGGGCTCGCGGTCGTGCTCGCGGCGATGCTGTACCTGTTCGCGTCCATCCTGCTGCCCTTTGTGGCGGCGGCGGGGATCGCCTACTTCCTCGACCCGCCCACCACGCGGCTGACGCGCGCCGGGATGCCGCGCGGCCTGGCGGCGCTGCTGGTCGTGGTGGCGCTGGTCACGGCCGCGCTGCTGTTCGCGCTGCTGCTGTACCCGCTGCTGCTGGCGCAGGTTGGCATCCTGATCAGCCGGGTGCCGATCTACATTTACTCGGTGCGGCTCTGGGCCGGCGAGGTCATCGTCCACCTGCAGGAGCGCCTGGGGTCGGAGTACGTGGACGAGAAGCTGCGGGACCTCGTGGGCGGGCAGGTCGGGGCGATGCTGGCGTTCCTGGCGGCGGCGCTCAGCCGGATCGTCGGCGGCGGCTTCGCGCTGTTCAACGTGCTGTCGCTGGTGGTCGTGACGCCTGTTGTCGCGTTCTATTTGCTGCGCGATTGGCGCCGGGCGGTGGCGCGGGTCGATAGCTGGCTGCCCCGCCGCTACGCCGGGGTGCTGCGGGCGCAGGCGCGGGAGGTCGACCGCATCCTGTCCGCCTGGCTGCGCGGGCAGGCGCTGTGCTGCCTGGTGCTGGCGCTGTTCTATGCGGTGGCGCTGTCGGCGGTGGGCCTCGACCTTGGGCTGATCGTCGGCATCTCGGCCGGGCTGCTGTCGTTCATCCCGTATGTCGGCAGCATCACCGGCGGGGTCGCCAGCATCGGGCTGGCGTTCGCGCAGTTCCCGACCTGGACCGGGGTGGCGACGGTTGCCGGGGTGTTCATCGTCGGGCAAATTCTAGAGGGCTACGTGATCTACCCGCGCTTCCTCGGCGACCGGGTGGAGCTGCACGCGGTCTGGGTCATCTTCGCGCTGTTCGCCGGCGGCGCGGCGTTCGGGTTCCTGGGCGTGCTGATGGCGGTGCCGGTCACTGCCGCCCTCGGCGTGCTGCTGCGTTTTTGGCTGCGGCGCTACTTGCGGAGCCCGCTGTACCTCGACCCGCCATGACCGCCACCCGCCAACTGGCGCTGCCGTTCGTGCATGCGCCGCGCCTGGCCGAAGCCGACTTCCTGCCCAGTGCCGCCAGCAGGCCGGCGCTGGCGTGGCTGGCCCGCAGCGCCGACTGGCCCGGCCGGCGCCTCGCGCTTTGGGGCGGGTCCGGGTCCGGCAAGACGCACCTGCTGCACATCTGGGCCACCCGCGCCGGCGCCAGCTTGATCAGCGGCTCGACGCTCCGCCATATGCCGCTTGGCGACGAGTGGCCGCCGGCGCCGGGACCGCTGGCGCCAGGACCGTTGGCCATCGACGACGCCGACCTCGCGCCGTCGGAAACGGCCTTGCTGCACGTGCTGAACGCGGCGCAGGAGGCCCGCCATCCCGTCCTGCTCGCGGCGCGCACGCCGCCCGCGCGCTGGCCCATCCGGCTGCCGGACCTCGCCAGCCGGCTGCGCGCGACCGCTGCCGTGCCGCTCGGCGCCGCTGACGAAGCCTTTCTGCGCACCCTGCTCGCGCGCCTGCTGTCCGACCGCCAGTTGCTCGTGCCCGGCCCAGTGCAGGATTGGCTGCTGGCCGTGCTGCCGCGCGAGCCGGCGGCGCTGCGCGAGGCGGCGGCGCGGCTGGACCGTGCGGCGCTCGCTGCCGGGCGCAGCGTCACCAGGGCATTGGCCGCGCGGACCCTGCAACCCATGATGCATGAAGATTTCACGGCGGCGACCTTGGACGGCTCGCCGCCGCACCCTGGGCTGTTCTAGGATGCACACATGAACAAGCTGAGCGCGCTCCCCAAGCCAAAGGTTAACCCGGATCCTGCCCTAGAGATCGCCAGCGCGAGTCCGGGCCGTTTCATCAACCGTGAGCTGAGCTGGCTCGACTTCAACCACCGCGTCGTCGAGGAGGCGGAGAACCAGCGGCACCCGCTGCTCGAACGGCTGCGGTTCATCTCCATCAGCGCGTCGAACCTCGACGAGTTCTTCTCGGTCCGCGTGGCCGGGCTGATCGGCCAGGCGAAGGCCGGGGTCGCCGCCATCAGCCCGGACGGTCGGACTGCGGCGCAGCAACTGGCCGAAATCCAGCCGCGGGCGCGGGCGCTGATGCAGATGCAGCAGAAGGCGTGGCTCGACCTGCGCGGCCAACTGCGCGGGGCCGGGATCGAGCTGTGCGAGACGGCCGCATTGACGCAAGCGGACCGCGAGTGGCTCGACGTGTGGTTCATGGACCGCGTGTTCCCCGCGCTGACCCCGCTCGCCATCGACCCGGCGCACCCGTTCCCGTTCATTCCGAACATGGGCCTGGTCATGGTGCTGAAGCTGCGCCGCGACGAGGACCAGCATATCATGGACGCGCTGATCCCGCTGCCGGCGCTGATCGAGCGCTTCGTCCGGCTGCCGGCGCACGCCCCCGGCGAGGCGATCCGCTTCGTGTTGCTGGAAGATTTGGTCAGCCTGTTCCTTGGCCGGCTGTTCCCTGGTTTCCGGGCGGTGGGGCAGGGCCTGTTCCGCCTGATCCGCGACACCGGCGTGGAGTTCGAGGAGGAGGCCGAAGATCTGGTGCGGTCCTATGAGACCGCGCTGAAACGTCGGCGCCGGGGGATCGCGATCCACCTGTCGGTCGACGCCGGCATGCCGGACGACCTGCGCGCCCTGGTGATCGACGAGCTGGATGTCGACGAGCACGAGATACCCGGCGACGAGGTGGTCGTGCAGCACGGCATCCTGGGCGCCGCCGACCTCAAGCAGATGATCGTGGACGACCGCCCGGACCTGCTGTTCCCGCCCTACACGCCGCGGTTCCCCGAGCGCATCCGCGACTTCGCCGGCGACTGCTTTGCCGCCATACGCGCCAAGGACATCATCGTCCACCATCCGTTCGAGAGCTTCGACGTCGTCGTGCAGTTCCTGCGCCAGGCCGCCGCCGACCCGAGCGTGGTCGCGGTGAAGCAGACGCTCTACCGCACCAGCCGCGACAGCCCGATCGTGAAAGCGTTGATCGAGGCGGCGGAGGCCGGCAAGTCGGTGACGGCGTTGATCGAGCTGCGCGCCCGGTTCGACGAGGAGGCCAACATCCGCCTGGCCCGCAGCATGGAGGCGGCCGGCGTCCAGGTCGTCTACGGGTTCATGGAGCTGAAGACCCACGCGAAGCTGTCCTTGGTGGTGCGGCGGGAGGGCGGCACGATGCGCTCGTACGCGCACTTCGGCACGGGGAACTACCATCCGATCACCGCGCGCATCTACACGGACCTCAGCTTCTTCACCTGCGACCCCGACCTGACGCGGGACAGCGCCCGGTTGTTCAACTACATGACCGGCTATGCGCAGCCGGAGCGCATGGACAGCCTGGCGTTCAGCCCGTTGACCACGCGCAGCACGCTGATGGCGCTCATTGACGCGGAGGTGGCGTTCGCCGCCGCCGGGCAGCCGGCGCAGATTTGGCTGAAGATGAACAGCCTGGTCGACGACCGGCTGATCGACAAGCTGTACGCCGCGTCGGCCGCCGGGGTGCATATCATGTGCGTCATCCGCGGCATCTGCTGCCTGCGGCCCGGCGTATCCGGCTTGTCTGAGAACATCCGGGTCAAGAGCATCGTCGGGCGCTTCCTGGAGCACAGCCGCATCTATGCGTTCGGCAACGGCCACCGCCTGCCGAGCCGCCACGCCAAGGTGTTCATCAGCAGCGCCGACTGGATGGCGCGCAACATGGAGTGGCGGGTCGAGACGCTGGTGCCGATCCATAACCGCACCGTCCACGCGCAGGTGCTGGACCAGATCATGGTGGTGAACCTGCGGGACACGCTGCAATCGTGGGAGCTGGGCGCGGACGGCACGTGGCGGCGGGTGGCGGCGGGGCCGCGCCCGGTGTCGGCGCACGACTATTTCATGACCAACCCGTCCTTGTCCGGCCGCGGCTCGGCGTTGCACGGCAGCGCGCTCCCGGTCCAGGCGCAGGGCATCCGCCGTCCCGACCGCGTCAGCCAGGATTAGTCCGCTGCCCTATCCGCCCCGCTGCGCTATCGTCGACCTCGGCTCCAACTCGGTGCGCCTGGTGGTGTTCGAGGGGCGCGGGCGCAACCCCATCGCGATCTTCAATGAGAAGGCGGTGCTACGCCTGGGGCGCGGGCTGGCGACGACCGGGCGGCTGCACGAGGCCGGGGTCGCGCAGGGGCTGCGTGTCATGACCCGCTACAACGCCATCGCCCGCGCCATGGGTGCCGACCCGTTCGAGGTCCTGGCCACCGCCGCCGTGCGCGACGCCTCCAACGGCCCGGAGTTCGTCGCCGCCCTTGAGGCGCGTATGCCCGGCGTGCCCATCCGCGTGCTGTCGGGCGAGCAGGAGGCCGCGCTGTCCAGCGCCGGCGTGCTGTGCGGCATCCCGGAGGCCAACGGCATCCTGGCTGACATCGGCGGCGGCTCGCTCGAAGTGGTGCGGGTGGGCGCGGGCGCCGTGCTGCGGGCGCAAAGCCTGGGCTTGGGGGTGATCCGGCTGTCCGACCGGGCGGAGGGCGACCTGGCCCGCGCCCGCACGATCGCCGACGCCGACCTCAGCGCGGTGCCCTGGCTGGCGGAGGGCGAGGAGCGCGACCTTTACTTGGTTGGCGGCGCGTGGCGCGCGTTGGCCCAGGTGCAGATGTACCTGGCCAGCTACCCGCTGCATATCGTCCACCACTACACGATCACACGGGACGCCGGGCGGGACCTGGCGGCGCTGATGCTGTCCAGCCCGCGCCGGGTGCTGGAGCGGATGCCCGGCGCGCCGCGCCGCCGGGTCGAGGACCTACCGTTTGCTGCGACTGTGCTGCGCCGCCTGCTGCGCCAGACCGGGGCGCGCCGCATCGTGTTCAGCGCGAACGGCATCCGCGAGGGCTGGTTCATGCAGCAGGTTCCGCCCGAGGCGCGGGCCGAGGACCCGCTGGTGGCGCTGGGGCACGAGATCGCTGCCCGTTACGGCCGCGATGTCCGGCTGCCGCCGGCGTTGGTGGACTGGACCGCGCCGCTGTTTCCGGACGAGACGGCGCAGCAGGGCCGACTGCGCGTCGCCGCCTGCTGGATGTCCGATGTCGGCAGCCAGGACCATCCGGACTACCGGGCCGAGCAGGCGTTCTTCCGCGTGCTGCGGCAGCCTGGCGTCGCGATGGACCACCCGAGCCGCGCCTTTTTGGCGCTCACTTTGGCGCTGCGGTATGAGGCGGAGCTTGACGCGATGTACCTTGGCACCGCCCGCGCGTTGCTTGAGCCTGCGGCGGTGGGCCGCGCCGAGACTTTGGGGAGCGCGCTGCGACTGGCCTACTCGCTTTCGGCTGGCACGCCGGAATTGCTGGCTGGCGCCAATTTGCGCGTGCTGCCTGGCCGGCTGACGTTGCGGCTGGCTGAGGGCAGCGGGGTGTTTGCCGGCGATCCGATCCAGCGCCGTCTGGCACGCTTAGGGGCGGCGATGGGGCTGGCGGTGGACGAGGCGGCTTAGCGGCTCAATACAGGCCGGGTTGCCAGACATCCGCCGTTTTCAATTGACAAGCGTCCCATGTTCTCCCAGTTTGGGAGGAGTTCTGGCCGGGATGCGTTGTGAGAGTTGTTTCCAGGAAAAAGCTTCGCGAGCATTGGGAGCTTCTTGGGCGCGAGAATAGCGAACAGCCGCTTAAAACCTGGTATAGCGTTGTCAGTAGAGCGAAATGGAAAACCCATGACGACGTTAAGTTAACGTATGGTGCTAAGGTCGATCTGGCTTATGGCAAGCATGTATTTAATATTAAAGCAAATGACTACAGGCTGATCTGTGTCATAGACTTTATCAGGCATGGTGTCCTAGTGCTTTGGATTGGCACACATGAGGAGTACGACGTGCTTAACCGACGTGGGGGCGAAAAACTACGGCAGCTTTGAAGGAAAAGCAATTATGAAGGATATCACCCCAATCCGGGACGGAGCGACCTACGAAGCGGCGCTTGCCGAAGTGCGGCGCCTCTGGGGAGCGGAGCCCGGCACGAAGATGGGTGACCGCCTCGAAGTGCTCATGGTCCTCCTCGACGACTACGAGAACAAGCATCATGCCATCGAGGCGCCAGACCCAATTGCAGCGATCCATGTCCGCATGGAGGAGTTGGGGTTGGAACGGGCTGACCTTGGCGAGATGCTGGGCATCGCCAGTGGGCGGGTCTCGGAGATCCTGAACCGCCGACGGCGCCTGACGGTCGACATGATGCGCGTGCTCGCATCGACGCTGCGGCTGCCGGAAGGCTGCCTGTTGCAGCATTACGAGTTGCTGCCAACTTCGCAGAAGCCTGGCCCGCGTCGGACCGACAAGCAGCAGAGGCAGAAGGCAACGGCGTGACCCAATAGGACGTTCAAGGGCGTCTACCCGTCAGCGAGGTCCGGCCAGAAAGCGTCATCCACCGCCTGCTCAAAGCGATATGGACAACTCCAGGGCAGCATGTCGCGGGCAAGATTCATCTCCAGTTCCGCCCGCAGCACCGCGTCACCATAGGCGTCGGCCATGGCTTGGTCGGTCCAGGCGCGAAGGCTCGGGTTGTCCCGCAGGTGCCGGGTGAGCTGCCGGCGCTGCTCCTTGATCGTCAGCTCCCAGCTTTTGCCGCGGCGTTCAGGTTGATGAGCCCACTTCAGCAGATGAAGAAGCAGGACCGACAGGCGGCTCACCAATTCGCGCTTTTCGCCGCGCCCCAAGGTTTCGATCTCCTCAGCGACGTGCTCGACGTCGATCTCGGACAGGCGGCCAGCCCGCAGCAGCGTGGCCTGCTCGTTCGCCCAAGCATGAAAATCCGCGTCGTAGTTGCGATCACCGTCCATGGACCCTCTCCTGCTCTTTGAAGGGCAATCATAGCACGCAGCTCATATCCGCAGCAGCTTGATCCGCTTGCCGTCCACCCCCAGGGTGATCGCACCGGCCTTCAGCGCCAGGGCGTCCGCGCCGAACATGTCGCGGCGCCAGCCTTGCAGCGCCGGGATGTCCGGCTCGGGCTCGGCCGCCAGGCGGTCCAGGTCGTCGGACGACGCCAGCAGCTTCGGCGCGACATTGTGCTCCTCGCACTTCGCCACCAGCAGCACCTTCAGCAGCGACACCAAAGCGGGCGAGGCGCGCGGGCCGTCCTTGCCGCGGGGCGACTCGGGCAGGGCGGTCTCGGGCAGCGCCGCCGCCTCCTGCAGCGCCGCGACCAGGCCGGTGCCGCTGCGGCCCTCGGCGAACCCGCGGGAGATGCCGCGCACACGGGCCAGCGCCTCGGCGCTGCCGGGCGCCGTGGCGGCGATTTCCAGCAGGCTTTCGTCCTTCAGCAGGCGCTGCCGGGGGATGTTGACCCGCTGCGCCTCGCGCTCGCGCCATGCAGCAGCAGCACGCAACAGCCCCAGCATGCGGCGGTTGGCGGTGCGGGGGCGCAGCCGTTCCCACATCGCGTCCGGGTCGGGGCGGTAGGTGGCGGGCAGCGCCAGCACCGCCATCTCCTCGGCAACCCAGTCCAGCCGCCCGTCGTGGGCCAGCCGCTCCTGTAGCCGCTCGTAGACGGGGCGTAGGAAGGTGACGTCCGCCGCCGCGTAGGCGACCTGCGCCGGGGAGAGCGGGCGGACCGACCAGTCGCTGAACCGGTGCGCCTTGTCGATGTGGCCGCCGGTCAGCGACGACACCAGGGCGTCATAGCCCACCTGGTCGCCGAACCCGGCCACCATCGCCGCGACCTGGGTGTCGAACAACGGCGCCGGCACGCTGCCGAACAATTCGAGAAAAATCTCCACGTCCTGCCGCGCGGCGTGGAACACCTTGACGACGCTGCTTTGCGCCAGCAGCAGCCCCAGCGGCGCAAGGTCGATGCCCGGCGCCTGCGCGTCGACGACCGCGACGTCGGCTTGCCCGGCCAACTGCACGACGCACAGCTCGGGATAGTAGGTGCGCTCGCGCATGAACTCCGTGTCAATGGTGACATAGGGTTCGACCATGAGGCGCTCGCACAGGGCGATGAGGGCGGCGGTGTCGGTGATCAGCACCGGGTCGGCGAAGGCGAGGGTGGGGCGTGGCATCGCCTGTGTGTATAGTCCACGACTTGACACGGCAAATTTCGGCGGTTTGTGTGCGCGACCGTGATCGTGCCGCAGTGGCACGACCGCTTCCTACTTTTTGTCGAGCACGGCAACGTGCTCTTGGGAACCAAAGCCATGCACGCCTATCGCACCCACACCTGCGGCGCCCTTCGCGGCCCAGACGCCGGCCAGGCCGCCCGGCTGTCGGGGTGGGTACACAGCAAGCGCGACCATGGCGGGCTGCTGTTCATCGACCTGCGCGACCACTACGGCATCACGCAATGCGTGCTGCCCGCCGGCACGCCTGCCTTCGACACCGCCGACGCGCTGCGGGTCGAGAGCGTCATCACCGTCACCGGCGAGGTCGTGCCGCGCAGCACGGCGACGGTCAACCCGCGGCTGCCGACCGGGGAGGTCGAGCTGCGGGTGGAGGAGCTGGTGGTGCAGTCCGCCGCCGACATGCTGCCGATCCAGGTGGCGGGCGACCAGCAGTATCCGGACGAGCTGCGGCTGAAGTACCGGTTCATCGACCTGCGGCGCGACAAGGTCCACCGCAACCTGATGCTGCGCGCCGGGGTGATCGCGAGCCTGCGGCGGCGGATGATCGAGCAGGGGTTCACCGAGTTCCAGACCCCGATCCTGACCGCCAGCAGCCCGGAAGGGGCGCGCGACTTCCTGGTGCCGTCGCGCAGCCATCCCGGCACGTTTTACGCCCTGCCGCAGGCGCCGCAGCAGTTCAAGCAGTTGGCGATGGTCGCCGGGTTCGACCGCTACTTCCAGATCGCACCGTGCTTCCGCGACGAGGCCAGCCGTGCCGACCGCAGCCCCGGCGAGTTCTACCAGCTTGACTTCGAGATGAGTTTTGTCACCCAAGAGGATGTTTTCGCGACCCTGGAGCCGGTGATGGCCGGGGTGTTCGAGGAGTTCGGCGGACGCGCGGTGACGAAACCGCCGTTCCCGCGCATTCCCTATGAGCAAGCCATGCTGGAGTATGGGTCGGACAAGCCGGACCTGCGCAACCCGCTGCGCATCGCGGACGTGACGGAGCAGTATGCCGGGTCCGGCTTCGGGCTGTTCGCGCGCATCGCGGCGTCGGGCGGCATCGTGCGAGCGATCCCGGCTCCGGGCGCCAGGTCGCGTCCGCGCAATTTCTTTGACAAGTTGAACGAGTGGGCGCGCGAGCAGGGCGCGGGCGGGCTGGGCTACATCATCTTCGAGGAGGACGGCGGCCGTGGGCCGATCGCCAAGAACCTTGAGGCCGAGCGGATCGAGGGCATCCGCGCCGCCTGCGGGCTGCAACCCGGCGACGCCGTGTTCTTCGCCGCCGGCCAGCGCGACGAGGCGGCGAAGTTCGCTGGAACGGTCCGCACCCGGCTTGGGCAGGAACTGGGCCTGATCGAGCAGGACTGCTTCAAGTTCTGCTGGATCACCGACTTCCCGATGTATGAGATTGTTGAGGACCCTACCATGGAAGGCGGGGGGGCGATCGACTTCAGCCACAACCCGTTCAGCATGCCGCAGGGCGGGCTGGAGGCGCTGAACAGCCAGGACCCGCTGACCATCAAGGCATTCCAGTACGACATCGTGTGCAACGGAATCGAGCTGTCCTCGGGGGCGATCCGCAACCACCGGCCGGACATCATGGTCCGCGCCTTCGAGATCGCGGGCTACACGGCGGCCGATGTCGAGGCGCGGTTCGGCGGCATGCTGTCGGCGTTCCGCTACGGTGCGCCGCCGCACGGCGGGTCAGCGCCGGGCATCGACCGCATGGTGATGCTGCTGGCGGACGAGCCGAACATACGCGAGGTGATCCTGTTCCCGCTGAACCAGCAGGGCGAGGACCTGATGATGGGCGCCCCGGCCCCGGTGGACGCGAAGCGGCTGAAGGAGCTTTCGTTGAAGCTGGACCTGCCGCCAAAGGCGAAGCCGGCCGGGTGAGGCGCCCCGCTGCGAACACGGGCCGCGAACACGGGGGAAACGTCTGCCCTGGTGCAGCGGTCCAGGCGGACCTATGTCGAGAGTTGATCAGACCGGAGCAACCGCAGTGCGCCTGCGCCCCCTTGCCGCCCTACTCGCCATCAGCCTGCCGGCGCTCGCCGCCAACCCGATGCCGTCCGGCGCCAACTTGGTGCCGCTGGCCGCTCATCGCGCGTTGTACCGCCTGAAGATGGACAGCGCCCGCGGCGACGTCCAGGCGGCCAGCGGCACGATGGCCTACGAGATCACCGACGCCTGCGACGGCTGGGCGACCCGACAGCGCCTGTCGCTCGACATCACCAACAACGATGGCCAGGACATCGCGCTGGTGTCGGACTACGCGACCTGGGAGAGCAAGGACGGCCTGTCGATGCGCTTCCGCATGCGGCAGACCACGGATACGGCGGTAACGGAGCAGGTCGAGGGCGACGCGGTCCTGACTGCACCCGGCGGCGGCGGCACGATCCGCTACACCATGCCGGAGGAGCGGCAGATGCCGATGCCGCCCGGCACCGTGTTCCCGATGGCGCACACCGCCGCGATCATCGCCGCGGCCGAGGCTGGCAAGCATTTCCTGGCGTTGCCGATCTTCGACGGGACAGGGGAGAAGGGCACGCAGGACAGCTCGGTCGCGATCACCACTTGGAACCCGCAGCCGACGGGTTCGCCCTATCCGGCGCTGGCTGCGTTGCCGAGCGGGCGGGTGCATATTGCCTTCTTTGACCGGAACAAGGCCGCCAACGACGCCAAGCCGTCCGGCAGCCCGGACTACGAGGTCGGCATGAAGTATTGGGCCAATGGCGTCGCCGACGACTTGACGATGGATTTCGCCGATTTCGTCATGTTGGGCAAACTGAGCGAGTTCACGATCCCCGAGCCGCACTGCTGATGCGGACTGCGCCGGGCGTCGCAATTGTCACCGGGGCCACGGGGGGCCTTGGCTATGCGGCGGCGGTGGGCCTGGCACGGACGGGCGCGCGGGTTGTGCTGGCGGGGCGCAACCCTGCGAAGGGTGAGGCGGCGCTGGCCCGGCTGCGGCGCGAGGCAGGTAATGCGGTGGCGAGTTTTGAGTTGTTGGACCTCGCGAGCCTGGCGTCCGTGGCGGCGTTCGCGGAACGGATGATGGCGGCGCATCCGGCACTCGACATCCTGGTGAACAATGCGGGGGTCATGGCGCCGCCAAGCCGACAAGTGACGGCCGATGGGTTCGAGGTGCAGTTCGAGACCAACTACCTCGGTCATTTTGCCCTGACGGCACGCCTGTTGCCGGCGTTGCTGCGGGCGGAGGGCAAGGCCCATGTCGTGCAGGTCAGTAGTGTGGCGCACCGGGGCGCCGCCATTGCTTGGGACGATTTGCAGGGGGAGCGGCGCTACAGCGGCTGGAAGTCCTATGGGCAGAGCAAGCTGGCGATGCTGATGTTCGCGTTGGAGTTGGCCCGCCGGGCGGCTGCGCGGGGCTGGCCGCTGGTAAGCGTTGCGGCGCATCCTGGCTGGGCGGTGACGGACATTATTGCGAATGGCCCTGGCGGCGGGGCGCTGGGGCTGAAGGAGCACGTGATGCTGGCCGGGTTCCGGCTTTTCGGGCAGTCGGCGGCGGAGGGCGCTCGGCCGATTGTCTATGCGGCGACCTCGCCGGACGCGAAGCCGGGTGGCTATTATGGTCCCAATGGCTTTCAGGAGATCAAGGGTGCGCCTGGCCCGTCGCGCATCATGCCTCAGGCCAGCGATGTGGAGGCGGCCAAGCGGTTGTGGACCATCTCGGAGACGCTGACCGAAGTCGAGTTCCGACCCTCGAATTAGTGAGTGGACACTATAAAGCGGGCGCGCACCCGCCGAGGCGCCGGCTGGGTTGCTTGATTGGCCCGCAGCGTTGCCAATTTCTTGTCCTGCAACTCGGTCCGAAGCTTGCCCATCATCGTCTCGACTTCGGCTGTCAACTTTCCGACGGCGGTGACCTAGGCGTTTTCGGCCAACTCCTGGCTCTGCTGGCCAGAGCCGACCGATGGCACGAACCCGCTTTGGCTCGCGGTCGCGCTTGCCGTCCCGTATGGGTAGCCATTGCGAACATCGAGCAACAGCGCCGTGGCGACCGCGTCGCCCTGTATGCTGCGAGATGGCACAAGATATGCGCTTATGATTGTCAGATCGAGCACGGACAGCACAGAAGCGCTGTCCTTCGTCTGGCTCCCGACCGTGTAGACCAGCACCGCATCGACGTGCTGCCGCGCCGCGCCGAGTTGCACACGGTTGATTATCGTCTTTGCCACGTCGCCCGAGGCGCCTGATGCAAGTTCAGCGATCAATGGCGCTATTGTCGCTTGGGGTAAACTCAGGCCGTGCTGCGCGGTAGGCGGCGCCAGACGTCGTTTGCACGCCGTTTTGGCAGCCGCTTAATAGTAAGACGACAAACGCAAGACGACCCATCGTGACGCTCCACTACAATTATGGAACGTTACTCTCAGCATTCGAGTCTTCCAAGGACGGAATCGCCCTGCGTGGACCGCCTCTAGCCGTTGGGCCGCAGCACCACCTTCGTGCATTTATCCTTCTTATCACGGAATGTCTTGTACAATTCTGGTCCTTCCTCCAGGCTCATCGCCCGGTGCGAGATGATGAACGAAGGGTCGATCTCCCCCTTCTCAATCCGTTCCAGTAGCGGCTTCAGGTAGCGCTGCATGTGGGTCTGGCCAGTCTTCCACGTCAGGCCTTTCTGCATGAATGCGCCCAGCGCCACCGGGCCGACCTGGCCGGCGAATACGCCCGGCATCGACACAATGCCGCCGGGCCGGCAAGCAAGGATGGCCTGGTTCAACGCGAACGGCCGCTCCATGCTCACCGTCGCCGCCATCACCGCCGAGCTGACCTTCTGCATCAGAGTGTCCGCGCCATGGCTTTCCAAGCCGACGGCCTCGATCACCGCGTCCGGTCCCTGGCCATGGGTCATCTCCATGAGGGTGTCCTGCACGTTCTGCGCGCCGAAGTCGATCGTCTCCGCCCCGGCCTCGCGCGCCAGGGCCAGGCGCTCCGGCACCGTGTCGATGGAGATCACCCGCTTGGCGCCCAGCAGGAGGCAGCACTTCGCCGCCAGCACGCCGACGGGACCGCAGCCCCAGATGGCGATGGTGTCCTCGGGCGTGATCTCGCAGTGCTCGGCGGCCTGGTAGGCAGTTGGGAAGATGTCGGACAGGAACAGCACCTGCTCGTCCGAAAGGCTGTCCGGCACCTTGATCGGGCCGACGTCGGCGTAGGGCACGCGGACGTACTGCGCTTGACCGCCGGGGATGCCGCCGGTAATGTGCGAGAAGCCGAACAACCCGGCGAGCGGGTAGCCATACTGCTTGGCCTGCATCTCGCCGTTCGGGTTGGTCCGCTCGCAGCAGGACCAGTTGCCCCACTTGCACTGCCGGCACTCGCCGCAGCAGATGGTGAACGGCACCACGACACGGTCGCCGATCTTGAGCTTGGTGTTGTCGCGGCCGACCTCGACGACCTCGCCCATGCACTCGTGGCCCAGGATGTCGCCGCTCTCCATGGTCGGCACGAAGCCGCCCATGAGGTGCAGGTCGGAGCCGCAAATGGCGCAGGCGTTGACCTTAATGATGGCGTCGCGGCCCTCCTGGATCGTTGGGTCCGGGACGGTGTCGCAGCGGATGTCCTCTTTGCCGTGCCAGGTTAGTGCGCGCATCGACGGGTTCCTCCAAAGTGATCGTAGAGCAACAACCCAGCAGCTTCAGCCGGGATGCAGTGGGAGCATTGAATAGCGTGTGACCACGCCCCAAGCGTTTGGCAGCAACGTCAGGCGGGGGTCCACGTTCCAACGGGGATCATTCATCGTCCCCCGCGCCGGCGGGCCACAGCCACGCCGCGCCCCGCACGCCGCTGCTGTCGCCGTGGAGGTTCCGCACCACAGGCGTCGTGGCGACGTCGCTGAACACGTAGCGCGGGATCAGCGCCGGCACGCGCTCATAGAGCTGCGCCATGTTGGATACGCCGCCGCCCAGCACGATGATGTCGGGGTCCAGCACGTTCATCACCACCGCAAGGCCGCGCGCCAGCCGGTCGGCGTGCCGCTCCAGCGCCGTCAGCGCCACGGCGTCGCCGGCCGCGGCCCGCTGTTCCACCGCCGCCGCGTTGGGCGCGCCGCAGGACCGGGCCAGGCCGGGGCCAGCCAAATAGAGTTCGAGGCAGCCGGCCTGGCCGCACCAGCAGGGGGGCTGCGGCCACTCGTCGGCGCGCGGCCAGGGCAGGGGGGTGTGGCCCCACTCGCCGG
>JAABUP010005438.1_pt1 | contig 19385 bp, 27 predicted proteins | sample 5559201 | NCBI WGS metagenome assembly JAABUP01 (sample SAMN10711887, study PRJNA513373) | rock metagenome | isolation source: Antarctica rocks | place: Antarctica
CGAAAACCATCGCCCGGGGTCTCAGCCGTCTCGACACCTTCCTCAAGGGCTGGGACATGGCACTTCGTTCCGCAGTTCTGTGACGCCCGTAGCCCGCAAGGGGGGATGTGGCCGGACCGGCAACTAAACGGGTCAACGCCACTGCGTCTTCTCTGCCTGGTGCAACGGAGGGCGAAAATGGCGAATGGCGTTCCTGATGATCCCAATGGCTTCGGCCTGGCCAGCCATGCTTGGGAGCTGACGCCATGGGCGTGAGCGCCGCGGCACCTGCGGGAGCGGCAGGGGCCGGCACGGCGCTTGCCCTCGCTGCCGCGGCTGGAACCGGAATGCAGGTGGGCGCGGCCATGGTGGCGACCCGGTTCGTGGTGGACCAGACAGGTCCGGCCTCGCTTGCCTTGTTGCGCTATGCGATTGGCGTCCTGTTCCTTCTGCCAGCCGTGCTGGCGACGGCATCCCGCATCCGCTTCGCAGCGCGCGACCTGCTTCCAATCGCACTGCTCGGCGTCGTCCAGTTCGGTATGCTGATCGCGCTGCTGAACTGGGGACTGCACCGCATCCCGGCTGGCCGCGGCGCGCTCATCTTTGCGAGCTTTCCCTTGCTGACCATGCTGGTGGCCGCAGCACTTGGGCGCGAACGGCTGACCTGGCGGCGCAGCCTGGGCGTGCTGCTGACCATGGCCGGCGTGGCATTGGCGCTCGGGGACAAGGTGATCCAGCCCGGCACCGGGCAGGGCTGGGCCGGGGAGCTGGCCGTGCTCGGGGCGGCCCTCTGTGGTGCCGTGTGCAGCGTCCTCTACCGGCCATACGTCAGCCGCTACCCCGCTTTGCCTGTCGGGGCGCTGGCCATGCTGGCTTCGGTCGCGGTGCTTGCTATTCTAGCCGGCACAGGAGAAGGCTTCTTTGGTGCTTGGCCGCACTTCACGCCCGGGGGGTGGCTGGCGGTGCTGTTCATCGGGGTGAGCAGCAGTATCGGCTACGTCCTATGGCTTTGGGCGCTTGGACGTGCGTCGGCAACGCGCGTGTCCGTGTTCCTCTCATTAAGCCCTGTAACCGCCCTGGTGCTTGGTGCCGCCCTTCTGGGCGAACGCATCTCGCTCCTGTCCGTGATGGGCCTCGCATGTCTCGTGTGCGGGTTGTGGCTCGCAGGCCGCGAGGGCGGGTCAGCCAGGGTCAGCGATAGACGTGCGACCGTTCAGGAGGACCTACAATGAGGATCACTGCGGGAGATTTCGACGATTCGCGGGTTGTTGGCTTGCTGCGTATCCACCTGACCGTGGCGCACTCAGAAACAGCACCTTGCAGCGCACACGCTTTGGACGCCACGGGCCTGCAATCCCCCGGGATCACCTTGTGGACGGTTTGGGACGGCGAGGAGCTGTCGGGGTGTGGGGCGCTAAAGCGGCTCTCGCATGACCACGGCGAGGTGAAATCCATGCACACCGCCAAGTCGCAGCGTGGCAGAGGGGTGGGCAGCATGATGCTGCGCCACATCATAGCGGCGGCGCGGAAGGGGGGCATGTCGCGTCTCAGCCTACAGACGGGTTCATGGGACTTCTTCCAGCCGGCGGTCGCGCTCTACAAGCGCCACGGCTTTGTGGAGTGCCCGCCCTTCGCTGGCTATGTCGAAGACCCGAACAGCATCTTCTTGTCGCTCGACCTCGACGCAGCTTGATGCTCCGCGCCGTGTTTCTTACCCTCGATTCCGCACCCCTCGTTGTTGCGGCGACCAGTATGGCGCTGGTCGTGGTCGGCGCCGCGGTTCAGGTTGCGGTTGGCGCGGGGCTCAGCGTCGTTTGCGGCTTCTTCCTTCTCCTTTGGCTTGGAACTGCGGTCGGTGTTCCGACCCTGCTGTGCCTCAACCTCCTGGTATCGGTGATGGCGACGGGCTTTGGTGGGACGAACGTGCGATGGGGAGATGTCGTTCTCGCATCGGGAGCCACCCTTGCAGGCTGCGTTGCCGCTTCCGTCCTGCCATCTCTCCCCGAGTCCGTCCTGAAAGGGATGACAGCCTGTGTCCTGATCGCAGTGGCGCTGCCCCGCCCACCTGTGCCCGGAGTTCTGCCATCGGAGATAGCCGCGAAAGCCGGCATTACCCTGGCCGCCCTCGTGACCGGGGCACTCACCGTCTGGACAGCCACTCCTGGTCCCATCACCCCCGTGGCGATGGCCCGCGGCGGTCGATCCGGCGCAGACATCAGGCGAACGATGCAGCCCGTCTCCGTCGTCGGATACGGTGCCGCCATTGCTTGGGGTGGCACGCCTCAGATCGGCCTCGTTGGAGCGGGACTTCTCGCCGGCCTGATTGCAGCGACACTGATAGGAACAGGAGCAGGTTTCTTCCTCCGGCCGAAGATCAATCCCGCTCGTGTCGTCCTGCTGATACGCATCGTCGCAGGAGTTGCGGCCGTGCTGCTGCTCCTGTCGCTGTTTCGCTGAAAGAGTCCTGACCAGCGTTTACAAGGCCCTGACTCAACACTGACACTGGTAGCGAATTCGCTGGCTCCGCCACCGCCGATTATCCGAGTGGCCGCCGAGGGGGCAAGGATGCCTCACATCAAGGAGGCCCACCCTGTCCAGGCAACTTATTTCGTCCGGCTATCCGTTCGAGGACAAGTACGGCTACTCGCGCGCGGTCCGAGTGGGCGACCGGGTGTTCGTGTCCGGCACCACGGCCCGCCCGCCCCACCTGGACGGCGACGCCCATGCCCAAGCCCGCGCTGCCCTGGATCTGGTGGCGGATGGTCTTGCCCAGGCCGGTGCCGGGCTGCGCCACGTCGTGCGCACGGTCGTGTATGTCGTGGACATGGCCGACGCTCCGCTTGTCGCTCAAGCCCATTTGGAGGTGTTTGGGCAGGTTCGCCCCGCCAGCACCCTTGTTCAGGTCGCGGCGCTGACACCGGCCGCGGCCCGTGTCGAGGTCGAGGTAACTGCGGTCATCGCCGACTGAACTGACTTGCAGCCTGTACCACTTCGTCAAACGTCGGGATACTGTTGGCGAAGTCACCAGACCACCTGGTCATATCAACCTTTACGAGAATAAAGACTAAGATCATAATTTATAATTGGGTCAATCCAGCAAAATATTCTTAAGTTTCTCAACCATAACGCGTTCAATTTGGAGTTTTTTACGCCTATCTGATTTCGCCAACAGTATCCGTCGGACACACCAAACGGTACAGCAACCGGCCATGCTGATTGAGATGACAGTCAGGCGGGCGGCATCCGCATGGATGCGCCCCGCGCCATAAGCTTGTTCATCTCGGCGTTGGTGGGCGCTCCGGGGCCGAACGCAATGGCACCCCGCCCCATGCCGGCCAGCGCCTCACGTACAAAGCCCATCGCTGCAAGTGCGAGGCTGCCGCCGACCGACACCCGGCGGACGCCAAGTCGCTCAAGATCCGGAACCGTCAATGCAGCCTCACGGCCCGCTCGTCCGCCGAGCACGTTGAGCGGTGCGGCGATGGCGGCAGCGAGCCGCCCCACCGTGGCAGCATCCATCGGACCCGGGACGAACACGCAGTCAGCGCCAGCGGCGACGTAGGCCCGCGCACGACGCACGGCCTCAGCAAAGTTCTCTTCCGCTGAGCCAGCGTCACGTTGAGCAAGATAGGGGTCGGTTCGGGCGTTGAGCACGAAGGGGCGCCCAGCCCGCGTGATCGCCTCGCGCGCGGCGCGGAGGCGGTCGCAGGCGCGCTCCATGTCGATCAGCGCCGGGTCGCCGTCCACCCCGCTGTCCTCGATGTTGCCGCCTGCAAGCCCTGCCTCGACCGCAGCCGCGATGGTGAACGCAACATCCTCTGCCAGCGCACCGTAGCCGTCTTCGAGGTCCGCCGTGACCGGCACTGGCACCGCACGGGCGATGCGCTCGATCTGCACGAGCATCTCGTCACGCCCGAGCGCACCGTCTGGTACGCCCAGCGAGTGCGCGATGCCGGCGCTGGTCGTCGCAATCGCCTCGAAACCAGCTTGGGCCATCAGCACCGCGCTACCGGGGTCCCAGGCGTTGGGAAGGACGATGACGCCTGGCTCCGCGTGGCGTGCGGCGAAGTGGGTAAGCTGTTCGAGGGTGGCCGTCATGTTGCCGTGTCCTTTGTGCGAGGTAGAGGCTGCCCTGGCACCTCAAATGCGTCCAATGCATAGTTCTTCAGTATTCGATCAGGATTCTGCATATTATGACCCTGGACGAGCTGGACGCTTTCGTGGCCGTGCTGCGTGAAGGAAACGTGTCCCGCGCGGCTGCTGCGCTCGGCCGCTCGCAGCCAGCGCTCAGCCGGCGGATCGAGCAACTAGAGGCCAATCTCGGCTGCACCCTCCTGGACCGCTCCCCAGCAGCCGGCGTGCTCGGTTGCACCGAAGCCGGGCGGGCGCTTCTGCCGCACGCGGAAGCCATGCTCGCCATCGCACGCGATGCGCGCCGTGCCGTAGAAGCTGTTCACCGCGATGGTGCCGGGGAAGTCGGGCTTGCCCTTGTGGGCACGCTTGCCACGCCTGCCTTCGCGGCAGGGCTACGCCACTTCACCGATGCCTTCCCCGCGGCGCGCCTGGCGCTCCGCACCGCGACGAGCCGGGAGGTGAGCGCGCTGGCCCGCCGCGGCGAGGTGACGCTTGGGTTGCGCTACGGGGCGGAGGACGATCTGGCGCTGGAAACGACCCCGGCCGGGCAAGAGGTTCTGGTGGCAGTGGCCGGACGGGACTTGGCGGCGCACCTCAGCACCGCCACCCAGGGACTGCACGGATTGCCCTGGGTCGGCTTCCCGCCCGCCCGTGACACCGGTTCCTTTGGAGATGCGCTCGAAAGCCTGCTCATTCGTGCCGGGCTTCAAGGGGCGCCCCTGACGTTGGTGGATAGCCTGACCGCGCAACTGCGACTCGTCGAAGCGGGCCTTGGCCTCGCATTGCTGCCCTTTGCCGCGGCCGAGGAGAGCTTGGCGCGCGGCAGCATCGTACGTGTGCCCGCCGTTTCGCCCCTTGAAGCATCGGTGCCGGTCTTTTTGGTCAGCCGCCGTGGCGCTTACCTATCCGCCGCGGCGAAAGGGTTGGCGGAGATCTTGCTCTCGGGGCTTCGCCCGTCGGGTTCGTAATGTTGGGGGCCTATGGAATCTAAACCCTGAGACAGAATTCATCCACCTTGCAGCGCCGCGGAATGTGCGTCTCGGAACTCCCGGGTTACTGGTCAAGGAAGACCGGCGAGCGCTTTTCCAGGAAAGCCGCCACCCCTTCCTGTGCATCGTGGGTCGGGACGATGCGGGCGAATGCGGGGGTCCGGTAGCAGCGGAACCGAAAGTTCGATTCAGCGTACTCAATCGGCTCAGGCTAGAGTCTTCAGCACTCGTCAGCCGGGATAGTTGAGCCGATGACTGTACCGCGCCTGCGTCCTGCTACCCGAGCCGATCTGCCGCGCATCAACGAGGTGCGACACGGGACGGCTGAGAACCGGCTGAGCAATCCTGCCCTCGTCACTGATGCGGAGGTTGTTTGGTATCTAGATCAAGCGATCTTCCTGGTTTCCGAGGATGAAGCAAGCGTGCAGGGCTTTATCTGTGTGAACCATCAGACAGGCTATGTTTGGGCATTGTTCGTGATCGACGGGGCACAGGGGCGTGGTCATGGCACCGTGCTCCTCCATGAGGCCATGCAACGACTCAGACAGGCTGGGCACCGGCAGGCATTCTTGTCGACAGGCAGGAACACAAAGGCGGCTGAATTCTATCGGTCCAGGGGTTGGCACCCCGCGGGAACAAATATGAACGGCGAGATGGTGTTTCGGCTCTGGCTGTGACCCCAGCACAGAAAACCACCCTTTGATACGCAACCCGGAGATCGTTCCCGTATTGCGGCGGCATGGGGCTTCAGCACCTATCAACCCACGCATCTATCTGTTGCCAGCAAACCCATCCAGCCTGGGATTTATGGCCCGTTCCCAACAGCTCTGTCACCAGCCGCCATTTGGCTGGCGAGGGCCGGTCGGGTACGTGGTCAGCGCGCGATTTCACCTGAACTGCCCATTACGACGGAAAGCTAGGCTTGATCGGCGATCAGTTTCGCCAGATCTTGCATAGGTGCCAGGCTGCAGAATTGCTCAGAACAGCTATTTCGGGCAATTCGGTCTGGTGTAGGCTCGCCCCATGCCGTGGCCGCGCACCGACACGATCCGCTTCCTGACGCTCGACGAACTCGGCCGTCTCCGAGCGCGATGCTCAAGGCAGGGCGACACCGGTCCGTTGCCCCGTGGCCGGGCCAAGCTGGAAGTGCGCCCATGACCTGGGCCGCCGTGACGCTCATCTTCGTGCTCGCCGGCCTCGCCCTGCTCCACGCCTACTGGGGCTTAGGCGGCCGCTGGCCCGGCCACGACGACATCTCGCTCGTCGAGCGCGTGGTCGGGCGGACTAAAAGCATGCGGGCACCCCCGCCTAGGGCTTGCTTCGCCGTAGCGGCGGCCCTGCTCTCGGCGGCGGCGCTTGTGGGCCTGCACGTGAGCCAGTGGCCGGCCGGCTTGGCGGGCCGATGGGCAGTGACGGCAGGCTTTTGGGGCGCGGCGCTCGTGTTCTTGGCCCGCGGCCTAGCTGGGTTCGTTCGCGTTGTCTTCCGCTATGCTGAGGGCACGCCCTTCCATCGCTTGAACCGAATCGTTTACTCGCCCCTGTGCCTAGCGATCGCGGCGGCGTTCGTCGCGCTCGGGTAAGGCAGACGTCGCCCGCGGGCGGGCAGAACCACCGCTGTCCGACCCAAATGGCGGACGGTGACACGTCTGTTGGGAACGGGCCTTTATGCTGAATCGAACTTTCGGTTCTGCTACTACCGGACCCCCAACTTGCACAGCTTCGTGGTCACAGGGCCAGATAGTGGAACGTGCCTTGAGTTTTCACCTCCGTGGCTGCGGCCAGCAGGCTGTTCATCGCCGTGCGGTAGAGTGAGGCTGCGAGGCTGATACGCTTCACCCCCGCCGCTGCTAGTTCCGCCACAGTGAATGACTTTCCAGAAATGCCGGCCATGAAGTTGACCGGCTTCGCCACGGCCGCGCAAACTGCTCGCACCGCGTCGAGATCGGGCAGGCCCGGAGCCATCAGCACATCGGCGCCCGCTGCTTCGAACGCGCGCAGCCGGCGGATCGTGTCGTCTAGGTCGGGGTTGCCTCGCAGATAGTTCTCCGTCCGCGCGGTCAGCACGAACGGACGGTCCAATGCTCGCGCTGCCTCGACCGCCGCTGCTATTCGTTCGGCGGCGTGCGCGGGATCGTAAAGCGGACGCGCCCGATCGCCGGTCGCATCCTCGATCGAGGCACCGACGAGGCCGACGGCGGCCGCGCGTCGGATCGTCTCGGCCGCATCCCCGGGCGCGTCGCCGAAGCCCTTCTCCAGGTCGGCGGACACCGGAAGATCGGTCGCCTCCACAATGGCCCGGGCGTGCGCAAGTGCCTCCTCGCGGTTTACTTGTCCGTCCACGCGGCCGAGCACGCCGGCCTGCGCGCCGGATGAGGTGGCCAGCGCTTGAAACCCGACCTTAGCCAGCAGCTTCGCCGAGCCGGCATCCCAAGCGTTGGCGATCACGAACGCTTCTGGTGCGTCATGCAGCGCGCGGAAGCGTTGGCCCTTGTCGGATAGGTTCACGTGGCGGTTCCTCCGTTTGACGGGATGATACAGCAACTACCTGTCGCGGCTTGCACTCATCTGCTCGGGGTTGATGCTACGTGCAGAAGCCTCCCTTCGGTCCGAAGAAGAGCACCCAGGTCTTGAAGTCGTTGGTGAATGTCTCAAAGGCGTGCGGAACGCCGGCTGCGACAAACAGGAAGTCACCTGGCCCAAATGGAACCCGTTCAGCACCGCGGCGGAACACGCCTGTGCCAGCCGCAACGATGTAAATCTCGTCCTGCTCGTGCGGCTGCTGTGTGTCCACCTCGTGCGGGGCGAATAGTTCGACCGAGAGGTCGCCGCGCTTGAACAACACGGCGAACGCCTCCGGCACTCCGGCCAGGTGCTCGCTTGCCTCTGGCAGCGCGATGCGCAGCCGGTCGTCCAGTTCAGCGAGCATCCAGCGCGACCTTCAAACCCAAGGCGATCAGCAACGTGCCAAGCACGCGGTCCACCGTCCGCCTGACCCTTTGGTATCCCGCCCGCATCGGACCGGAGGAAAGGGCAAAGGATACGGCCGTGTACCAGGCAACCTCGATGACCCCACCCGCCGAAAGCACCGCGAGCTTGGCCCAAAGCGGCGTCGCCGCTGGCACCGCCGCAGCGAACAGGCCAAGGAAGAACGCGATCCCCTTCGGGTTGGTAATTTCCGTCAGGAAGCCCACCCGCAGGCCATACAGCAAGGACGGCCCGCCCTGGTCCATGCCGGCCGCAGCGGGCGGGAGGTCATGTGGCTGCGCCCGCCATGCCTGGATGCCGAGCCAGACGAGGTAGGCGCCACCCACGATACGGATGGCGTCTCCTAGCCAGGCGAAGCGGAGAATCAGCACGCTTAGGCCGAACATGGTCAGCGCGGCGTAGGCCAGTGACCCGATGGTGATACCGAACGTCGCACCGATGGCCGACAGGCGCGAGCGCGAGAGCGCCAGCCGTGACACGATGAGGAAGTTCGGCCCAGGGCTGACGACGGCGGCAAGCCAGATCAGTGTGGCCCCGAAAATGACGGTGTAAGGACTCAAGGTTGCTTCTCCCAGCCCATGAACACAGCACCATCGGGGGCAGGAAACCCATAGGTATGTTCGGTTCGGACCCGTGGAGACCCTACACGGGTTCGTTGCCGGGCAAAACCGACATCTGCATGGCATCCGTCGTGCCAAACTAGCAGGAAGGGCCACCAAGCCTGATGCCCGTCAGTCCCAGCCAACGTGCGGCGGGGCCGATGAGCGCAAGCCACCACCCTTAACACCGGCCAAGTGGTCCAGACCACTCGGCCAAACGTTTAGCAGACGAAACGCAACGCTGGGGCTTTGTTTGACGGACACCCCTGGCCCTGGCTGCCGACCAACATGCTACGATGCCAGATGACCGGTATGCACAGCTTCGCGGTCACTAAGCCTGTGAGGCGGTCAGAGGAGGAGCTTGCTCATGTATACAAAGACACCGAGGTGCGGAGAGACCTCCTCCTCCCGGTCCACCTTGTAGCCAACCCGCTCATAGAGCTTCACATTCTCGGTCAAGCGGCTGCTTGTATAGAGGCGCATCTCCCCCAGACCGAGCGAATGGGCGAGTTCTTCTGCGTGCGCTAGAAGGGCGCGGCCATATGCACGGCCCTGGTAGGCTGGCGACACCGCGACGTTCACAATAAGCAAGTGGTCGGCCTCCGGACGCATCTCGATCAGCGCCGCCAGCTCCCCGTCCAGATGCAGCACGTCCACAACGTGGTCGCGCACGGCCACGTCGTAGTCGGCGGTCATCGGTTTCGGCTCTCGGCCAAGGATCGGCACCCACTTGGCGTAAGCCGCCCGCGTGAGATCGCGGACAGCCGCGGCGTCCGTCGGCACCGCACGACGCAGCCCTGCGCGGATTGCTTCCGCTAGGGGATGCGGGGAGGCCGGGATCTCCGGCGAGGAAGATTGATCCTGCACGGCTGTCTCCTTGAGAAAAGGGCAAAGAAAACTCCCGGAGCTGGACACGTCTGGCGCGAACCGGTTTGCGGCTCATAGCAGCGATGTTGGATCATTCCCACGCATAGGGCGGAACAGTGCAGCATTCTTCCCGCGTCAGTCCGCAGGCCGCGGGATTGGGCGCGGTCGAAGTAGCAGGCGGGGAAGGCGGCCGTCGATGAACGCAAGCCCGACGCCGATCAGCGCCATGCCGGCAAGGTGCCGCGGCAGCAGCGTCTCACCCAGCACGAACACACCGAGCAGGATGGCGCTGACCGGGATCAAGAACGTGACCAGCAGCAGGTTCGTCGCCCCGGCCGCGGCAAGGATGCGGAAGTAGAGCACGTAGGCCAGCGCGGTGGAGAGCAGCCCCACCCCCAGCACCGCGCCCCAGGTGACGGCACCCGGCATCGCCAGCGTCCATGGCCTGTCCACCAGGAGCATGACCGGCAGCAGCAGCAGCGTGGACGCGCATACCTGCCCGGCCGCAGTCGCCAACGGCGTAACGCCCATGCGCTTGAACCGACGCCCGAAGATGCCGGCGAAAGCGTAGGAGAGCGCGGCGGCAAGGCAGGCGAGCTGCGCCGCCAACCCCGTGCCCAGGCCGCCCAGCGCGTCCGGCCCGACCATCGCCACTGCGCCCGCGAAGCCTACAGCCACACCAGCCATCTTGGCGGGGGTCAGCTTTTCGTCCGACGTGAGCAGGTGCGCGACCAGGACGGTGAACAGGGGCGTGGTGGCGTTCAGGATCGAAGCCAGACCGCTGGCAATGTGGTGTTGGCCCCACACAAAAAGGCTGAAGGGCAGGGCGTTGTTGAGCAGCCCCATGCCGAAGAAGGCGGCCCAGGTACCGCCTTGCGTGGGCATCCGCTGCCCGAGCGAGCGCAGCACCAGCAGCAGGGTCGCCGCAGCGACAGCCACGCGCAGCCAAACCAGGGTGAACGAGGGCAGCTCGCGCACAGCTATGCCGTTGAAGAAGAACGACCCGCCCCAGAGCACGGCCAGGGCGAGCAGCATGGCCCACTCTCGCCCACCCATCGGCACGCTCACGCCCCTTGCCTGTGCCATCCGAGTACCCTCCAATCAGGACTGGCATACTGAAGGAGAGTGTTGCCCAGCGCCTCCCGTTGCTTGCTCCGGTATTCGCCACGGCTGCGGCTCACCCATCATGGGCGGGCCAGGCTGTATGAACTCTAAACCCACGTTTAGAATGGCAACGGGCGCGCCAAGGCGTCCGAGAGGTGCGCCGCCGTGTCCTTCCCCCCTGCCCGACTTCGGGCGCTTATCGTTGACGCACTCTATCCGACCAGCGCGCACAAGCTGCCGGATATGTGCGTCCGGTTTGGCCTCGCCGCCGGCACCGCCGAAGAGGCGTTCCGGAGCAAGAGGGCCTACATCGACAAGCGCCTCAGCCCCCTCCCGACCGACCGCCTCCTAGCAGTCGCGTGTGCAGTACAGGAGGACGAACCGCATCACGAACTGGGCGACGCGCTCGCGAAGGTCGAGGAGAGGGGCAAGCGCGCCGTCTCCGAGCTGACACGGCGCGCCGTCCTCGGCGTGTTGGATACGTGCGATCTTCCCGGCCGCATAGACGTGCTCGATTTCATCGGCGAGATGTGGCCAGTCGAGCAGATGTCGTCGCCCTACAATGGCAGCGTGGACACGTTCGCTGACGCGATGATGCAGCACATGCGCCGCAACGACGATTGGTCCAACAGCGAGTTGCTGGGCAATCTCGGTCTGCTGAACTGCTCGCAGCGCCGCTTCTTCAGCCTCCTAGAGGCGGTGCTGCACCCGCGCACACGGGGCGAGGAGGAGCAGCGTAAGCTGGCCAACGCCCTGAATGAGCCGCTGCACCGCGACGGATTCGCCCTGCTGCCGACGGCCCGCGTCTCGGGCTACCCAATATATTCTGTGCAGGAGGTGACGCCTTCGCATGGTGGCGCACCGGCCGACGCCGACATATCGGCCGTTCTCGCCGCCTTCGACGAGGAGAGCGTGCAGGCCGCCTGGACGAAGGCGCTTGAGCGGCGCGACCGTGATCCGGAAGGCGCGATCACGATGGCTCGCACGCTGCTGGAAACCGTTTGCAAGCACATCATCGAGGAAGCCGGCGGGAGCTATGGTGAGAACGACGACCTGCCAAAGCTGTACCATGCGGCGGCCGAGAAGCTCAATCTCGCGCCGAGCCAGCACACCGAAGGCGCGTTCAAGGGGATACTTGGCAACTGCCAAGCCGTGGTGCAGGGAATCGGCACCATCCGCAATAAGCTGGGCGACCCACACGGCAAGGGCCGCAAGCCCATCCGCCCTTTGCCGCGCCACGCCGCGCTTGCGGTGAATCTCGCTGGGACGATGGCGGCCTTCCTCGTTGCCACGTGGGCGGCGCGGCAAGGTACGAAGGCGGCATAACAACCGCCTCCATCATCTCGTCCAGCAGCATCCAGGCGCCGCCGGCCAGGTGCGCGGCCACCACGGCGCGCTGCGCTTCCAGGCCGAGGTCGCTCCTGCCCTGCCGGTCGGTGCTGACCCTCAAGTAGCTGACGAATCGGTGCGGCACCGCGTCCTCCAACCATGCTCAACGACCATTGAGCATGGTTGGAGGCCGGGCCGCAGGGTCCGGCCCCTCTTGACCGGCCGGTTCGGGATGCGCCGCGGGCGTCCTGTGAGGGCAAGCCCCAATAAGACGCTGCTACTTTGCGGCTCACAGCAGTGATGTTGGGTTAGGCCCTAGCAGCCTGTCGGACTTAAGCAAAAATCGGGATTTTTTGGAATATTATGTCTCGCGTTCGCCAGGAACCATAGTGGAATTGCGCTCAGATCGGTATTCCTTTTAGATAGTTGCGTGACAGGCTTAAGTCCGACAGGCTCCTAGGAGAGCGACGATCGAATCGTGCTTCGTCACACCCGTCAACACCGAAACGCACCAAAACACGTCATCCTGACGTTCCCGAAAGTGATTGTGCAACAGGCTCTTCAGCACAGATTAATGTAGGCCCATATCTGTGGGTTTGTCGGTTCCTACAATTGTAGGCTTCATGTTTTCATGATTTCCTTCGCTTGTCGCGCAGCTCCTCCTCATCGACCTCGACGCCCAGAGATCGCACCGCTCTCAGGATCAACGCTCGCATGCTGCAATCCTGTTCAGTTGCCATGATGAGGAGGCGCTTGCGAACGTACTTTGGAACAGTGATTTGCAAGGGAACCTCTTCCTGAATGGTCCGCTCTGGTTTTTCACCGAACTGAGTTGCAGGACTATCAGCAGCAGGAACCACTTTGGCCAATGCCTCCGTTGGCAAGTTCTCTACCTCGACCGACAACGCTTCCTTCGACGACTTGACCGCAGAGCTCTCTTCGGAGACCAGCGGCGTTGCCGTCGCAGCAGGCACGCCTCTCAGAATTGCGCCAAGCTGCCGGCTTTGCTTCGAACTCATGCGCGCATCTTAGCAATTGAGGATTTAATGATATGTGTTGATGCATGTCCATTTATCTCATGGACTATAGCAGCGATGTCGCGTGCGGCGGCACCGTCAGGCTCAATGATGCTTGGAGCCAGGCCATCGATACCAGCCTCTGGATAAGACACGCGGTGAGCCATCTCTGCGGCGAGTAGAGGCAAACCGGCATCTTCGAGTTGGCGGCGCACATGCCGGGCGATGAGAGTGCTTCGAAGGGTCATGGTGAGAACCATCGCCACCTGAATAGGCCTGCCACTACGTTCAGGAATTGCGTTGAGTTCCTGAAGCAGCTGATAAGTTGCCATCGCTCCTTCCACGTCTTCAGCAGACGGTTTAAGAGGAATGAGCGCCAAGTCTGTCACGACCAGTGCGGCTACGGTCGTCCGGTTCCGAAATCCGGCAGTATCCACAATGACGGGAGTGTACTTTGCGCTCAGTTCCGCAATAAGCTCTCCGACGCTCTCCTCAGGCTCCTCATGCATCGGAACTCCACCCAGCGGACCCTCTGGATTATGCCTGGCGGCGAGCCCGCGCTGCGGATCCGCGTCGATCAGGGCCGGCCTAAGTCCGATAGCCAGCCAATGAGCGGCAAGCGATCGAGCGAGGGTGGACTTGCCGGCTCCACCCTTTGACGTCGCCAACGTTATAACACCATACTTCATGATCTACGCATCTCCGGAACCACGTTTTTATGGATAGCCTTTGATGTGGTTCTCATACGTAGCTTTCAAGCGCAACATTCTCAAGGCATCAGCAAGACAGCACCAGCGTTAGTCAGGATACACACATTTCATGAAATACTGAAGTGCGTATATGTGGTGGACCGTATTTGCTGGTTAGTCACCGTGGCACTTCCTTGGAGAAGCTGCGGCCGTGGTGAACGAATGCCAGGCTGAGCGTCAGGACGCCGCCCAGGGACCAGATGGCATGGGCGTTCTCCAGGAACGGCAACAGGCGCCGGGTCCACGCTTCCCGGTTGCCCGCCTTGATCGCCGCTTCGAGCAGGTCGGACACGAGGACCCAGAAGAGAGCCCTGAACTTTGCGTTCATGGCGGCGCCCTCCGCCATGCCCACCAACCCTGCGCACCACGCGCCGGCACGAAGGGCTGCAATGGCTCCACGTCGATCATGGGCCAACCCCAGTTGCTGTGGGCGATCCGCTCGCTGTCGTTCACCCAGGACAGGCCGAGCTTTGCTGCAAGGGCGGCACCTCGGAGCGGCTCGCCCAGCGTGGCCAGGCACAGGACGGAGGATCGCGGCAGCACTCCAGGCGTGGTCAAGGCACGCTCAAGCACCTCGATTGCGAGCTGCGGTAGCAACCCGGTCTCCTGCGCGTCCTGCCCGCGCAGGCGCAGCAGCAGTTCCTGCATCTCGTCGCGCCGCACCGGCCGGGCACCGGCGTGGATCGCCACCCGCTTGCCCCACAGCCGACGCGGCGCAGCCCAGCTGCGAAACTCAAACGGCTTGGCTCCCGCCGAGAGCAACGTCGCCCAGGGTTGCCAGAGAGTGATGGCAGGCAGCACCGTGGCCGCCGATGAACTGCTGTGATCGGTCATGTTGTTCCCCCAAGCCTTTCGGCCAGATCTGTCGCCTGACCATGGTGACTGCCAACGGCGCGAACGGGGCTTCGACCCAAAACGAAAAGGTTGGGGCAGGCCGTTCGTGCGTTCAAAGGGCTGGAGAGCCTGCTGTTCCAAGCTGAACGGCTATGTTGCACGAACCGCTCGATGCTCCTCAGAAGGGCAGGGAGATTGTCCGGCGCCCCTGCCAGACCTGGACGTCTGCCGACGGCCCCGGCACTCTCCGCGACCATGTGCAACCTCTACAGCGTTCGGGCGGACCAGGCGGCGATGCGCGAGGCGTTCGGGGCCGTGGTGGACCGCACCGGCAATCTCCCGCCACTGCCGGGCGTCTTCCCGGACCAAATGGCACCGGTGGTGCGCAACGGTCCGGACGGGCGCGAGCTGGCCATGCTGCGCTGGGGCTTTCCCGCGCCGCCGAACGCACCGGGGAGCCGGCCGGTGACCAACATCCGCAATACGGCGTCGAGCTTCTGGCGGGCCTGGATGAAGCCCGAGCACCGCGTCCTGGTGCCTGTGACCTCGTTTTGCGAGTATGCGCCGGGGAAGCCGGCCGTCCCGCACTGGTTCGCCCTGGGAGAGGAGCGTCCGGCATTCGCCTTTGCCGGGCTATGGCGGCCCTGGACCGGCACCCGCGCCAAGACCGAAGGCGAGCACGAGCTGTTCGCCTTCCTGACCACGGAGCCGAACGCGGTGGTGGCGCCGATCCATCCCAAGGCGATGCCGGTGCTGCTCACCACCGCGGACGAATACGACACCTGGCTGACGGCTCCGGTGCAGGAGGCCTTGGCGCTGCAGCGGCCCTTGCCGGATGGCGCGCTGATGATCGTCGCGCGAGGCGCGAAGCATGACGGGTGATGCCGTCGGGCATCGGGCCGACGCAGCAACTGCCACCTCGATGCGTTCGCAGCCGAGGTTGATGCAGCTACCCTGCCAAAGAGGAGGTGAACAATGGGACCGGACATCAGGACGCGGTCGTTGATAGCGAAAACCCTCCGCCACGTTTTGAGTGCTGTCGCTGCCATGCTGCTGACGGCATGCCAGGCGCCTGGACCTGCTGGAGCGGGTGCTAAGCAGGCCATCTCGCGACCTGGGAATGTGACGCCGGCGGCCTGGGCCTATGCGAACATGCTGGCCGACCGCTTCGAGGCGGATCGTGCCCAGGGTGGCATGGTCGGAGTGGGCTCGGACATCGAGCAGTGCTATGCCGGGGCAACCCGGCCCCGGGTGGACCGGCTGCAGTTGCGGCAGTGCATGGTGTTCGACACCTTCGCCGTCCGGCTGAATGCAGAGGTCGACCGCGCCATGCCGGGCTTTGGGGATCTGCCCTACTATCAGACGCACGCCGCCGTGCTTCGCGCGAACCACTATGGGCCGCTTGCCGGTTTCAACGATCCCGAGGTTCTCAGCGGCTACCTGATGCAAGGATCGGACACGGTGTTTGCCGCTCTTGCAGCGCGGCGGCGGGCATAGTCGCTTCCTCCCTGCAAGCCTGACGATGGGGTAGAGCACCGTGCGAGCGCTGGCCTGCTTCATCATGGTTCTTGCTTTGTTCCAAAGCGCCTCGTAACGTCTCTGCGGTAAGCAGCGGAGGCACACCGGCGTGGCCCAAGACGAAAAGCTCTCCCCCGCCACGCGGGAGGAGGTGATCAGCAGCTTGTCCTTCGCGCTGCGGTTTGCCGGTCGCAAGCGCACCCACCAGTCCGACGACTTCATGGCCCGCATCGCCGCCGAGCATCTGGCGGACCACTTGGCCCGGAGCGGGTTCGTGGTCAGCAAGGGTCCGCCCTCGGGCGATTTGGCGCATCTTGATGTGCACCCACCCATTGCGAAGGCGTAGGCGCGACGATGGGCCATGTCCTCGACGCGCTGTGCCGATTGGAGAGCCTGGCCGAAGCCGGCGCGTCCGCGGACGAGGTGGCGCACGACGCTGCGGTCATCGCTGCCGGCTGGTGGTGGAACGCGCGCGGCGACCTTGCGCCGGACCGGCTGGTGCTGCTGGTCCAGGAGCTGCGCCGCTGGTGCGCGGTGGCGTCCAGCCGCTATGCGCTCCGCTGGGATAGGCTGGAGCGGGCCGGGCGGCCGGAGCAGGCAGACCAGGCCCGGCGCCAGTCGGAGGCGCTGGACCGCGCCAGCCACGCCCTGCACGTGTTCGGGTAGCAGGACCGTGGACGACGCGCTGCCCAACATGCCCGCGCAGCCCGATCGCATCCTCACCCCGGCCGAGGCGCAAGCCATGCAGGACCGGGGCGAAGCGGCGGCCTGGGTCGTGACCTGCTGCGACCCGCGCCATCCCGGCAAGCTCGTCGCGCGCCCGCACACCTGCGCCCATGACGGCGGGCGCTATCTCGCCTGCGTGCTGGTGTCGGACAGCCTGGCCAACCTGCGCGCCCGAATGCCGGCCGGGGTAAGCCGCAGGGACGAGTTGCCGTTCTTCTCGGTGCCGGACATGATCGAGATGTGGGACTGAGGCCGAGGCCAGATCGTGCCGGTTACGCTTGCAAGAACACCGGTTCAATTGCCGATAGCATCGCCTGATGAACGGCTATTCCATCCTGCCATGCGCGCCGCCCTAGTACCCACTATCACTGGACCGGGAGTCGTGATTCAAGCTCTGGATGAAGACGATCCCTTGTGCGACTGCGATTATGCTGACGGCTGGGGAACAGGCGGTGCTTGAGGCGCTGAGCCGTTCCACCAAGTCCGAGGTTCGTATGCGGACGCGGGCTCGGATCGTGCTGTTGGCGGCAGGTGGCACGCCGACCCGCGAGATCGGGCGTGTGGTGGGCTGCACGACGGGCACGGCGTCGGAGTGGCGGGTGCGCTATGCGCGTGATCGTCTGGCCGGCCTTGATGAAACCGGCCGCCGTGGTGCCGAGGCTAAATACGGCGTGACGGAGCAGCGGCGCATCCTGGCCCTGCTCGATCAGCCGCCGCCTGCGGGATATGCGAACTGGACCGCGCCGCTGCTGGCCCGCGCGCTCTGCGACGTGCACGAGCAGTATATCTGGCGCTTCCTGCGCGCGCAGAAGATCGACCTGTCCGGCCGCAAGTCCTGGTGCGAGAGCAATGACCCGGAGTTCGTGGCCAAGTCGGCCGAGATCGTCGGCCTCTACATGGCGCCGCCGGACAAAGCTGTCGTGCTGTCGGTTGACGAGAAGCCGTCCATTCAGGCGCTTGAACGCGCCCAGGGCTACCTCAAGCTGCCCAGTGGACGGGCAATGACCGGCCAGTCGCACGACTACAAGCGGCATGGCACGACGACGCTGTTTGCAGCCCTGGAGATCGCGACCGGCAAGGTGACGGGGCGCCACTACAAAAGGCGCCGCCGCGTCGAGTTCCTCGACTTCATGAACCGGGTTGTCGCCGACTATCCGGAGCGCGAGATCCACGTGATCCTCGACAACCTTTCGACCCACAAGCCAAAGCGCGATCTCTGGCTGGCGCGTCATCGCAACGTGCACTTCCACTACACGCCGACCCACACGTCGTGGCTCAACCAAATCGAGATCTGGTTTTCGATCCTCAGCGGCAAGTCGCTGGACGGCGCGTCTTTCCACAGCGTTGGCGAACTCAAGGATCACATCAGCAGCTTCATCGCTAGCTACAACGAGGACGCCCACCCGTTCCATTGGACCAAAAGCAACGTCCATCAAAAACGGCTCAAGCCCTGCTTCGCCGTTCAATGATTCTGGGTACTAGCACGGTCGTGCCAGCCTGGTAGGTAGGCATCAAAACGGGACATGCGCTGGGCCATGCGCGGGTGCTTTCTGACCCACAGCACCAGGCTGTCCCAGGCATGCGACTCGTAGAAGGCTTGAGCCGCGCCGCCATGGCTGTCCTGCTCGTCGGTCGTCAGCAGCCCGAACTCGGCGCGCATGCGCTGGACATGCTCCGCGGTGAAGCCGTCGAGCAGCACCCTGGCCTCGGACCGGTACTTGACGATGTACCACCCCCACGGCCCGGGTCCCCTGCCGAACTCCAACGGCAGGAACCGACGCAGTCCCGACACCACCAGCGCCACGCCACCGGCAGGCCGGTTCATGACGACACTGTGAGCCTCGATGTAGGGGCCGTCCGCCGACAGCACGCCGTCGAACCTGATGCCGCCCACAACCGCCTGGTAGAACGCATTCTTCTGCATCATGCACCCGCACCCTGGTTCGCCGCGTGACCGCGCCGCCGCCGCTCTTGCTCCGCCTGCCCCGCTGAATCAAATCCACGCACAACCTCAATTTCCGCGTCTGATGGCAAACCTGCAACGCCGGACGCAGCTGGCGGGCCTGCGTTGCGGCACGCCGACGACGCTTCCCTAGAGCCCGAGATGCCGGGCGCTGCTGTCGTCCGGCCGGGCGTGCAGGTAGCGGCCGGTGGTGGCGACGCTGGCGTGGCCGAGCGTCGCCTGCACCAGGCTGATCGGCGCCCGGTTGTCGAGCGCGTGCGAGGCATGGGCGTGGCGCAGCCAATGGGCGCTGACCGTGCCGGGCAGGCCGGCACGGCAGGCGGCGCGCTTGACGACGCGGTGCACCGACGTGTTGTCGAGGTGGCCGCCGCGGCTGCGGGAGCGGAACACCGGCGCGTCCGGCGCGGCGCTGGCGCGCAGCGCCGTCACGGAGCGCCACACCGAGGCCGGCAGCAGGATCGCGCGGGTCCGGCCGCCCTTAGCCGAAGACCGTCAGCTGCCCGGCGTCGCCGCGGGGCTGCAGGTCGCGCCAGGCGAGGCCGCAGAGCTCGGAGATGCGCAGCCCGGCCGCATAGAGCAGGCCCAGCATTGCC
>JAABUP010005439.1_pt1 | contig 19381 bp, 12 predicted proteins | sample 5559201 | NCBI WGS metagenome assembly JAABUP01 (sample SAMN10711887, study PRJNA513373) | rock metagenome | isolation source: Antarctica rocks | place: Antarctica
TGTCGGTCGTCGTGGCGCTGATCAGGTCGACGATGACGCGGTAGCTGACCAGCGGCCGGGCCTTCCAGTTCATCGTGATGAACGAGAACAGGCGGTGCTCAATCTTGTTCCACTTGCTGGTCCCGGGCGGCAGGTGGTGCACGGCGATGTCGATGCCCAACTCGTCAGCAAGACGCTGCAGCTCGCGTTTCCACAGCCGGACGCGCGAGCCGTTGCTTCCTCCGCCATCGGCGGTGATCACCAGCCGCCTGGCCTCCGGGTAGCGAGCGCTGCCGACCTCGGCCCACCAGCGGCGGATCGTCTGCACGGCAAACGCCGCGGTGTCGTGGTTCACGCCGACGCTGACCCATCCCGCGTTGGCCGCAAGGTCGTAGACGCCATACGGCACCGCCCGGCCCAGCTCCTTGATCAGGAAGTCATGCACCCGGACCTCCTCCGGCTCGCCCTGAGGGCGCCATGCCTGACCGGCGTTCTTGAAGTCGCCCACAAGCTCCTTCTTCTTGGTGTCGACCGAGATCACCGGCTGGCCCGCGGCCAGCGCCGCCTTGACGCTGTCGTTGATGTGGACGAACTGCGCGTTCCGGTCTGGGTGGCTGTCGCCTTCGCGGGTCTTGCGATTGGCCTGCAGGCTGAACTTCTGCTGGTGCAGCAACTCGCCCACCACCGTGCGGCCGATCCGATGACCCTGCGCGACCAAGGCCGCCGCCAACTGCGACAGGCTCTTGCAGGTCCAGCGCAGCGGCGACATCGGGTCGCCACGCTCGCTCGGCTCGACCAGCGCCAGCAGATCGTCGAGCAGCGTCGCATCTTTCTCCACCAGCAGTTTACGCCCGCCGCCAGGACGACGCACCCGGTCGGGAGCCAGCGTGTCCAAACCCGACAGCTCCTTCAGGCCACGGCCGATCGTGCTCACCGCAACGCCCGTCGCCGCCGATACCGCAGCAATGCCGCCGTAGCCAGCGGCACGTGCTTCGGTCGCGGCAAACAGGCGGCGGTCGCGTTCGCTCAGGTGCGGGGATAGCGACGTGAAACGCTTATGGATCGGGTGAGGGTCAATCATCCAAACGGCATAACAAACCTTTCAAGCAACGGGAATCCGCAAACGAGATGACCACATGCCACCCGATTCGTTTGTTTCCGGATGACCCCTTAGCGTGCAATTTTGAGCAAACCGTGAGGTGACCCCTTCCTGGGCGACGCGGAGGACACGCGGGAGCCGTCCGGGCGCTACGACGCCGTCGTGTGCCGGCACCTGGTCTGGACCTTGCCGGACCCGGCCTGCGCCGCGGCGGAGTGGCTGCGCGTCCTGCGCCCCGGTGGCCGCCTGCTGGTGGTGGACGGCGACTGGGTGCGCCTGCCGGCCTGGGGCCGGGTGCGCCGGACCGTCGGGCAGGTGCTCATGCGGGTGATGCAACGCCCATCCGAGCCGCTGGACTGGGCTGCGCATGAGCGCATCATGGCGCAGGTGCATTTCAGCCACGGCCTGCGCCCGGCGCCTCTGTCGGCCATGACCAGCCGACACGACGGTGAGAACGGCAAATGCAGCGGTTCAAGTCAGCGCGCCACGCGCAGCGTTTCCTTTCCACCCACAGCCGGATCCACAACCACTTCCAGCTCCGCCGTCATCGCCTGTCCGCCACCGCGTATCGAGTCGCACGCGACGCCGTCCTTCAAACATGGCGTCAGGTGGTCGGCGTCGCCTTGGCTGCGTGAAACCTTGGCCAACCTCATACTCGCGACACGACCTCCCTCGTCAACCTGACAACGCCAGTGGTAGCGTTGGCGATGCGGTTGCGTGTCGTCGCATCCGTCCCGAATGACCGCTGGCCTGCCGCAGCCGGGGCAGCACACGCTCTCGGGCCAGCGATGCTGGCGCACAAGCGCGAAGCACTTGGCATTGTCCATCAGGCCGGAAAGGTTGACCAAGTCGGATGCAGCCATGATGGCGGAGCCTCCTCGCTCGAGCCGATTGGCCACTCGCGCTCCAGCCATCCCACCCGATACGCGCCAGCAGCACCTCCTGGATCACCACCCCGGAACCCGACAAGAGCCGATCTTGATTGCCGCCGCCATGCCGTCCTCCGCGAATCGGGTGCAGCACACAGCGAATCACGTCAGCGGCCTTTAGGGAATCCGGCGAGAGTCAGGCGATCAAGCCGGGCGTGCAAGACAGGGCGTCAACTGCGGCAGTCCTCAATATATCGATATCGATGTGGAATATTCGCCAAAGGTGCGCTTGGGCCAGGCAAGCAGTCAGAATTTCTCTAAACTGTCTTGTTTCCGGCAAAGCTCGATTGGTCCTGGTCTGTTAAGAAATGACAGCTTGATGGTTCAGGACTGACTTTGCGCTTGTCCGGACGGCCGGCTTACCAAAACGGAGAACAGATGATGGCAGTGCTTCAATACCGACGAGTGCTCAGGGCTGGTCTGCTGGCCACGACATGGCTGGCAGCGCTCCCGCTGGCGCATGCCGCGGACAACACGCTGATCGACGGCAACAACGGCACGCTGCCTCTGCCGACCGGGCAGTTCGTGACGCCGACCATGCCGCTGACCAACGCGGTGCAGCAAGATCTGAACCCCGGGCTGCCAGACTACCCGAACTTCGTTGCCGGCATGGCGGTGCGCTCGCAGCTCAGCCCGAACGGCACGACGCTCGCGATCATTTGCGCCGGCCAGAACTCGCTGGACGACGCGACCGGCAAGCTCGATGTGGCGAACTCGACGCAGTATGTCTTCCTTTACGACGTTTCGGGCGCCAACAAGACCTCGCCCAAGCTGCTCCAGGTGATCAAGCAAGCGAACGCCCATATCGGCCTGGTCTGGTCGCCGGATGGCAGCACGCTTTATGCCACGGGCGGCAACGACGACGCGGTCTATGCCTATACCCAGGCTGGCGAGACGTGGGCGCTGGCGGCGACGATCGCCTTGGGCCACAAGGTCGCGCCCGCCCCCGCCGGCACGACCACCAACCCAGCCGCCCCCGCCGGCGGCGTCGGCCTTGGCGTGCAGCCGAACGCGAGCGGCCTCGGCATCTCCGACGACGGCGCGACGCTGGTCGTCGCCAACAATTACAACGACTCCATCAGCGTGATCGACACCGCGACCAAGACGGTCCGCTACGAGCACGACCTGCGCCCCTACTTCGCCAACAACGAGGGCACGGACGGCGTCGCCGGCGGCGAGTACCCGCTCGCGGTGGTGGTCAAGAACAACGCCACTGCCTACGTCTCTTCTTACCGTGACCGCGAGGTGGCGGCGGTCGATATCTCCTCGCCGACAGCCGGCCGCCTGGTCGCCCGCATCAAGCTCGACGGCAACGCGAGCGGAATGACCCTCAACAAGGCGCAATCGGCGCTTTATGTGGCGCAGGACAATGCCGACCAGGTCGCGGTCATCGACACAGGGAGCAACCAGGTCGCCGCCAAGATCGATGCGCGCGCGCCCTCTGGGGTCCTGGCCGACCCGCATTACACCGGCGCTTCCACCTCCGCCGTGACGCTCTCACGCGATGAGAAGACGCTCTATGCGGTCAACACCGGCTCCAACTCCATCGCCGTGATCCCGCTTGCCGGCACCGGCGCCAACACGGTCGCCGGCCTGATCCCGACCGCCTACGCGCCCAGGGACATCACCTTCAGCGCCGACGGGACGTGGATGTATATCATCAACGGCAAGAGCGACCAGGGCCCGAACCCGGGTCACCTGATGGGCAACACCGCCCTCATCACCAACATCACCTACCCCGGCGGCAACGCGGCCGCGGCTGCCGCCGCGAAAGCGTCGAACCAGTACCAGTTCCAGTTGGAGCACGCGACCCTGGTCAGCGCCCAGGTGCCGGGCAGCGCCGACCTGGCGACCTTGACGGCTGCGGTGGCCCGCAACAACCTTTACAGCGTCCCGCCCAATACGAGCGACGAGTCGGTGATGGGCTTCCTGCACGAGAAGATCCAGCACGTGATCTACGTCGTGAAGGAGAACCGCACCTTCGACCAGATCCTGGGCGACCTCACCAACGGCGCCAACGCCGACCCGTCGCTCACGCAGTTCGGCCGGCGCATCACGCCGAACTTCCATCGCATCTCCAACAACTTCGTCACGCTCGACAACTTCATGGACCCCGCCGACGGCAGCATGGACGGCTGGTCCTGGAGCACGCGCGGCCGGGTCACCAGCACGCTAGATGTGACGCAGCAGATCAACTACGCCTTCGTCAACCGCGGCTTGTCCTATGACTCCGAGGGCGCGAACCGCAACGTGCCGATCGGCCTGCCGGCGGCGGCCGACCGCGATGCCGCCACGAAAGGCGCGTTCACCGCGGGCTCGGCCAGCCCGCCGGGCGGCACCGCCAACCTTCTGCCGGGCACCGCCGACATCTCGGCCGCCGACGCCCCGTTCGGCACCCAGCGCGGCTTCATCTTCGACGCCGTGCTGCAGGCGGGCCTGACCGTGCGGAACTACGGTTTCCTCACGAGCAACATCGGTCCCACCACCTATCCCGACAAAACCCCGGTCGAGAACGCTGGCGAGGCCGGTGTCGTCCAGGTCGCAGAACTCAACCCGACGCTGGCGCCATTCACCGACGTATACTTCCGCGGATACGACCAGACCTACTCGGACCAGTGGACCTTCAACGAGTGGAACCGCGAGTTCATGGGCTACATCGCGAACAATAACCTACCAAGCCTGGAGACGGTGCGCCTGAGCCATGACCACACCGGCAGCTTCGGCACAGCGCTCGCCGGGGTGAACACGCCCGATACCCAGGAAGCGGACAACGACCTCGCCGTCGGCCGTCTGCTCGAAGCCGTGGCGCACAGCCCGTATGCCAACAACACCGTGATCATGGTGACCGAGGACGACTCCCAGGACGGCCCCGACCACGTCGATTCGCACCGTTCCACTGCCTACGTCGTGGGCGCCTACGTGAAGAAACGGGCGGTGATCAGCACGCGCTACAACCAGGTGAGCGTGCTGCGCACGATCGAGGACATCCTCGGCACGCCGCACATCAACTTGAACACCGCCTACCAGCGGCCGATGACCGATGTGTTCGACGTCACCTCGTCGGGCAACTGGACGTATAACGCCGTCGCCTCGACGATCCTGAAGACGACGTCGCTCGCGCTTTCCGACACCGGGGTAAAGTATGCGGAAGGCCCGGACATCCTGCCGCGGCACGATGCGGCCTATTGGGCCAAGGCGACGCGGGGCTTCGACTTCTCGGCGGAAGACCGGGTGCCGGTTGATCTGATGAACGAGGTGATGTGGAAGGGGCTGATGGACGGCAAGCCCTACCCGACGCAGCGTTCGGGCGTGAAGATGGGCACCGTCGCGGTGAATGCGACGGAAAACGAGTAGCTACTTCCAGGACTGCGCGAGGGGCAGGCGATACTACCCCCCCTCGTATTCCCCGTGCACTCGCGCGTTTTTCTAGGGCTTGCGCAACCGTAGCCCAGGCTGGACCTGATGCAGGCTGGGGTAGGCCGTCAGCATCGCCCCGTTGACTGCTGGCGTTCGTCGATCGGTCGGTTCTGAACTGCCGTCGCTGGTCAGCATGAACGCAAAGCCTCTGCGCCTGATCATCTCGACCAGCGGCGTCTCATACCAATTGGACTATTTGCTGACTTGATCGATGGCGTGGATGATCCAGGGATAGCTGGTCAATGTGGTGAGACGCCCGGCCTCGTGGCGTGGTTCAGAATCTGCCGTTTTTGGGTTACACGGGGCGCGTAGAAACCGCCCGCTGATGAGGGCTGGGTTGGGGTGGAAGGGTGTCCTATGCGAGAGGTGGCAGGCCTCCCCGGATCAAGCTCGCTGAGGCTGAAGCGGTCCCGGGTCCAACAGGGTGAGCCAGTGCGGATGGCCTTGGCCGGCCACCAATTCCCGCGGGCTTTTGTCCTGGCGTTCGGCGCAGCGGGTGCGCATGAAGCGCCGATGGTTCAAGAAGAACCGCAGCAGGTCGAGATACGAACCGCCCAGGTGGCGGCGCAACGTGAAGCAGGCGCGCAGCCGCGAGTTGAGGTTCTCCACCAGGGAACTGCTGCGCGGTGTTTGCGCCAAGGCCCGGCTCACGGCAGCGAACAGGGCGTGGAACTTGCACCCCATCCTCGCTCGGAGCCGGTTCCACCCTTGCCAATGCGCGGACGAGGTGCTGGGCACGCGGTGCAGCACGCACGCCTCGCGCACGAGAGGCTCGGCGATGGCATGGGATTGCGCGATGTCGGCCAGCTTTTCGTCGAGCACGCCGGTGAAGGCGAGCAGGTCGTCGCGCTGGTTCTGCGGCGCGACCCGCACCGGGCGGATGCGTCGTGCATCGTCGAGCTCGCGGTGCGTCAGTTCCTCGACGACGAAGTCGAACAGCTCCTGCCGCGTAGCCAGGGGCGGTCCGGCAAGCGCCAGAACGTCATGGCGCAGCCATCGGGTGAGCGTTCGGATGGCGCGAGCCAGCCCATGCGCCTTGGTCTCGGTCTGTCGTGCGAGTTCGAACTGAATAGCAAGCTCGTCGTCGGAGCCACGCTGGCCTGCGCGGCCGGTCTTGGCCTGCAGCGTCTCGCGCCGCGACGTAGCGCCCTTGGCGAGGCGCGACAGCGTGTTGGCGAGGCCTTCGCACTGGCGCTGGATGTGAAAGACATCGCCATGGCACGGCGTGTCGCCCCAGGTCGCCTTCTGCCCGGCGCGCAAGCCTTGCCCGGCATCGGCGATCGTATGGTCAGGCGTCAGCCCCTGCTTGGTTGCATCAAGCAGATGCACACCCCAGGCCGGCCGTCCGCTGATCGCCGAAGCGACGCCCGTGTGGGAGCGGGCACAGGCCGAGCTGAGCCGAGCGATGCCTGAAACCGACCTCGACCGCCTCCGGTCCGACCTCACGGCGATGGCTTAGGAGGACACACGCCGACGCCAGTTCCGACGCGAGCGCGCCCAAAAACGTTGATATCAACATAACCCACTAAGGAGCAGGCCTTTCGGAAACACCATGTTCGGCTAAGCTCGCGAGGCGATAGGCTGGGCGGCTGGTCTGGTAGCCTTACTGCCTCACGGGCAAGAAAAGGGTGGAGCGCGAAGCCGCTGCCAGCGCGTTGCCGCGCCGGAAAGCTGATTTTGGGGAAACAACAATGTCGTGCCGATCGGGAGTTGAGGGGAAGCAAAGGGGTGGCCGCACCATGGTGGGCGGCAGGTGGGGGTGCCGGGCCGTGACGATGGCCGCGGCGCTCGCGATGGGCATACCGGCCTGGGCGCAAGCTCCCGGCAAGACGCACCTGCAGCAGGTCATTGCCGTCCCGGGCGTGACCAGCGCGGACACCTTCTACTATGACGGCTCTTACATCGATGCGGGGCGGCGACTCTACTACCTGAGCGACCGCACCACGAAGGGCATCGACATCGTCGACATCGCGGCCAACAAGGTTGTCGCGCAGATGAAGGACCTCTTCGTTGGCCAAATGTTCAAAGGCGCCAAGCTCGACAACGATGTATCGGGACCGAACGGGCTATCGCTGGTGACGGCCAATGAACTCTGGGTCGGTGACGGGGACAGCACCGTCAAGATCATCGACATCGTGGGCCGGTCGCTGCTCGCGACCATCGCGACAGGCGGCAAGGCGCGCACCGATCTCGCCGTGCTCGATCCCGACCACCATGTCGTCATGGCGACGAACAAGAATGACGCGCCGCCGTTCGTGAGCTTCATCGATCCGCAAAGCCGGCAGATCGTCGGCAAGCTCGAGTTGCAGGCGGAGTCGCTCGACGGCGCGGTCTATGACCACGATCACGAGCGCTATCTCCTGTCGGTCGGCTCATCGACCGACAACCCGCAAGGCGAGATTGACGCCATCGATCCGGTGCGGCGAGCCGTCGTCGCGCGCTATCCAACGCCCGAGTGCTTCCCGGGCGGGCTGGCCCTGGGGCCATCGGGGCATCTGCTTATCGGGTGCGGCGGCGACGCTATCGACGCCGGCTTCAAGGCCAAGACGCTGGTCATGGATGCTGGCAGCGGCAGGCTCCTGCAAACCATCGGCGAGGTCGGCGGCGCGGACTTCGTCGACTACGATTCCGGCAACAAGCGCTTTTACCTGGGTGCGCGCGACATGACCGAGGACGGCACGAAGAACACCAAGAAAACGCCGGTTCTGGGCGTCATCGATGCGGTCACGATGGCCTTTCTCCAGAACGTGCCCGCGGCGCCCAACTGCAAGACGGTCAGCGCGGACCCCGTCACCAACCATGTCTTCATGCCGCTCACGGCATCGGGCAATGGACCCGGCATCGGCGTCTTCGGCGACTGACCGCAGCCGCCGCAATGGCGATGGCCGCTGACAGCGGCCACCCGGCCCGAGCGATATTGGCTGCTCAGATCAACTTTGCTACCCAGCCGCAGCTGACCGCACCTGGACGTCCCTGAACACCCAACCCTCAACGTCGGAATCCTCCCTCATGCCGGCCTACCGCTCCCGAACCACCACCCATGGCCGCAACATGGCGGGCGCGCGCGGACTCTGGCGCGCGACGGGGATGAAGGACGCCGACTTCGGCAAGCCGATCATCGCCGTCGTCAACTCCTTCACCCAGTTCGTGCCCAGCCATGTCCACCTCAAGGACCTGGGCCAGTTGGTCGCCCGGGAGATCGAGGCCGCCGGCGGCGTCGCCAAGGAGTTCAACACCATCGCCGTCGATGACGGCATCGCCATGGGCCATGACGGCATGCTCTACAGCCTGCCGTCCCGCGAGCTGATCGCCGACAGCGTCGAATACATGGTCAACGCGCACTGCGCCGACGCGATGGTCTGCATCTCCAACTGCGACAAGATCACCCCCGGCATGCTGATGGCGGCGCTGCGCATCAACATTCCCGCGGTTTTCGTGTCCGGCGGCCCGATGGAGGCGGGAAAGGTCACTCTGGGCGGCAAGACTCGCGCGTTGGACTTGGTGGATGCCATGGTGGCCGCCGCCGATTCGGCGGTGAGCGATGCGGATGTCGCGGTCATCGAACGGTCGGCCTGTCCAACCTGCGGATCGTGCTCCGGCATGTTCACCGCCAACTCGATGAACTGCCTGGCCGAGGCGCTCGGCCTGGCGCTGCCCGGCAACGGCACCGTGCTGGCCACCCATGCCGACCGGCGCGGGCTGTTCCAGGAGGCCGGCCGCCTGATCGTGGACTTGGCGCAGCGTCACTATGAGCGGGACGACCATACCATCCTGCCCCGTAGTGTTGCCAGCCGGCAGGCCTTCGAGAACGCCATGTCGCTCGACATCGCCATGGGCGGGTCCACCAACACCGTGCTGCACCTGCTGGCGGCAGCGCACGAGGCAGAGGTCGATTTCACCATGGCGGACATCGACCGCCTGTCGCGTCGGGTTCCGGTGCTGTGCAAGGTCGCCCCGAGCGTGGCCGACATCCATATGGAAGACGTGCACCGCGCCGGGGGCATCATGGCGATCCTGGGTGAGCTGGACCGCGCCGGGCTGGTGCATACGGATGTGCCGACAGTCCATGCCGAGACGCTTGGCGCCGCGCTGGACCGCTGGGACGTGCAGCGCAAGCCGAGTGAAGACGTGTCAGCCTTTTACCGTGCTGCGCCGGGTGGGGTGCCCACGCAGGAGGCCTTCAGTCAGGAGCGCCGGTTCCGCGAGCTGGACCAGGACCGCGCGGGCGGGGCGATTCGCAGCGCGGCGCACGCCTTCTCGCGGGACGGCGGACTGGCGGTGCTCTACGGCAACCTGGCCCAGGACGGCTGCATCGTGAAGACCGCGGGGGTGGATGCGAGCATCCTGCGGTTCGCCGGCCCTGCCTGCATCTTCGAGAGCCAAGACGCGGCAGTCGAGGGTATCCTGGGCGGCCGGGTGGCGCCGGGCGACATCGTGCTGATCCGCTACGAAGGCCCCAAGGGCGGCCCTGGCATGCAGGAGATGCTGTATCCGACCAACTACCTGAAGTCGAAGGGGCTCGGGAAGACCTGCGCCCTGGTGACGGACGGCCGGTTCTCCGGCGGATCCTCCGGCCTGTCGATCGGCCACGTCTCCCCGGAGGCGGCCGAGGGGGGCGCAATCGGGCTCGTGGAGGAGGGAGACGTGATCGAGATCGACATCCCGGCACGGTCCATCAACCTCGCCATCTCGGACGAAGCGCTGGCCCAGCGCCGCACTGCAATGCAGGCCCGCGGTGCCGAAGCGTGGCATCCAGGGCCGCGCGCGCGAAGGGTCACGCCTGCGCTGCGGGCCTACGCCGCGCTGACGACGTCGGCCGCAAGGGGGGCCGTACGCGACGTCGATCAGTTGCGGCGATAAGCCTAGGGCGCGGCAGGGAGGCCGAGCGTGCGGCCTGGGTAACCCGCCGCGTCGAAGTAGCGGGTTTCGCCAACTGTCTGGGTGAGCACGATGGTGACATGCCCGGCCGCGTCGGGTTCGGAGCGGACTTCGCTTTGCGTCGCCTGCGGCATGGCGCCGTTCGGCATCGCCTCGAACAGCACACGCCCGACCAGCTTGCCCCTATCCGTAATCCGTAGGCCGAGGAGGCTGGCGACCGTCTTGCCGATGTCAGCGTTGCTCGCGGGTGCGGGGTCCTCAAACTTCTCGCGAAAGCTCGGCCCGGCGGCCCCCATGATGTTGCGCGTGTCGGCGCGCGAGAAGCTGCCATGCATGCCTTGGCCCTGCTGCAAACCCGTGTCGGCCACCTCGACCCCGCAGGTGGTAGGATCGGCGCAGCCAAGCGAGAACGTCCGGAAATTGACCGCGATGGCGGGCATCGGGGTGACGGCCGTGCCCTGGAGCGCGATCGCGGAGAGCGGCAGCGTCCCAGGGAGCTTGCCCAGGCTCTCGTCGACGAACAGGCCGCTCACGTAGTCCTGCGCCGAGAGCACCTCCACCACCCTGGCCGCGAGCATCTTGTCGTTGGTCGGCAGGTAGACGAGGTCGGACCCGCCGTTGGAGGCGACGACGACCAAGGGGTGTGCCGGGTCGCCGCCGATCAGGCCGTCGCCGCGCACCGGGTAGGCGCCCGCATTGACCTGTGCGCCCTTGGCGTCGGGGTCGTACAGCGTCATGCCGAGCGCATGCGCCAAGTCGATGGCGACGAAGCCGTTCGGCAGCAGGTTCGGCGGGACGTCCTTATAGGTTTGCGTGGCCGCCCAACTGGTCGCGCTCTCCTTGGAGATGGTGGAGAAGCCGTGGTCCGAGGTGATGATGACGTCAGTATCCCCGTCGAGGCCCTGCTGCTTGAGGGCGGCAAGCAGCTTGGCCAGGTCGTCGTCGGCGTTCTTGATGGAGGCGAGCGAGGTAGGGCCGTTGATGCCCGGGATCAGCCGCCCGAGGCTGTCGCCCTGGTTGTGCTGCGTCCCATCGGGATCGCGGGACCAGAACACCATCACGAAGGGCTTGTTGCGGTCCTTGAGGATGGGCAGCACGGCCCGCGTGGCCACGTCGGCAAAGTAGTTCTGCTGCTCGACGTTGGCGACGTCCGTGCCCGGCACGGTGCTGGTGCCCGCCTTGCCATTGTCGCCACGGGTCGGCGCCTGCTCGGGCAGGTGCGCGGCGGACAGGCGCTGCTTGAGTTCGCCGGACAGGGGAATGCCGCCTGGGCGCCCCGTCATGTCGTCCACCACGAAGGTGTGCTGGCCGGTGCGTTCGGTGTGGTCGAAGATCAGCGCCGGGCCGAGCTTGCCGATCGTAGCCGTCGAGAAGCCCGCCTCGCGGGCCGCCTTCAAGATGGTCTCCTCGTTGAGGTAGTCGCCGGAGAAATGCTCGTCCACGTCGCCGAGCACCGGGTCGTTCTCCAGGAACGGCGTCAGGCTGTCGCCCGCGCCCGGGACCTGGAACCCCGTGTAGATCGTGTTGCTGAAATCGCCGGTGTCGCCCAGCATGTGCCCTGTCGCCATGCCGGACGCGTTGGCCGTCGTGAAGGTCGGGAACAGCGAATGCGTGTTGGTGAACCGTACCCCGCGCGCTATCAGCGCCGCCATGGTCGGCGCGGTCCGGTCGTTGACCATCCCAGGGCGTAGCCCGTCCGCCACGAACAGCAGGACGTTGTGCGGACGAGGCTGGGCGAGGGCCGGGGCTGCAAGACCCACGGCGATAGCTGCGAAGACGAGCATAGTGCGCATTTGAGGGTTTCCTTTGGCGCAAGCGCGTTAGCGCGACGGCGCTAAAACGCCAAATTTCGGTTCTATGACAGCCCTGCTGATCAGCGGGACGGGAAGAGGATCAGTGCTGACGCGAAGGTGGGCCACGAACCGCTCCGGTACCGTCCCGGTCAGGGGTGCTCGTCCGCTATCCCGTCGCCGGGGTGCGGCGGCTCGCCCCCGTTGCGGGCTACCAGCCGGTCGGACGCCGGCCAGTCCGCCCGTCTTCGCCACTCGGCGAAGCAGCCTTCAGAAGTCGCCATCGGGCGCGCCGGCCTGCTCTCGGTGCAACAGCACCCCGCACTTCGTCTGGTCCGGGCCATAGATTGCGGCGACTTTCTGGGGTACCCTCACGACCTACGCTGCTCTAGACTGCGCATAGGCTGACTGGCGCTGATCGCTGCGGTGCGCTCGGCAGCCCTGGCTCACTACGGCAGGAGAAAAGCGATGAGAGCACGGATCGCGCAGGTCGACGCGATGGAGATCCTGGACTCACGCGGCAACCCAACCGTCCGGGTCAGGATCGGCCTGGACGACGGCACCAGCGCCGTTGCCTCGGTGCCGTCCGGCGCCTCCACGGGCGAGCACGAGGCCATAGAGCTCCGCGACGGCGACCTGGGCCGGTACGGCGGCAAGGGCGTCACCCGCGCGGTGGCCAATGTGGTCGACACCATCGGCCCCAAGCTGCAGGATTTGGACCCGTCGCAGCAAGCAGCCATCGACCGCACGATGATCGAGTTGGACGGGACCCCTGACAAGTCGCGGCTGGGTGCGAACGCCATCCTCGGTGTGTCCATGGCCGTGGCGCGCGCCGCTGCACAGGCGGCGGGGCTGCCGCTCTACGCCTACCTCGGCGGCCCGGGCGCGTGCCGCCTTCCGGTGCCGATGATGAACGTGATCAATGGCGGCAGCCACGCGGACAACTCCCTGGACTTCCAGGAATTCATGGTGATGCCATACGGCGCGCCGAGCTTTTGCGAGGCACTGCGCTATGGTGCCGAGACCTTCGCCGCCCTGAAGGCGCTCCTCAAGCGACGCGGGTTGTCCACGGCCGTCGGGGACGAAGGCGGCTTCGCCCCGAACCTGGCGAGCAACGAGGCGGCTTGCGAGCTGATCGTCGAGGCCATCAAGGCTGCGGGGCTCAAGCCGGGAGAGCAGGTTGGGATCGCGCTGGATCCGGCCGCCAGCGCCTTCGCCAAGGACGGGGGCTACGACCTCGCGAAATCAGGGGCCGGCCGCAAGAGCAGCCAGGAGATGACGGACCTCTACGCGCGCTGGATCGAGGCCTACCCCATCGTGTCCATCGAGGACGGCCTCGGCGAGAACGATTGGGCCGCCTTCACCGAGCACACGGCCGCGCTGGGCGGGAAGGTGCAGATCGTCGGCGACGATCTCTACGTGACGAACACGAGGTTCATCGCCCGCGGCATCGCCGAGCGCGCGACCAATGCCGTGCTGATCAAGCTGAACCAGATCGGGACCGTGACCGAGAGCATCGAGGCGATCGAGCTTTGCCGCCGTGCAGGCTGGCGCTACATCGTCTCGCACCGCTCGGGCGAGACCGAGGACACGTTCATCGCCGACTTCGCGGTTGCGATGGGCGGCGGGCAGATCAAGACCGGGTCGCTGTGCCGCAGCGAGCGTGTCGCCAAATACAATCGGCTTCTTGAGATCGAGCGCGAGCTCGGACGGGCTGCAGCGTATTCGAGCCCGTTCTGACGCAATGCGCCCGATCCGACACCGGAGGTGACGGCGCCTGCAGGCCGCGTTGTCCTGGTAGGAGAGCCAGACGAAATGGCTGAGACCCGCCTGATCGGGCTTGTCGGCGGCCTAGGGCCGGCCGCGACCGTTCACTATTACCAAGCCCTGCTCATGGAGTGCGGCCGGCGCAGACTGGTAGCCCGCATCGTCATGACCCATGCCGATGCCCACCGTGTGCTCGCCGCGGCGGCGGAGGGCGACCTGAAGGGGATGGCCCTCTACCTTGCCGACCGCATAGCAGAACTGGACCGGGCTGGGGCAGGCATCATCGCCATCGGGGCGGTCACGCCTCACATGTGCATGCCTGAACTGGCCGCGCTGACGCGATCCCCGCTGATTGACCCCATCGATGTGCTCAGCCATGAGCTGAAGTGCGCCGGCATCGAACGGGTGGCGCTCATGGGGACCCGGGCCACGGTCGCTGGCCGGCTGTTCGGCCGGCTTGGCGCGACCATCCTGGACCCGTCGCCGGCTCAGGTTGCGCGCATCCATGACCTTTATCTCTCCATCGTGCGAACGGGCCAAGGCGGCAGCGGCGAGGCCGAGGCGCTCGGAACGCTCGCGCGGGGACTGGTGCAGGACTTGAAGGTCCAAGCCGTCGTCCTTGCCGGCACGGAGCTTGCCCTCGTGCCGGCCGGAGCGTGGGACGGCGTCCGGATTGTCGATTGCGCCAAGCTTCATGTCGAGGCAATCGTGGCAGCCGCGATTCCAGCTTAAATGCAATACCGTTCAGTTAGGGCTGTCGGGTGTCCGGCGGCAGCGGACAAGCTCCCTATGGCGTGCCGTCCGATGATCTGGAAAACCGCCTAACTGAACGGTATTGAGCTTAAATGCAACCCGACACCCGCTTCCTACACGCCGCAGACCAGGCGCCGCACGACCTGCGCCCTTTCTGCCATATCCTGGGTCAGCTATTCGGTTGCGGGGCCTCCTTGATAGTGGCCACGACAAAGCGTGCTTTGGGGTGTCGATGGCTTTTTTGTTCTGGGCAGGCCATCGTTCCCGGACAAGCTGGCCCGGAACTCACCAGGGCTATTCGCGGGGGAAGCGACATGACCGCTAGGTCACGGCCGTCATACTATGTCGAAATTCGTCTTGGCGCAGCTCTCGCGGTCGGCTTCGCGCTGATGCAGCCCGCGTATGCGGCCGAGCCCACCTACCGTGCGGAGGCCGCGACGGTTCTGCCCAGTACGAACACCGGATGGGACTACATCACTCTGGAGAAGAACGGGTCCCGGCTGTTCACCGCACGCCGGGCTGACGGGCTGACCGTGTTCGACGTGCGCGCCAACAAGGTTATCGCGACGGTCGAGAACAGCATCGGCGCCAACGGCGTCGTGCTGGTGCCGGAGTTCAACCGTGGCTACACCGCCATGACCGACGGCAGCATGCTGGTGTTCGACTTGGCGACCCTGAAGCCGATCGAGCGTGTGAAGCTTGATGAGGACGACCTGAACCAGGGCTTCTACGAACCATCCACCAAGCGCGTCCACATGGTCGCGGGCAGCCGCCCGGCCAAGACCACCTGGATCAGCGTGGATGCGGCGACAGGCAAGGTCGTCGGCCGCACCGAGTTCGACAGCAAGAAGATGGATAACCCGGCGCCGGACGGCCTTGGGACGATTTATGCGCCCATGCGCGACAACAACATGATGCTGAAGCTGAACGCGGCCGACCTGAAGGTCCAGGCTACCTGGAAGCTCGGTGACTGCGTGCAGCCCGTCGCGGTCGAGTTCGACCCCGCCGCAACCGCATCCTGATCGGCTGCCGCGGCGACAAGCCGGTGTTCATCGTTGTGGACCCGTCGAGCGGCAAGGTCGTCGCCACGCTGCCGATCGGGCGTGGCGTGGACGGCATGGCGCATGACGAGGCCAATCACCTGTTCGTCACCGCGAATGGCGTGGACGCCACCATGTCGGTGATCCGCCAGGACGGCCCGGACAGCTACAAGCTGGTCGAGACTATCGCGACCCGGCCCATGGCCCGCGTGATCGCGATGGAGGCGGGCAGCAAGCGCCTGTTCACGGTCACGGCGAACTACAGCCAGCCAGCGGCGGGGTCGGACGGCAAGCTGCCACCGCCGGTCTTTCACCGGGACAGCTTCACCATCATGAGTTACGCCCGGGAATAAGCGGGCACGGCAGCAGGCGGATGGAACCGGGCGGCGTCGATGCGGTGTTGTGTTGGCCGCCTGATTCTCATCAGCGCTTCTGGTTAATGCAACTGCCGCACCGTCGGCTCGCGATCCCAAATACGGCCATTCTGCGCCGCCTGGACGAACGGTCCGGCCGCCCCTTGGCTGAGCGTCACGACGCCCGCGTCGGCGTCCGTGGCGATCCCGGCCTGCTTGAGCAAGCCTGCTGCCGCCTCCGTGTGGCCGATGACCTTGAGGTGGGCGAAGGCGTCAGCCACGAAACTCTTCGCGGCTGCCTCCGTCGCCAACGCCGTCGCGCCGTCCGCGCCGACAACGAGCGCCACGGCGTCGAACAGCACCGAAGGGCCGCCTGCGAGCTGGAAATCGGCCTCGATCACCTGGCCGTCACCGCCTGTCACGCCGCCCACCTTCGGGGCGACGATCTTGAACTGCCCCCCGGCCTTCTCGACCGCACCGCGCAGCGCTTTCACCACGGCCGGGTCGGCGCCCTCGGATACCAGGCAGCCGACCATACGCCCGTCCAGCGTCGGCTTGGCCTTGGCCAGGATGCTGAGCGCGGGCGAGGAGGGCAGGTCGGTCCGGGTCGGCGCCGCGGCTGGTGCGGCCTCCACCGGGTCGCGCCAACCAAGCCCGTCAGCGACGCGGTTCGCGAGCTTCATGTCGATGTTGAGCAGCCGGCTCAGCACCCGGCCGCGCACCGCCTTCGTCTCCACCTTGCTCAGCTCGAAGGTCAGGGCGGCGACGATATGGTCCTGCTCCGGCTTGGTCTGGCTGATGAAGAACTGCCGCGCCTGGCTGTAATGGTCGGCGAAGCTCTCCGCGCGGACGCGCAACGAGTCCCCCTCGACACGAGCCGGAAAGCTCCGGTAGCCCGTGCCTGCATCCTCGCGCGGACCGTCCTTGTCCAATAGACTCGGCTCATAGCTGACGCGACCTTTCTGGGCCGCCATCTGCATGTGGCCGTCGCGCTGGAAATTGTGCATCGGGCAGCGCGGCGCGTTGATCGGGATCTGCGCGAAGTTCGGACCGCCCAGGCGCTTCAACTGCGTGTCCAGGTAGGAGAAGTTGCGCCCCTGCAACAGCGGGTCGTTGGTGAAGTCGATGCCGGGCACCACATGCGAGGTGCAGAAGGCGACCTGCTCCGTCTCCGAGAACACGTTGTCCGGGTTGCGGTCCAGCACCATCCGCCCGATGACGCGGAGCGGGAGGATCTCCTCGGGAATGAGCTTGGTCGCGTCCAACACGTCGAAGTCGAACTTGTTGGCGAAGTCCTCGTCAAAGAGCTGCACGGCCAATTCCCACTCCGGAAAGCTGCCCTCTTCGATGGCGTTCCACAGGTCGCGCCGGTGATAGTCTGGATCGGCGCCGCTGATCTTCAGCGCCTCGTCCCACACAACCGACTGCATGCCGAGCTTCGGCCGCCAGTGGAACTTGACGTAGGTGCTGCGGCCGGCATCGTTGACCAGCCGGAAGCTGTGGACGCCGAAGCCCTCCATCATGCGCAGAGACCGCGGAATGGCGCGGTCCGACATGACCCACATGATCATGTGCATGCTCTCGGGCGTCAGCGAGATGAAGTCCCAGAATGTGTCGTGGGCCGAGGCCGCCTGCGGGAAGCCACGGTCTGGCTCCTCTTTGACGGCGTGAATGATGTCCGGGAACTTGATCGCATCTTGGATGAAGAACACCGGGATGTTATTGCCGACCAGGTCCCAGTTGCCCTGCTGCGTGTAGAACTTGACCGCGAAGCCGCGCACGTCGCGCGCAACGTCGGTCGAGCCCCGGTTGCCGGCCACCGTCGAGAAGCGGGCGAACAGCGGCGTACGCTCGCCGACACGCTGGAAAATGTCGGCCTTGGAAACGTCGGCCAGGCTGTCGGTCAGTTCGAAATAGCCATGGGCGGCGGTGCCGCGGGCATGGACCACTCGCTCGGGGATGCGCTCGTGGTCGAAGTGGTTGATCTTCTCGCGGAGGATGAAGTCCTCCAGCAGCACCGGGCCGCGCGGGCCGGCCTTGAGCGAATTCTGGTCGTCGGCGACCGGCGCTCCCTGGTTCGTGGTCAGCGGCGGATGACTACCGCCGGCGATTTGATGGATCTCGCCGCCGTCGCCGGCGTGCTCGCCGTGTTGGGTGCCGGGCTGAAAGTCTGCCATGGGCTATGCTCCTGGATTTTGTCGTGGGCTGGTCGGATCTGCAGTCGCGGCTCTTGCTTACGTTGCGGTCCTCGCGGGGGTGAACGACCGGCTGGCCGTCCCGTTGCACTAGGTTGACGTCGGACAGGGAGGCCCGCGATCGTTCTTCAGCGGCGTTTCATGCGTAGCTCCCAGGTGCACGCCCGCATACAGGCTAGGCTGCGCGGCGACGGCTTCCAGCGCTGGGGCGAGATCGAGCGTTCCGACGACGGCCATGCCTGGAAGGTGGACGACGCCCGCGACCAGGACGGGCGCAAATACGAGCTGCGCCTGTCTGCGGACGACCTGCATGAAACCCGCCGTTGCCAGGACGGCTGACGACACGCCAGGCTGGCCAATTTGCCGTGAAGGGCAGCCAGGCCGGTTGCGCCCGGGCGGTGAGCGACGCTAGAACACCTGAGTTGGGGATGGAGTCCCCCATAACCGCCCTCCGCCGCAAGGCCCGGGGCTGATGACTCCTACCGCGCGGGAACACTCGCGGTAGAAGCTTGTCGCCAGCATGACAGGCCCGCCACGAGGCGGGCTTTTTCATGTCCGCTCCCGCGTGCCTTTTGGTGCCGAGAAGGAGGTGGACATGGCAATCGACTGGACACATGCGGGGCCCACCGTACTGGCGGCGTTCCTCGCCTCGCTCGTGGAGTTCGTGGAGGCGCTCACCATCGTGCTCACCGTCGGCGCCGTGCGTGGCTGGCGCGGCGCGCTCGGCGGCACGGGCCTCGCATTGCTCGTGCTGCTGGCGCTCGTCGTGGCGCTCGGGCCGGCGCTCACACAGATCCCGCAAGACCTGGTACAGCTCGGCGTCGGCACGCTGATCCTGCTGTTCGGGATGCGCTGGCTGCGCAAGGCCATCCTGCGCTCGGCCGGGGTGATTCCGCTGCATGACGAGGAGGCGGCGTTCGCCAAAGAGACCGCGTCGCTGCGGGACCTGGGCGGCATCGGCCAGGGCTGGGACAGGGTGGCGGTCAGCACGGCGTTCAAGATCACCATGATCGAAGGCATCGAGGTCGTGTTCATCGTCATCGCCCTGGGTGCCGCCGGCAGCGGGGGGACTGCCTGGAGATTGGGGGTTGGGGCGCCCAGGCGGTATTTTCGCGTTCAATCTCTGACTGAGGGTGGACACGTGGCTTGGATTTTGAGGCTGGTGAAAATTGAGCCTGGCG
>JAABUP010005440.1_pt1 | contig 19377 bp, 18 predicted proteins | sample 5559201 | NCBI WGS metagenome assembly JAABUP01 (sample SAMN10711887, study PRJNA513373) | rock metagenome | isolation source: Antarctica rocks | place: Antarctica
GCAAAGGAAGCTTAGAAAAGAGGCAACGCGAGTCGTTAAAAGCTAATGCACTTTAAAGTCAGCGATAAGGTCCTACTATTAACAAAGAATCTTAAGCTGCAAGGCCTAAATCGCAAACTAAGCGCAAAATTTATTAGACTATTCCGCATCTAAGATACTGTAGGCTCGCAGGCGTACTGCCTGTTACTGCCTAACACGTACGCTATCTATAACGTGTTCTATATGTCGCTTTTGGAACTATAGGTGCAACGCGTAGGTAAGGAACCTATAGAACCTATGCCCTTAGCGGACGACAACTAAGAGTAGGAAGTAGACGCGATTATAGACAAACGTAAGAAAAAGGGCAGGCCTATAGAATACTTAGTTAGGTAGAAAGACTACCTAGAGGAGTATATAAGCTAGGAGTTAGAGTCGAACTGTACGCATGCACTAGAGGCTATTGCTGCCTACGCAGCGCATATAAGAAGCATAAGAGTAGCGAAGCGTATAAGCGCCTAATTTTAGTACTATAAAAGCCTACTAAGGATATAAGGCTAATTACCTACCCTGCGATGCTGCTGCATCTTATCGGCTCTTAGCTAGCTGTCCGCATAAGCGAAGAGTGCTACTCGCCTCCTATACTATTCCCCCTATTATTATCCTTACCTAACAAGACCTCGAACAGGCTACGCCTAATAGGACTAGAAGTTCCTAGTGTTAGCTAGCGCGCACAGTAAGCACAGGCATTCTCCTTAATGCTAGCTTAGATCTCTGCGGCTATGCGCTCGTTATATAAGCATCTAGCAGTGCGCTTATAGATACGAGAAGTGCCGCTAGTAGCCTTTATAACTTTAGCGGGTGTAGTAGTCGACGCGCAAGTAGCAGTCTAACTATGTGCTACGCTCCTGCGACTAGGCGCCGCAGTATTAGAGACTAACGCGCGTTAAGGCGTCTCTATACGAGACCCCTTTATAGTAGCGCAAGCAGCAGTATAAGTACGCGCCTAATTAGTCTTCTTCTTCTTAAGATGCGCCTAAAGACTCTAGGCAGGGTTCTTAAGCATAGCTAGGGCACGCGCACGCTTGCCGCTAGCGGGACGCACACTTTCCTCTTTAGACTTAGTAGCGAGTCCTAGGACAAACGCTGCCTCTTCTTCCTTAACGTCGTTAGCGACAGAGGCAGGCTAAAAGGCAGTAGGACGCGTGCAGGACGCACCTTAGCCGCTAGCTTATTAATAGTAACCCGCAGCCCTAGGAGTCTCTAGTTTAGCTACAGTCTTATTGCGGCTAGAGCAGCAGGGCCCTAGTAGCAGCATTATTAGGGTGTCCTCTTTATCCTCGTTGTCGAACTCTATGCTAACCGCCTGCTCACCTTTAGCAGCGAGCGGATCTACTAGTCACTTATAGGACAAGCCTACCCGTCTTGTCCTATAAGTATGTCTATCTAGCGAGTAGAATTGCTACTAGTAATAAGGATCTATACTAGAGGTTAGCAGGCGGACATTAGATAAGCCTTAAGCGACAAACACACCTGTCGCATAAATTCTATAGCCGCTATGCTATACTAACGCATAGTCTGCATCTCTACTACTAGCAGACCTGGATCCCCGAAGCCCGCCTGCGCAGCGCTAGCTTTCGGCCTGCGCAGCGTATAGCAGTCGCTAACTTAGCGCCTAGCGTTAGTAGCCATCTAACGCCTGTTAGAGCAGTACGTCTCTCTAGCATCTATAGCGGCCTTTAGCGCTGCCTTGCGCTCGTCTATAGTAGCATCTAGGCTAAGCTATTAATACGCTTTGCGCATGCGCATCGCTTAATTAAAGCTTAGGAACAGCTGCTTATGCATAAGGACATATAGGTAACTATAGATTAAGCAACGCGTATACTTGCGAGCAAAGGTACTAAACGTGCTATTATATAGATCCTTAGGTGCTGCATACTAGCTATTAGTAAGTGCTACGCATAAGGAACCCGTTATTACTTACTAACGTCTATGTCCTTCTTAAGGTAGTACGCGCAGCGGCCGCATGCTAGGACTAACAACTAGCGGTCCTTAGGGGCGATTAGGTTAAGCGACATCTTGCGCGTCTACTAAGTAGCGCCTGCTAGGTACTTATATAGAAGTAGCAATAATTGTGCAGGTATCTTATGCAGAAGGTGTTTATTATAGTATTATAATTGCGGAATAGGCGAAATACGAAGTTTAGGCAAGAAGGGCATATTAATGTTTGCAGCCTAAGCGCGCTGCGTTTCTTACAACTAAGGAAGGTACGCTCTACCTGCTAGTCGTACCTGCCTCTCTCGCTACGCGCGCATTAAACTACAGCAACATAAAGCTACGTAATACGAACGCGATATAAGTGCAATACGAAGGATGCAAGCACGCACTGCGAAGGCGAATAATAACTATAGGAAGCATAAGGACGTCCTCCCTAGGAAGGGAGGCAATTAATACTAGCGGTACGCTACCGTCTATACGACTTAGCGCCTAAGGCTATAGAAGCTAATAGAAAGGCGCAGAATAAGACTTAGTGCAGCTAGCATTTATTATATAATACGAATGCGAGCTGCAGGCGAGTATAATGCGCTAATGCTGCGCATTATTAGAGAAGGCAGCAATTAGCTCTGTCTTAGAACCTAGTTCTAAGAGGTCTGTACACGCTGCGAGATACCTTTGTACATAGTCTGAAGTCATTAAATCACGACAGTACTCTTTCTATTAGTACCTGCCTTATTAATTCTTAAGACCTTTCTCTGTAAGCTGTCGCTTTCTTCTTAAGCTGTAAGCGTGGGTCTTCGAAGGAGCTAGGGCTGGCTGCTTAATAACCTTTAGCTTCAGCTTAGGAGTAGAGGTCTTCTTCTTAGCGCTTAACGCTAGGGGTAGCTCTTAACGCTGCAGTGCAGGCTTAGCTTATACGTTAGGTCCTTTATTATATACTAGTTAAGACTGGGATCCCGCTTAAGCGTCCCTAAGTGATCCAGCTGTTCGAGTGTCTTCCTGCGTATCAGCAGCAGGCGGCTGTGCTTGATGGAAAGCAGGCTCTTTGGGCTCACTTCGTGATCTCAGCTACTAGATGTTGTAAAACGAGCAGAAGATGCTCCTCCCCTTGAGGGGTGGAGCCGTCAAGTACTATATAGACGTAACTACATCATTCCTGATGCCTAAGGCACCAAATGATAACAAGGTGATGCGGCAGACGTCATGTGACCGAGCAAGTCGCTTTTCAGCCTTCTCGTTTCGTCGGGCAGACCATTGCGTTGACAGCGATGTAAACCCACAAACGTTACCGTACTCCGTCTCGTGCACTACCCGGTCACCTGTAGGCACCGTCGACATGTTTCCTTGGCCAGGATAGGAAGGTGGAGAAGAAGTACATGTAGGCAGCCATTCACCATGCCCAGACTTTCCGCCACTCACACACGTATGTTCCCAGGTTGGAACTTTGTCACATTTTGACTCTCACATCATAGAATCAAAATCGTGATCTTCTAGCCTCCGTGTCAAAACATTCTCTACTCTGCCCAAGATCAAGGTCCAAGTCGAACTGCAATTATCCCACTATGGCCAAGGAGATACCAACCGCAAGCTGTGAGGTGATGGACACCACAAGCGACGGCAAAGGCGAGCCAACAAATCTCTGCGTATTCTCAGCTCCCATAAAAGCTCACGAGAGGATCAAACGGACCGCAGAGTATGCCGAAGACCCGGCTGGCTACCTGCAAAAAGCTCTCGGAAAGGAGACCTTCGAGAGTCGCAGACCCATGCTCTCTTTGCCTAAAACGGTCGATATGGACGCCTACGGTACCGGCGAACACAGGCAGCACTTCGAACAGCACATAGCAAGCTTCCTAGGGAAGCAACATGGACTGTTTTTCGTCACTGGTATACAGGCGCAGCTTGCGGCCCTGAAGACGTACGCGGATCGAGCCGAAAAGCCGTATGTAGCCTGGCACACATCATGTCATCTTGAGTGGGCTGAAGCGAGATCCTTCGAAACATTGTACGGCCTCGAGCGGTTGCTGCTAGGCAGCGATCCGGAGACGCTGCCTACCGTCGATGAGATCACGACGGTCCTTGGCCACTCGAATTACAGTCGACCAGCGGCTATATTACTTGAGATCCCGAACCGCGTCCTTGGGTGCCAAACGTACACGTTCGGGGAGCTTGAGAAAATCTCGTCTGCATGCCGAGAAGCAGGTGTAGCACTCCACATGGATGGCGCTCGGTTGTGGGAGATCGAGCCCTACTACCAAGCTACGGCTGGTAAGTCTTTCGCGGATCTTACTGCCCTATTCGATTCGGTGTACGTCAGTTTTTACAAAGGCGTGGGAGGAGCCACCGGTGCGATGCTGGTGACTGACGATGAGAGCCTTATCGACGAAGCGAAACTCTGGCAGCACAGAGCCGGCGGGAGGGCATTTACCTTGGGCTATGAGGTGATTGACGATGAGAGAGGGTTCAACGAGAATATTGGAACGTTTTCGAGGAAGCGAGACAAGATGATCGAGGTCGTTGATGCGGTAACAGCTGCTACTGCTGGGTACAAATCGACGGATGGAAGTAAGATAGTGAACTTTGAGCCCGACCGACCGACTTGTTGCCAGATTCTCACCGTTTTCGACGGGTTTACTGAAGAGCAGCTCATTGATGCGCGAGATAGGGTGGAAGCGAAGACGAACGTGCGCATCTTCGACCGCCTGCGTCCCAAGGAAACGGTAGACGCCGATGAAGATATCCAGGCGGATACCAATCTGAGCGGGAGCGTAAACAGCAAGCGACACTTCAAGGAGTGGATGATCATGAGCGTGACTGAGAAGATTGAGACTCGTGTATTCGTGGATGCGTACGTGGACTTGTGCAAGGAGCTTGTCGGAGAGGCGTCTTGAACAGTGATGTAGACTTGCGGGTGGCAGAGCTATTCCAGCAGACTTCAAGCGGGCTTCGCAGTGTCGCTGTTACATTATTCTGATCCGCCAGGACAAGTTACGGGCATCATCAACCTTGTGGTGGTGGCGTGAGTGAAGAGAAGAAGTATCTCGAACAAAAGTGGGGCAAGTCTCGTCCCATCTACATAGCAACGCCAAGAAGCGCCACCCAAACACACGATAAACAAGTGTGTGTACTTGACCCTTACATGTATACTTCAGAGACACAGGGACACACACGTTTTCGAGGTGCGATCGATTTGACTATGGACCAACACTCGATCTTGACGCCGACGACGTGCTTCACCATTGCCTGCGTCGCTTTCTCGCTTCTTGCCGTCTCGTCGGTATGGCGGAATCAACAAACGTCGCAGAAGCCAGCAGTCGAGAACAACAACTTAACAACATCGCGAACACGACCAAGCGTCCTACGGCGGCGAAGGGCCGTCGACAGCCTGTACGTGGAAGACGCCAGCTCGATCACATCGCAATTCGGGCACTGGACGACGCAATCTCCCTTGGCCATAATCGACCATTTGATACAGACTTGCGCGCACGTCTCGTCGAGCCTGCGGGAATCTGGACATCTTGAGGTACCGGCGGCACAATCGGCACGGTTTGCATTGCTTCAAGAGCTGTCGTTACTCTCTGCGACGCTCCATCAACTGCAACAAGTTGCGGCGTCTAACACAATCTTCCTTGCCTCGGGCAGCAGCCAGGCGGCGTGCTTCGGGGCGAATGCCAGTGGTATCTCTGATCTGTTGGGCTTGATTGACAACCAAGAGAATTTCGAGAGGTCGAGCTGTGCTGATGTCCTGTTGCCACTCCGCGCACAGAGGGTGGCGCTGCAGTCACTGGCCGCAAGTATGGCAGCTCTGCCACCGACGCCACCCGATGAGAGCGATTTGAATCGTTCAATGAACGTTCATCGAGCTGCTCGTCCGGATCTTCTCAGGAATGCTTCGGTATCTTCCTACGCACCAGATTACTCGTCATCCACCGGCCTTACACCTGCTGCGATCGAGTCGAGAAGCTGGCTCGAGCCGCCTCCAGAGTACAGTCCCCCTTCTGATCCAAGTATGGCTGCAGCCACGGAAAAGCTAGACAGCAAGTCCAGAGACGCAGCTCCGCCCAGATCTCACAATGAGAAAGAAGAAGAAGTCTTCGACACAGACGCCCTCTACAACGCCACTACAACCGATAACACCCAACTCGTCTCGGACCTCCTCTTGCACGGAGCCGACCCAAACCAGGCAATCGGCGAACTGCAGCGCACACCGCTCCACCAGGCAGCGCATCTGAACCACATCCCCACGCTCGCTCTGCTGCTCCATCACAACGCCTCTTTGACCACCGAAGACGCTGCAGGCGACACCCCTCTCCACCTCGCCGCCTGGTCAGGCCACTGCGAAGCCCTCACCGCCCTCCTCGCCCACGGCGGCGGCGCTCTGGAAAAGATCGACTGGCTCAGCGGCCGGGACGGCTACAGTCCACTATGGTGCGCCATCAGCGCCTACCACATCGACGCCGCTCGCTTGTTACTCAAACACGGCGCTAGAGTCAGCAGGCGCTCGACGTCGGGGAATGGGCTTCTGCCTCTGCATCAGGCGGCTGTGACGGGGCAGAGCGCTATGTGTGAGCTTCTCCTCGAGCGGGGCGCGCAAGTTGACGGGTTGGACGACGAGGGGAGCACCGCGTTGCATTATGCTTCCGCATCCGGGTCTTGCGCTGTGGTGCAGGTTCTGCTTCGTGGAGGCGCGGACGTCAAGTTGAAGCAGAAGCACGGGCTAACGCCGGCGCATTGGGCGAGTCATAAGGGGCATACGGAGGTGTTGGAGTTGCTGTTATCGTATGATGCGCCAGTGGATGCGAGGGCGGTGGAGGGTGCTTCGCCGTTGCACTTGGCTGCTAATCGGGGTCATTTAGCGGCTGTGAGAGTGCTGCTGGAGAAGGGAGCGAACCGCGGAGTTGTGGCAGAGGCCTGGGACGGAGCGGAGGGGACGCCGGTAGAGATGGCGAGGGCGAAAGGGCATGGGAGGGTGGCGAGGCTCATTGAAGATTGGCCGAAGGGCCGGTAATGTATGCACGATGTCATGGAAACTTCTCGTTGAGCAGATTGTACAGAAGTTCATGTGTTACGTCCGCCACCAGACGCCTACGCAAATCGATGCTGTGCTGTACTAAGTACATGGTTACACGCCTTTGAAACCATCGTTTGAACCACACTACCGCGCGTGGATATGACACTTTTGAACTCCGCTGTACCCAGTCCAGTAACAACGCTGAGGCGAGACCCTCTTCACATTTCCCAGCAGCAACACCGGCTACACTCAGGAGTCACCGAGTAGTAGTACCTCCTGAAACTCTTCCCACCAGTCATACGTGCGTCCCAAGTTCTCAGCCTGACCATCTGTAGAACAGTTCTTCATGTCAATATCTTGATCCTAGCTTGATCTCCATTCTCACGCTCCGCTTCACTACAATGCTCTCCACCGCTTCAGATTCCCTGAACCCGACTACCGCCTTTGCTCCCTCTTCATATACTTATCATCCCCTCTTCTTAGGCTGTGCCAGAGCATTCAGTCTGTCCCGGCTGATCGTCGTCGTACTCTGCCTGCTTGCCGCCCCACTGCCATTCTTCTTCGGACCTCTCCCGCCCCCGACAGCTGTCTTGGTGCCCTTGGGCTTCACGCCGAGAGTCGGGAGACGTGCGTTCGTGTTGCCAGTCCCGGAAGCATTTGCGGCGGCAGCGGCAGAAGACTTAGTAGGCGAATTGTACGTAGACATCCGCGACTTCTTTTCCGGCGACGGAGCGGACATCTTCGTGCGCTTGAGCGGGCGATGCTCTGCGCCTTCATCATCTCCCTCCGCAGCAGCCGTCGAAGCTTGCACGGCGTCGTTCTCCTTGTTCTCCGCACCGCTCACGTTGCCGGCTGACACATGCTCGTTCTCGAACTCAAACTTCCTCTTCTTACTCCCCTGAGCCATCGGCGGCGGAGGCGCAGTAGCGACAGCGGTGGTTGCAGTAAAGACCTGCGGCTCAGAGGAGACATGACGAATACTGGGCCTCCCGCCACCGCTCCTCATCACACCCACACCTGCACCGGGCGACCGAGACTCACCACCGAAGTTGATAGTGCCGTGGCCGTCTGCTCGGAAAGTGAAGTCTCCTGGCGTGATGGTCTGGCGCCTCTTCTGCGGCGACGGGGAGACGCTCGGTGCTCTAGCAGTGTCGTCGCCCGCGCACAACATGGTCTGGAGGCTGGGGTAGTCGACATCCATCGGCGTGGCCTTACCAGCACCGGGGGACCGTATCGTGATCTGGGAGGCGGTTGTCAGAACCTTCGATGCTGAGGAAGTTGGCGTCTCGCTTGATCTGGAATCCTTGCTCTCATCACGCGCTTTCGTCGAGTTGCTAAAGTCAACCCGCTTCCTCAGACTACCCTCCACCATGTCCTTGTTCTCGGCTGCCTGACTTCGCTTAGGCTTCGGTGGCGTAGCGAAATGCGTCCCCGCCGCCACTTTTGCCGGGTCATCCGAGTACAGCCTCTGCGGCGAGCGGAGGATTGACTTCATAGGCGAGGCGCGAAGGAGGTTGAAACGGCCCATGAGGCCTAAGCCGTACGCTTTCCCGGGAGAGGAAGCGGTGGCAGGGTTCGTTGGAAGCGCGATCTTGGACGGTGAGCGGGCGAGAAGTGGAACCGTGGCTTGCTTGTCACTATCGTTCGAGGCTGAGGTTTCCACCCGGTGTTTCGTGAAGGCCATTTTGAGAGGTGACCGGGCAAGGAGGGGCGCTTGGGTGGAAGTCGACTGTTTACCGACAACATTCGAGTCAGACTCGCTGGAGTCCTTGGATGGTGAAGGCTTGGAGGGTGGGCGGGAAAGCAGCGGACTGCCGCCATCGATCGCTTGGTCAACGGCTGGCTTTGCGAGTATTGAAGCTTTTGACGGTGAGCGGGCGAGGAGTGGCGTCATTGGCGCATCGCAGGTCTCCTCATGTTGAACTACGGCCGGTTTCGAGTGTGAGCGAGCCAGTGCCGTGGGTGTTGGTATGGCCGTGAATTTGATAGACTTGACGCTAGTCGCCCGGGCCATCGAAGCTTGCGTAGGTGTCGTGATATGCGACAAGTTCGGGTTGCTCGGGTGCATGCGCAATGTCTTATTCTGCTGCGGTGTGCTTAGTCCGGAGCTTTCAGCGGAGGAACTCGACTCGGGGCGAGTGGCAGAGGCGTCTTCGACATGTGTGCGCTTCGTGCGCTTGGCCGGTGATGTCGACTTGTCGTCCGGTGCGGAGTGTAGGTCGTGCGATGATGCGACACGTGGGAGAAGGCTGCCGGGATGGGTCAAATTCGGCTTGGACGGGCTGCGCTGCAGTGCCCGCTGAGGTACAGAGTGCGTGTCCTCCAGCTGAGCTTTCGACGGGCTCCGCTTCAAGGACTTGAGAGGCTCACCGGTAGTGATCATCGTCGTAGTCACCTTCCCTGGTCCTGCTGAACGGAATGCTGACGGATGCGAAGCAATACTGTCCATCTTCTTGAAACCCTCCCTGTGTACCTCGCTAAACCTCCCGTGCTTCTTTCCCTTCGCAGCTTCAGTATTCCTCGCTGCAGCAGCTTCCAACACAATTTGCTCCTTCTTGCTCTCCTCGCTTGCGATCATCTGCTCCCGGATCCGCACCGCCTCCTCCCGCTTCTCCACCATCAGCCGCTTAGCTTCCGGGCTGAGCTCGAGCGAATGCTCTCGCCTGAAAGTGAACTGGTACGTGGCGCCCTTGATATCCTGCGCCGGGTTTGGCAATCTAGTCGGCGTGCCCTGCAGTGTGGCAATCCGGCTCGTCTGCTTCGGCGGCTCGGTGAATGCACCCATATTAGAGAACCCCAGGTGCCGAACCTCTTGCAGCGGCTTCGCAGTCGTACCATGATGCTTCTGCGGGTGCATCTCCGAGTCTGACGGCTTGATGGGAGTCCGTTCCCTCGGTGTGGCTTCGAGACCGGTGTTGATGCGCTTGGCGGCGCGAGTTGGGGTGCCATCAGCGGGCGGTGAGTTCGGAAAGGCGCCAGGCATCTCATCGTCGTGCTCAGAGAGAGACTCGAGCTTGTTGGGCGCGGTGCGAGGAGTGCGACCAGTGACTTCGTGCGAGAGAGAGACACGCTTGGGTGTGCTGGACTGCCGGCTACGCAGGCGAGCGGACGAGCGACGCGCCATGATCGCTATCGGCGAAGTCTCTCGAGTGTGTGCGGACACCGTGCTGACAGTCGGGTGCGCGAGACTTGCAATTCGCTCGGGGCGGTATGTGGTTGGAAAGGATAGACGTGCGTGCGTGCTGGCGGAGAAGGGAAGCTCTGACGTTTCAAAACATTGGAGTAAACAGATCGACCGGCTGCTCCCGGCCTTGCTTGACCGCATTAGGCCGCCCGAACAACCTCCAGTCCCTTTGGACAACTTGCCATTCTAAGCACGCCATCACTTGAATTATACTTACAGCCCGCAGTGTGCAACCTTCGTTACGACGACCTTGAATTGAGGCCCCTAATATCTGCCCTTCTGTCACATACCTTCAGGAAGTGTGACCATCAGGAGGACCGTCGGATCTGACGACAATGGCGACTCCCAATGGCAATACACGCCACCGGACTCAGAATGGCACTCTGTTGAAACAAGCCAACGGCATTCTGAACAAAAAGCTCAACGGCAGCATCCAAGCCGGCAAAATCGACGTCGCTCTCGCGCCCAATGACGATCCCAGATCATCCGCCAACACACTGAACCTCCTCATCTGCGTCGGCGGCATCTACGCTTCCTTGTCCGTCTCCGGCCCCATCATCGATCTCATTCGTTACCCAGAGATGTACTGACTCTTTCTCAGCCTAACATGGGGCCTCCTGCAAGAGCGCATAACGACGACAAACTACGCCCCAGCTCCCCAATCTCAACACGCGCGCGAGATATTCGCTTTCCCCGTCGTCATGAACACGATGCAATCCTTCTGCGCCGCTCTCCTCGGATACCTCTACGTTGTCATCTCGCGCGACCGCCGAAAAGCGAACGACCTGCCCATCTACCCATCCACCCGGATCGTTTGGCCTTTGCTTTTGGTAGCAGCAACGAGCGCTCTGAGTTCTCCGTTCGGCTACGCGAGTCTAGCGCATGTGGATTATCTGACATTCATCCTGGCGAAGAGCTGTAAGCTCCTGCCTGTGATGCTCCTGCACGTCACGTTGTACGGCAAGCGGTACCCGTTCTACAAGTACGCGGTCGTGGCGTTAGTCACGGCGGGCGTGGCGGTCTTCACACTACACAACTCTTCCGCAAAGAAGAAGAAGGGTGGTGTAGAGGGAGGGAGTTCACTGTACGGCCTCATGCTCCTAGGTATCAACCTCCTTTTCGATGGCTTGGTGAATAGCACTCAAGACGACATCTACGCTCGGTTCCGACCATATACCGGCGGGCAGATGATGTGTGCGCTGAATGTCATGAGCACGGGGATCACGGTGATGTACTTACTGCTCAGTCCATATCTGGCGCAGACGGGTCTGGGACAGTATGTCGGAATGGATGTCACCAAGTCGTCGGGGGAGCTGTGGGATGCTCTGGACTTCGTGCGTAGGCACCCTTCGGTAGGGTGGGATGTCGTGGGGTTTGCGATTTGCGGAGGATTGGGCCAGGTGTTCATCTGTGGGTATTCTACTACCACTTCTCATTGGCACGTTGTCGCTCCGGTGCTGATCTTCTTTGCAGTCCGCACTCTCTCCCTCTTCGGCTCCCTGCTCCTGGTCACCGTCACTGTCACGCGGAAGATGCTCACCATGATTCTCTCCGTGCTGTGGTTTGGACATCGACTCAGTGGTATGCAATGGCTAGGCGTCGCATTGGTGTTCGGTGGTGTGGGAGTGGAGGCCGAGCTGAGCAAACGGGAGAAGAAGGCGAAGGAGGCGGGGAAGAAGAAGAGTTGAGCGATGTGATTCGCAGCGTGCTGCAAGGCGAAGGCAAGACTTGTCTGTCCAGAGGTAGGTCTAAACGAATCGAGATAGATGTGTCGAGCAGGACTGGAGCTCCCTAGAAATAGATGTACACAACCGCAGCGTTCAGACTCTGCCATTGCATCTACTTCCGAGAGAGAATATTCGATACTTGGGTCTCATCACCGTCTCAAGACAGCCTGTCTTTGCAGACAACGGGGGACACCCCATCAGAAATCCATCCCATTCAAGTGATTCACGACGGATGCGATATGGACTGGAACCTGGAAGATCTGGTGTCACCTACGTGTCTCGGCCTGAGGCCGCTATTCTAAGCGCGTTGGTGGCGCGTCGACCGCTGATCCGCGACGACCAACCTCCGTTTGCTGCACGAGACATGAAAGACAAGGGCACGCACTTTCCACACACACACACACACACGACACTCCCGATCGAGTATTAAAGAACCCACCGGCATGAACGGTCACGCCAGCTCCGCCATGGACTACACATCCCGCCTCGAGGACTTCCGCAGGTCGGACAGCGAGCGCGATGCCTTGGTCGCCGAACTGCTACAGAATTTCCAGGCATTAGAGCTCAAGTACACGGAGAAGTGCGACGACTACAACAACGAAGTGGAATCTAGACGCATGTGGCAGAGCAAAGCCAAGACTAGCGAGGTTGCCTTGATTGAGCAGAAGCAGGCTTCCGGCTCTAACAACTTCGCACTCGCTGTCATTGACGGAGATGGCGCTGTGGTAAGCTTTGCCACCTACTGGACTTCGCGAGATTGGTAGCGCACTCACGACTGACACATACCGTAGTTTCAAGATTACCTCCTTGCTCAGGGCAAAGACGGCGGCGCTGATTGTGCCCATTACCTGTGAGTCGGTGAAGTCACGGTGACTTGTAGTGCAGCTGGCTGATCGACCCGTTCCCACAGGCATACCGAGTTGCGCAACCATCTAAAAGCCACCTATCCGGACAGCAATGTCGCCGACTGGAGCATCGTCGTCCACATCGTGCTGAATATGCAAGGCCTAGGCAACAAGCTTCAACAATGCAACATTATCAACAACCCTAACGAGCTCGTTGCGTTCGGACGTGCGTTCAGTCTCGCACAGCCTCTATTCAGCTTTATCGATGTGGGTGGCGGAAAGGAGCGGGCCGACCACAAGATCCGCGAGATGCTTCGGTTGTTCCTCCCGAATGCTCAGTGCAAGCATGTCTTTTTCGGACCGTGCCACGACAATGGCTATCTTCCGGTCTTGGAACCGTACCGTCTGGACCAAGCTACCGCCGCGCGCCTCACGCTTATCGAGTGCTCACCGGCAACGCCTGGCTTCCAGCAACTCGGTCTTCAGCGCATGCGATGTCCCAAAGTGTTCCGGACGGAGAATCTGCCAGCTAAAATCAATGGCACCACACCATCTACATATCAAGCTACGAACGGCGTGACGCCACCATATCAGAATGCCCTTCCCGTTCGTACGAACACGAGCATGAATGCCAACACCGCCACCTTCGTCCCGATAGCTCCAGTCAAGCATAGCTCCAGCCCGAGCCCAGCCCCATCTGCCGAGTCCGGCGCCTCTAATACATGGGCCGCGGTCGGCAAGACCGGCGCCACACCCAAAACCATCGACATAACCACCAAGAAGGCTCCCGCGAAGAAGCACGTCCTAGTCAACACCTACGACGAGCGACTCGACGCGCCGCTGCCAGAATCAGACTCCAAAGCCTTCGCCCGCTTCGCCGACCGCATCAAAGCTCATGGCAAGATGTGCAACAACTTCCACCTAACGGGCAAGTGCGAGTCGGGGGAGTACTGCGACTACCACCACGGCGAGCGCTTGACGCCCGGCGAGCAGCTCGTTCTGAAACACAAGGCTCGTTCGCTGTGCTGCTCGCAGAAGACCTCCTGTCGCGATGCGGGGTGCTTTTTGGGGCATCACTGTAAGTACGGGAGTGGTTGTTATCTGGAGTGGTGCAGGTTCTCGGAAACGCATGGTCGAGATTTGGTGAGTATCTTCCGCTCTGCGGCAGTCGTGAGATGTTAATGAAGCTGACGTATCGTGTAGGAGCCGGCTAAGAAGGTCTACGCGGATGGCAGCGAGGAGTGGTTGTCGTCGTATCTGGAGAGGTACCGCACGCGACAGTAGTGCGTCGTGAGGTGGTCGACAGAAGCTAGGAAAGGACTCGCGATATGCGGTCACGCGGGAGGTCTCGGGTCTATCTGCAAGGGCTGTTGAGGCTCGTTCTTCCTCGTTTGATAATTAGCGCAACTATTCCCAAGGTCTCGTTGATATCTCAGACGTGGCGTTGGGGCTTCCCAGGAGAGTCGACCAGATCTAGCTGACGTTCACGTCCATTGTGCTTGCCTCAGGCACTCACACGAAACCCTCAGGGCCCAACCAATCACAGCGCGTTCGCGTCGGACGAAGGACGGGCTCCGGACATCGTCCTTCCATTTCGGGTCCGTAGACTTCACCTCTTGGAGCTCATGTCCCGCAACAGCACCAGAGCATCGTGTCGACTTCGGAGCCGGTCACAACGAGCTGGTAACATCGGCCCCATCCTGCCAACCTCCCAGCAAGCATAAGTAGACGACCCATCCACCCTGTGAGTCTAGTCATACCTCTTTCCTCAACATCTTCCTGTCCCGAAGCAATCATACCATTCTATACCACACATCCTCTCGTATCAGCTCCTCCACCCCATCACACAACCCAATGGCTCCCCTCTCCGTCCTCATCGTCGGCTGCGGCATAGCCGGCACCCCCTTCGCCACCTTCCTCCTCTCCAACCCCTCCCAATCCGCAAAAGAGAAACCCCACATCACCATCCTCGAGCGCGCCTCCACCCCGCGACCCCAAGGCCAAAACATCGATATCCGCGGCGCCGGAGTGACCATCATGCGCAAACTGGGCATCGAGACCGCGGTGCGGAATTCCATCACGCATGAGGAAGGCGTGCAGTTCGTGGACGACCGGAATGGGATTTGGATCCAGATGGCGGCGGATAAGACGGGGAAGGTGCAGACGGGGACGAGTGATCTGGAGATATTAAGAGGCCGGCTGGCAGAGATTTGCTGGAAGCGGAGTCAGGCTAGGAGCCGAGAGGTGCAGAGGCAAGGCGGTAGGGGGATCGAGTATATCTTTGGTGATTACCTGGAGACACTTGAGCAGGATGGGGAGAAAGTGCATGTGAGACTCGCTAAAAATGGCGAGCGGCGGAGTTTCGATCTCGTGGTTGGAGCGGATGGGCTGCAGAGCCGGACAAGGCAAATGGTGTGGGGTGAGGATGGCGAAAGTGAGAGGGTGCGCCAGGTGGCGGGAATGTACGGGGCGTTCTTCAGCTTGCCGAAGACTTCCAACGACAGTCTCTGGCGACGGTGGTACTCTGCTCCTGGGCGACGGGGCGTCATGGTCAGGCCGTGCGATGCTACGCAGCCGGATCGGATGACGGCGTTCATGATGATCATGAACACTACGGATGAGCGGCTGCGGAGTGCTGCGCGGGATGGGAGGAAGGGGGCGGAGGCGCAGAAGGCGTTGTTTGCGGAGTACTTCGATGGCTTGAAGTGGGAGTGCCCGCGGATAGTGGATGAGATGCTGAAAGCGGATGACTTCTACTACGACATGATAGCGCAGGTCAAGATGGAGAAGTGGAGTAAAGGCCGGGTTGTACTGCTGGGAGATGCTGGGTAAGCCTTTCCAATACCTCTGGTCAAGAACACCAAGTTGATGTGCATAGCTACTGCGCCTCCCCCATCTCCGGCATGGGCACCACCCTCGCCTTCAACGGCGCCTACAACCTCGCAGGCGCTATAACACAATACCCCAACGACCTCCCAGCCGCTCTCGCCACCTACGAAACCAAGATGCGACCGATCGTTGACTTGGCACAGAGACTGCCTCTCGGTGGGCAGGCACCTTACATCATCAACCTGGAGACAGCGTGGGGCATCTGGATTCGCAACAGGATTCTCTGGCTCATCGCTTTGTCCGGGATCGTAGAGTTGGCGTCGAGGTTTGCTGGGCCGCCGGCGGATAAGGTGAAGGTGGAGGAGTTTGGCCTTTCGCAGTTGGAGGAGTGGGTGGAGGGAGATGATGAGAAGTAGAGTGGGGCTCTAACCTTAAGCAGCTACAGGAGTGGGTGGACGAGGAGGATAGGTAATATTACATGGAGCTCATTGGCGAGCGCTACCCAACATCTTCCCCCACCGACTCTTCCCTCAGACCGTCGGTGCACCTCGATGACGCCGGAGATGCTGTCTTGTAGGGACCCCACTTCGGTGCATCCATCTCGATATTCTTGTGCCCCTCGACGACGTCGGCTTGATCGGCAAGCCACTGCCGCACTCTCGTGTTGTTGTCAACCGGTGGCATTATGCTGAACATGATGGCCGTATGCTCCGCGAGGTTGGCCTCGGTCAGATCCGATCTGCCGCTGCGTTGGAGGCTCGGAGGCATACTGGAGCTGGGATATTCAGGATTCAGGCTGCTGCGCTTTGGCGGGCTCATGTTGTCGCAGTCGCTGGGGATTCGTGTGTCGATTGCTGATGCTGCATTAGCGGCGGTGATTGGAAGATGGACAAGGCTTACGATGCGTGGACTCAGCAATGCGGATACTTTGTCGATGTTTACGCCGAATTTTCGGTACGTTGCTCTTTTAAAGGCCGAATGCAGTAGCCATCGATCGATCATTGAACGAGGAACGGAATTGACGCAGTCATCACACAGTGACGGAGCCAAAGATGTGCACGCGGGCACTGGTTCGCGCAGTACGCTCACGGCCATGGCAGGATGTCCGGGACATTTACTTAGTGAAGATGATCAGTGTTCTACCAGTCACTGCCGCTGATCTCGTGGCGGGCAGATCTTGCGAGCGCAGCGTTTGGGACAGCGATCCAGCTAAGGACAGGGAAGACTCTCAGCCAGTATTTGCGGGCCGGACACCGACCTTACGAACGGGGTTCGCGCCAACAAGTGCACGTGCAACAACCAGGGCCAATTCAGTTGCGTCTGTTTCGGGACGTGCATGTTGTGAAGTCGACCTGCCAGGACCAAGGCGAATGCGAGTGCGAGTCTAACCTCTGACGGAATTAGCCATGGCAAGTTCTGGATTCCGAGACCTTCGCGGAGGCCATCATTCAGCCATCGCTGGACTCTAGAGCACCAGTCGGTCTCTCGAGGTAGTGGGTCGTTGAGGAAGGCGAGCATTGCGTTTGTTGGAGATATGGGTCCGGCCTTCAAGAGCACTGGACTCATCAGATCGATCGGCTGAGTAGTAGCTTAGTGTTGGCTATGCTGAGTTGCCGTACAATTGCACGACAATGGAGGACGCATATCGAGCCGTACACATCGTGAGACGTATGTGCGTGAATGGCATCGCCCATGCTGGTCACGACGTCTGCCTTGAGACTGTGCTGCTACCTATCGCCGTGAACGTAATCGTGTCATTCCCATTCAGTAAGAATGTAAGCCATACGCGCAGTGGAGGAAGATGTCTCGACGGTAATATTAAATCAGCCAGGGTACTATCCTGGGGAGATGCTCCAAGATGGGATCGAGCAATCCGAGGTCGTTCGTTGGAAAGGAGAAGGGCTTTCCCTTCATATCACCACATCTACCAGTGGTTTCCACGTATGGGACTCCCGTTGGCTTGATGAGGGACCGATGGACGATGGCAAAGGAGATTTTGGGATTGGGAAGGTGAGGTGCCTTCGCGGCAAGTTCCGCAGGCGGGGACCATGTTTGACCCCACGCCAAGACTTTCCTCGAATTGTTCGCCCACCAACCGCGCCATTCATCTACACCTTCGCGACTGCAGCGCATTAATCCAACACCACCGCCTCACGGATCGAAGCCAGACTCTCAGCAGGTAAGCAGCGAACTGGAGTGGAACCCCACACACGGCAATGCGATGTTCAGTCCCGCCCGCCACACTGAGCCGTGGGTTGCTGCTGGTCATGAGGAGGTCCAGGGAAGAGCGTGACAAGGCAGTGGAAGAGCAGGGTTGGATATGAGGGTTAAGATGAGGGCATTATGCAGTGGGCAATCCATCGGCAACGGCGCGGGCGGAATCGCAGTCATGGAGGCTCCCAGAGAGGAGACATTCAGTGGTCAGCGGCGGCGGCAGCAGCAGCAGCAGGGACAAGACATCACAGCATCCACGCATCCGAAGCCTCGGAATCGGGCAACTCCACTCACTCACTTGTGCTAACGTCAATCCCCGCAGCTGCCCAACACATCCCACAACCACCGCAATCATGGCTACCCCTGCGCCCGCCGGCGGTGTTTCCGGCACCAACATCTCCAAGCGTCGCAAGTTCGTCGCCGACGGTGTCTTCTACGCCGAGCTCAACGAGTTCTTCCAGCGCGAGCTTGCCGAGGAGGGGTACTCAGGTGTTGAGGTCCGCGTCACTCCCACAGTCACCGACATTATCATCCGGGCTACGCACACGCAAGAGGTTCTCGGAGAACAGGGCAGACGCATTCGGGAGTTAACTAGCCTCATCACCCACCGCTTCCGCTTCCCACCGGATTCAGTCTCTCTCTACGCCGCCAAGGTGCAATCGCGCGGTCTCTCGGCTGTCGCGCAGTGCGAGAGCTTGAGGTACAAGTTGCTGAACGGGCTGGCGGTGCGGCGAGCTTGCTATGGTGTGCTTCGGTAAGCCAACACCCGCCGCATCGTGTCGTTCTACCCTACTGATCGCTATATTCATAGGTTCATTATGGAGTCTGGCGCCAAGGGCTGCGAGGTTGTCGTCTCTGGCAAACTGCGCGCCGCCCGTGCCAAGTCCATGAAGTTCACCGACGGGTTCATGATCCACTCCGGTCAGCCGGCGAAGGACTTTATCGATCACGCCACCCGTCACGTACTGCTCAGGCAAGGTGTGTTGGGTATCAAGGTGAAGATCATGCGTGCTTCAAGCACACCAGGTAAGTTCATCTCGTGTTTTGGGGCGGCACGACACACACTGCATAACACACTGACACTTGCACAGGCGACCCAGCAGGCGAGAAGTCCGGCGGCAAAGGCCTGCCCGACAGCGTCACAGTCATCGAGCCCAAGGAGGAGTCCGCCCCGGTGCAGCCCAACTCGACGGATTACGGTGCGAAGGCAGCACAAGCACAAGCGAACCAGCAGGCGCAGGCCGAGCAGCGAGCGGGCGAGGGTGAAGGCGGCGCTGGTGGTGAGGGTGAGACCGAGCAGCCTGCGGGTGGTGAGGGTCAGGGCGAGTACTAGTCGTCTGCCTGATATCACGCTGCGATGGTGTAGAATGAGCGCGGTCTTGACGTTCGTCGATCGAGCATTGCTTCTTCAGCTCATGGGATGGCTCAAGCGCAAAACAATCTTGCTGAGCTTGTAGCTTAGCGGCCGACAAGACTGGTCAATTACTATTGTCATGTTCCACCGATCTCGATTGCCGTCAACATATCGGAGATACCGTGGTGGGCGTGAGATTGTCGTGTTTGGCGAGCGGAAACTCTACCTTCCTGTTTTGGGAA
>JAABUP010005442.1_pt1 | contig 19372 bp, 14 predicted proteins | sample 5559201 | NCBI WGS metagenome assembly JAABUP01 (sample SAMN10711887, study PRJNA513373) | rock metagenome | isolation source: Antarctica rocks | place: Antarctica
AGGCGCACCGTCAGGTTGCGCGCCGCCTCATAATCCACGGTCTTGAATGTTCGACTCATGCTCACACTGTACCATCACAGACGGGACGGAGCGTTCGCTTCTCTCCGACAAACTGCTAGGGTCCGGGAGACCAGTCAGCCAGGGGCGGAGGGGGGGCGAAAGGACAAACAATTAGCCCTTGACCGTGACCGCCGGCGGGGCTACCATAGTAGAGGGATTACGTAGCTATAAAGGAAGCGTTATGGGTTGTTGCTACAACATAACGCCCGGCCAGACCACTGCAATGGGGGAGTGGCTCGGCACAGGACGGCAGCTAGCCGTTAGCCATGAGCGATTAGCCGTTTGTATCGGAGACGGGGTTCGTAGCCTCGGCGGCGCGTCGTAGGTGGCCGGCGCTGTGTCCCCGCCACTTCTGGCTAATCGCTCCTGGCTAATCGCTCCTGGCTAATCGCTCAAAGGCAGTGGAGGCACGACCGGACCATGCAGACAGTCATAGATCCCAAGACGACGGGACTCCTCGAGGATCGCGCGACCATGCTCGATCTCTACCGGCAGATGGCGCTCATCCGCCGGTTCGAGGAGAAGGCCGAGGAGATGTACACCCGGGCCAAAATCGGCGGCTACTGCCACCTCAACATCGGCGAGGAGGCCACCGTCGCCGGCTCGATGGCGGCCCTACAGCCGGACGACTACCTGTTCGCCAGCTATCGCGACCACGGCTTCGCCCTGGCACGCGGCACGGAGACCGGGCCCGTCATGGCCGAACTGTTCGGCCGCGAGGGCGGCGTGGCGCACGGGCGCGGCGGCTCGATGCACCTGCTCGACATCCCGCGCCGCTTCATGGGCGGCTACGGCATCGTCACCGGCCAGCTCCCGCTCGCGGTCGGCGCGGCCCTGGCCATCGACTACTTCGACCGCAAGGAGGCCGTGCTGTGCCTGTTGGGCGACGGCGCGGTCAACATGGGCGCCTTCCACGAGTCGCTCAACATCGCCGCGATCTGGCGCCTGCCCGTGGTCTTCCTCGTCACCAACAACCAGTACGGCATGGGCACCTCGGTCGAGCAGGCCTCGGCCGAGCCCGACCTCTACAAGCGCGCCGCCTCCTATCGCATGCCCGGCGAGCGCGCCGACGGCATGGACGTGCTGGCCGTGCGCGAGGCCACCGCGCGCCTGATGCGCCTGGCCCGCGACGAGCGCCAGCCCGGCCTGCTCGAGACGATCACCTACCGCTTCCGCGGCCACTCCGTCGCCGACGCGGGCAAGCTCTACCGTACCCAAGAAGAGGTCGCCTCCTGGCGCGAGCGCGACCCCATCGTGCTGTTCCAGCGCGCGCTGGAGGGGCGGGGGCTCATGACCGCCGACGACGCCCAGAAGATCGACGCCGAGGTCGAGGCCGAGGTGCAGCGCTCTGTCGAATTCGCCGACGCCAGCCCCGACCCGGACGTCGCCACCCTCTACGACAACATCTACGGCCCCACGGCCACCGGGCAGTTCGACCGCATGGCCCCGGGAGGCCCCTTCGGCGACGAGCTGCCCAGCGCCACGTATAGTAGTTAGTTACTAGTAGTTAGTAATTAGTAGCTGGTTTCCTTCTAGCTACTAACTACTAGCTACTAGCTACTGGAGACAACATGCCCGTTATCACATACCGCGAGGCGCTGCAGTCGGCCCTGCGCGAGGAAATGCAGCGCGACGAGACCGTCTTCGTCATGGGCGAGGAGATCGGGGTCTTCGAGGGCTCCTACAAGATCACCCGCGGCCTGATCCAGGAGTTCGGGGCCAAGCGCGTGCGCGAGACGCCGATCTCCGAGGAGGGCTTCGTCGGGGCCGGCATCGGCGCGGCGATGCTGGGCCTGCGCCCGGTCGTGGAGATCATGACCATCAACTTCATCCTCGTGGCCATCGACCAGATCATCAACAACGCGGCCAAGATCCGCTATATGTTCGGCGGCGAGGCCACCGTGCCCATGGTCATCCGCACGCCCGGCGGCGCGGGGGCGCAGCTCACCGCGCAGCACTCACAGAGCCTGGAAGTGTTCTTCGCACACATACCCGGCCTCAAGGTGCTGGCCCCATCGACCCCGGCGGACGCCAAGGGCTTGCTCAAGAGCGCCATCCGCGACGAGGACCCCGTCCTCTTTATCGAGACGCTCACCATCTACAACAGCAAGGGCGAGGTGCCCGAGGGCGACTACACGATCCCTATCGGCCGCGCCGACATCAAGCGCGAGGGTAAGGACATCAGCCTGATCAGCCACTCCATGATGACCCTGCGCTGCCTGGAAGTGGCCGAGCGGCTGGCCCAGGAGGGCGTTTCGGCCGAGGTGGTCGACCTGCGCAGCCTGCGCCCGCTCGACATGGAGACGGTCGCGGCGTCCGTCAATAAGACGGGCCGCGCGGTCTGCGTCGAGGAGGGCTGGCCCACCTACGGTATCACCGCCGAGCTGACGGCGCGCATCCAGAAGGCCTGCTTCGATGCGCTGGACGCGCCGGTCGAGCGGGTCGGCGGCGGCGAGGTCCCGATGCCCTACGCCAAGCCGCTCGAGCGCGCGGTCATCCCCAACACGGACAAGATCTACCAGGCGGCCAAGAGCGTGTTGCGCCAGAGCGGGAGATAAAGGCCATGCCGGAAGAAATTGTCATGCCGCGCCTGAGCGACACCATGGAAGAGGGCACGATCTCGCAGTGGCTCAAGCGCGAGGGCGACGCGGTCAAGCGGGGCGAGGCCATCCTGGAGGTGCAGACCGACAAGGCCAACATGGAGTTGGAGGCCTACAACGACGGCACGATCGGGCAGATCATCCACGCCGACGGCGCTACCGTCCCCATCGGCACGGTCGTCGGCATGCTGCTCAGGGCCGGCGAGGCGGCGACGTCCACGACGCCCACGGCACCCCCGGTCGCCGCGGGGAGCGCGGCCGCGCGGAACGGGGCCTCGGGCTCCGACGCGGCGGGGACGACGGCCGATGCGATCGTAGAAACAGGGAGCTCGGACGAGATACCGATCGCGGTCCCCGCCGCCATCATGCCCGCGACGGCCGTCCCCGCGGGGGCCGCGGGAGCCGCAAGTGCGCCGAGTCTACGAGCCCCCGTGGGAACGGGTAACGGCGCGACGGCGGCGGACGGCGGGCGGATCAAGGCCTCGCCGCTGGCGCGCAACATGGCGCGCGAGCGAGGCATCGATCTGACCGTGCTACAGGGACAGGGCAGCGGCCCCGGCGGGCGCATCGTCAAGCTCGACGTCGAACGCCTCCTCGTAGCCCATGCGGAAACACCGGCCATCGCCGCGCCGCGGCCACCCGCGGCGCCCGCGGCGTCCACGGCGTCCGCGGCCCCGTCACAGCTGGCCCCCGCCCCCGCGGCGGCTCCGCAACCCGCCCCTGTCGCGGCGGGCGCGATTCCGCTCATGGACGGCGACGAGGCGCAGGCGCCCAACCGCATCCAGCAAGTCATGGCGCGGCGCCTGCTCGAGAGCAAGACGACGATCCCGCACTTCTACGTCACGGCCGAGGTGGACATGGCCGCCGCCGCCGACCTGCGCGCGCGGATGCAGGACACGTTCGGCCCCGAGGGCAAGGTCTCGTACAACGACCTCATCGTGCGGGCCTGCGCCCTTACCCTGCGCGCTATGCCCGAGGTCAACACCTCGTGGCGCGACGGGCAGTTCGTGCGGCGCGCGCACGTCAACGTGGGTATTGCGGTGAGCCTGCCCGACGGCCTGATGGTGCCGGTGATCAAGGACGCCGACCGCAAGGGCCTGCGCGAGATCGCCGCCGAGGCGCGCTCCCTGGCCGAAAAGGCGCGCGCCGGCAAGCTGGCTCCCCGCGACATGGAGGGCGGCACCTTCAGCACTAGCAACCTCGGCGCCTACGACGTGGAGGAGTTCCAGGCCATCGTCAACCCGCCGGAGAGCGCCATCCTGGCCATCGGCTCGATCGTGGAGAAGCCCGTCGTGCTCGACGGACAGGTCGTGGCGCGGCCGCGCATGCGCCTCTCTCTCTCCGTCGACCACCGCGTCATCCCCGGCGTCCCCGCCGCGCAGTTCCTGCAAGGCGTCAAGAAGCTGCTCCAGGAGCCGCTCCGGCTGGGGTTCTAACCACCCTTTACAGGGGTAGTTTTCTGTACGGAGTGGCGGGCGGCGCCGCCGCCCGCCTCTCCGTACAAGAGGGAGGCGCGGAGAGCATAGCCCTGCCGCGGTCTTGGGCCTGTCGCGCCAACACATCGGGGCAATTGCCGCCTTCCAGCGCGACGGCTTCGCCGGCCTGGAGGACCGACGCGCCCGCCTCGCGACGTGTGGGGATCGCGGTGCGCCACATCGAAAACAGGGTTCAGTCGCGTGGACTGCCCGTACCGGCAACCGATGGCTAGTGGGCCGACGGGCGATAGCTGGCCGCCGACCGCTGATAGCCGACGGCTTCGTACAGGCAGCGCACGCGATCGGCGATGACGTCCCACCCATACGGCTCGGCGCTGCGGCGCGCCGCCAGTGACATGCGTCGGGACAGCACGGGGTTGCTCAGAATAGTGGCGAGCCGGGCGGCGAAGGCAGGCGCATCACGCGCGGGGGCGAGATAGCCGTTCTCGCCGTCGTGCACCGTGAGCTGCAAGCCGCCCGCCGCCGAGGCGACGACAGGCCGCCCGCAGGCCAGCGCCTCCAGGGCAACCATGCCGAACGACTCGTGGAGAGACGGGACCACCACGGCGTCGGCCGCGGCCATGTAGAGCGGCAACTGATCCTGCGTCACCGACCCGACGAAGCGCACGTGGCCGGCCATGCTGTGCACGGCCGCCGTCGCGCGCAGATGCTCCATCTCGCGGGCGCCGGACGGGCCGGTGACGGGGCCGCCGGCCACGACGAGCCGCGCATCCGGCACGCCCAGGCCGGCCAACAGCGCCGTGGCGCGCACAGCTGTTTCCAGGTTCTTGAGCGGCTCGATGCGCGCCGCCGCGAGGACGATGGGGGCCTCGGCCTCGCGGGACAAGGGGGAGGGCGGACCAAGGTCGAGCGTTTCGCGCGCGGCGACGCGGTCGCGCGGCGCGAACAGGCCGAGGTCGACGCCGCAGGGGATGGCGTGGATGCGCGCGTGGGGCGCGTCGTAGAGCTCGCGCAGCTGCGCCGCCTCGAGCGCGTTCGCCGCCACGATGGCGTCCATCCCGCGCAGCACCTCCTGCTCCAGCAGCGCCCGCCGCTGGTCCGGCGCGCTCCAGATGCCCGCCACGCGACGCTTCACCTGCGCGAGCGTGTGGAACATGTGCACGGCCGGCACACCCCAGCGGCGGCGCAGGCGTAGCGCGGCGAGACCCGAGAGCCAGTAGTGGCTGTGCACCACGTCGTAAGGGCGCCTCTGCGGTCCGTCCCCTCCGTCCGGTCCTGGGTCGCGCCTGTGCAGACCGAAACCGGCGAAGCCGATGACCCCCGCGGTGAAGAGGGGCACAAACGGCAGCAGGTCGTCGGGCGGTAAAGGCTCGAGCGGCCCGGCGTCGACGAGGACCACGCGCACGCCGGGCCCCAACTCGACCACGTCCGGCGTCGTCGCGTCGGCGCGGCGCGTGAAGATGTCGACCTGCAGATCCTGGCGCGCCAGGGCCAGGGAGAGCTCGCGCACGTAGACGTTCGCCCCACCGGCGTTACTCTGGCCGGCCCGATCGAGGGGGCTGGCATGCAGCGAAATGAGTGCGACGCGCGTGAGCATAGCCGTTCCTATCCAACATCCTTGTTCTAACTATCCACGACGCGCGACACCTATCAGCGTTTGCGCGTCTTCACCACTAAGTATAGCTGGGGACCATGGACTTGGCCCTGCCAATACGGCCAGGGCAGGGCTCGTGAATTGTCGAGCCCGTCTGGCCGCACGCGTCGTTGGCGGGGGTCTGGGGGGAGGCGTCTCCCGGGGTTCCCCCGGAGGCGCGCCCCAACCTCGGACCCGCGGCTAGGGTCCGGGGGACCAGTCAGCCATGGGCGGAGTGGGCGAGAGGAACCATCTCCCGGGGTTCCCCCGGAGGCGCGCCCCAACGTCGGCCGCAGCGGGGACCCCACGAAGTGGGGAGTGGCCAGTTAGCCAGGGGCGGAGGGGGCGAGAGGGGGCGAGGAGCGGTAAGGGCGACTTTTCATGAGCCCTGGGTCTCTATCATAGAAAGCGGCAACCAGACCGTGAACGTTGTCCCCTCCCCCTCCATGGACGCCACATCGATGCGGCCGCCGTGCGCCGCGACCACCTCCTGGCAGATGAACAGGCCCAGGCCCAGGCCGCCCTGCGACGGACGATCGACGCGCGCGCCCTGGTAGAAGCGCGCGAACAGATAGGGTATCTCAGCGGCCGCGATGCCCCGGCCGCGATCACGCACCTCCAGCGCGACCTCTCCCCCCTGCCGTCGCAGCCGCACCACGACGGGCGCCACGTCCGGCGCGTAGGCGAAGGCGTTGATAAGCAGGTTCAGGATCGCCTGCTCCAGCCGCCCCGCGTCACCGTTCACATATATGGGCCTGGTGGGAGCGTCGAGGTGGATCGCGTGTCCGGGCGGCAGGTCCCGCGCCGTCTCGACCACCCGTGTCGCAAGCGCGCCCAGATCCAGCCGGGCCAGATGGAACGTGAGCTTGCCACTCTCCAGGCGCGCCACGTCCGTCAGGTCGCCCACCAGCGCCGTGAGCCGCTTCGTCTGCTCCCGCGCCTGCGTCGCGTAGTAGACGAGGCGCTTATCGTCGTTCATGCTCTGCGCGCGCGAAACGATGAGGTCGAGGTAGCCCCGGATAGAGGTCAGCGGCGTGCGCAGCTCGTGGCTGGCCAGGGAGAGGAACTCGTCCTGGAGGTGGCGCTGCGCGCTGGACACGGTGATATCGCGGATGACGATGACTCCGACCTCTACGCCGTGATCGTACAGCGGCTGCCCGTTGGCCTCGAACCACCGCAGGCTCCCGTCCCCGGCCGTCAAGGTGAACTCCAGTCTGAACGCCTCGCCCCTCCCCGCCCGCGCCTGCGGCGTTTCGTCGGGCGGGAACAATTGTCCATGCGCATCTTGTGACGCGAGGGGCGCATCGGCGTCGCCGAACATGCGCGTGTAGGCGGTGTTCGTGCGCACCAGCCTGCCCTCCCGGTCGACCACCAGCACGGCGTCCGCCATGCCGGCCAGGACGGCCGCGAGCTGCGCCCGCTCGGCCTCCAGCGCCGCGGCCAGCTCCTGCTCCCGCAGCCCCGCGATGAGCAGCCGCTCGTTGACCTCCCGCAACTCCGCCACGGTCGGCGCGGTCGGCGTGGTCGGCGCGGTCGGCGCGGTCGGCGCGTTCCCTACCGGCAGGCCGCTTGCCCCGTGCGGCTTCTCTCGTTCGGCCATGTATTCCTCTTTTTTAGGGTGGCGTGGGCGTGTCCGTCACACCGGACCAATACCGCCCGCCGCGCCTCTCGTCGCCCGACCTGATGGCGTGCAAGCCGGGCGGACCCAGGGCCCATCTCACGGGCGCGCCGATAGGAGCCCTCCGGCTTCCACGTCGCGCCAGCGCAGCCAGCGCTCCAGCTCACGGGGCGGGAGCGGGCGGCTATAGTAGTAGCCCTGCGCCATGTCGCAGCCCAGCGCGGCGAGGCGCGCCACGGTCTCCTCGTCCTCGGCGCCCTCCGCCACCACGAGCAGGCCCAGGCTGTGCGCGAGCCCGATGGTCGAGGCCACGATCGTGGCGTCGGTCTAGTCGGTGGCCAGGCACCGCACGAAGGATTGGTCGATCTTGATCTCGTCGATGGGCAGGCGCTTGAGGTAGGCCAGCGAGGAGTAGCCCGTGCCGTAATCGTCGATGGCGATACCCACCCCCAGCGCGGCGAGCCGCGTCAGGGCCGCCGCGGTGTGCGCCATATCGGCGATGATGGCGCTCTCGGTCAGCTCCAGGCGCAGCGCGGCCGGGGCCACCGCGTGCGCGGCCAGCAGCCCCTCGACATCCTCGACCAGCGCCGCGTCGCGCAGATTCGCCGCCGACAGGTTGACCTCCACCCCGAGATGCAGGCCCGCCCGCCGCCACGCGCCGCACTGGCGCAGAGCCTCCCCCATCACCCAGCGCGTGAGCGGCCCGATGAGGTCGGCCTGCTCGGCCAGCGAGATGAACCGATCAGGCGGAACCAGCCCACGCCGCGGATGCTGCCAACGCACGAGCGCCTCCACCCGCGCCACCCGCCCCGTCGCCAAGTCGATCTTGGGTTGGTAGTGCAGACGCAGGCCGTCGTGCGCGATGGCCGTGCGCAACTCCTCGACCAGTGCTAGGCGGCCGGGCGTGTACCGATCGAGCTCCGGGGCGTAGAGGGCGACGCCCGTCCGCGTGCGCTTGGCCGTGTACATGGCCACGTCGGCCCAGCGCAAGAGCATGTCGACGTCGGCCCCCTGGTCGGGATAGGTGGCGATGCCGATGCTGGCCCGCGTCCGCACCGTGTGCCCGGCGACGACGACAGGCGCGGCCAGAGTATCCGCGATCTTGCCGGCCGCCACGGTCGCGCCGGCGCGGTCGTCGCCGGGCAGCAGGACCGCGAACTCGTCGCCGCCCAGCCGCGCGACCGTGTCCCCCTCCCGGAGCCCTCCCCGCAACCGCTCCGCGACCTGTTGCAGCAGCAGGTCGCCGGCGTGGTGGCCGAAGGTGTCATTGACCTCTTTGAAGCCGTCGAGGTCGAGCAGGAGCAGGGCGAGCGGCCGCCTGGCGCGCGGCGCGTCGAGGAGCGCTTGCCGTGCGCGATCGTGGAACAGCAGGCGGTTGGGCAGGCCCGTAAGGGCGTCGTGGAGGGCCTGGCGCCGCAGCTCCTCTCTCAAATGGACGCGCGCGGTCACGTCGGTCAGGGCGCCGACGAAGTGCGTCAGATCCCCGGCCGCGTCGTACACAGGGTTGATGACCAGCTCGTTCCAGAACGGCGTGCCGTCGTGGTGGTAGTTGAGGATAACGTCCCTGAAGGGGTGACGGGCGGCGACGGCGGCCGCGATGTGCCCGATCGTCGTCGGATCGGTGTCGGGCCCCTGCAGAAAGCGGCAGTTTTGGCCCAGGACGTCGTCGGCGCCGTAGCCTGTCACATCCGCGAAGCCAGGGTTGCAGAAGACGACGGGGTTGTCCGGTTGGTGCGGGTCGGTGATGACAACGCCCGTTTCCAGGTTGGCGACGGCCGCGGCCAGCAAGCTGTTCTCCCGCGCGGCGCGGCCCAGGGCGTCCTCGGCCCGGCGGCGCGCCGTGATGTCGCGGATGACGACGACGCCGCGCGCCGCGCCGTCATCAGTGTGGAGCGGCTGCCCGTTCGCCTCGAACCAGCGCCGCGCGCCATCGCCCCCGGCCACACTGAAGGACTGGCTGAACGTTTCGCCGCGCCCCGCCCGCGCCCGTATCGTCGCGGCCGTGGACACGGGCTGTTCCCCCGCATCCTCCGGCGTCCCGCCCGCGTCCGGGTCCGCATCACCGAACATGCGCGCGTAGGCGGTGTTCGTGCGCACCAGCCTGCCCTCCCGGTCGACCACCAGCACGGCGTCCGCGATGCCGGCCAGGACGGCCACGAGCTGCGCCCGCTCGGCCTCCAGCGCCGCGGCCAACTCCTGCTCCCGCAGCCCCGCGATGAGCAGCCGCTCGTTGACCTCCCGCAACTCCGCCACGGTCGGCGCGGCCGCGCCAGCGCGGCCGGCCGCGCTGGCGCTCCTCCCGTTCAGCTTCTCTTGTTCGTCCATGCGTCCCCCCCAGGGGTGGTGTGGTCGCGGCGCCCTCCGTCCCCTTACAACGGGGAGCGCGCCACGGGCTGGTAGACGGCCTCGCCCTCGTCCCGTCGGACGGCATAGCCCAGGCCGGCGAGGCGGTCGAGCGCGGCGGCCAGGTCGGCCCCGCGCGCCCCGCTGCGCCGCGCCACCTCCTCCACCGGCGCCTCCCCCAACTCGAGCAGCGCCTCCAGCACCGTCGTCTCCCCGTCGGTCAGCCCCGGGTAGGTGGGCCGCCTGGCCCCCGTGGGGAGCGTAGCCGTGGCGACGCCGATACCCTGCGCGTCCCGCAAGCTCTGGCACACGACCAGGCCCCGCCCCGTGATGTCGTACAGCCACAGCTCCGTGCTGTGGGCGCTGTTGCGCATCTTGATCACCGCCAGGCTCTTGCGCAACCGCCCCGCGATCTCGACGTGGCGCAGCAAGATGATGTCATCGGTTAGAAAAGAGATGAGGTAAGGGCTGAAGCGCAATTCGCTCGTCGTCTGCACGATCTCCATAGTCATGAGCACGGTGACGCCCGTCCCGGTCAGCGCCCCCACCAGCCGATACAGCGATTCGCGGAAATCCTGCCGGAAGTCCGGCGCCAGCGCCAACTCGAAACCGGAGACGGAATCGATGGCCATGCGCCGCGCCCCGACCCGCGCCACCGCGTCGCGGATCGCCCCCAGTGTCTCGTCCGGCGAGAGGTCCAGCGGCCGGATGTAGATGACGGCGAGGGTCCCCCGGCGCACCATCCCCTCCAGGTCCAGGCCCAGGCTCCGCGCGCGTCGCATGTATTCTTGGGGGTGCTCCTCGAAGACGGCGATGACCCCCGGCTCGCCCTGCTCCACCCCCGCCCCGATGAACTGCGCGGCCAAGATCGACTTGCCCGTGCCCGAGGCCCCGCTCACCATGACCGCGTCGCCCCGCGGAATCCCCCCGCCCACCAGCGCGTCCAGCCCCGGCACGTCGGTGGTCGCGCGGCCCTGACCTCGCGTCCGGTCGCTCTGGTTCCACCCCGCGCTGATGCGCGGGAACACCTGCAGGCCCGCCTGGTCGAGGCGGACGGTGTGCAGGCCCGGCATCGGCTCCTGCCCGCGCATCTTCACCACCTGGAGCTTGCGCACGACCGAGTTGTGGTCGGCGACCTGGGAGAGCCAGAGCACACCGTCGGCCACGGTGAACACCGGGTCGGCGCGCATCTCCTCGTCACGATAGTTGCCGAGCAGGAAGGTCGTGGCTTGCCAACTCGTGAGGTGGAGGGCCAGACGCTGCACGAAACCCGCGACATCCAGTCGCTCCCGCCCCCGCCTCACGGCCGCGCGCGCGATGTTGTGGAACGAGTCCAGGACGACGAGGGCCGGCCCGCTCTCCTCCACCCGCCGCACGATGTCCGCGAGCGCCTGCTCCAGGTCCGCGGTCAGGATGGCGTCGCTCAGGTTCACGAAGTCGATACTCGCGCCCACCTTGGCCGGGTCGAAGTAGGCCATCTGCTGCTGGTAGCGCAGCATCTTGAGCGTCGGCTCGCCCATCACGCTGACATACAGGGCGCGCCGCGCGGGGGAGGCCAGGTTGAACACTATCTGGTGGGCCAGCGTGGTTTTCCCGGCGCCGGGGGCGCCGGCGATCAGGGTGAAGGCATACTCGGGCAGCCCGCCCCCCAGGACCTCGTCGAGGCCGGGGACGCCCGTGGGCAGCCGCGCGATGGCGACGCGCGCTGTCTCGCTTGTCTCGCTCATACTCCTCCCTCGGGGGCGACGTGGTCGGGCGCGGGCTCCGGCCAGGCCTCGTGGACCAGGCGGAGCGCCAGGTCCTCGCCAATAAAGATAACCAGGAGCCCGATAATGTGAGCCAGGATGGCGGTCAGGCCGGCCTCGGCGGCGCGCGGGTCGCCGCCGCTCGCTCGCGCGGACTCCACGACGTCGCGGACGCCACGCAGGATACCCTCCCCTCCAGCCCCCCCAGCCCCTCCAGCCCCCCCCGTCGCCCCGGCGTCGACCGTGACGCGCTCCAGGACGGGGACCTCGGTTTGGGCCAGGCGCACGGCGCGGTCGACGAGGGTGGTGTACCCGCCCAGACCGACCAGGTCGACCAATCGGGCGCGCAACCGCGCGTCGGCGCGCTCGACGGCTTCGGCCAGCGCCGCGGGCTCCGGGTGCTCTCCGGCGTCGTGCAGGAGCACGCGCCGCGCCAACGCGTGCGCGGCCGTCGACACCTCGGGCACGGGGCCTCCTTACGCCGGTTGTCCGCTCGTCTGCGCCAAATTACTTAAAAAGGTCGCGTCTTTACCCTAGCATATCACGTTCGAGGAGGGCATCAGCCGCGGCGCACACGTCCGCGACGGCGCAACCGCGATGGCGCAGGGCTCGGCCAGCCGCGTGTGGTCTACGGTACGGGCGCATCGGCCCGGCTGATACTACAACTACTACAACGTCAACTACTATAACGTCTACAACGTCGCTTGCCTTTCCCACGCCGATCGCCCCCGCATCTTCCCCCGCGTGGTCGAGCGACCGATGGCCGTAGCCCGAATGGGGAATAGTGCAGATGGAGCAGACGGTGTAAAGTTGTGCGTAGGTTAAGGAGGAGGACATCTATGGCAGTTACGACTTGGGCGCCCGTTCCTTCATCACCAAGCCGGTGACCTTCGGCGCGCTGGTCGAGGCGATGCGCGGCCTGGGGCGCTACTGGTTTGAGATCGTGCAGTTGCCGCCGGGGCGATCGGAGCCAAGGTGACCGAGGCGGCGACCCGCGTCCTGCTCGTCGAGGACGATGACGACGATTACGCGCTTACGCGCGACTTGTTAGCCCAGATCGCCGACGGGTCCTACACACTGGACCGGGTGACGACGTTCGACGCCGGCTTGGCTGCGATCCGCGCGCGGCGGCACGATGTCTACCTGATCGACTATCGTCTGGGGGCGGAGAGCGGGCTCGATCTCCCGCGCGCCTTGCTGAACGCGGGCTGCCACGCGCCCATCATCCTGCTCACAGGCCAGGGCGACCCCGGCGTGGATAGCGCGGCGATGCAGGCCGGCGCCTCCGATTACCTCGTCAAGGGCGAGATCACGGCCGCCACGCTGGAGTGCGCCCTCCGTCACGCGCGCGAGCGGGAGCGCATCCTGCGTCCTGCGCGACCAGGCCCTCGCCGAGGTGGAGGCGGCCCAAGGCCGCCTGCGCGCATCCGCACAATGCGCCCGCGCCACGCTCGACGCCTTGCCCGAGCATATCGCGATCCTCGACGACGAGGGCGTGATCCTGGCCGTCAACGCGGCCTGGCGGCGGTTCGGCGCCGACAACGGCCTCGTGGACCCCGCTGCGCTCATCGGCCAGAACTACGTCACCGCCTGCGCCTCGGCCGCTGCGGCGGGCGATGAGCTGGCGGGGCGCGTCGCCCGCGGGATCGGCGAGGTGCTGGGCGGGCGGGTAGCGGCGTTCGCGCTGGAGTATCCCTGCCACGCCCCTACGGAACAGCGATGGTTCGCCCTGGAGGTGGCCCCCGTCGCCGGCATAGGGCCGGGGCGCGTCGTGGTGGTCCACCACGATGTCACCGCCCGCACCCTGGCGCAACAGGAGATCCTCCGACGGGAGGACAGCTTTCGGCTGCTCTTTCGAGACAATCCACAACCCATGTGGGTGTACGAGGTGGGCACGTTGCGCTTCCTGGAGGTCAACGACGCGGCCGTGGACCACTACGGCTACACGCGCGCGGAGTTTCTGTCCATGCGCATCACGGATATCCGGTCGCCCGCGGACGTCGACCGCCTGGTCGCGCGGGTGAGCGCCGACCTGCCGGCGATCGCCGCCGCCGAAGACTGGCGTCATCGGTGCAAGGACGGGCGGATCTATCGATGTCGCGGTCACCGCGCACGCGCTGGAGTTCGCGGGCCACGCCGCGCGGTTGATCGTCGCGACGGACATCACCGAGCGCGCCCGCGCGGAGGCGGCGCTGCTCCACGAGCGCGACCTCTTGCACACCGTAATGGACACGGTGTCGGACACCATCTACGTCAAGGACACCCAGGCGCGTTTTGTCCGCGTCAATCGGGCGCAAGCCCACCTGCTCGGCGCGCGCGGGCCGGAGGAGGTCGAGGGCAAGACGGACTTCGACTATTTCCCCCCCGCGTTGGCGCACACGTTGTACGCGGACGATCGCCACGTCCTGGCCAGTGGGCAGCCTCTGGTCAACAGGCTGGAGGATCAATCCGCCCGTGGGCAGGGCACGCGGTGGATTCTGAGCACCAAAGTGCCGATCGTGCGCGATGGGCGCGTCGCGGGCCTGGTGGGCATCTCCCGCGACATCACCGACCTCCGTGAGGCGGAGGAGGCGCTGCGCGCAAGCGAGGACCGCGTGCGTATTGTCGTGTCCAACGCGCCGGTCGTGCTCTTCGCGCTGGACCGTCAGGGCGTGTTCACGCTGTCCGAGGGGCGCGGATTAGCGGCGCTGGGCCAGCGCACCGGCGAGGTCGTGGGCTGCTCTGCCTTCGCTGTGCACCGGTCGCACCCGGAGGTCCTGGCCGCCATCCGACGCGCCCTGGGCGGCGAGGCGCACACGGCGGTGGCCCAGATCGCGGACGGCGTGTTCGAGACGCGCTACACGCCGGTGCATGACGCGGACGGGGTGGTCACCGGCGTCATCGGGGTGTCCATGGATGTCACGGCACGCTGGCGCATGGAAGAGGAGTTGCGCCACCAGCCCATGCACGACAGCCTGACCGACCTGCCCAACCGCACCCTCTTGCACGCGCGCATCGCCGCCGCGCTCGGCGACGCGCCCGACGCCCCGCGGCCGCTCGCCCTGCTGCTGCTCGGCCTCGACCACTTCAAAGAGATTAACGACGCGTTCGGCCACCACCGCGGCGACGCGCTCCTGCGCGGCGCGGCCGACCGGCTCCGCGGCGTGGTCCGTGCGGGCGACACCGTCGCCCGCCTGGGCGGCGACGAGTTCGCCGTGCTCCTGCCGGGCGCCGACGGGGAGGGGGGCGGCGCGGGTCGCGGACGCCCTCCGCGCCGCGCTTGACGCGCCCCTCCCCGTCGACGAGCAACCGATGCGCGTGGGCGCGAGCGTCGGCATCACGCTGGCCCCCGCCCACGGCGCGGACGGGACGACCCTGCTGCGCCGGGCGGACATGGCCATGGACGCGGCCAAGCGCGGGCGGTTAGGCCAGCCCTCTACGAGCCGGCGCAGGACCAGCACACCCCGGAGCGCCTGGACCTCATCGTCGCGTTGCGCGACGCGATCGAGCGCGGGGGGCTCACCCTGCACTACCAGCCGCAGGTCGACATCGCGAGCGGGCGTGTGTGCGGAGTTGAGGCGTTGGCGCGCTGGTCCCACCCGGAGCGAGGCCTCATCCCCCCCGACGCATTCATCCCGCTGGCCGAGCAGACCGGCCTGATCGCGCCACTGACCGACTGGGTGCTCGCGGAGGCGATCCGCCAGGCTCGGGCGTGGCAGCGCGCCGGCCTCCTGCTCGGCGTCTCGGTCAACCTCTCGATGTGGAACCTGCACGACCCGGCGCTGCCCGACCGGGTGGCCGGCCTGCTCCAGGACCACGGGCTCTCGCCGGCCTGGCTGCGCCTGGAGTTGACGGAGAGCGCCCTCATGGCCGATACGGAACGCACCGTGGATGTCCTGGCGCGCCTGGCGGCGCTCGGCCCGCGCCTGGCGGTGGACGACTTCGGCTCCGGTTACTCGAGCCTGGCCTACTTGAAGACGCTGCCGGTGGACGCGCTCAAGATCGACAAGGGCTTCGTGCACGAGATGGCCACGGACGCGACGGACACGGCGATCGTGGCCTCGACGGTGGCGCTGGGCCACGCGCTGGGGCTGCGCGTCGTGGCCGAGGGCATCGAGGACCGGGCGACGTGGGAGCTGCTGGCCGGGATGGGCTGCGACGTGGCGCAGGGCTACCACATCGCCCGCCCGCTTCCCCCAGACGCGCTCGAACGCTGGTTACACGAAGCGCCCTGGGCCGTCGCTGTCGAGGATGTCGTGCGCCGGGCCGATGCGGCGTTGTATCACGCCAAGTGATCCCTACCTGAGCCCGCGCGGAATACATCCTGCTTAATGGTGAGGCGCGGCGCCCCTCATCACCGCGCCACGGGGGACATCAGGCCATGCGCATCCTCGTGGTGGAAGACGACCCGCACATCGCCACGGTCGTGGGTGACGGCCTGCGAGGTGCCGGGTACGGTGTCGTCGTGGCGACCGATGGGGAGGAGGGCTTCCTCGACGCGCGCTTGAACGCCTACGACCTCGTCGTGCTCGACCTGATGCTGCCTACGATGGACGGCCTCGAGGTCGCCCGCCGGCTGCGCGCCGCAGGCACGGCGACGCCGATCCTCATGCTCACCGCGCGCGCCGCCGAGCGGGACACGATCGCCGGTCTCGACGTCGGGGCCGACGACTACCTGACCAAGCCTTTCGGTCTCGACGAGCTGCTGGCCCGCGTCCGCGCGCTGCTGCGGCGGGAGGGCGCGACCAGGGCGCGCGTGCTGCGCGTGGGCGACCTGGAGGTGGACGCGGTGACGCGGGAGGTGCGGCGCGCGGGGCGCGTCGTGGACCTCTCGGCGCGTGAATACGTGCTGCTGGAGTATCTGGCGCATCACGCGGGACAGGTGCTCACCCGCGCGCAGTTGGAGCGGTCGGTCTGGAGCGAGGTCGAGATCGGCAGCAACGTCGTCGAGGTCTACATCAGCTACCTGCGGCACAAGATCGACGCCCCGTTCGCAACCCCCCTGATCCACACGGTCCGCGGCACCGGCTATACCCTGCGCGCCGTAACCTGATCCACACGCGCCTGTGCGCCAAGCAGGGTCTGTACATTGTCGGAACGGCCAAGCCCATCTGCCCGCATGCGCCGTGGACGGTCGAGCCCATGTACCCGCACGCGTCGTGGATGGCGGGGGTCTGGGGGGAGGCATCTCCCCCGGTTCCCCCGGAGGTGCGCCCCAATGTTGGACCCGCGGTTAGGGTCCGGGAGACCAGTTAGCCATGGGCGGAGGGGGCGAGAAGAGAGGGGCTTGGGCGACGTTTCACGAGCCCTGCTGCTGTGCGCCAGGCCTATCCTCGCGCCGGCGGCGCGCGTCGAGACGCGCCACCCTCCTCTCAAGATCTTCTAAGCAAACGGCCGTAAAATGCGCCTTATGAACTCGATTCCGCGCATGCATGCAACAATCATATGGGTGTGTTTCGCTTGTGTTAAAGGGCGCCTCCCCCTCGCCCGCGCACGGGCGAGGCCGGTCAGACCGTCGGCGGAGCCGAGGGGCTGGTCCCAGCGACGCGCGGGTCGGGGGGTAAGGGCGAGCCCCAACTCAGATGAAACACACCCCAATCGTATAGGAGGCGTTCCGCCGATGGATCTCGATAGACCACTTCTCCCCCCGCGCCCACTCGACGCCGCCGGTCGCCGCATCGCCGCGCGGGGCGATAGCCCCGAGGCGACGTGGAACGCCGCGCGCGCGCGCATGATCGCCCTGGCGATCCTCGTCCTCCAACATGTGAACCCGCGCGCCACCGAACGCCACCTGCTCTCGTACCTGCGACATAGCACGCTCCGCGATCTGCTGGACGAAGCTACTATCCTCGACCCAGAGATGACCGCCCGCATCATGTGCGATCTGCCGCGTGTTCCGCCCTCCGACGCCGCGGGGGACATTAGGCGAGAAGATCGCGGGCGCCAGCGCCTGAGACTCGTCGGCGCGTCGCGCGCCGATAAAGTGGGCGCATAAAAGGAGTGTCGATGATGACGCCGCGACGACGACAGCCGCGCTCCGGTGGCCCGCCCACCCTCTCTCTCGTATCGCCCACCTTCGAGGTGGATGCGCGCGCGGATGCGACTGAGGGCGATACCCTCGGCGCTGAAGACACACTCGACCGCATCGGCCGCGAGGAGATGGTAGCCTTCGCGCTCTTCTACGACCGCCACTGTGACGCCGCCTATGGGCTGGCTCTCTACATCCTTGGCGAAACAGAGGCGGCGTGCGCGGCGGTGGAGGAGGGGTTCATGCAGGTGTGGCGCGAGCCCATCCGGCGCGGACGTTCGCATGAGACGGCGCGCGCCTCCCTGTTGTCGCGCGTGAACCGATGTGCGCTCGACGCTCTCCGCCACCCTGTGCCCCCGTTGGACCGGCACGGAGAGGACGCCTGAAGGCGAGCGTCGCGGACCGTGAGGCGCCGCGTCGCACGGTCCATACGCTCTGGTGACGCGACCTGCGAGGCGGCGAGCGACACCTACACATACGGCGCTCATGTACTCAGGTGTGAGGCGGGCGCGTGAGGGGTTGCTCCGATACATAAATTGTCCTGGGCGAAGAATGGGCATGGGCCGGCCCCGGTGGGTCTTGGCTGATGAGCAGCCGGCGCCGCGAGCTCGCTGCCCATTCGTCCGCCGCCCGAGTGGCGCCCCCACCGCATCGCGGTCGACAAACTTCTCTCCGACAAACTGCTAGACTGCGAGGTGTGTTCGCGTTGCTTGTCGCATCGCCGAGATGGGACTCGCGGGACACGAGAGAGAGGTAGGCTATGTACCCGTTCGACCAAAACAACCAGCAGACGTACCAGCAGTACGCCCAGGCCAACGACTCCGGTGACTACAGCGGGATCGACCCCAACGAGGCGGCGGGGCACGTGCAGCAGTTCATGCAGAACGCGCCGCCGGAGATGCAACAGCAGGTCTACCAGCAACACTTCGAGCAGATGCCGATGGACCAGCGACAGCAGTTCATGCAGCAGATGCCGCCGCAGTACCAGCAGCAAATGGACCCCAACAACCCGCAGATGATGGCCCAGGGCTTCCAGCAGATGGGCCAGCAGCAACCGGGCATGCTCCAATCGCTCATGGGCTCCGGGGGAGGCCTAGGCGGAATGCTAGGCGGCGGAGGCGCGAGTGGAGGCGGCTTGGGCGGCCTGATGGGCGGCGGGGGCGGCATGGCCGGGGGCGGCATGATGGGGCTGGCCGGCCTGGTGGCCAAGCATATGCTGGGCGGCCAGGGGGGTGGGCTCTAAGGGACGTGGAAATAGATACGCATTCCACTCCATTAGCCGGATTCATTAGCCGGATGGGCCTAAGCCGGCTGAGTAGGACGGGATAGGCTAAGTATTCCGGCGTCCCGTAAGTACACGCTGGTTGATTTGCGTTGGGGTACCCCCGGGCAGGGGAGCGAGCCGCCGGCGGCTCGCTCCCCTGCCCGGGGGTACGCTCCGTGTACGAACATAACAGCCCCTGACTTAATGTAGCCCACGCTGATCGAGCGCCCATGACCGTCCCGCTGACGCTCACGCCCGAGGAAGTCGGGGTCGAGCGCGTCCCGTTCAGCGGCAACCTGGACCCCGACACGGCACAGCACGCCTTCCAGGGCGGACATCGACGCGCCGGTGATGGCGCTCACGCACGGGGTCTATAGCGCGGCCCTGGGCGCGCTCGTCGGGCGCCACCCCTGGCGCTGGCGGACGCCGTCGCGCGCCAACATGCCCCGCCAACACGCATAGCGAGAGGGAACGAGGCCAATGGCGATCCGAGGGATTTTGTTAGATGTGGACGGCACGCTGGTGCTGAGCAACGACGTGCAGGCGCAGGCCTGGGTCGAGGCTTTCAAGGCGTTTGGGTACGACGCGCCGTTCGAGAAGGTGCGGCCTATGATCGGCATGGGCGGCGACAAGGTCGTGCCGGAGCTCGCGCCGGGGCTAAGCGGC
>JAABUP010005443.1_pt1 | contig 19371 bp, 31 predicted proteins | sample 5559201 | NCBI WGS metagenome assembly JAABUP01 (sample SAMN10711887, study PRJNA513373) | rock metagenome | isolation source: Antarctica rocks | place: Antarctica
CACACACACACACACACACACACACGCACACGCACACGCACACGCACACGCACGCACGCACGCGTGATTAGCATCAGGACCATGATGATCCTTGGCATTGCACCTGCATGCCAGCAATATGCTGCAGCATGTGTTTCTAGCATGCGTGGTCCCATTTTGTGTCAGCCCTTCACATGCAAATGCTTGCAATGCTTGCACACGGCATGCTTTCATCCACAGTGAGCCTCTGTGCGCCTTTTGATGATGCACATATGTGTGATGCATGCAATGCTTAGCGCATGCCACATCTGCTCCTTCCCCTGCTTGCAAGACTTGCGTTCATGGGTACTTTGCTCACTATGATCCATCTGTGAGTCATGCTTTTGCGTTGGTGCTGCAGGGTTTGCTGGCACTTCACCGTCAGAGGCGAGCGCATTGCGATGTGAAGCCTGACAACATCAGGGTCCAACTGGCAGCAAATGGCACACTTGCCAATTGTACTCTGGTGGATCTGGGAGGGAGTGTGGATTACAGTGGTGAGCTTGTGGAATCTGGCAACAACAGAAGACATGGGCTGCAGGATTTGCATAGCAGCAAGCATGCCTTCTAGTGAATCAGTCATGCCGGCATGACATGCTACTACAGTCCTGGGTGGCTTTTGCAACTGCAGTCTTGACAGCAGCATCTCTTGCATTGTCCTTTTGTATTCCGGATAACTGCTCAAGAAGTTTTCAACAGCAGAACATGTTGCTGAAAGCTGTTGGGTGAGTCTGATCTACAGCGGTATTCATGCAGGGCCATATGCTGAGAGGCCAATCAACATGCAAGTCTCTCCCAACTATGCCTGCTCAGTGATCGTGCGCATCAACAGCAAAGGCGACTATGGCTCTGAAGAACACATGGATGCCAGAGCACATGATGTCCACTGTGCTGGATGTCTGCTGTTCTTCTTGCTGACTGGCATTCATTGCTTCAAACCAGCAGCTTCTGAAGTAGCTGGTGATGGTGCTATCGCTGTATGGGCCGCTGTTGCCCGGAAGCACATGTCAGTGGTGAGTACCTATGCTTTCTCAGTGCATGTGTGGTCTGCTGTCTGAAGTGTTGCATCCAAATTGCTGACCTGTCAAGCTGCACCCTGTCGTCTCAGGTGCTGCAAATGCTGCTTATGTATGTACAGTTGCTATCTGTGCAGCGCTTGCCTGAATGGAGGCTGGCATGGCTGCAGGCAGAAGTATATTGCTTGGGGAATGTGTCACCATCCAGTCACCCCATGCTAAAAGCTTTGGATGATGCCAGCTCCAACTGTGATGAGTACCAAACCATGCGCGAGTTGATGTTGGGCATGCTGTGGCCTGCTGTTAACTTGCGTTTCACTGTGGAAGATGCATTGGCGTCTAATTTCTTTGCTGATGTTTGAATCATGTTGCATGTTGCCATTACAAACACTGTTGTGCAGCCGGCTGGTCACAAGCAGACTTACGAACATGTTGAAAGCTGATGAGGCAATGAGCTGATTTTCAGACGGAATAAGTCAGATATCAAGTGGAGGACAGAAGGCTTAGCTTAGTTTCTGTCATCTGTCAACAACTTGCTTTTCCAAAATACCTATCACAGACTACATGCCACCTATGTCAAAGATATGACAGGATGTTACGACTGTGTACGCAGTAGCAGTGTCTGCATGAAGTGTCATAACTGCAGCAGGCTTGCTGGTACTTCATCCTGAGGCAAAGCGACTCTGGTGCTTCTCCTTTCAGTACTGGCTTACTTCAAATTAAAGCAACGTTGGCACAATATCATCATGACAATGACTGTTGTGTCAAGCCTTTGCTGCAGGATGTTACTAATCGTCCCTACAGCTTGAGATCCAGTCACTCTTTTTACATTGATAACCGCAAGACCTGGTCCTGACTATTGTCTTCATTCAGTCTGTGATGACAACAAATGATCTGCTCTGCAGCTGCAGCAAATTGGGCTTATGTTGTGCTGGTCATGAGAACAAAATATGGTCAACGCAGATTTGACTGTCCTATGCACCTGTTTAGACGTTACATCTAGTAAACTGGAAAGTGAAATTAGATCAGCTTTGGACATGGCCCTCGTTGCATCATCAAGAAATTGACTGATAGTAGCTGTACGGCAATCGGCTCAGCAATGTTTGCAAGACAACGTTGGGAAATCGCATCTACACACACAATGATTGCACTGACTGTCGGACATGTGAGCTGCTGCAGCTGCTGAAGTTCCAGCTTCAGTCAGATAGAATACATGCAGTCAGGTCTTGGAGCTGACAACGTCTTGTGGGAGCAGCATGTGCTGCTTCAGCACCTCTGTCAGCAAATCAATCTGCAGCTGCTGCTGTTTGTTGACAGACACCAAAGCATCCACCTGTGCCTGGAGCGCCGAGGTGTTGCTGTCTATGTCTTGCAGCTGCTTGACAGCTGTTTGGCAGATACCCACCACGATTGGGAAGTGATCAACCACCTGCAAAGATAGTTCTGTCTAGACATTGCATTGTCTTGACTAAGAAGCACAGACTCAAATTGACTCTCAGACTGTCTTAGCAAGTTCTGCGATACAACTCAAAGGTGTGCATCAGATGACACTGTGGTCACATGACATGTGCATTATATTGTCACATGTGAGAATGCAGTAAACTAAAAGACATGATTTACAGTGGTTGACATGGCATGTGTACAAGTGTGCATGTGGCAAACTGCCACACATAGCAGCAGCAGTAGCTCATTGCTAGCCTGATGGGGCGCCAAGACACTGTTTGACCAAGTTGGTTGCATGAACCACTCTGCATCCGGTGTTCACGACGTTTTGTCTCACCTGATCCACTTTCATCTTGCGGGGTCCAAAGCAGTGAATGAGGTCTATCACCCTCTGCCACAGGCTGTTACCATGGTGTGGGAGCACTCTAGGTAGGTTGTCAATGTTGGCTTCATCATATGAACAGGCTGAGCTGGATGGTTGCTCTAGCTCTGTGTTCTCTGTGATGGTAGCCAAATGCATCTGACTGTGCTTTGACTTGGCAGCCATGATGTCCTGGTGGACAGGATCGGGTGCCTGACTCAGAGCATTTTTGGGACTGACACTTCCAGCTGCCTCTGTCCGACACACAAGTTGATCTAGCGGCTATTGAAGATGGACCAGCAGCATTTAGAGCTGCACTAGAGGACAACAAACCTGTGTGAAAGTCTGATGCGGTACTGATCTCTCCCTCTGCAGGACCCTGACTTGGCTTGATGATCTGGCCCAGCCCATCAAAGGATGCTTTGCCAGTTTTTACATCTGCTCTTTTTGTGTCAGGATATGCAAGACCCCAGGTACATTCTCCAACCCCATCCTCAGATAGACCAGTATTGGATGCTGCTGCTGCATCCATCTGGCTGAAGGTGAGGTCAGGGTTGCTGGCTGCAGCTGCCACCTGGTTGTTGTCTGACTTGTTGTACCCATCTGCAGGAGCACCCTGCAGCACAAGGCACACAGTTTATCCTGGACTACTCCACGGCTGAGCAAAGTTGCGGTTGTTACGTGACATGCACCACTCGGTTGAGCGGTCACACAACTGTACTCAAACTGTCTGACTTGCCTGGGGGTCAGCGTACAGGTTGGTGGCAGCGCCGTTGCGCTTGTTCCCGTCGGCCACTGCGGGCTTGACCTGTCAAAGCCAAAGCCGCTCAGCTACTGGCAGGCACGGATGCAGAGCAGCTTTGCACAAGGTGAGTCCTGGCTCTCAAACCGCCAGCAAACTTTGAGGCTGCGGTTTGAAGTTGGCATCACCATTTCTGTATGACTGCAGTTCTCACCTTCTTGCGTCCAGGCCTGACTTGATTCCATCCTCTCTCCGTTGGCATTGCAAGCAGCAGAACAGCAGGTCCACACTTGTAGCCGCTCGTTAGCTGCGCTGTGTTGCTGCAGAACAGCCACACGCTTCCAGCCGGCGGTGGCTGTCAGGCCGTCCGTCAAAGCTGTCTTGTTTTGGCTGTCAACGGAGTAACAGAAACTGCTGTCCAAGTTGTCCTTGTGACCCGTCAGCATACTTCTGCGCGTGCCTGCCTTGGCGCTGCATATCAAATTTTGGATGTTAGGGCGGCAGGATGCACGTGACAGCTTCGGGCAAGTTCTGAATCGCTGTTAGTAGTTTGCACTTGCCATTCGTTTGACGCCATTCAAAGGTGCCATCGATTTGGCAATGACAACGCGCACAGGCACAACGCGTCACAGCAAAGGCGGTGAGAAATTCATAAATTTTCTCCTTGTACATGCCAACAACCCATGCACCACGGATGGTCTTTGGCTCACATCGTCTGATCGTTAAAATGTGCAGAGCAGCAGAAAAATTAGCATCCATTGTGCCCACATGCCAAAACCAATTCTGAGGGTTGCTAGGTAAACACAAAGACCAGCTCACATTTGGTTATTGCTCAAATGCCAGAGAGCTGATATCAGCTTTTATACTTCTGCCACAGCAGTCAGAGGTGGCTTGCATGACTTCAGCATAAGGCCTGGGCATCAAGGTAGTGCCACACACCTTGGCATGTTTCTGTCACATCTTATGTCGACGCTCATGAATCCCAAAGCACTGTGGCCCAAAACCCTGTAAAGCCTTGGCTGAGAGCAGCTTTGCAGTTGCAGGCAGGCACAGCATAGACATACGCAGGCCATAGCGAAGCTCCTCTGTTGCCACAGGCCATCCACCTGCTCCAACGGGTCTAGTCAGTCTGTCCAGATGGACTTTGGTCGCGCAGGTAAGGCTTGCTGCTCAGATGAAACCATGTTCACAATACATTGCAATGATGCTGGTGCAATATCGCTGGGGTTGCTGAACAATGCATGCGTTCAAACAGCTGTCTGCCAGCATCTGCGAGGGCAGGCCATATGTATGTGGCAGTGCAGTCCATGTGCCGCAGAGATGCTTCCCAATCCTAATCAAGCTCTTGCCTTTGCCAGATGTAGGCAGCATGACACCATCAAAGGCGCGGCACCATTGCAAATCAGGGTGGCAAGACTCACTTTGTGTGTCAAGGCAGCAGATGAGGTCTGGCACAATGCCCTGCACTTTGCTATCAACTTTTAGTATCAAGTTCTCATTCTGGAATTGAATATCTGCATGCTGCTCTTGCCATTGACTCAGGCCTGCCATGATGATTCGTCCCTTGGCAAAGCCTTGTGTTGTGTTGCGCTCAACACCAATCACCTTGCCTGCAGAAGATCATCTATTAAACAAGGTCCTCTGCTCAGCACCTGTAGTGAGCCCCTGCTGAGACATGAAGATTAAAGTCCCTTGGCAAAGCCTTCTGTCATGTTGCGCTCAACACCAATCACCTTGCCTGCAGAAGATCATCTATATTTCAGCACCTATAGTGAGCACATGAAGATCGAAGGAAAGCTATGGGTTTGCAAAATTGAACTGAAGCAGTGCTTGCTTTCACTGACTGAGGGGGGGGGGGCTTTGTAATGACCCCATGTGGGATGCCAATAACCGCACTGTGAACCAAACAGCATCACTACAGCAATTTTTTTGGTGCTTTATTGTGGAATGCCTTGAACATTTAGTGCTTAGTGTACGTTGTTCTCCCAGTTATTGTCTGTTGACTCCCCTGATGAGCCCTAAAGACAGGAAATGTAAATTGATTGAAAGCTCGCTGACATGGTCACCAGCAATTACACAAAGCTCTCAGAATGCATCATTTAGAGCCAGAGATATTGCATGATGCTACATGACCACCGCTCACCTACAGACATCAATTTGCCCTGTCCAGCAAGAGCTGCTGCAGCAACAGGGTCTGCCTTTTGTGTTTGAGCTTCCTGCACAGCTTGGCCTAGGTGCAAGGCAAGGCTGACAGAGCCTTGAATGGCAACCTCCTGTAGCGGCTTGCCAGTGACAGGAGCTAAAGCTGCAGCCCATGGCTGTGCATACCTGCATGCACAAAGCGCATTACGCATCCTGCATCTGGCTTGATTTCTATGACAGGGTCTACATGCAGTCAGTTCAGTGTCTGCATGCACATGTACCTTTGCTTGTCGCAAAGGGATGAGTGAAGATACAGGGTTCTTTCTCTTTTAACAGAAAGGCTGTTGGTTTCACTTTTACTACAAGTTACGCGAAAGGGATACCAACAGCCTCTCTCTTCTTTTTTTAAAACAGAGCAAAAATGTAAGCAGGTTGTACATCCTGCAGCTGGCGTGACTTCCATGACAAGTTTGGCGTGATGCCTAGGTGATATTTTGAAAAGTGTCTGAGGAGCCGTGACTGCAGTCTGGCTTGTGCAAGTACAGAGACACTACCTTGCTTCCATGTAGACCATGCACTTCATAGCCGGCTATTGCAGAGACGCCATAGCCATGCAACCTTGTTCCACCATATGTTGTCACACCAACGTCGTGCACACAGTATGCACATTAAGTGTGAGTGTCAGCAGTGCATTGGCAAGATGTGGACTTCAACAGAGCAAGAGAAGACGCAAGGTGCATCGCGAAGTGAGGAGTCTCACGGGTCTGAGGATGTGCTCAAGACTGTTGATGTTTGCCACTGATTGCACCACAACAGTGTTGCCCTTTTCATCTGCAAGGGCGGCTGGGGCGACAGGCACCCCACAGATAGCTGTGGTCATCATGTGCACTCAGGAACTGTCAGGTAAGTGCTCACAATGAAGAGTGCACTCATCAGGAAAGATGCGCGATGAGATGCTGCATTGTGCATCTCATGCATAGCATGCTGCTTCATGCGTATCATGCATAGTGTGCTGTATCATGCATAGCATAGCATAGCATAGCACAGCATAGCACAGCACAGCATGGCACAGCATAGCACAGCATGAGTCCTCTTCTCCAGGCCTATGCTTCTATGCCCAAACCTGCATGCTGACATATACACTGGTGCCATTGCAATACTCAGCGCCCAAGAGTTGCCCGCTAGCCAGCTTGTCTGCTTTGTTGATCATTACAGCTATGCAGAACAGGCGCTATCACACTCACCAAACAGAACGCGGTCGTTGATTCATATGCACCTGTAGCTCAGGGAAGGCACGTCCCATGAAGTCGGCATCCACAACAGGCAGTCCCATGTCTGTAAACTGGAATGCAAAAAAGCGCAATTCTCCATCCTGGGCCAAAATGAGACAGCGACAATGTTGAAGGTGCCAGCTCTGACCGATCAAGAGATTGTAGGAGTTTGAGCTTGGCTCTGTATGGACTTCCATCGCCCCCAGTGCCCAGTATACCACATCCTGCAACACAGTCATCAACATTTGAGCAACAGCTTTCTTGAAAACTGTAGGGTATGGTTTCATTCCCCTGTCGAAGTTTTTTTGTGCCCCTTGTGTCCCCCCCCCCCCCCATTTTGTACAAGCACAATTGCAATATGGTTATCATGTGCAAGTCACAAAAGTGTGGCTTGGTCTGTGGCAGACCTTCTTCCTTGCATTTTCTCATGTCTGGATCAAGCCACAACAGTACACGCAGGACAGAAGCAAGCCATCTATGAACTATTCCTTGCTCAGCTCGAATAGCACCTATAGCAAGAGCTTCCTCATTGTCCTTGCTCACAATCCATTCAGCTTTTGCACTGCTGCTGCCTTCACCTTATCTGGAGTCCCTCCCTGTGCTATCAGCTGCCTCGGACCAATCTACAGCTCCTGCATGAGCACCTGTTGGTGTAGGAGCAGTATCTGATGCAGCAGTCGTACATCGGTCATGCGTCAGTCATGCGTCAGTCATGCGTCAGTCATGCATCAGTCATGCATCAGGTATGACCGCCTTGCCCGGCATGGCCTGGTTCTGACCTTGCTGTTGGCTGTCACTATGACAAACAGGCTGTGCAGGATTGTTGGCTTCAGCTTGCTGGGAGCCTGAGATGCATGCGCCCCCCTGCATTGACCCTGAGCCAGAGAGGTCAGCCTTCTGTGAATGCGCTTCTTGCTGCTGCTTAACTGCTGATGGCTGCTGCTGCACACTGCAGATGGCTGCTGCTCAGGCGATTTGTTGGCAGCACTCCTGTAGGCTGAGTCTGCTGGCATCTGAAGATCACCAATGACCTGCACATGCAGCCTGACAATCCCTCCCGGGAGATACGCCAGAGGGACCTCATCTATCGCCATCACCTGAAGTATGCAAGCCCATGTCAACACGGCGAGCACAAAGGACAGGAGCGATTGGCCTGATGAGTTGAATGATTGGCAGTGGCATGTGTTACGACATGCAACCAAGGGAGGATGGGCAAGCTATGTCAGTGGGCATGGATCTGTGAAGAAGCTGCTGGCTGCTAGGGTCAGAAATACACAAGCAAGCACCTGCAAGGTACCAACAGCACAGTACCTGAGTGGACACAGCGAAGGGGCAGAGTCAATACCTGCAAGGGGATCAGATACATGTGTGAGAGGGACCACACAAAAGCAGACAGTTGCACAAGGCAGTCGTGGATGTAGTAGTTACAAACAGCAGAGGCACAAGGCCACAAGGCCAGCATGAAAACATACTGTACATGGAATGAGCCTCATTTTGCTGACCTTGCAGGTGGAAGGGTCCGCGCCAGCTTGGACAGCCTTAGCCAGGGCTGATGCTTCAGCTTCTGCCAGCTTCTTGCGGCGGTTCTGCCCTTCTGACCCCATCTGGAACACCCCATCCACTGTGCCACTCACCTGCCGCCGTGCCTGATCGTGCTTGTCAGTCACCACCACAAGCATCATCATCGGCACTGAGTCAGTGTAGCACCTGTCACTGATGGCACTGCAACACCAAGGCTGTAGGCACAGTGCTGCTGGCATGTTCACAGCTGTACTGGCTAGCTTACTCCCTTCACAAAAGCGTCACTAATGCAACGTTGCTTGGCATGAACCTTTACCAGCAGATACTTCTGCCCTTGTGGGTTGTACTCCAGCATCAGCAGCAGCAGCAGCAGCAATGTGATTGTTAATTGACCTTGTTGCATGTGAGAGCAATAATGCAGCAAGAGTTCTGTGGCTAATAAGCGCAACCCGCGATGAGGGCTAATGCTGTAAGGTGTTGCCAGCACCGGTCACAACGATTGCTGGTCCTGTGTGGAAGGTCACGAGGCAGCCATTGCCAAAACATGTGTAGAACGAGTGGACGGATCCACTGCACTATGCAATGTGTGTGCAAGACAAGAAACAGACACTGACTGTGCAAAAGCAGGGTTGGTATTATCACAAGCACAAATTAAGCTATGTTTACCTGAGGTATGGCCGCACCAACAGCGTTTGCCACATCAGCATGTGGTGGCTTGACAATTCCAGATGCACCCTCCAGGGCATCCCCACACAGCTCTGCCCCGCCGCCAACCCCAATGACAGGTACAGCGCCTGCAGCAGTAGGTGATTGTTTGATGCCAGCACAGCTTGTCTAGCGTACGTGTCTCACCCACATCACCCTCTATAATGGTGCAGGCCAAGCTTGTGTGGAACACGCGTGATACAGGCCTTCAACAATTCGCAGAACGGTGGCAGAGCGTGCGTGGCGGGCCCGCACAGCCTGAACACCGCGACCTTCGCTAATCCTCACCTTTGCTTCCGAACAGCTTTTATCACCAGATGCATCTCGCATTTCAGCGAAAGCGATGGTCCTACCCTTGTCGCAACTCTTTAACGCTGCTGTGATCGCACTCTGTACGCCGGACAATACGTCTGAGCTTGCGTAGGCCTTGGCGGATCCGATCACATGATCGCCCCAAACTACAACAGCATCTGTGTTTGTCCCCCCCCTACGTCAACGCCAAGTCGCTTGCTGTTGACAGAGGTTTCGATTCTTCAGATACCGGACAGATCGCTCAAACCTTGGTAGGCACGGTTTACACGCTTCAATGCCGTGTCGGACATAGGTGCGCACAGATACCACGCTGACGATGCTGCACAATGCAGACGCAGCTTGTTTGACCATGTAGTCGTTGAGGCATTCTGGTTTCGGAGCCATTTGCAAGTTCGTTTGTCATGCTTGCAACTTGCAGCCGTCTTGCTGACGGTCCTGGTGACTAAATACAAATACGCGCTGCATCATGGCCGGACATAGCACTGTGATGTTGCAGAGCGCACATGGGATTGAGCTGTGCAAAGCACGAACCTCCGTGCCCTGTCGGGGAGTGCGTTTCCTACCTTCCTTTGATGCACCCCGTAACAGCTGCAGCGCTTCGCCCCAACCACAGCATTCTCTTGCCAGATGCAACTGCACCGCTTATCTACAGTCTTGTCCCAATGCCGAGCGTTCGGGCAGGCAGAAAAAGCGTTCAAAGGTGCCTTGCACTGCTCGCAAGCAAGATACCCACGCCTAGCAACATACTCATCAAGGAATCAAGGAATTTCTGCCTGCAGTTGATGATGCAGGCAGAAGCAAGCACAGCAAAAGCATCAGAAGCATCTGGGTCTGGTCAGGTCAATTCCTGACTGACCACTGCTACATGTCTGAAATAGCATAAACTATTTGACTAGCTTCAGGCGTCCAAATTACTCCAGAAGTTCATCAAATTGCAAGTGTTCACTAAGCAAAGACCTGTCGTGGTTTACAGGAAGAATATGATGTTTATGTGTATGAGCCAGAACCTCTTGAGGCAGGCGAATCAAAGCACATTCTTTCAGTGTTTGTAGCAGACGAGTCCGGAATGATCAACAGAATCTGTGGTGTCTTTGCGCGCAGAGGCAAGTCACGCTACTTGCAGTCACTTAAAACAAAAACCCTGCAGATGGTTGTCTCAGAATGGATACTCGCAACTCTGCAGGAGCCAACATAGAGTCACTTGCCGTGGGGCTCAACATTGACAAAGCCCTGTTTACCATTGTTATGACTGGCACAGACCACACAGTGGTGAGCACCGTAGTGCTGCTTTCACACATCCCAACTTGTATCAGCCTGAAAGTTGACAGCAGTGTCAGGTACAATTCTCCTGCAAGCTGCATGTATCAACAAAGTCGACTAGTATGGATTACCGTATATTCAAGACATATACATCTGTTCAGGGTTTAGGCCATCCTTGCATGCTTCACGTGACTTTTGACCATATGCAGGGCAATCTAGCCAAGCAATTGGCCAAGCTGGTTAAGGTGAAGTACGTCGAGGACATCAGCCTTGCATCGCGTGTAGGTACGTCTCCATGCACATGGGTGCCAGAATCGTGCACATTGATGCCAGAAATGCGCACATGGGTGCCAGAGCTGTGCACATGGATATCAGAATTTTGTACGTGGGTGCCAGACTTCTGCAGCAATACAGAACGTGCTTTTGCGTTTGAGGAGCCATTGTCTGTGTACCCGTTCTCGTAGTCTGCTGCCGCACTAACTTGTCCCCTACTGTCAGCCTTGCCACCATTGTGCCATCACAGTTTAGAAAGCTTGCCAACCACTATGATGGTGTCATTGGGAAGTCTGGACTTGCCACCAGGCAACATTTCAATGATTTTACGGGGTCAACTTAAAAAATTTTTGACATAAACACAAGCTGTTTGCTGATACAGAGAGGGAGCTTGTGCTGATAAAGGTGCGAGTGCCCCCCGGCCCAGCAAGAGCAGAGGTCATGCAGCTGGTAGACGTCTTCAGAGCCAGAGTGGTAGACGTATCTGAAAAGACACTCACCCTTGCTGTCACTGGTGATGCTGGAAAGGTCAGTTATGCTAGCAGGAAAACAGAGTGTGCTGAGCTGCCTATGACAGCATGCGCCGCTGTGCAAGGCATGTTAGCATGCGCTACTTGTGACAATGTGCAGGTTGTCAACAGCAGTGTTCTGGTGCAAGGCATGTCATGTCATAAGTAGCTGCTGGCAGGCTTGCAGGCAGGCCCCAGGGCTGTTGTGTCAGCTAGCATCTTGTCATTGTATTGATCAAAGGACTCTTGTGTTTGGTGTGGTGGTGTCACTTGACCTGCCGGCAAGCGTCATTTGCAAGCTAAAACACTGTACCTGCGCCTGATGTCATTGACTTGCTTCGCCGTCTTGGGCAGGGACTTCTAGAGTTTGGCATTGCGCAATTCTCTGCTTGCCTTGCATTGTTGAGACCACATGCTCAGCAGCTGAGAGTCTGTTTGGAAATGCAGACGACAGCACTGCAAAGGGCTCTGGGAAAGTTCAACATTGCAGAGGTTGCCAGAACAGGCAAGATCTGCCTTAAGCGTGGAGAAGCCCTGCTGGACATGGGGGGGTGGGGTGACGGACAGCTGAAGCAGATGAGGGACCAGAAGGACAGAGCCCAAGCAGCATCTTCTCATGCTGATGGTGGTAATGGCAACGGCGGCGCAGACCTTGCTGGGGCATCAGCGCGTGGCGTGGATGAGGGGCAGGATGTGTATGCTTCTGGTGGCAATGAACAAGCTGGTGAGAAAGATAGTGCCTGTTTGTGTATTGACCCTATTTGCGCATGTGACTGTGCTGGGCAGGAAATTCCTGGCAGGACGTCTGGAGGCGGTTGAAGCAGGAAATGGAAACATTGGTTTGATTTGATATGTCTGCTCTTCTGTATGCAACATCCACAACTTTGCAACATTTCTGATGAGGGCAAGATATGCAAGGTGTGTAAATACTGTGGAGCTGGCTGGCTACATGTTCATTGATGCCATTTTGAACATTGATAGCAGGAAAGATGCAAATTGTGCGCCGCAAAATCAGATGTTTGATCAATACAGTGTCATATGCCTTTGTGGAGACAACTGATCATGTGCTCATGCCATGACAGGCATTTGGGAAGCTATCAATGTACTGGATGCTGCCTACTCAAACAACAATGAGTTCCAACCACGGACCCTATCTATTGCTGTGCAAGATAAACCTGGTGTGCTGAATGAGGTATGGTCATGCACAGCTCACGGACCCTTTGTATTCACATTGTTTGACTGCTGCCTGCTTGATCTATGTCTGATGTTTGGCTTCAGCACGTTTGTCAAGTCATGGCATCGCTGAGAAGTGACTGCATCTGGCATGTTGTCATTGCAATCCCAGCTGTACAACAAAGCAGCAGCACAACCAGATCCACAGTTTCACATCATCTGTGTGTGTTTTAGTCACGCCGCAGCAGATGAGCTTTACCTATATGTTGTGTTACCTGTCTGTCAAGTCACCACACAAGCAGCATGTGTTGCACCTGCCTGCCTTTGCGCTCGGGTACCCGAGCGCATCTGTCTGTCCATGATGGTGTGAGTCTTATGGCTGTCTTGAATCACATGTGAAGGTGACTGGTGTCTTGGCGCGGCGTGGATACAATATCCAAAGTCTAGCAGTGGGCAACTCAGAAACAGCTGACTTGTCACGCATCACGACCGTCATACCAGGCAGCAAAGAGAGCAGCACTAAAGTCATCAAGCAACTGCTCAAGCTGATACACGTGCACAGCGTGACAGATCTGTCAGATCTGCCGTTCATCACAAGAGAACTGATGCTCATCAAGTGTCGGTGTAGACCCTCAGAGAGAAAAGAGCTCATTGACTTGGCAGAAATCTTCCATGGCAATATCTGTGATGTGTCCAGAACAACTATCACACTGGAGGTGCAAGGGAAGGAGATGAAGATGCGAGCAGTGCAAGATCTTCTTGAACCCTATGGTAAGCTCACACAGCCAGGACCTGCTGCTAAATGTCATGCCAGCTGTTGCCAACATGTCAAGTGTGCATCACAAACACCAACATGATGCTGCAGTACACCACTTGCAGTTTGCAGCTTTTCCCCGTCACAGCCATTCATTTGCTGAAGTGCGCTAGTCGCAGCTGTCGGTTCTGTGACTCGGCATGATGATGTGCAACAGCCTGATTGGCAACAATGTATGTAATCTCATGCACTGACTGATACAGGTATTCAGATGCTTTTGTTGCTCTGCAGGCATTCTTGAAGTGGCCAGGACTGGGCGCGTGGCTCTGTCCAGAGAATCAGGTGTCAACACAGAGCTGCTGGGTCGCTTGCGGGGTGCAGTTGGCAAAGTCATGCTGCAGTGATCAACCATTTTGAATTGGCTGACTTTGCAATGACCTTTTTGTTGTTTTGCCACTTTTGATGTTACTGTGTTTGCTTGTGTTGATACAGAGCCAGGTGTGATGTCAGCATGTTGTGAGTGTTGAACCATCATCATGCAGCAAATATTCCCGGGGTCCCCTTTAGGAGGCTGGTGGTACTAATTTGCATACTTGCAAGTAAGTGATTTGGTTGCCCATTCATGACTGCTTCATCTGGTCTAGTGTAGTCTACTTTGGTACAACTCAGCATGCACCTCATTTTGCATCATCTCAAAAAAGCAGTCTCTTTGGTGACATGTGGCTTAGCTTAGTACCATCGGATTTATACCACTAAGAAAAACACATACTATGTCAATTGCAAAATTGATACCTCTGGTCAGCAAACGGATACACCTGCTGCCAGAATCATGAAGCACACTACTGGCAACTAAAGCATCAATGCACATCTCTGTTGCCCGCTAAGTGTTTTGAAACACATTTTTATCTGACGTTGAAGCTGCTACTGACTTTGTTTCTTGTGTATGTCCGTTTGGACATATCCTCATCTGACCACGGTGTCATATCTGACTTGTTACTGGTCCTAGTGGATGTTGATTCTCGGCTGGACAGTGGTGGATCCCTTGTAGACCTTCTTGGCACTCGAATTTTCTGCAGCACAGCACAGAGACAGCTTGCAACCATCGGTGCCACTTTCAATCTGCATGTCAGTGTTACCGCCTTGCTCTCATGGCTTGACATGCACTGGCAGCAACACTAAGAACAGCATGATGTGCAGATCATCATCAGTTACTGAGACCGCTGCAAATAGTCAGCTGCAGCCTTAGAGGCGCTTCTCATGCTGTGCATGACCTGGTTCTTGCAACAGACTTGCAGGCTTTGCAAACTCAAGCTATGCATCAGAAAGCCTAAAACACAGAAGCATAACTAACCTGTGGTGTGTGAATTAGCTCTCTTGGGCTAAGGGTGTTTGGTCTGTCTGGATGACAAATACTTCACTTAGCACTTAGCAAGTAAAAAGATCAGGTGCTCACTTGCCTGCAACAGGGTGGACAACACACACTTGGACACAATGGCATGGGACATTTTGCTGCCGCCCCATAACATATGGTTTTGGAGCGGGGGCTAAAAATCCCATGCCAGCATGTCCAGCTGCGTATCATCCACCCTGTTACATTGCCTTATTGAATCAAGCATGGCAGCCTTGCTGTGTTATTCAGCTGGACAGCAAGACAGACATACCATGTCAGTGGCACCCATTGTGGCTCTCTGGGGGCTGAGGTCATTGACCTGCAGCTGACTCATTTGCTTCTCAGCCAACTCCTGCTCTGCTTGCTGCTGCTGGTGAGTCGTGAAGGTGCTGCCTGCACTTGCTCCAGGGATGGGATTGGCCCCAAAGTTGAACATGGCATCTGTGCCAGCAGCATCTAGTGCGATGCCCATGTTGAAGATGGATGTGTCTTCTTCATCATCCTGTGAAAAGACAGACACGAGAGTGCAGTTTGGCTGCACTGACCTGCATCAGGGCTGGCAGCAGCATGAAAATCCTCAGAGCCTTGCGCAGTATTAGTCTCTGCTCACTGACAGGTGTTGGGAGAAGAAAACCTCAGAGCAATGCGCAGGAACAATGGCCGCAGCCCACTCTGCTCACTGCTTAGAAGCAACAGGTGAGGATGCTCTCACACACACACACTCACACACACTCACACATGCACACACACGCAGCAGGATGGCAGGCTTGAAATGCAAGATGGCAGGCTTAAAATGCAGGATGCCAGGCTTAAAATGCAGGATGCACACAGAGTGTGTTGTGTCACCTCGTATATGGTTGGGTGGTCTATTCGCATGGGAGAGTCTGTCAAACCCATTGGGAATCCGTCGCTTGTGCGTCGCCTGACAGCAGGCCTGCACCCATTGCACACAATGCTAGTTCACAATGTCAGCTAGCTGTTCAGACACAGCAGCCAATAGGAAGTCTGCAGGGGTGCCCCATGGGCGCAGATTCCCAGCAGGCGTTGATGGAAATACATGATAATTTTGGAGAGTGTGGCAGCTTGCAGGAAAGTGATGGCAATGTGTCAAGGTTCAGGATGCAGATGTTGCATTCATGTGCTAGGCTTTGCAATGCCTTGCCATGCCCAATGCTAACAAGATGGATGCAGAGCTGAGATGCAACATGGGCTGCAGATGAGCATCTATAGACAGTGCTGTTACGAGTGAAGGCATATGCATTCAGCAGCAGAACTCTCAATGTGTGCATAATAGCTGTTGCAAATGTGCAGCACACGTGAACAGACAAGACAATTGAGAGGTCCAAGGCTGCTTTACTTGGTCTGTTTGTTGGACTCAGATGGCACTGACGTCGGCGCAATGTCTTTCCTGAGAAAGCTCCACCTGAAACAGCAGATCGAATTTACCAGGCATTGAGCACAGCCCCCAACAGGGGCCCATTGCAGCTCTGCCCAATGAAGAGACACAAGGCTACAGAGTGATACATGCATCTGAAAACTACACACATTGAATGCATGTATGTATTTGCAACAAGTTGTAAGATTTGGACTGCATGAAATTAACCCCCTCACACTGTTGTACATGCTTAATGCATAGATAGCAAGGCATTTGGCAAGCCTGTTTGCACGTGACACAGGATGGTGCTGCTTGATCAATGCATTAAATGAGCAATCATTTAATGCATTGATTCAGCATTGACAGATCTACTCATTTAGTCATTAGGCACATGTGCTTGAGCTGACCTTTTGCCCTTGGCTAGCATAGCCTTACGCTCCTGCAGGGTGCGCCGCTTGGGGGTGTCGGGCGCAAACTCCTCCATGACAGCTTGCACGGCATCAATACCAGTCATGTCTACCTGCAGCCCAGCTTATACTTCATTACTTATGTTTCCCCCTTTTTGTCTGCCCTGGTAAGCTTCATGCATGCTGCCCGTGCTTGCAGAGCAACATCAACAGTCGGCTGCAGGACTGTCAAATGTGCAACTGCTTGCCCTGCTGGAATGTATCCTTTCCTTTTCGTTGTATCCCTTCAAAAATCTTGTATCCCTTCAAAAAGGTACGCATTGCTTAGTACTGGCAGAGCAAGCATGAGTTGAAGCAGGTGCACATGGCATGGCGCCGTCTGCAAGCTTAGCACCCGCTGGCTCATGGACAAACAGCCAAAGATACAGCTGTGCAATATGTACTGGCAGTCTGTCAGACTTGCTTGCACACAGCTCTTGTGCTTGTGTACACACTAAAGTGAGGCTGGCAGGGAATTCAGTACTTACAGGGGCAAAGCCGCTGGCATTGGTCATGTTTGCTCGCGCACCCCACTGTAGCAGCACCTCGATCACTTTGAGCTGGTTGCTTTGGCATGCCAGGTGCAAGGCTGTGTTGCCCTCCCTGCAATCGTGCATCCGAGAGCATCAGCATACTGTATACATGACGGACTGAAACATGGCTGCATAACAGTACAAATGAGGTGTCCATGTTTTGAATCTCTTCTCATGTTGTACAAGCTTGTGCAGGATGTAAGCATGTGCAATGCATCAGTGAGTAGCATGTTGCTTAAGACATTAGGGATACGCATGGTGAAGACAGATTGTGGCAGATTGGCTTTGCCACAGCAAAGCTTTTGTTCTGACAGGCAGGGCTTGAACGAGAAGTTGCTGGTGGTAGGCATTGTATGGACTGCAATTTGTGTGCAGCTTTCGCACATAGCCTTACTTGTTGACTGCATGCAGGCTGACCGCATTGTTCAGAAGCCAATCACATGTTTCTGAAAAGCCACAATATGCAGCTCTATGAAGAGCTGTCCAATCAGCCTTGTTGGTCACATCCACTTGTGCTCCAAATTGGCATAACATCTGCATGACCTCTGTGTGACCCTGAACAGAACAAGACGCTGCTCTGCTGCTTGTGCAGCCTGAGCAGGAGTAGCTTCACTTCCTCTGCCTGATGCTAGCCATTACCTTAGTGGCTGCCCAGTGCATGGCTGTGTCACCCTCATTGTCTCTGGTTTCTGTGCCACATCCTTGATTTAACAAAAGGCTGACAACCTCGAGGTGCCCTTTCAGGCAAGCTAGATGCAGCGGAGTCACCCCAGCGTGATCGGCCGCATATATCTCAACATCGTTGTCAAGCAACCACTGCATGTAAAGTAAACAGTCTTGACACTGAGGTGAGTGTTAGGCAAAGATGCTGTAGAATCCAGATCTGCGCACCAACCTTGGCGCACTCGGTACGGCCATGCTCAGCTGCATAATGTAAACAAGTAGCACCGACAAGGGCGTCTCGCTTGCGAAGAGTCTCTCGAGCAGGATATCCCATTTCCTTGCCAGCATCAACAAACTGTTGTAGCTTATCGATGTTGCCAAGCTCTGCTGCTTCGTGGAGGGTGTTCGCGGACGAGAGGCTTCTGGAGAAAAAGCGAGACGCCATGTCGTCAAACGACCTGCAACACCTGCGTTGACCTGGTTGTAGACAGCTTCACGCTGCAATGCATATTAGTCACATCTTGTCGATCAAGTTGAGGGGAAGAGGAAGAAGATGCAAGGCCGGTTCGCGCAGGAGGGAATCTGGATGCTTCTGGAATCTGACAGAAGGGACAGCAAGGCGCCCATAAAATCAAAGCCAGTTACTCTCCCTCTCGTGTCTACAATCCAGTAACACAGCACTCCTTCTCCGCCGCATCTCCAAGCATGCAGATCTTCGTCAAGACTTTGACTGGCAAGACCATCACTTTGGAGGTTGAGTCCTCAGACACTATCGACAACGTTAAGAGCAAGATTCAGGACAAGGAAGGTCAGATTCATTTCCGAGCTTGAAGATTGCACAATATCTGTCTCTTGCTTTTGGAGTTCGTAGGGTAGTGCAAGCTATACAACCGCGATGCTTGTTTTGGCTTTTCGGACCTTTGGTTACGTCATGCAGGAATCCCTCCTGACCAGCAGCGTCTGATTTTCGCTGGCAAGCAGCTCGAGGACGGCCGCACTTTGGCAGACTACAACATCCAGAAGGAATCGACCCTTCATCTTGTCCTCCGTCTGCGAGGTGGTATGCAAATTTTCGTGAAGACCTTGACCGGCAAGACTATCACCCTAGAGGTGGAGTCCTCGGACACCATAGACAACGTCAAGAGCAAGATTCAGGACAAGGAGGGTAAGCGCAACGTTTATTCTGGGTGCTGGACGCAGCTCGACTTTCTGCAATTCTAGCCTCTTGTGAAGCTTCTCCTATTGTAGTTGACTCAATGACTGGTTCTGTGCAGGCATTCCTCCTGACCAGCAGCGTCTGATTTTTGCTGGAAAGCAGCTGGAGGATGGTCGTACCCTGGCTGACTACAACATCCAGAAGGAGTCTACTTTGCATCTGGTGTTGCGTCTGCGTGGTGGCATGCAGATTTTTGTCAAGACCCTGACTGGCAAGACCATCACCTTGGAGGTTGAGTCATCAGACAC
>JAABUP010005444.1_pt1 | contig 19364 bp, 17 predicted proteins | sample 5559201 | NCBI WGS metagenome assembly JAABUP01 (sample SAMN10711887, study PRJNA513373) | rock metagenome | isolation source: Antarctica rocks | place: Antarctica
AGGGCTATAATATTCGAAAAGTTAAGAGGTTAGGGTTTAGAGGAACCTAGGAGCTAGAGTCTATTAAACGTTATAATCGGTCCTCGATACGCTTTCCCTAGGTCTATAAAATTATATATATACTAAAAGTTAACCGTCGACCTAGCGATTATTACTAGACTTAAATTTATCCTATATTACTATAGTATATACCTCTATAAAATTAGCTTAGAAGGACCTAGGTTAGATCTCGCTAGGGACTCGCTAGAATAAACCGTAGTAGGTGTAGAGCTGAGAAGTAGCTACTACCTAGGGCCTAGGCCTTACTAGCTCCAATAGAGACTAGCTCTTTAGTATACATAGATTTTCACGTAGTAAAATAATTGAACATCCTTGCAACCACCTACATGACCTCTCTCAACGCTCACTAAGGCAGCCCGCAGCCGGGACCTTAGCATCGGCCTCGGAAATACTACTTGCCGTAGATTACTAGTTTCCATAGACTATGTATTTTAAACATATAACTGAAACCCAGCCAACAATAGCACGAATCTGTCACCAACCTGCGACAACATCTTTAGGCTTTGAGATGCCGATACAGACTCAAACCGTCTGCAATGATGTTGGACGCAAATGGCGAGAAAGCCTGATACCAGCACAGCCGATGACGAAACGGAAAGACAGACGATGACGTTTTGCTCCAACCGGAACACCTAGGACGCCCCTCCTTTCTTATTCATGAGATGGACGACCATCCTTATATCTAACGCTGTTGTTAGCACTGACCCCTCATCCTAGCTCTACGGTATCTCTCGTCTAAGCGGTTGGAGCTTACTCATCGGCATCATAGTCCTATTCAGCTCTTTTCTGCAGGATTTCAGCTTGGCTACATTAGTGAATACTGCACACTGTCTCTTCCGTTTCCAGACCAATCGATGCTAACACTCCCTAGACTACTCGCACCTCGAAATGCAGTCCTTCCAGGCCCTCTGTCTTCTCTCCGCCGCCTTCACTTTTTGGACCGCAGCTTCCCCACAATTCAATCCTACTACCTGTGCTCGCGAGTCTGCATCGGCCTGTCTCACACCATTTGACCCATGCTGCGCCTAACTCTGCGCTGAGGCCCAGGTCCCCTTCCTAGTCTGTTCGCCCGAGGATGAGACTGTACTCGCAAGCTGTGATGCTTGTCCACGGAACCCTACGCCGACGCCTAGCCCCTAAAGAGATATTTACCGCGGTGAAGATTGCCTTGGGAAGGAAGAGCTAGCTATTGAGATCGCCAGGGGAGCAGTTTGCGCATAGATATCGAAGGGAGGCATGGGGAGGAGAAAAATTCGCCGAGCTTGTGGACATGAGCAAAGATGTATCGAATAGGCATTGTTTCTGCAAGAGCAGTCAACGAGTGGGCCTTGTCTTCAATGTCACACACATTATGTTGCTACATCACTACAAAGATTGATCCCTCGTTTCCTTTGGGTTGCTTGGACCTTGTTCGACTCAATTCCCCTGCTCTTCAAGAGTCTTGGGAAGGATTTGTTGGCAACATTGCTCTATGGTCTAGCAATCCACTGAACATGAGCAAGTAATCAGGACTGGTCCAATCGCCAGGCAATGAAAAACAACCATCGAGCATGTGAAACTTCTCCCTTGATCACGGTCAATCTGGTCGACATTGCTGCCATTTATTTCATAGGATGGGTGGACGCCTCAATACTTTGATTCGCTGGTCTTTCCTGTAAAGTTGTTCTCCGTTGTTGAAGCGAAATAGCAGATACTGCAACACTACCGGAGCATTCCTCCGTGAAAGTGTTTTCTTCTGATGCGCCGTGAAGCTGCATTGCCTGATTAGGCAAGCCCTCAATATGCTAATCCTATCGTACGAGTGGCGCGATGCACGGTTAGACTAGTCCGAGAGCATTTCTTTAATCGTGACTGCTAGAGCCTTTAACAGTAAGGCCCTTCATCGCTTTACCATAATGGTTTTTTGTGACTAATCGCATTGACATCAATATCTAGGATGTTATATTTGGCGCCCGCATCTACTGTTGGGTGTACATTGACGCACAGCTCGTGGTCCTCCACGACCATTCTTGTTCCCATTATGTAGGGATTGAATTTATTCTTAAGATCGGAGAGATCATTGATGCTAGAGGCGCAGTGACACTCAAAGCCTAGATCGCAATGTTTTGTCGTACCAAGCAAGATGACAAGTCCTTTACCGTCAGATCTTTTCAATAGAATGGCTCCTGCTAATCTAGTTTGGGCTCTGATAATCCTGAAAGTAAAATTATATATTCGCGTTCCTGGCGTGTAAGGGTGTGAGTCCTTCGAATTTGACTCCACACCACTTTTCATTTGGGGAGGAAACACCTCGGCCACCCTATAGCCGCCGTTTCCTGCAGCCATGCTCTGAAGTTGAAAGGCGTATAGCTTGTGAGCTCCGTGGGTCTCAGCAGGCAATATGGACTGCGGGACGTAAATTGTAGTGAAGACATCGACACCACTAGCCGAAAAGTTCTTGCATAATTCTTGTGCTCTGACTCTGACGTATTGGTGGTCTCCAGTAGTCAGACGTTGTAGAAAGATGCCAAGAGATCCTTCGTAGACAAAGAACGACTTATAGTCTGGCGCCACTGGACAGTTCAGAGCGGCAACACAAAGATTCTCGTTATGGGCAGTGAGCTTCAAATCGAGGCCTAGACCCTTATTGGTCATCGAGTGTGGACCTCTCGGGGTCCACTCGGGGTAACGCACGATAGTACGGGAATCGGCAAAGATTGCGGGTGACTTTGCGAGCACGCCATATTGGTCGGCAGCGGATGCGCTTGGTTCAGTCCAAGCAAAAAGTGTGTGGTCGTCTGAATTCTTCATGATCTCTTCTTGTAGTCTGATGAAAGCTTTTCCGCCTTCGCCATAGAGTAGGGGAATGTTTATTTCAAAGATGCCCATCAGACAGTACGCAATGTCTTCAACTCTCGTTGTAACTCTGTGAGTAGCCCAGGACATCCGTTTCGCAATACTCACCGACAGATGGTTCGTATCGCCGGTAAGGATGCCCACGTCAATGCCGGTTATCTCTGCTAACGCGGTAGATAAGCCCGATTTTGTTCCAATTTCATTCCACTCACGCAAAAGAAACATGAGTTTCAAGGGAGCCAGAAGCTCTTGCAGAGTCCATCCTCGTGTGAACCATCTGCTATTCGAAAAGGTTGAGTTCAAGGTAATTTCGTAGCCCGCATCTATAGGGAAATCGGCAAGGTAGGCAAAGCAAATACCTGCATTCTTGTACCATGAATACATACAATTGATAGCCTCTGACAGCTCAGCGCTACTCTTTTCGTCAATACAGCAAGTGTCAATCCAAATGGACTCGAAGCCATCGATGGCAGCTTTCTTACATGACTGTTGAACCTTTGGGTATCCTGCCTTATCCCGAGCTCTTCCTGTTTCCATATCGGTGAACAGTACTTCATCTTCTTCCCAAGTATGCGACAGGATAGCGTAAAGTGGGATTCGGTTGGCAGGAAAGTCCTTGAGCTGAGACTCCATGTATTCAAAAGGCGCATAGTGACACAGGAGTATCAAAAATAATGACCACAATCAAGCGGTTCTTAACCCACTCCAGCGAAGCTCGTGGACTCGCTCTAGAGGCTCAATCTTGAAGAAATGCGTGCACACTCACCTGTTGTACATAGAGAAACTTGGTGCGTTGAATTCTAGGAGAGAAGAATCTGTAACAAACTGTCACTTTCGAAGACACTACATCTGCAGCATGACATAGTTCCCGTCAGTCTGCGCCAAGCAAAGGGAATGCTTGAATTTCAGGTTAGTCTTGCGTCAAGCTGAGTTGACACACGAGGGCTGTTGTCAAAGTCCCGAATGCTAGGTGATCTACGGTATTTGAGGACACAGACCGTGGGTGAAAAGATCAGTGATGTATTGTAGGCTGCATCCAATGCGATGTCAGCAAGACTCAGCTGTGACACACAGGTTGAAAGAGCTAGGGGTTAGGATTGTCAGTCTTCACTAAGCATCGTTTGTCATGCTCCAAGTTGGTCTGCGTAGGGTGCCTAGTCTAGGATATGAGCTCTCGGTGGTATATTCACGTAACATCGTGAACGCAACCTTTCGCAGTTAATGAATTTTGATCCTGATCTCATTCCCTTGAAGTCTGCCCACATCGATTTAGAATCATCGATGAACAGGGTGCATCAAACAGATCCCCGAGGGTCGATCGGGTAAGCCGTAGCTGATTCTCTCGGGTTGTCGGTAGGTTTCCACCAATAACAAAAGGTCCGAAAAATCCTCACAAAATCTCGAGGCAATCCTAGACTTTCTGAATACATCGAGTGAAATCTGAGAGCAAATTAGAAGCAATTGGATTTTCTACTACTGTGCCACGAAGTTTTCGCGCAATCCTTGGATTATTGTCAGCTTTGAGGCCTGGCAAATTCCCAGATTTCCTTAGCGCTGGGACTATGCCATTCGTGGCATAGCCGTCTCTTTTCATTATTCTAATGCCGGACCGCTGCTAGTGCCAATCTCCCATGTGCCAATGACAGGAATTTTTGGAGAAACAGCAGTTTCAGCTCAAAGCTGCGCCTCGCTATCTCACAGACAGCCATATAATATGATGTCGACCACATGTGAAGTTTCTTCTCGTCTCCACGGCCCAAAGGGTTGGTGGCAGATCTTTGCATTCGCTCGATGCGAGGATCCGGATTCATCGCAGTACGGGCTTGAGCGTGAATTAGGCCCTCCCAGGTGTCACAATGCGACATTCTTTGAAGCGGCTATTACACTCTACCAAAGATGAGCCATCATCAGAGCCAAGCGACGAGCCTGAACGGAGGTCCAGCGGCGCTGGTGAGAAAATGGAGGCTTTGTCTGTGCTCCAAGACGAAGAGGTCGAACGTGATCTCTGGCAGAGAGCATTGAAGACTGCAAAGGGAATCAAAGTCAAACTTTCTTAATGATCTCCACCCAGGTGACAGAAGCACTCTGGGCTGGGTGAGTGAAATCCGTGAACAAGCTTCAGAGCGAGCGCGGGACACAAGGAATCATGAGCGCGGCTTCCAACTGCCTGGTGGCAAGACGTGCACCTATCTTCAAATATATGAGAATGTGGCGACCTATGCAAGCAAGTTCGAGGTGGTTGGGGGCCTGATGGTTCAGGGAGAACCCGGTTATGCTACAATCCCTTGGGTATGTCTTTCCGAGCCCTCCAATTGCCATATTTGCCCCGCTCACTTAGGGTTAGATGATCATTCGTTTTGGGATTCAAGTAAGTTTTACCAGTCATCAACCTCCTCACTGGGGTTCCTGCTCTGATGCAACGTAGGCTGCCGTTGGCGAGACTGAGACCTACCACCGTATGCTCGAGGGAACAGAACTTGTAGCACAGCTCACCGCGCAGTATCCTATCATTGAAAAAACCTATGCGCGAGTAAACTCTGAACAACTCGAATTCCTCCGAAATTCACTAGAGCAGCTCTATGTTGTGATTTTGCGTTTTCAGATCCGCACAATGGCGTACTTTGACGGAGATGGAAAGCTCAAGCGCACGCTCACTGGACTCAATCCAGTATCAGCCGACGAAAACAGAAATCTTCGTGAAGCGGTAGATGAAGCCCGTGAGAAGGCCGACCACGATATCTCTCTCGTCCATGCCGAGGTTACCCAGAAGGGCATTAACGAGTTATCGGCAGGACAGTCGAAACAGCTCGTGATTACAGTAGATGGGATCCTTGCCCTAGCGAATAAGACTGGAACTGCCATGAGAGAGCAAAAGTCTCTGATGATAGAAGTTTCATGAAGCTGATACGCATCAAAGTAAACGAATGAAGGCAATGACAGCAGAAATTGTGCAGCAATGGCAAGAACCTCTTGAGGGCGTGATGGTAAAATTGGAGAAGGAAATGATTGCAGATGAGGAGGCAAGACTCGTGGCAATTCGGAATTGGCTCTCTGTCGCTCAGCCTGAGCAGGATCATCAAGAAGCCAGGTCTAAACGCCCGATGCATTTGGGGGATCGGTTGCTGCAACATCCTAAATTCACGGACTGGTGTCAATCTGACGTCTCCTCGATCTTCTGGATGTACGGTCTTCCAGGCACAGGGAAGACGAATTTGAGCCGGCGAGTCATCGATAGCTTGCAAACCCCTATTTCATCATCCGATCAGAGTTCGGATTATGCAAAGTAAGTATGAAACTGCGGCGATACTTACTGTCGCCGCATCATAGCCCAGACGGCAAGATAACGAGATGCTGACAAGTCTAGTTTAAAGAGCGATGATGCCGCCGATGACTTCCAGAAGAACTATCTGGCAGGATCAAACAGCAACACCACAAGTCATAGCATGTCCAACGCCAGTGAGACAGGTCACACCGAGGCGTTGGATCCGCCTTCAGTAGTTGCCTCGGCCCTGGAGGATCATGCTGGTGAGACAACCAACAGACCAGCATCTGATGTCCTTGCATTCATTTATTGTTCAAATGATAGAGCCGATAGAGGACGTGAGGAAGTCTTCTCGCGAGCAGATCCAGAGGAAATGCTGAGAAGCATAGTAAGCCAATTAGCAACGCGCAGGCAAGATCGATGGGTAGCACCAGCACTTGAAGCAAAGTATGACAATTTTGGGCCAGTCAGCGACAAGCAGAGGGTCCCCAGCTACTCTGACTGCGTGGACATTATCGTCGCCCTTACAGCCGACGTAGATATAACTATAGTCATTGACGCACTCGACGAATGTGATCACGGCAAATGCCTTCAACTAATTGGCAAGCTCAAGATTATTACCCAGCGAACATCCGTTGATCAATCTCTGAACCCTATCAAGATTTTCATAGCTACTCGTTCGTTCACGGCTACCGAGGATGACTTGGAATCGGCCCACTCTCTTGAAGTGACGGTAGAGAACAGTTGCGAAGACGTTAAGAAATTCATCGAGGTAACGCTCGACGAGAGAAGTAAAGACCTCCTTGGCGCAACGGCGTCGACACAATTGAAAGTCGAAATACGGGACACTCGCTCGACGGGCTCAGAATATGTTTCTTTATGCTAGTTTGCTTTTGAACCAGCTTTGTGATCGACATCATTATGATGATGAGAGCGTCCGCCGAAAACTTGACCAGCTACCGAAGAATCCTACCGACGTGTACGATCGGGTCGTGGCGGATGTCCATGACGACTGGAACAACTCACCGAGGCTTTCCCAAATCGCTCAGAATACTCTCAAATGGCTCCTGCAGGCACAAAGATTTATAGATTGTGGTTCTATGCTCGAGGCTGTCTCATTGGTAGGGGCAAAGGCCAAGGCTGACGAAGTTATATGGTCGTGTCGGACCTTGGTCGTCAAGGAAAACGGTGCGTTCAATCCCGCACATTACTCCGTGCGGGAATACCTCAGGAGAAAGCCTGAATACAGCCCTACACATTGCCATCTAGTCGCGACTGAAGGTTGCCTAAGGATGCTGAACACATTGTTCGAGCTAAGGGAATCGGGACGAGAACCCTCTCAGTCGGAAGAGAAATTCGGCGCATATGCGTTGCTATACTGGCCAGTGCACCACGAAGGAATCAAGCTTGCCAATGGCGACAATCGCTGGGACTCTATCAACGCCTTGTTGCGTAAATTCCTTCGCCAGGGACATGGCAAAACCGACAAATACGAAGACTGGCTGGGACAAGCTCGACAATTGGCCCCAAAGTCCACTGATGAAGGCGGTCTTTCTTCCAAGTTAGACTCGCTTCAGGCCACTCCTCCGAGCCCTCTTTTTGCCGCTTGCGTCTTCGGCTTTGCAGACATAATTGGGAAATTTGGGCGCGACTTACGTGGTCTCAATAGGTGTAATATGCAAGGAAAAAGCGCCTTGAGTCTTGCCATCGAGAACAAGAAGCTAGCTGCTGTGAGAGCTTTATTGTCGCGGCGATTTCCGGCCGATGTGAATCTACTAAACATAAAGGCAGTTGAGCAATATGAATACTTTCAACCAGATCCCAAGCCTTCGATCATTCATTATGCGAGCCCTTTGCAAGCTGCAGCCGCATGCGGTGATCGCGATATCGCTGAGTATCTTCTCGAGAAAGGAGCGCATCTAGAACTCGTGGCAGGGTATCATGGGAACGCTCTGCAAGCAGCAGCTTTGGATGGGCATGAAGACGTAGTTGCGTTACTGCTGAGCAATGGCGCTGAGCCCAATAGTCAGTGCGGATACCATGGAAATGCCCTCCAAGCTGCAGCAACTCGTGGGCACGTAGGTGTCATCAATCTGCTCCTCGAGAATAAGCGACCTGCTCTGGTAAGCACGCCCGGGGTATCTTATGGCTCTGCGCTCATGGCCGCCATTCATGCAAATTGTAGCGAGGCTGTCTGGATATTACTTGATGAAGGCGTCGATGCGAATGCTAAGAAGGGCAAAGAGGGGGTTCAAAGACATCGTATCTCTCTTGCTGGTCGGACATGCAAAAGCGAATCTGTCACCTCGAGAAAAAACCCTTCATCTACTGCATCACGCTGCTATGCACGGGATGATTGATTTAGCCGAGTACTGCCTGGAAGAAGGGTGTAACGTCGATATGGAGACATTAGATACCCCAAAATATTTAGGAAAACCTACTTTAGAAGATCCGAGGACTATGATGCCCCTTGCGCTAGCATGCGCTGAGGGCCAGACAGAAATGGCGAAGTTTCTGATAAGACGTGGTGCCTCCATTGCGATCGGCGATCTATCCTCCAGCTGCCTCTGGGTTGCGGTGCGGAGAGGTCAGGTGGACATTGTGCACCTGTTCATTGGGGAATTCAAGGAGAGACATGGCACAGAAAAGGTCTCTGAGTATGTTAGCCGAGGGCCCCCAAAGACTGGCCATCCCGTGCTGTTCATAGCCATTCGGGGTGGAAGCAGGGAGATAGTCCGTATCCTTCTCGATCATAGATGTAAATACAAGGACAACTGGTATAAGGCTTCCTGCCTTCTTGCGACTGCCACATTCAATACACCTCAAATCACCCAAATGATCCTTGAATACTCCAGGCAAGGTAAAATGAATGGCAAAATGTTGATCAGCGCACAAGGTCGAAACAATAGGACCGCTCTCCGGGAAGCTTGCGAGTTCGGCCACAATGAAGTGGCCCGAATCTTGCTAGATTATGGGGCGGACTGGTCAGTGCCTGATGACATCTCGAATACCGCCTTGCACAAGGTCATTCAGCAAGAAGGAGATGCAAGTGACATGGCAGCTTATCTACTTGAGAAGGCTTACAGTGGCTCGACTGCTGCTCAATTAGCGAAGTTCTTAAATACCAAGAACAAACTCGGCAGAACGGCTCTGATGGATGCAGCGGCTCGGAACGAACCACTATGTTTTGAGGTTCTCCTCAAGTATGGTGCCGATTGGTCCCTTGCTGACAACGTTGGGGTGACGGCCTTAAATCTTGCATGCTGGAAAGGCTACGAGTCCATCTTGGCCTTGTTAGCGAAGGTCGCCCAGGAGGCAGACAAGTCACGCTTTGAGATGTTCCTAAATCATCGCAACGAACAGGGTAAAACCGCGTTGATAGATGCGATTGAGACGAATCGACCCTCGTTGGTCAAACAACTTCTCAAGCTTGGTGCCGATTACATGATCAGCAACAAAAACAAGGTCACTGCATTGCACTATGGTTGTTACAGAGGACATGAGTCTGCAATACAGCTCATATTGGACAGAGCATCCCAGCACGTTGACCGAGCCGGCTTCTCGGAATTTCTGAACGCCCGTAATAATCAAGGGAAGACCGCCTTGATGGATGCCTCGGAAACAGATCGGCCATCGATCATCCGACTCCTCCTTAAACTTGGTGCCGATTACACCATACGCGATAACAACGGCTTCACCGCCCTTCACTACAGCGCGTTCAGGGTAAGAAGGCCTCAGTCGATTGTCTACTAGAAATTGCCTCGCGCGACGCCACGGAAGACGGACAGCGATTCGTACGATTCCTGAACCAGAAGAGTCGCACCAACCAACCGACCGCTGTTCGCGATGCTGCCATAGCAGGGCATCCAGGAATCGTCGACTTGCTCCTGAATAAGTACGCTGCTGATTACACTTGCGTCGACGTCCACAAATGGACTCTGCTTCATTTTACGGTTCAACGAAAGCGCATGGATGTATTTGACGTGGTGCTTCACCACGCTTCGAAAGATCCTGACGTCCAGCGCTTCCATGATTTTTTGCTCATGCGCGGCAAGGATGGGCGGACAGCGTGGATGAACGCTTTGGAAGGACATGCTGAGCAGATGAGAACGAAGTTACGAGCAGCATGGGCAGACATTCAATGAAGTGATAGACTCCATTGTCTCATTCGGAGACTGTGAGATGTATCGAGCCTTATAAAGTTCCCAGTATAAACAGAGCTACGACGTCATTAATCCATAATCTAGATGCAGTTCATTGGTGTCTTGAATCAAATCGGGCATGATACACCTGTTCGGAAACTTGACGGAAGTCCACCCTGTTTCACAAGCGCGCTTTATAGGAATCCTTCTTCGGCGTTGCACACTGGAATCAAGTAGAATTCCACCTTGACTTTCCAGCGCAAGGGCATAGATTTCAGTGCCGATGATGCAGATGTAGAAGCTATGCTTCATGTCTTTTCGTTATGATGTAAGGACAAGAACAAACTTCCAACGCCAAGTAGCAATGAATGAGTCATACGCTAAAGGCTTCCGCCAGAGTTAGGATCCCCCCATTTTGCTATATTACCACTCTTTTTAATCACAATTGCTCTCTCAATCTATCTCTCAATCAGCCAATCACGGCTGCTCCAACAAAACCTCAAGACATCTTCGAAGAAATTCATAGGGCAAAGGCAAAAGCACATATCTGGAATTTTGATGAGAGTGACAAGTTTGTGCAAAGCCAGATTGACAGATCAACCCAAAATCACGCCTTTATGAGGGACCAGACGACTATGGACTTCTCCCTTTACTTCGTCGAAAAGGACAGCCAAGAGAGACAACAAAGGCGGAGCCTTCCACCTTTGGACAGCAAGGAGCTCTGGGAGGCGGCATACATTTTTGACCGATTTGCTTTGAATTCAGCATCCAATCCCGAGCGAACAAAGCTGAGTGAGCTTTTATATCCCAATAGGTTCGGCGCAATCCCTCTAGGTAGGCTTCGTGGGGAGACCGAGCTGGAACTTATACTAGCGATGCCTTGCCTTCCATCTGGATCTGTACCAGAGGAACACGATCCAGGATTCGAGGAGGTGGTAACGGAATCATATGCTATTGCATACCCAGATGGGCACCCATCTGAAGAGCAGATTCGTTTGAGAGTCAGACCTGCGGATTACGAAAACTTACGTCGTTGCGTAGCTCTTGGTTATGTTGTCATCATTGATGGTGACAGAAACTGGAGAAAGACCGGACATGCTCTTGTGATGGATATGGACGAAGGTCGTGATCGCCACCCTTGGTTTGTGCTTGCATCCGAGTGGCCAAATGACAGTGGTGATGTGCCATATGATGGTGACGACAAGATCTATGCGGAAAAGAGGGTCAAGAGAAACGACGCCAATGTTCATGGGGTCTTTCCTGGAGAAAAGAATCGAACTCTTATTGCACGTCTTAGGCACTACGTTGAAAGAAGCGATTCTTCGAAGCCTTTCTTGAAGCAATTTGGAGCGAATTTCTATTTTGATCTCGATTCATTCGGTAGGGGAACAATGCAAAGTCAGTCGCACTGGGGACCAGATCTTGTCAGCGTCATGGACTGGCTAGAAGACCCTGAAACCCACGAAGAGGTCTATAATACCGAAGATGGGCACGAGTGCATGAGGTTTGATCCGGAGACGAAATCGTATACCTATCCCAATCATGTCGAAGCGACTACGCAGGTACCAGCTGGCTTCGAAGCGAAGCCTATATGCAGCTGATTGCATGGGGAGCGATCGCGTTAGCGACGTATTTGTATGGTACCAGGGCTGCGGGGGAGGCGGGGATGAAGATGGTTTATAATGGTTGATCGGGGATATAGAATACAGGAAGGCGCGAAACAAACAGCGAAGCAAGAACGAAATTACATAGAAGTTGTTCTACTCGATACTCGATGAAAAACACGATACAATCTGAAATGAAAGGTGCAAAATGGATCAGCCCATTAGATCAACATAACACGGAGTTTGCTAGATCAACAGAGCACGTACCAAGATCCTGCATAAGCGTACTTATCGTCAGCTACTTAGATATCAAAGTTCCCAGTCAGTAAACGTTCAAGGAAGGTACTCGTACCTGGTTGGGGCTCATAGATTTCGAGCTCCCATCGTCGACGGGTGCTTTTTCGCGATCCAATCGCGACACTCACGGAGAGCAAGAATGTGTTCCAGGTATTGCTAAAATTGTCCTCTGCTTGACTTGAACAGAAAACAATATTTGGAAACAATATTCGCGGACTGAGTATATGTTCAGTTCATGAGCCAAGATTTCTATGAAAATTTACAAGCCGAAATTCCACCAAGCACCCCATTTCTAAAGCACTTTGCAGGAGGAAAACAAAAGTAATGGCAGAAGCAATGAGTGTCAGTAGCCAGAATAAGAAGGCCGAATCCGCCGCTGTATCAATATCATCCCGCCTCCATACCCTTCTCTTGATGAGCGTTACTAGTCTTGGCCATTCACGTGTTGATCGTGTACTCCACACTATCCATCACCAGCACTGTACGAGCCAGCGTCGCATCATCAGCAATGACGCGCAAATCAAAAGCCTCTAACCCCGTCCAATGAACCGAGAACTTCTCCATCGGAGCTTTAAAATCGGTAATTGGCTCATCAAACGTGAAAAGATAGGGACCCTGGTGACGCTCGTCTGCAGCATTGAAACCGGTAACCGTGAAGTTACAGTAGAGTACCTCTTGGTCTCTAGCATCAAAGCAGCCGACATAAAAGGAATCGAGATTAAAGCTTTCCGTAGTCGTGCCGTCGGTTGCGACGCCGAGTCCCTTACCTGCCTGTCCGGTGACGTAATAAGGGGAGGAATTGGGGATAATTGGTGGGGGTGCGGAGGGAACATTGGGGTTGGTGAGGTAGGCGCCGAAGTAGTTGAGACCTTTATATGGGGTTGGGACGGTCGAACTTCCCGTATTAGGGTCTGGCAAATCATCGAACTATGCATAAGGTCAAATAAGGGTACTCAAATAGGTGTCACGGTTTGACATACATTGGCGACCTCTGCGCTGGAAGCGCGTTTGACAAGGTCCTGGACACCATTCTCGATGGGACTGGCTTTCGACATGGCCGCTGTCACTACTGCTAGCACAATCCACTTCATTATTTCGGCGAGCACTGGCACGCTGGTAGGTCGTCAGATGTTTATTTCGCTGGCGATATAGTTGTTTTCTTTTGGATTAGTGGTTCTTCTGCGGGTAAATAAGTATACTAAGTGAGGATTTGAACAAATGTGGGAAACAAAGACAGCTCATATAGATTTCGCAGGGAAATCTAATCCCGCAAGGTTTAATGAGTCATACGAGCTGAAAGGTGACACGAGGTTTGCTCGGGCTGCCGAGAGGACTTGTGACTTGTACGGACCTGCCAAGATGTCGCATTGCGCACTGGACCCTCTTCCGGAAACCTTTAAGAGAAGGTGCCAACGCGGTATGTGCCACGTTGAAGCGAAACAGTACGCGGCTCGCTTGGTAGCTGTCATGACTGGCAGGTTAGCAATGGCTTGTGGTTGATTTCGATGGCCTGTAGGAGTAGGCGTGCAGCGGATTGCCTTTGAGCAAACGTAATGAGGACACCGTAACCAATCAATCCTACGCTTACTAAAGGTAGTCGCCGGATGAGCCTCAATTCTCGCAAAACTAGCTTCGCAAAATTGCACTGGAAGGGAGCAAGCCCATTATTGTTATACCTCTCACTTTCATGCAAAGATACCGTATCTGAGGTAGTATCAAATGGGAAAGCCCCTTCTCAGCTGAGTCATCTTGAGGTAGCACAAAAACTCCGAGCAGCGGAATATAATAGAGCCATGAATGAATCTATTAATATTGAAAGTCCAGCAGAATGCATTAGTCAATGGTAAGCGTGCTCCCTTTCTCCTGAAAATGGCAATGCAATAAATTCGATGCGTACAAAGATCGCAGGCCCGTCAATGAGATATTACTACATGGACACATATGTATAATGAAGAGTGAGTCTTATGCAAGCATCATGCCGATGAAGGAAGAGTCGGAAGTTACTCTCTTGAAGGAATCTTGTCCTTAGCCTCGCACTCACGTACTCTCCAATAAATTCCCCCTACTTGCGTTAGTTTTCTGCACAGTTCAGCAACCCTTGGTTCTAGCAGTAGCTCCCGTAAGCCGTCAGCGTATGATATTCTTTTCTATCGCTCTTCGACCACACGGCGTCTCCGGATGCACCTGACGGATTTCTTACGAGTATGTCGACTTCTGTCAGAGGCAAGGTTGACAAAATGCGCAGTCCATCGCACTCAGTCCTTTGATACAGAGAGCCGGCCATTTTGGCGTCTTGGTAAGCGGAAGCGTGCATCGCATGGTCAATGCGCAATCGTAAAGACCGTAATCCTGACAGAGACCCATTTAATGGCATGTCCAGGGTGCTGTTCCAGTCCTCGTCACAGCGAAAAATCCCAGCCCATCTGTATGCGAAGACCATGTATCATGCCTTTCTGATATGTGTTTCTCATCATCACGAAGCGCTTGAATGTCATAGCGTTGTCAAAGGCAAAACAATTTGTTGTCCAGACTATCGAGTTGGCTTCTGCATAGATTTGGACACAAACCCGCAAAAGGCTTGGACGCATCGTTTCGTGGTCAGAGAAATCGACCTTTGCGGTCGGGTCTGGCAGTTCATAGTCGGGCCAACAGAGCAGGTGCGGGAAGACATTCTCGTCTTCTCGATCCTCCGGTCCATGGTCTTCACAGACCAAATGTCTGAATGGGCTTCCATAGTTCTTTTGGGGATCCACCGACCAGTTGCGGTAGGCGTGCATATCATCATTCTTTCCATAGTACAAGGCGTCATCGTCGTGATACAGAATGTGGATCATTCGATCTCCGAGCACCTGCCTCCAGATTCGATTGCGGATCTCAGGGGGTAACCGAAGTAAGGGTGAACTTGACGCGTTGCTTGCCATGCTAAGGATGTTAGGCGTTATTAAGTCAGTGGTCGCGCTAGCTTTACATTGCTTTGGTAGCTGCGGTACTCTGTATTGAGAAAGCAACCCTTTACGCGTTTTCCGTGCCAGCTTTAACTCCAGCTTCTCCTCTGGTCCCAGGGGTCTTTCACGTGGTCATTTTGACAATTCAAAGTCTGCTCGGTAGTGTGCCCAAAATAAGTGGATGAACACGCGAAATGTGCCGGCGAGAAGACTGATTTCCGAGACTGATTACTAATACCAAGTGCCAAGTCTTAGTCTCTTGTGTCAACTGGGCAACCTATCTTACATCTATCCGCTATTCTACTGTTGCCCTATTCCCTTCCTGGCGCCTGCGCTTGATGAAAAATCCCCAACTCCTTATGAACTCGATCGTGACGCGTGGAATATATGGAGGACAGTTTGCAGGCGTCAGACAACCATCTATCGTTTGCACATACAATCCTTCCAAATGGATGAGTGCCTTAAGCCATTCCCGGCCACAGGTCGAGACGAGCGCCTATCTTCCGAATTGCCACCATTTTGACTCTACTCGAACCTCAAACTCGTAATTTGAGGTGCCCTTCTTCCTCCGCCGTCTGAGGGGGGATTTTTCTCCTTGTTTCGATCGCTCGTAAACCATGTTGATTATTCTCTTGTTTCCTGTATCTTGCGCCTGCGCAAGAATTTCTTTGGGGCGATCGAGCCGAGCCCGATCAAGAAGAAATTTGAGAATGTCAGAAGACTGTCGAACGATTGCAGCCTCGAGAACAGGCCCTGTGACAACGGCACCATGTTCGACCATCATCTTGATGACGTCAAAGGGCTGCATGAACTTCACAGCATGCAGAAGAGGTCCCGTCCCGGCGAAGTCACATTCACTAGGATTGGCACCCAGACCGAGAAGACATAATGGTAGGAACGGATCATCAGTCCGGCATGCCTCCATGAGTAAAGTCGTATGGGTTTCCTGGAATTCAAAGTTGACAATGGAAGGCGTGTGCGAACGCAGAACCTCCAAAGTCGGAAGATGCGGATTGGTCAGAACAGCTTCTAGTACACTAGCACGGTCGAGACTAAAGTTCCGATACGTTGCTAGAATGAAAGCGACAATGGCTGGTTGCTTGTATGCAACGGCTGCGGTGACCATCGTAGCGGTAGGTGGCGGTCCATTTGCTGGTACTGGTTCCCCAAAGAACGGCTCGAATGGGGCATCGCCTTGTCTCACACCTGCAGCTTTGAACAATTGCTGCAGTTTCGGGAGGTCACCGGCTTCGCAGGCGTCTAACATGGCATTCTGATTCTGCATCGGCTGCAACTGCTCGAGGTCGCCGGCCTGCGGGGGAGGATTTCGGATTCGCATGGTGAAATCTCTGAAGATTATTATTTGGCTTGGAGAATTGTGGATTCATGAGGTGTGGATGTCGAGGTGGTAGAGCGAGAAACTAATTTGGCTGCAGGAGAAGATGAGATGAAAAGGCCACTGGTCGATCAGAGAATAGTTCACTAGAATGGATAAATAAGCAAGTAAGCAACGGGTAAGCACATGGCATTGATGTCCCACGATCCCCGTGACAGGTCTCATTAGCCGCTTTGATCGGCCCCTGAGAGGCGGGTCCGGCCTCAGCCTCGGCCCAAAGGACGGCTTCTGAGGACGGCAGCTCTGAACTCTAAGGGCGCCACTAGGCGATTTATCTAATCCTCCCTGATTGGCACGCTTCTAAACATCCAACAACACTCCAATCTTCCCATTTCTTCTAGAAGGTCAGAGCGGTAGAGCTGAACGGGACCTGCCATTCCTTCTCGGTCTTCTCACCACTGTATACCATGTTTGTGATTAGCTCGAGATGCAAGACCGAAGTGTCTGGGCGAAGGAAGGTTTGGTTGGTTTCATATCAAGCTGCCTGCACTCCTCGTACACACTTAAGTGGTTAAGATGGCATCACGATCATCGAGAACTTCCATTACTGCGGTTGGCCCATCACGGTCCGAGCTTTTCTTTTCCTTGCTTACCGTCAAATCCTGAAAGATTTCTGACGGGGGCAGCAAGGTCTTTTCGAGTACGGTCTCTGAATACTGCTATCAATGCAAGGGCTGGATGTTTGCTCTTGATGGTGATGTCCGTAGCCGAAATCCTAGTTCAACAAGTATCAGACTAGACTGTTGTGGAAAGAGGGACCCTCAACTTTGCGCTTGGTTTGAAGTTTGCGACTACATAGACACGTCACAGCGAGACTCTGCACACTTCATGGCGAGAATGGACTCGAGCCGAAAACCGTGTATTCAGTAGTACCGGCGACCGTGACGATTGGCATTGGTGAGTAGCTCGGTGAGCGATGTGTTTGCGGAAAGACTACTTTCTAAAGATTCGCCTACCCGACAAGCTTCGCCTCAACCGTCTGCTGGTCGACGCCGCCATCAAAATTGAAAGTACATGTTTGCTCCGCGATCCGATTGTTGGTTTTGTTGATGGCAGTCACAGTGAGACCGCGAGACTGGTGCTGCGGCATCTATACCTTCTTCTGTTGCAATGGTGCCTCTGAAGAAGAAGGAAGACAGGCTGAAATGGTCAACGGTGGCATCAACATGTCCATCGCTTAGCCAGGAGTGCCTTATGCGATACTCGCAGTAAATACAGCGCCAAAGGCGACGTCGTCAGGAGGGACCTGTGGGGTGGCTCCTCCCGCACGTGTGTCAAGGGCGAGAACTTCAAACCCATTCTAGAAGAGATCAAGGTACAGACCCACCGGATTGGCAGCGATGAGTGGAGTGACCCCTGATGCGGTTTGGAAATAGACAAGCATTGAACGGAAGAACCACTATGTCCAGAATCTATGGCCTTATTTCTACCAAGCTGGTTTGGGGCGTAGCAGGTAGTTGATGAGGAAGCCGCTACGGAAAACAATATCGTGGAAGAAGACACCAGATTCGAAGAGACAAGAGTTGCCATCATTGGGATAGTAAAGATCACACCGTACATCACGATATACGGCTTTAAAGCCAAGATTGTTTGTCGCGTGTATATTAGATCTTGGTCGATATATGTAAGGACAGGTGATAAATGATGAAGTGAGGTGAGTATTTTTCTACTCATAGTTTCAAGTATTGGCCACACATTCGGTCCTGCCTAGATCCATCTTGTCTTTCATATCTGAAGCATTTGATTTTTGTAGGACTGCTGCTGGGCCCATCTTGTTGCACTGCTCTTAAGCGACCGAGGGTGTCCCTCATTTCTCCAACATTGGCGATACGAGTATCTTGGGTTTTCCTGTGTGACTAGTCAAGTAAGGATCCTCATGGCTTTTGCAGAGTGAATTCAATCTCGCTATTTCGAGTGAGCTCATAGAGCCCCCGGGGTACACCAGCAAAAATCCCCTCAGTGACTCGAACCAAGAACTCTATACTGATAGTACAAATTTTCAGTGTCAAAATATTGATACAGGAATACTGTCTGTGGAAGGAATGATGGTAGACATAAATCAGACTCGTCGATGGAAGTAATAAGTACCTTCATGGATTCTTTTGATTGAAGCCCGAGAACTAGTGGGTAAGAGCTGCGTGGCCAAAGACGCAGGCCTGGACGTCAACTTTCGAAGATGCTCAGCTTAATTCGGGTACAAGGACATGTTGAGGATGACAATAGGACAATTATTGGGTTATGTACGCTTGAACAATGCGCATCACTATCGCCAATGACCCTGGAATTTGTCCGCTCTATGGCTGGAAATCAAAGAAGGATATGCCAAGAAACAAGACTTCTCTGCAGAAACACCAGTCAAGTCTCCTGGGTACGAAAGGTCCCATGGTACTGAGAGTGAGAGGTACAAGGGCTACATAGCACCTAAAGCGCCAAAAACAACGGAGTTTTAGTTGCTCAAACAGGCCCACAAATGAACAAATTCAATGACGTTGAACGCTTGGAGGACTTGTGTGAGATGGAATATGTCTGGTTCTGCAGAGAAGTGTACTTGTGAGACCTTTTGACGAGATTCGCATGCCTTGAATAGATTACTTGGCTTGGGGTATTCTAATCAAGGGGTCCAAGGTCTATCGATATCTGTTCTTTTAATTCCAGAGCGAATCCCAAACAATCTACATTGGTTATTCATCAACAACTCTATGGCGAGATACTACGACGACCAAGACGAGGACCATCAGTCGTGTGTCGAGACAATTTTCGCAATCGATCGCACGGGCGTCCCTGTCACCACAAGTGGATTCGAGGTTAGTGGTAAGCCTGTAC
>JAABUP010005445.1_pt1 | contig 19363 bp, 21 predicted proteins | sample 5559201 | NCBI WGS metagenome assembly JAABUP01 (sample SAMN10711887, study PRJNA513373) | rock metagenome | isolation source: Antarctica rocks | place: Antarctica
TGGGAGCCTTTGGAAGAGGGCTTGAACACTCTAGAGACCACGAGACATGTGTCAGTCATCTCAATAACCCTTTCCACAGTAGAGCTGGACACCAGCAAACCAGGCTACCAGCAGCCTTTGCCTGAGGCGCAAGTCAAGCCTCTTCAGGAAGGTCCTCCCAGGCGTACACGAGCACCTGTCGGCAGTCAACTTAGAGGCCGGTAAACCCTCTGCGCCTGCACATTTGGCTGCACCGTACATTGCATCATGTTTTGCGCCAGTGCTATGTACTTGCAGTGGCCTAAGATGGCATGTCTCAGCAAACTAGGCTGCTCAGAGCTTCCTTGGAACATTTGCAATGCATCTACAACCTCCTTCTAGCAGGTCGATGCACAGCTGTATTGTACTGCTTACTTGTAATGTGTCTCGCTGAGAATGCGTATTGCTGTTTCAGGGGCAGGGGGCCAGGCATGGGGCGAGGAAGAGGCTTGGATGCAGGAGCTTCAGGGTCAGCAGATATAGCTGCACAGCTATCTGACATCAACTTGAATCCACCCATACCACAGCCTGCCAATACTGAAACACCAGCATATAGTTTGGCTACTAGTTTTGTGGGCAGCAGCTCGCAGCACTGAAGATGCAGTACAGCTCAGTCCTTCTCGGTTCATTGAACTGATTCAGAGTACAGCTTGTGATACCTGTGCCAGCAGTAATCTCCACCGCCACAGCTCTGACTGTGTTGCTGAAGGTGGCACTCGTTCCTCTACTGCCTGGCACTGTTGCTTCATCCAAGCGACATGGCTCCTCATGAGGTAGGATTGTGTTAGAGTGCTGGTTCTGCTGTCTGATGATCTTTTATTCTCTTGTAATTTTCATTGGGCCATTGGCGGTTCTTTTCTGTTTTCCCCTTCTCCCCCTTTCGCTTGTAGTGTGTACAGCCTGACTTTTCATCAGGAAATGACTAGAACAGTCAACATTTGACCAGGAGTAAGTGGCTCAAAAGAGCCTGTTCTGCTTCACATAGAGGGTTTCAGGCGTTTATACAATGCGAATTGGGTACTGTTGTGAAGAACGTAGGATTGACAAATAAGTATGTGTAGCCATTGATAATAAACCTGGCGTGCCATATGAATACTTGTTCACAGGTCGATTACATGAACGATTTAGGAACAAATATCCTGTTCTCCTGGTACTGATGCTAGTTAAGTTTTGTCCCGGTTTGTTTTGGTTTGCGTAACATGCGTTGTATTTGCTGTATGTCAAAGTGTGCATGAGCGTCAGCAAGACCCAAATTAGCAGCGAAAAGCACGACCTCTTGTAAGCCTGCACGCGATACTTCAGGGCATTGACGCGTCAATGTTAAACAATAGCTTGGAGCTACCGTCAGTCGTCTCTGATCGTTGACCACTGTACGAGTGATTTACGATCAGATTAACGATACGATCTCGTAAGGAACTTCGTGGATTTTGATGCTGAGCCGCTTATGTCAGGAACCTGTGACTCACGTGCGCTGCCTGTTGTCGTTTCCTCTTGGGTAATGCTATTATGTCATTGTCCTACTATTGCACGTGTTCAGCACACAAAGGACAGCCTTTCCCCCTCAAGCCCAAAACTACCAATGCTAAGGCGCATATAAAGTCCCGCTTGACTATCTTGGATCAACAAAAGCTTCACCCAGCATCAATTGTACATTGTAAAGTTAATACTGTTGACACAGCGCAGCTGGACTGGCCAGCTGCACTGACCATGGCATGCATGCCATACATATTACATATGTATACTGCTCTCCAGGTCTGCTGATGTGTATGCCATGCTGTCTGAGACGTCATTTGCATTGGTCTCGAAGAACAAGGCATGCAGCAGTGTCAATGATCACACTCGTTTGCAAACACAAGTCATGCAGTTATAACTGCATGACTTGTGTTTGTCTAATTAGAGGTAAACTGCATGGCATAGTAAATCTGAGGCTGATATCATCGATGCAATACTATAGAGTCTGGATGTGCTGGTATTGCGTACTGATTAATTAATAACACAGCTGCTTCAGGCAGTCCTATTGTAGGTGCCAAACAGAACTTGCAATGTAAAGCCTGACATACTGCATGCACGGTCCAGCCTCTGTCAAGAGTCACACACAAAACATACAGACAAAATCTGACAACAAGTTTACGCAGGTATGTAAGCTAGCCTATCGAACAAGCTTGTGCAGAAACTTTGGTGAAGGCTGTCGTCTGCTGATGCAGCTGAAGAGAAGGGCATTGCTACGTGTTGCTGACTAAGCAGAAGGGAGAATTCATCTCACCCGGACTATGCAACCGATGCCAGCACTTTTCAACTTACTGTCAACGCTTGCACTGGTGCATTCGGCACAGCCATGCAAATTAGAAGGAGGTTTCGCTCAGGATTGACCACGATCACTTCACAAGGGAGCGCGGGTTTATGAACTCTGAAGCGCGATCGTGAGGGAGCATGCTGCATAGGGTTTGCCGACACACAAACCCTGAATTGCGCTTGCCTACCCAATTGCAGACAGTAAAGCTTTATTGGAGGGACAGCTGTAGTAGTCTCGCAGACAGTTGAAGATCGATTGCTGCAAGGGATTACTGTTGTGCTAGTCGTCAGGGCAGTGCTCGCTGTCTCGCTGAGAGTACCTGTTGGTCTGATCAAAGTGTGCCGTGGAAGGATTTTTTCCTAGCGAAAAAGCCCTTGCAGTGCAGAGCACCTTCCAAAGCCACAAGGATGTCTCTCGCGTTCGATGAGTACGGTAGACCTTTCATTATCCTGAGAGTGAGTCTCAACCGATAGATCACCCGGTGACCCTGCTGTGCATCGTTCCGATCATCAGAACTACTTTGCGTCGCAGGAACAAGAGAAAAAGCAGAGAATACGAGGCATTGATGCTCAAAAGGCTAACATTCAAGCTGCGAAGGCCGTCGCTAGAATCTTGAGGTCCTCACTAGGCCCCAAAGGCATGGACAAGATGCTGCAAAGCGGTGATGGCGATGTGTGTATCAGTAAGATTGCAACTGAGGCTTGCTTTTCACACTGCATCAGGTGTACTTTAGCTGTTGTCACAGACACTCTTGCTATGCAGCCAATGATGGTGCCACCATTCTGGAGCAAATGGAAGTGGACAACCAGATAGGAAAGCTGCTTGTTGAGCTTTCCAAGTCTCAAGATCATGAGATTGGCGATGGCACCACAGGGGTAGTGGTCATGGCTGGTGCGCTCTTAGAGCAGGCCGAGGGTCTGCTGGACAGAGGCATCCATCCTCTGAGAATTGCTGAGGGTTATGAAATGGGCTGCAAAGCAGCAACAGAAAACCTGGACACCATTGCTCACAAATTTGACTTCAGCAAAGACCAGCTGGAACCTCTCATCCAGACCTGTATGACAACTCTGTCGTCAAAAATGTAAGAATCGTCTCCTGACTGCATTGTTGCTCAGATCCTTGAAGCAAACATTTTTGCTATTTGCTTGCTCTTGTCCTCAGTCAGGTGCTTCAATGTATTATCATGGTTAGTTGTTCATTGGCTCTATTCTGAACATTGTGCTGTCCAGCGTAGTCTTGCTTCTGGCTACACACTAAAAGGCTTTGCCATATATGCATGCAGTGTGGGCAGATACAAACGCCAAATGGCAGAGATCTGTGTAAAGGCAGTCATTGCTGTGGCAGACTTGCAGCGCAAAGATGTCAACCTTGAGCTGATCAAGGTAAAGTTTGACTCTACTTGTTATGGAAATTTTGGCTGTAGCAATAAGCCAATACTGCTGTTGAATGCACAAGCTATGCTGCAGCAGCCTCATGACCTTACACATCGCATGGCAATACCTGCGTGATAATGGCTCAATCCTAGACCAGAGTGTGACAGGGATTGTGATGCATGCAGGTGGATGGCAAAGTTGGCGGCAAGCTTGAGGACGCTAAACTGGTGTACGGCATTGTCATTGACAAGGACATGAGCCATCCTCAGATGCCAAAACAGCTTCAGGATGTCAAGATTGCGCTTCTGACTTGCCCATTTGAGCCACCTAAACCCAAGACAAAGCACAAGGTATACATCATACATCATCACGTTTATCCCAGGTCGTAAATACATATGAGGCAAGCTGCTCTATTTACACTTGGAACTGTGACAGCTGCTGTGTGTGTTACCTCCCTCCAGCTTCTATTAGCTTGAAGTGCTTGGAGAGTCAGTCTGAAACCCTTTCCTTACGTCAAAGGATAGTTTGTGCTACGCTGCATAGATGATGTGTGCACATCCTGAGCTGCCTGAAATAGTGGCTTGTCACAATAAGGCTCAGATACTGCTTGTGATGCAAGCCTTTGTGATAGTGCGCCAACAACAAGTGTCTTGTCTGGCTCAGGTGGATATTGACACCGTAGAAAAGTTTGAGGGCTTGCGAGCGACAGAGAAGAAGTACTTCACTGACATGGTCCAGCAGTGCAAAGACTCTGGCGCCACTCTGATCATCTGCCAATGGGGCTTTGACGATGAAGCCAATCATCTGCTCATGGCCAATGACCTTCCTGCTGTGCGATGGGTTGGTGGAGTCGAGATTGAGCTGATTGCCATGGCGACAGGAGCCAGAATTGTGCCACGATTCCAGGAGTTGACTGCGGACAAGCTTGGCAAAGCTGGGTCTGTGCGGGAGCTGGTTTTTGGCACCACCAAGGACAAGATGCTGGTCATTGAGGGTTGTGAGAACTCTAAGTGAGTTCCTGTAGTCTTGTTTGCAGGTTCACAGGATCAAACTGCTCAAGATTTGGCCTCGAGTGAGCTTGCGCTTGAGAGAGCTTGCTGCCCAACGTGCACACACATGGCAAAGTACATGTATAGCACTCAGCTGAAGACCATTTACTTATCTGCAACCCTGCAACTGCCAATGGATGTGTGTCGCTAGCACACACAGAAATTTGTCAGCCCATAGTGATCTTGTACTGCCACTGCAGGGCTGTCACCATTTTTGTGCGAGGGGGAAACAAGATGATCTTGGATGAGATTAAGCGTAGTCTGCATGACGCCCTGTGCGTTGCACGCAACCTTGTGCGGGACAATCAAATTGTATACGGCGGCGGCTCAGCAGAGATCAGCTGCTCTCTAGCTGTGGAGGCTGCTGCTGACAATGTTGTTGGTGTAGAGCAGTATGCAATGCGGGCGTTTTCAGGTGAATCAGCAGCATTGCATATCAAATGCTGTGCTTGCGGGTCCATCTGTGGGCATGTGCCGATTACACTGACCTGCAGTAGGTGACGTTGATGTCACCTACTGATGATGTCCTTGAGAGGGCTTTTGGCCTATCTTGCTCTATATGCTTTGCTGTGCTGGCTGCGTTGTACTTGCTGGTTGTGGGCAAGGTCACATAACCATCTTTTTGCTGTCTGTTTTCATCAGTTTGCTGTTCGCTGAGCAAGCAGCATCATCTTCAGGACTACAGTAGCTCACGAGATTGCTGAATGTGCAGATGCTCTGGACAACGTCCCTTTGGCACTGGCAGAAAACTCTGGTCTGCAACCCATTGAAAGCCTGACAGAGGTCAAGTCTAGACAGCTTGCAGAAGGTAACCCGCACTTGGGTATTGACTGCAATGATGTGGGAACAAATGACATGAGGGAACAGAATGTATTCGAAACACTCAGCAGCAAAAAGCAGCAGTTGTTCCTGGCCACACAAGTGTGCAAGATGATCCTCAAGATTGATGACGTGATACAGCCATCACAGTACGACTAGAAGTAACTGAACATGAGGTTCACTGCTGTCTTCTGCTCTGCAATTTCATGTTCTAACCCTGGCTGACTTGTACTGGTTGCGCAATTGGCAAACATTTCCGGTGCATCACTTGAGTGTTGTACATGTAAAGCAAGACTTGATACCAGCTGCAGCAATATTAATATTGCATTGCTTTGTGCTGTACATTTGAGGTTGATTTACCAAAGCATTGCTCTTCAACGATTGGATGATGCTGCATGCATTTCCCACCTCGGATGCATTTTGATCTGCAAGACAGATCGGTGAACAATGCTGTGGAGGTGCCTCCAGCTGTCAAATCTTTGACATTTTGCAATCCCAGCACCAGTCCCTGGCAGCGATTTTGCGCATCAAACTTGGACAGCTTCAGGTGTTGTGAGCCTTGACATTGGTGATTTGCGTCGAAACCTTTCGCGCAGCAGGAGTAAAGCGCCTTGTCAATCGCTCCTCGTCCCTCTGTGCAAGATCAAGCTCCTGACTGACCGCTTGCTACGCAAGGGCTGTTGCTCGCGTGATCCAGCTGTTGCCTGCGAATTGCTTGAGTTCACCGAGTGCGCTGAGGGTCGTGTGGCCACATTTCAGGATCTGATTGAACTTACACGCGGCAGCCTGCCTCCACTGGCATGGGGAAGGATGACTCGACAGACCCGTCAGCTCCTCCTCTGCTTGACCGTCTTAGTCCAACAGCAGGTGTGGCAGCTACCTGCACAGCTCCAGCAGACTTTGAGTAGTCTGCTCCTGAGCACATCGCTGACTAAACTGCCGTACTGCAGACACGGATATGCGTTCGCCGTTGGTCACTTCACCAGACTCCTCCTCTGCTCCTTCTCCATTGCACTACACAGTTGATACAGCTATAGCTTCAGCCGATGTGGAAAGTGAGCTCAACTGCAAACGTCCTCAGCTATGTGGACTTGTTACATTTCAAGCATGCTGATGTATACACCTGATTGCAGGTGATGCAGCGCTGTGGAGAGATTTGCTGGGAAGAGCTCGTGGTAACCACAATCAAGCTGCACAATGGATGCAACAGATTGGAGCCAATGTCCCACTGGCAGCCAGAGCAGCCCGTGGAGTACCTGGTACGTTCAAAGGATGTCACGGCTAGCACTGATCTGGATTCAGCATACGTGGTGTATTGGTTACCTTAAGTCAAGTCTGCAGGTGTGCGGCCTGAGGGTCCTGACAGCAATGATCTGGATGTACGTGCTGCTGAAGCCGGTGCCCCTGCTACGTTCTTCTGCCCTATCTCCTTCAAACTCTTTAGGGATCCGGTCCTTGCCCCAACAGGCCAGACGTAAGCTGCCTCTGACTTCTGGTGGTATGAATGGGATGCACTCAAGCTGACAACAAACCAACTTTTGCATCTGTCATTTTGTTGCTTTGTGTTGCACCTTTGTGCTGTGCTCATCATTATTCCTGTACACACCTGTACTGGTCTGCAACACAGGTGTTCTTGGGTCTGACGTGTGTTGCGTTAGCTGGTGCTTTTGCTGGCGGCTGAAGCAGCATACAGCCTTACGGAGGCATTTAGGACTATAGTATTGACTTGTCAGACACGTCTTGAGCATGCAGACGAATGAAAGGCCTGGACACCAAAGCTTGCATTGTTTGCCATCAGGTATGAGCGTCGATACATTGAAAGATGGCTGGCACAAGGCAACTCAAGATGTCCTGCCACTGGCCAGAGAATGAACAGACCCATAACTCTCACTCCAAACCTGACGTTGCGCAAATCCATGGAAGAATGGGCTGAGAAGAACGCTCCTTGGATGCTGGTGAGCTTCAGCCTTTCCTGCTGATGTGTCTGCTTGATGGCATCTCAAATTAAACTGGTCCTGCATGAAAAGGACGCCATGGGTTGTCACATGGCATGCTTGTCAAAGCAACATGGCCCAGCTTGCTGATTGCATACTCTTTCATCACGCAACACATTGGCAGATGTGCTTACATTCATCACCCATGCCATCATGGTGGGGACACATGATTACCACTGCAACGTCATCTTCACGGGATGACAGAATCTGCCAGGTGGTACAAGAGCAAGTCACAAGCAGAAAGTTGTAATGCGGTAAGGGGCAGACTTTTTCCTTGAATGCAGGCCGGTGATGGGCACTTGAAGCCCATTCCGCCAGAGGATGACTTTGCCACCCCAAGAAGAGGGGGTACAGGAGGTAGAACCTCACCCAGTGACCCTGACTTGGCCCTTGCCATCAGGCTGCAGCAAGAAGAGATGACAAGGATGCGTGGGCCCCCTCAAGGGGCCCCTCAAGGCCCTTTACCCCCCTTCACTAGAAATCCTGTGGGCCCCACCCCACCTCCTAGCTTACCGCAGCGCGCCAGGTCAGCACTTCTGCTCTGGCAAGTTTGTCATAGCTGACATCACAGCTTGGAGAATCTTCTATGTTGCACATTCTGAGAAAGTTGTGTATGTTATCCATCCTGCCTTTTGCTGGCACCATCATGTATGCCGTTATACAGGTTCTTGTACCCCCACGCATGCGATGCTGGTGCATGCTTCAAATGGACTGCACCACAACGTTGTCTCTGCCTTTGCACCTAGTCTTGGACCTGAACATAATGTTGATTGAGTGGGCACTCCACAGTTGTCAGCTATCACACAGCGATACACAGCATGACTTGTCCTGTCATCAGCAACAGACATAACACACCGACCAGTTCCTCAGCCAACATTGACGCAAAGCAATCTGGCATGTTCTTGATGTCCATGGATTAGGCACCAATAGTTCACATTGGTGCATTGAGGCATAAAAAGCAATCCCCACTGATGCATCAGTATCATTCAACGAGCAGACACAGCTTCCGGCTCTGTCCTGCAAGCGGCAGCAGGAGCAAGTTTGCATGAGACCGAATATGTTCCAATGGCAGGCACTTGATGCCTGTTGGCTAGGTACACACTTCAATTCTTACTGTTTGTCATTATTATGCTCCAAGTGCAGGCACTATATCCAGCCTGCCCCAGCAGCCAAGAAACGCTCTCTCCTGCCGCTGCTGCTGCTCCTAACAGAGCTCGCCTACATTGCAACCTATCTCACCAGCATGGGCCTGAATGGCTGGGCATTTGAAGACCTGAAACTGAATCCGATGGCAGGCGGGAGCGCCTCCACCCTGACAACCCTAGGAGCTGTTGACTACGATGAGATTGTGTATCACCACCAGTGGTGGCGTTTTCTTGCTGCTCCGTTTGTATGCTCTGGTGAGTGCTTTTGACTCCACCAAAGCCAATGCTGCATGTGCACCAGAGTGTCAGCTGCGGCTGCTGTTCCATTTGTATGGATGATACAGCCAATGCCGACATGCAGCCAGTGTTGAGTCCTGGTGTGTGTCACACTACGTGTCGGCCACAGACGAGCCAACACTCTCTGTTAGGCACGGCCATGCAGTGATGCACATGCTGTGCACCAGGCAATGACATTTGTGTGACTCAACCCAGCGTACTGACATCACATGTGGCCTGACTGAGCAAGGTGACTTGCAGGCCTGATTCAGCTGTTCTGCATGAGCACGTGCTTATGGACCTTTGGGAGGTACCTTGAGCGGGTGCTGCTGGTCCCCACTTTGGCTGTGCCAGCAGTGTACATGGTCAGTGGCATTGCTGGCGGCTTGGCTTCTACCAACTTGGCTGTAGACCGAGTCACCGTCACTTGCACTGCAGCCATTTGCGGTCTTGTAGGTGGGGCTCCTTGTACATCTGTAATGCACTACCTCACTGCACATCCCAGATTGCAGACTTGCTTGTTGGTTCATGCTTCACTGCATACCTAGTCACCTCTTCTACAAATTACACTCTGTAGTATTTGGACCTTTTCCTGATGGAAGGGTTGATGCTTGCAACAGCGCAGCTGTGTTGCTGCGTCATCAGAGTGCATGCGCAGCTAGCTAGGTGAACTCAGGCCGTGGTTCCACCCAGTGCAGGCGCACCACAACAGTGTCAGGGGCTGAGCAAATGCACTCACTCTTCAAGTCAGGCCACATTGCGTTGACCAGATTGGTGTGAAGATCCTATCTGTGCATTCATTCATGCACTTAAGTATCTACTACAGGCTTGTGAACTGGCTGAAGATGTTTCCTGATCTCTCATGATGTACGCTGTATAGTTGTGTAATCACATCACACATTCTATACAGGCGGTGTCTGGGCCGACCAGCTCATTCATTGGACGCGGTACCGGCATCACTGGCTTACTTTGCCTCTTCTTACCCTGGTCACTGCAGTGCTGGCCATATTGGGCTTGGTTCCCCTGATGAACAACTTTGCCCACATTGCTGGCTTTGTGGCGGGCTTCCTGGCATGCTTAATTGCTCTGCTGAACAGACGAGTGAGTCTGCTGCTGGTCCTGGCTTGCACTGCCTCAAAGAGAGGATTTGCTGCTTGCCTACCATTGCAGAATTCAGTCAAGCATTGTTGGGCAGAGTGCCTTTCTTTTGTGCCATGCTTGGTCAGCAAGAGCGGCAGCAACCTGCATGCACACATGTCATTGCTCTGATATCAATGTCTTCTGAATGGTTGCAATTCTCACAACTGTAATGTTATTGGCATCACCCTCTCTTGTCTTGATCTCAAGAGGGCTTTGTCAATTGCTGCAGGCTGATGGGACCGCAAGACGCCATGTAGGTTGGCAATTGATACTCCAGCTGGTAGCTGCTGTGTTGCTCATTGGCGTGCTGGCAATTGCCATAGTAGGTCTGAGCGTAAGGAGTCATGTCGGGCAGGAATGCAGCTGGTGTGATGGCTTTGCATGTCCTAGAATCAAGTGGTGGGACTGTCAGCCAGCTAGCACAATTTCCACTGGAACTTCCCCTGTGGCTGAAATCAGCAGTCCAGTGTCAGAATCAACGCCTGCCTCTTCTAGTAACAGCAATGACACCACATTGGTGACCTATGGCTGAGGATGACCGCCTTAGTCACACTTGCTGGCCCCGCTTTGTATTTATGCTTCTGCCCAATCTGGTTTTGTGTACGGCTTTGTCTGCCCAGCATTGCAGTAGGATGCTGATCATCACTATAGATATAGCCATGCTTTACCTAGAGTAGTTTGTACAGACATGTTAGGTTCTATGGCTGCTGTGCATGAGATAACAGTTCATGCTACAGCCAGCAAAGACTATGACGTCTTGCAAGGAGTTATGCTGCTAGTCAGCTTGCAACCTTTGCTAGACCGACCAATTTTTCGTTACCTGTGTTGCTGCTGCAGGCAGTGCACAATGTACTGCCAGTCAACCAAGCAGCTATCTTTCTGTGTGTGCACATTGTAATGGCACAGATGAATGTAAACGGAGTGGCATAATTAGGCCTATGTAGGCATAAGCCTGCAGACGATATACACACATACTTCATAGCTTGGACCAAACACAGCTTCGCCTCAAATTTAGCTTCGGCATGTCAAACAGCCTGCTCACTTTGTCTGCATGAATGATGGTACAACGAAAGCTACTTTCCTAATCAAAGTTAGGCTGTGTCTAACCAGAACAACTTTGCACAACCAGGAATGTACTCATGCAAATCAATACAAGACCACGTGTAAGCAGTAAACGAGACACATTCAATCAGACACTTCAAAATCCAGAACTTTTGGTACAAAAATATAGACTACGAATCTACAGCAGGGTCTGCCTGATACCGCCTGTAGCCTGACCAATAAAACCACTGCAACCGCAGCCTATCACGCAGACTCATAGACTCCTCATCAATGGGCCGTAGTTCTGTTTGTGTAGCCAAAGGACCAGATGTTTCTGCAATGTTCCTCAATAGCCCAGATTCCATCCTTGACTGATCTTGATCTTGCAGTTGGACCTCAATTGACGTTCGTGACACACCATCAGGCAATTGTGCTCGTGGCAGGGCCTCAACAGAAGCAACAGTGGGATCACCAGCTTTCACTTCACCACCCAGCATGTACTGAATCTCAGCCAGTGTCTTCCCCATTGTTTCTGGCACGTTGATATAGCAATACACTGCACCTGCCGCTGCAACCCCACCAAACACCAAAAAGCTTGCCGGCCCAAACCAGTCATGCAGCGTCAGAAACACCAGATTTGCCACAGCTCCAGCTAGGAACAGCATTGCTGTGGCTGCTGATGCTGCAGGGGACTTGGTACTCATGCTGAAAATCTCACTGACTAAGACCCAAAAGACACCCGCATAGGACATACTGAATGCCGCAATGAAGAGGCACATGGCTATGACCACAAGCAATGGCCGGACTAGGTAGTCTGCCACTGCAAGCAGCACCATGGCCAGGGCTGAAATGCTGCCCCCCCATATGAGAAGAGGCCGCCGACCTGCCGTGTCAATGAGGTACACAGACAAACAAACCCCCACAATCTGCATGAAGCATTGCTGTTTGTCAGTACCGTTTGTCAGTAGCTTGTCAAAACCCCAGCTCTTGCCATTTATTGCAGCCTGAGTCATTGGCCACGTGAGTACGATACCATAAATACCGTATATCATACACACCTGCTTGAGCACAGCTGGTCAGGGCATGACAGCTAGTATCTCTGCAGCAATGGTCCAGGTAAGAGGCGATGATCAAGACATGAAGTGATTTGCCGACACGAGTAAGTCAGACAGGCTGTTGACTTGAGCATGTGTTCATGTGGAACACATGGCCACTGGCCACAATAACAGCAGCAAGTTATGATATGATCAGCTGCTCACAAGTAGTCACATGTAGTGACATCACAGCATCATTACCAATGCTGACAACCTCAGATTACATGATCAACAGAGAACTCAGCAGAAGCTGCAGCTTGGGGTATACCTTGGCTGCTGTAATGGCTGAGCTCCACAGTGTGGCATCACTATAGTCTCTGATTCCCGCCATTTCCAGCACCTGTGGGGCATAATTGATGATGGCAGTGGAGGCACAGCCTTGGTCAAAGAATGCCAGCCACAGGGCCATCCTGACTGCCCTCTTTTCAGGTCCAGTCAGCACCACATAGATGTCCAGTAGCATCACCCAGAGGGTGTTCCAGAATCCCAGCTGCTCATTCTGCACATGCAAGGAACGGTGAGATTTCACGGTCATGCATGATCAGGTGCTTGATAATAGCGTACAATACAAACTGCTCTCCACTGGCCTGCATGTGTCTGAAACATGTGATATGCACCATCAACAACACCTTTGTTTGCAGAGAGTATGTTGCTCTTCTCGTGTGCTATACCTCATGAACATTGTTGTCGCGGTCTATCTAAGCTCGCAACGCATCACGTTTCAAACGCTATGCAGCCTAGAAGCAATGAAGCTGTTCACTCAACTCTCTATGATTAACAGCTGTATGGACACGAGGAAAGGCAGCTACAAGTAGATAGGCAGCAACAAATGGACCAAGGCGCCCACCAGTCAGCAACAGGCAAATGTGTGACCACAAGTAGATACGAAATCAGGCAAACATGTAACAACAGGTAGATACAAAACCAGGCAAACATGTGGCAGGTAGATGTAACAACAGGTGGGCAGGAATGAGAATGTTGACAATGCCAGGAGGTCAAGGCAGCTCACCCTTGCTGGAGTGGGCTGGGCAGCCTGTTGGTTGCCGCTCTGCCGCAGACACTGCTGGCGTGCCCACTGCAGGCGAGCTGCAAAGCCCTTCAGCTGATTGTCATCCTGGCTGGTGACTCCAGTTACTCGACCAGAGGTTGTACGAATAGGTCGCAGCCCCTTTGGCACCTCACTCAGGCTCCTGAATTGTGTCGCACTTGTGACAGAAAGAAAAGAAAAGAAAGTACTACACCTTTCGGCGTCGACTTAATGAGCAGCCAAGTATTATACCGGGCTGCCCAGGCACACATGTGATACCATATCGCAAGTGCTGCTCACCAGCTGACAACTGCTCAGACATGCGTTGCAGAAAATTGTGCTGGGATGATAGTGGCATAGTTCCAAGCCCATACATTGCACTTGCATGATACTGCAAGTGCAATGTATGGCTGTACTGTCAAGCTACTGACATGCCATCCAACGTCTTGCTGAATGCCAAGACTGTTGCAGCAGAACAAGGACAGCATTATGTACCATGGTGTTTTGTACAGGCATGGCTAGGTAAAGCGCAAGCATCCTGACACAGAAGGTTACCCCTGCAAGTGCCCACCTGTAGAGTTGTGGATCCAGAGCACTGCCAGAAGAGCCAGTAGGAGACACCGGGTCTTCATCTGGCCACCCCTCTCCCCCCAAGGGTCCCACCATCCCCCCTGCATCCCCCCTTGCCTGCATCTCTGCCGCTGCAGTATGCGCTTGCACAGCAGCTGCTGTTGCTTTATGCTGCAAGCCTGCCTCCTGTCTGCTGCTGCCTGTTTCTGCTTGGCCCTGCATGACAACAAACTTATCAGCCAGGCTGTCAGCTAGAGATTGGGCCGAAGAAGCAAGATAACGAAAGGCTGCTTTAGCAGACATCTCAACATGAACAGCACGGTCTTGCTTTATGGCAGCAAAGCACAGCACAGCTCAACACAGCACATGCCTGGGCATCACAGCACAGCACAGCACAGCACAGCACAGCACAGCACAGCACAGCACAGCACAGCACAGCACAGCACAGCACAGCACAGCACAGCACAGCACAGCGCAGAACATGCCAAGGCAGTAGGGTTGATGCAGCCCAGCCCAGCCCAACACGCAATGGTTGTACACCTACCTCTGGTCCTGCTTGGATCTCCGCCTGACTGTTTGCAGCTTCAGACAATTTGTGTTCTTGTGCCCTGCTGGACGTAGATTCCTCAAGAGGGGCAGGGCCTTCCTGCAACTCCCTTGGCACATCCATCTGAGGCTCCTCTAGGGCTTGCGCCCCATACTCCAGAGTGTGAAACTTGGGAGGCGCCTTGCCAAATAGCCTTGCAGCCTGTCAAGGACAAATTTGGCCTGAGTGTGCAGGCTAGCCATGAATTGCAGAGAGGATTCAGGCTGATTGCATGACTGGGCAAATGTGACACTGTACAGCTGATGCATGCCGCCGAAATTGGTGCTTTCCTCTTTGTGCGACAAGCGCTGTCTCAAAGGCGTCAAGACAAAGCTGAAACAAAGCCCAAAGATGCTTCTGCCTCAGGCACACACATTGTTGCACTGAAGCAATGTGCTGGATGAACACCAAATCACAACAGCAATGCAATCAGCAAGGCAAGATATACAACAATTCTTGGAGGAATACTTCGCAGGCTCCATGCTGATGCTGTAAAGACATCAAAAACTGATGGCTGCTATGCAGAATCTGGTAGAAAAGCCCGTGAACCCCTATCTGAAGGTGTGTAATGTTAGCCACGATGAATGAACCCTCCAGAGCTTGCCAGTTTGACCGAGCAAGACTGACGCTGCCTGTACCTAGCTCATCTAGGCATCATATGCTTCTGCGGGGTTCTTCTGATGTTGCTGCTGTGCGCGTACCTACTTCGACTTCAGTCACTGCTGCCACGATGACTACAATCATTACCTTCTTGAAAGGAGGCTGTGCAGGTTCCATGCGGGTTCTGTTGCGTGCAGCAGCAGCCCGCCGGACGGCTTGCACCACCTTGTCCTTCTCCACAGCATTCCACAGGTCCATCAGCTCATGTTCCACTTCTGCTGTGCTGCTGTGGGCACCTGCACTCAAGACAGCACAGCTTGCTGGCGGGCTGAGCTAAGTGCCTGGCGGCTATGTGAGCTCTGTTTCGGCACTGAGATGTTCTTGCATTGTAAGATGTTGTTCAAACTCATGTGAGGTTGCTGCATATGCAACCGAATCTGCAGGCATTGTCCTGCTCTGTAGCACTTTGTACACAAATTTTGCTCGTGTCTTTGTGCTATGCTGCCAGTAGCGTTAGCCCAATCATGCCCTGATGTGATCAAGTTTGAGTGCGACCGCAATTTTGCCATATGGCAAAGCTGTGGCTGAAGAACAATTTCTCCAAAGAAGCCAGCAAAGCTGTGTACCCTATCATCAACTGAAGCACAAGACGCTGACAAGTTCAGCAACGTTGCTGTCAGAATGACAAGTTTATCGCTGAACTGGTCCCCGTCCCATGTGCTGTTTGCTAACAGGGCATACAACTTTGATGGCTGGCTTTGCGGCACAAAACAATGGATGTGCAGATGACATACTGTCTAGATCCCATGCAAGTAGTAAGATGATGCCAGGCAAAGGCTCATAGGCAGACTAGCAGGCTTTGCGGCTGAACACAATTCAAGTCATCAGCCACGACTCATTGCATATAGCAAGACTCAGCATCGTACCAAGATAGCAAAGTGCACATCATCCAGCATCACTAAGCAATAATGATATGCCTTGCTGTGTGGGTTTTGCCACAAAGCGGCATGACAGCAGACACAGCAAGCTGACCTGCAGGCAGGACACTCCCAATGTACACCCTGTGGATGACTGCTAGGGCCATGTCCAGGTGGCCATTCACCACCAGCCAACGAGGTGACTCAGGCAGGATGAAGAGAGATGCTGCAGGCAGCAGGTCAACAGTGAGGAGCAGCAGATGCATGATTAGGGAATGCCCGTGGGTGTCCAGGTGAATGCTGCAGTGCATCTGCTCAGCATTGCCTGCAGCTTGTGGTGGATAGTGTGAGCATCGCAGCAGGAAGGGCATGTACAGTATAAGCAAGCAATGACCAGCTATGAAGCGTCGTGCCGCCTAGTTTATTGCCACAGTATGCTGGACCCTTGACTGCATGTAGCTGCTGATCTCCAACGAGACTTTATCAGCATCTGTTATGATTACCAGCTGATTGCCAGCTGTTGTCAAACCTTCTAACCCTGAACCCTGTACAACCCTGTTAGGTGTGTATACCTGCTAGGACAGTGGCAGGCAAGACAGGCAGGCCAACCATCCAGCGCCAGTTATCTGGCAGGTGCATGAGCGCCACATCTGCCAACAGGGATCCAAGCATGCCCCCACATAACAGCAGCTCATACAGCAGAACCAGTCTGCCTCGTACCTACAGCAGCCAGATTTCAGTGGTGTGGTGATAGACACAGGTCAAGCAGCTGCTTTAAAGAAGAAGACAAGAACCTCAGAGAGGAGGTGCTGGGTTGTCAAAGGCTTTGCATGCATGTGCGGTTGTAATTGACTTTTGACGCTCAAGCACCATGTAAACTGCAGATGCCATGTTTGCTGATGTGTATGGCTTGCAGCCAATGCACAGCGTGCTTGCCAATCCACCTGAGCAGGAGCAACCTCTCCCAAATACACAGGGACTACCACGGCAGATATGCCAATGCCGAGTCCCACAAGAAAGCGGCCCAGACACAACAGCCTGCAAGTGACAGAGAACAAAGATTCTTATGGAAGAGTGCGTGATCTGCAGGGTGATGGATGCTTGGCTACTGGCACCATATTTGCACATCTGAGCTACGGCGTGATATGTGCAGACGTGAATTTGGCCATTTCGTAGGTCCAAGTAGTACAGCGATGTCAAGGCATGTGAAGGTGACTTACGTGAAGTTGTATGATGCTGCCATAACAATGGGCCCAGCCATATAGAAGAGACTGTCAATGGCAATTGTCTTCCGCCGGCCATAATGAAGCATCATGGCTCCTCCAAGAAAGGTGCCAAAGAAAGCACCAATTTTGGCTGACCCGACAACCCATTCCTCAGCAGCCTTAGACAAATGAAACTCATCCCTGATGTTGAACAAGGCCCCACCAATAAGCCCGAGGTCATAGCTGTGGACACAAATGACCAGCGTCACAGCACAGCAAAGTCTATGTTGCTTCCAAGCGGGTGCAAGACGTTCATACGGCAAACGTTACAGTCGGTGGGCGACAGGAGCTTGAAAGAGACACACCCGTACAAAAAGCCTCCCAATGCTGCAAATATGCCAATCTTGAGCAGCATTTTGCGTCAAAAGGGGTAGACCATGGATAGCAGGTGCTAGCAACTCGGCGGTGCACGGAGCATGAGATGGTTGCGGCGCGCTTCCAAACAGCGGCCAAAGGACTTACAGCGCAACACGAAGCGTGTCCCGGCAGATGCAGGTCGCAGTAGTTGATCAACAAGTGCGTGAAGTCGCGACTGCGGGTTCCTGAACAAGGAAGCAGAGCCGAGGCAATCCGAATGCAGTCGAATGCTGCACAGCAATGCTTACAGTGTACAATGAGCGAGCGATGTTCGCAAAGTCGACTGTATAAGCCAGTTTCATGTCGTTGCTCAGATCATTGCGCATAGGAGTAGCGGAGAGTGTCACGCTGTGCGTGCAGTCAAGGGCGAATTCAGAGGGCTTCCAGCTTTTTTTCGCCCTGCCAGCCTCATCGGGACTGAAAGCGCCCCTATTAGTCTACCAGATCTTCTCCAATCAAAAGCTCGTGCTGCACAACAAGGCATATGTGAGGCCGAAGTTGAGGCGCAGTAGCGTTGGTGCTATCTACTCTTTTTTGAATGTGATACGATCACGCTGATATTGACATTTAATTTGTCGCACCCCCTATAGCTATGAACGTGCTGCCGTCTCCCAGCAATCATTTCTTGACGCATGCGCCTGCTGTAGGCAATGCGCAGCTGCTTAGACCATTTGCTAGGTCAAAGCGCTGGCATCGGCATCACAGTGCAAACTCTCACGTCTGCCAAACTAGAGTGACTGAGGCCGAAAACCTTGCAGTCGACCCCGAAGCCAAGTTCAAGCGCTACGGAGCACACTTCGGCGGCAAATACAGCCTCGATTTCAACGAATTGATGGGCACTGTGCCCCGGGTTAGGATGAGGCAATCGTCGGATCGTCAAAAATCTCTTCTGGCGGAGCTTGCGCTCGTCAACGAACGTCTAGCTGGGAAGGAAAGCTGGGAGATCAGGCAGAAGCTTGAGCACCTCAAATCAAAACGGGAAAATTGGGAGTTAATCTACGAGTACGTCACAAAGCTGGATGCAACTGCCACACTTGCTCGAATAGAAGAAGCCAACACCAAGGTAAGGTCTTTGATAGCTGCAAGCTAATGGAGCAGCACTTCGATTTGAAGAACAGTGCACTGCTGCAATTTTCCTACAGTGCATCCTGTCTGGCTGACTTGATACTCTTTGACATGTATCAGGTCCAGGAGCTTTTGAGTGAAGAAGCTCAGGAGCGAACAAGTGTGGCAGACCTACAGCATCAGCTAGTGGACCTCCAAGCAGAGGTCAGCGCAGCTCATAAGCAGCTTCACCTTACTCAAGCACGTGTACATCAAAACGTCCAACGCGTAGCTGAGCTCAAGTCAGAGGCAGTACAGCTGGAGCTCATGCGCCAACTGCCAGAAGCAGATGAGCCTGCATCAGCTGTAGCTGGAACAGCCACGCAGCGCAGTCAAGACGTTGAGCGTGCTCTGGCTCATCAGTCTGCTTCCACTTCTGCTGCTGCTGCAACACAGACCCAGTCAGCGCCACAGGCATCTTCAAGCACTACTGCAGTCAGGCCAGCTGCACCACAACAGAGAAAAGGAGTCACAGCGCGTCAGCGCGGCCTGCAGTCCAGCCTTGAAATCGAGGAAGGCCTGAAGAATTTCTGGTACCCAGCAGCATTTGCCAGTCAGCTGCACACGGACACCCCAGTGTCCTTTGATCTTTTTGGTCAACCCTGGGTCCTCTTCAGAAACAAAGCAGGCGAGCCAGCATGTGTAAGGGACGAATGCGCACACAGAGCTTGCCCACTTTCCCTGGGCAAAGTCAT
>JAABUP010005447.1_pt1 | contig 19358 bp, 16 predicted proteins | sample 5559201 | NCBI WGS metagenome assembly JAABUP01 (sample SAMN10711887, study PRJNA513373) | rock metagenome | isolation source: Antarctica rocks | place: Antarctica
AAGGGTAGGGACGGAGCATGATATTTTTTGGGCGTGGGCGTGGGTGTGGATGTGGATGTGGATGGTGGGGAGGAAGGGAGGGGGAAAATGCTAACTCGCCTGCTAGATGTCGGTGGGGTAGGGAATGGGAATGGGATTGGGTGAGGATTGGGGATGGGCTGATCAAGGGGGTTGGGTTGGGTTGGTCGGTCTTGGGGTTACTGCTACTACCAGCAGGGAAATGGGAGATCGAGATAGGAGGATGATGGATGGACTGGTGTCGTAAGTGGTGAAAGAGCTTTCGTTGCTGAGGAGGGGATCGGGAGTGAAGGATGGGAGTCTATGGCTTGATGACGGTAGGTGGCTACTTCGTTTGTGGTAGACAGCGTTGACTCGGTGGTCCGAAATCCGTTCGGGCTCGGTCGTTATTTGCACGTCGATCTTTCTATCTTCGTGCAGAGAATGATGTTGTTGCCTTGATAAACACAGAATGATACGAAGACACCGCTTTGGTAACGAGTGTATGACCACAGTCCGGACAAAAACCAGATTCGAACTTCCCGACCACGTAAAGGCGGCTCTCAAAACCTTGCACACCTTCAAGGCAACGCGATCCAAGAAGCACCCACAGAATTGACAACAGAATCAGCCCAACTATCAATATGCCACGTCATGCCAGACTTGGTCACCGAGTCCGTATACATTCTAAACCGCAGCCCCTTTCCAGTCCCAAAATCCATTTCATTGACAGCCATCAAAACACGAGGTGGCGTGTCAAACACCCCATTTGGGAAGGTCACGGTCCCACTGTTCGCCAAGGACTTGGGGTTCGGGCCTGTGGCGACGGTGCCATTGGTGATATGTGCTTTGTCGGCCGGGTACGCGATCCAATATGCGGTGCCTGAGTACAACCTCGTGTCGGCCCAGGTGTCGATGTGGATGTCGAAGCCTGTTGTTGTGATGTTCGAAGCGTAGGAATTGACGCGCCAGCCTTTGTCCTTTGCCATGTCGACCTCGTTGAGCCAGAGGATCACCTTCGGCGGTGTGCTGTAGGGGCTTGGGAAGGCGATGTGCGCCGAGGTGGCGATTTGAGATTGATACCATGGGTGATGTTCTTGTGTGCCCCATTGTCCGACTTGAATGTCTGGGTCTCCGGCTGCTACTTCAAGCCAGGCTGCACCGGCGCTGTAGAGTATCGTGTCGGCCCAGCAATCTAAGTGGATACGGAAGCTATCGTTTAGGAGCTTGTTGACAAATACGTTGAGACGTATTCCACCATTCTCGGAGAGGTCCATGGAGTTGACGCCGATAGCCAGACTTGGTGGTTGGGGGTATGGATTGGCAAAGACAATTTGCCCAGGGTTCTGAGAGCGAGGCTCATACCACTGGCGTATTTCCTGGGTGTTGAAAAGGTTCTTGTCGGTTTGTCGCGGTGGATACATCTCTCTGATGAATGCCTTGTCGCCATCGGAAAGAACCCTATTCCAGCCGATGGTGAAACCGTTTGTCGTTAGATTGGCTGGAACTGGGTATTCCATTATGGATGCCGGATCAAACGATGTGAATTGTGTAGTAGCTGCAGCCCAGTCGGAGAAAAGCTGGATGTCTACATCCGCCTTTTTCTATCCTTGAGTTGCAAGATAGTAGGCGTAAACGGCGTCTCTGTTCCACGGAATTGTCGCTGCAGGGCTTGAATGTTCATGCACGCAACCAAGCGCATGACCAAATTCATGGATCACGGTACGAGAGAATTCGTTATCCGGTGTACTATCGTCGAACCAGCCGAAATTCATTGTTGGTTTGTCCGCGGCGATTCGAAGGTTGGAGGTTCCGATATAAGACCATGAACCTGTGCAGACAATCAGCCTAATATTACTATAGTACTAGCTGCCAGGGAGAACAGCTTATTATATAGTCACTTACCTATGCCAGCCGTAAAAGAGACTCGAATTTGAGAATCGCCTGAATCAACGAACTCAAAGCCAATGTTTGCAAAGGGTGTCCAGGCAGCTGCCCATTGCTTGACCTAGAAAGAGTCTTAGTAACATCGCTTTAAAGGGAACATTACCGTGTCTCTGGACTACGGACCTTGCCCCGTACAACGGAACTACCTCCAAGGAGTCGGACACGTAATTTCTGACCATTTGGCCAGAGGAGGGAGGTCGGAAGAGCCTGGATTGTTATCAGCAACAATATTTGCAGAGTGTAACAGGAAGTATAGGATTTGCACTCGGCGTCGAATTCCAATGAAGTCATAAAGTATAATAGAAGAAACACTTACGAGCCGCTCCAACGGAGGATCGTCACCAGGTCGATGGGGTATAAAGTTACCCTGCGGAAGAGGCTTGACCAGATCAAATTCTGGGGCGATCAACTGGGTACAAAAGGGGATCTTGGTAATGTCTTCATTGGGGTTCACAACGTTGCCATTGGTGTTAGTGTCAGCCATGCTTTGATGGTCGGTATATATCGAAGTCGACTGTCTGTGTATTTGGTGGTCTGCTTAAACGTTTGCTTCTGGTGATATGAATCTTCTGATGATTTGAAGTCCAGAGAATATAAAGACATATGAAGTCTGCCATGGTGAGATACACTCTCTCTTTATACACCTCGAAGGGCAGTTGTCCAGAAACAGTACGGTCGACAATATTTGGTCAGCTGAAACATCGCTCAATCATGCCCTGGGCATTGAAGCAATGATGGTGTTGCCATCTGAATATAATTCGTTCTTTCGATAGTATAAGTTGAACGCTGAGAGGGTAGTACTTCGTAGATGGTGTTGGCGCTGGTGATGGCTGTCTCGGTTGGAGCTGAGCACATCGTTCCACTTTGTCAGCTCCGACTCAATCACCACCATTTTCTTGGCACTATGGGGGGGTTAAGGGGCGTAACAAAGTCCTGATGAGCAAATCCCGAGTTGGCGTGGCTGCTGCGTATGTCGAGCTGTGCCTCTCCAGTCTCAACGTACCACTTTCGAATCGCCTTAACCAATGCACTCTACGAGCATCCGGTCCAGCTGCTCAGCATTCGCGTAACTAAACTTAATTCTGCGACTTTTGGGCGGACTGGATGCATCTGGCGTTCGGGGCTCTTGGATGCAATTGAGCGTTTGCGTTTCTTGTCTCGGTTTTGGCTGGCTGTTGGACCAGGGTCGTCCACTTCCTAAAGAGTGCCGCTGCAGCCTTGTCTTGGCTTGGCAAAATGACCTTCTCCCATCTAGGGCTGCAGACAGAATTTACATGTACAGCTCCAAAACCACATACGCTTGCGTACGCGCCATCTGGCCAGATTCGAAGCTGAGTTTCATTCCTAGTCATGTGGTCTAGCCTATGTGTCTACCTGATATTCAGGTCTCGGCCACAAAGATGATTTGTACTAGATACACCAAGGAAAAGGATGGGCGCCATCATCGCCCAACAACCATGTATCATCTGCTTGGAAACAACATACACACCAACCTTATGACGAATAAAACCAGACACGCAGTGGATACGTTTCGAAACGCTATCGATGACAGCAGCGATAGATGTCTTCACGGGTTGGTGTTTGATGTTCTTAAAAGAGGACCCGAATGGTTTGGACAGGAGGTGAAGTGGGCTGAGGCTTCTCATCCTTCGCAATGGCCCCCGTAGCATCGTTTCCAGGCGAGATTGCAGGAGAAAACTATGAACGAGCAGGCATGAAAGACCAACCTGTGCCTGTTGCCACCCTTGCGTCTTCTATCAAGTCGGAAGTCGCTTCCTGGTCGTTGTTAGGAGTCTGGCAAGACAACACACCCCTAGGCGAAAGTGGGAGTGCCAACGCGACCATCATCAGCGATATGGTCGAATGTCTGTCAACCACTCGATGTGGCTGCCTTCGACGCTGGTAGATGGCGGACTGTTGATCCGTTGTCTTCGCCGGATTTTTGCTGGTAGGGTTACTTGACTTAGTCTTTTGTCTCTGTCCACTCTTCTTGAGCATCTCCTGCAATTAACTCAAGCAGGATCAACTATGCCAGAGCGATCTGTGCGAGCAGTCAAAGCCCTCCACCTCAAAGAAGATCAGTTTGATCCAGACTAGATTAAAGTAGTCCGAACTTACTCCCCAATCTCCTAGTCCTCAGGGAACATGATGACGCTAGAAAACGATTAGTCTGGATTGGTCTGGATATAAAGGACTTGAATATCGTGCTGCTGGATCGACCCGTCCATTATTGAGGCTGGTATACGTGCGAGCTTTATTGGTCGGCGGACTCAGGCCCATGTATAGGTTGAGCTGCTGGCCGAGAGTATTCTGACAATCCGCGATTACGTTGAAGTCTGGCTGCGGAAGAGGGGCCCACGTTTGCTTGAATAGAGCGTGGCCCCATGCATTTGTAACATATCCTCGCCATGCCTTCAAACGGGAAATGGAAGCCATTTCAGCAGTGACTGCAGTCGATTCGTCACCTTCAGCCATTGGTGGCGGACAAGCTCAAAATCATAACCTGCGGCATCTTGCTCTTCGTCAATGATCCCTAGGTGACAGTTGATATTTGTGATTGTCCGGTTGACCATCGGTCGCCTCGGTGTCCCGGTTCGATGCTCTCTCCAATCTCTACCGGGGAGGTAATTTCCCACACTCTTGGTGAGCGCTCAGTCGAGATAAGCAGAATACGGTGAGGTGTAAAGCAGAGCAAGTATACTATGGTTATTGCAGTATCGTGTCGTCGTCGCGTTGTCATACCATGTGAAGGAAGTCCTAGACGTGACTATACTTTCAATAGACCGGGAATCTGATCTGCCAGCTGGCTCAAATCACTTGCTTCATTCATACTCTGATCATCAATCATGTCTGTTGTTCTAGATCCGACTTTATATCCTGATCTGATTGAGTACTTTCCTGGCCGCTGTCTGCTCTCCTGTGATGTCCGAAGTCGCACAGTCTAATCTGAGGTTACAGCTCCCCTGCTGTCAACATCTGGCGGCAGCCAGATACCATTCTTTAATAGAGCATTGTCAGACTTCCAATCCTATCAAGTCACCGAAAGATCTCTGCCTCTTAGAAGATGGCTCACCAGTCTACCGGGTGAGAAGAAAGGTACTCAAAATGTTGGCCATTTCCTCAAGTGAATTGTCGTGTTTCGGTCACTAGCCTGTCACTTGCCGTGATGGCCGATACGGTTATAGACGACTTCTTCATAGCCGCAGTGTAGATCTTGAAACAAATCGTAAAATCTCGCTGTTAGAGTCTTGTTCCCTAAATATATATTATTGCATTACCATCTAAATTATCGATTTGTTCATGCCTGGGAAAACCGTAGCACAATGCAAAAGAAATAGTCAATAAGATGCCAAATCCATTGCCGCAGGCGACAACGAATAGATTCCATAGCAAAGCGACAGCAGCAAGCAAAACAGCACTTTCGCTACCCTCGTACGAAAATCTTCCACCCGTTCCCGGTATGCCTCATGGGTGTACCTGGGGTTTGTGGGACTCGGCCGGCGAGCGCGACGAGCTTGGTACCCTAAATCTTCTGACTACAGAAGTCGTGATTGAGGCCAAGGAAGAAATCCAGCTCGGAATCAGCATTGCAATCAACTGGTCGCTAGACAATTGCTCGTCACCGCATTCTCAGCGGAAGAAGCCCGAGCATCGCATTTTCCCTTTGCCAGACTGGACTGGACACGATGACGAGATCAGTGTCAACACTCAGAGTGGGAGTCAGTGGGATGGACTCCGTGCGTTGAGTGTCCTCGGGACTTATAGAGGGGGTGATTGTTGACCTGAAAGTAGGGCATTGGGCGCATCAGCCGACAAAATTGTACTATAATGGTGTCACGCATGCAGAAATTACGGCCTCCGACGGACCAACACGAAATGGAATTGATCGTAAGTATTTCCATCTGAAGACACGATTCACTCCTCTGAACAGGCGAATAGAATGGACTGAGCGTGGTGGCATTGTCGGCCGTGGCATCCTCTTGGATTATTTGTCATGGGCGAACACACAAGGCATTGAATATTCACCAATTGAACGTCACACGATTAGTGTTCAAGATCTCGAGGCCGTTGCTGCGGCGCAGGGAACGGAGCTCCGCCATGGCGATATTTTACTAGTACGTTCTGGCTTTGTAAAATGGTACGAAAAGGCTTCGGAGGAACAGAGAATAGGTGGCACGGTTAATGGCTCAACCTGGGCGGGCGTCGACGGTAGCGAAGAATCTGTTGCATGGCTATGGAATCATCATTTTGCAGCTGTGGGCGGCGACGCAAATGTCTTCGAAGCGTGGCCTGCGCAGAATGAGAGATATCGTAAGTTCCTGGATCAAAGATGGCAGATGACCAAGATCAACCACTGACGGCCGCAGGTCTTCATGATAATCTCCTTGCTCTCTTCGGTATGCCTATCGGAGAGATGTTTGACTTGGAAAAGCTTGCTGAGACTTGCAAATCTCATAATCGGTGGAGCTTCTTCTTCACGAGCGCCCCGTTGAACTTTCCAGGTGGTGTAGCTAGTCCTCCAAATGCGATTTGCATTCTATGAGTGAGATTTGTGGGATTGATCATCGTTAGATTATTGGCGTAGATACTTTGAAACATTCAACTGCTGCGGCTCGCACATATTTCCTTATTTCGAAGTTATAAAATAATGCGTACAAACTATCCGTACTGCACATTGGTAGCTAATATTTGACATCTCCAAAGTTCATCCAGTCTCTTTTTAAAGAATCCTGTGTCCACTAATCCGCAAGTCTTCTCCTTCTGCTCATACTTCACGGCTGGCAACTTTAGCCATTCTCCCTTCGAGGACTTGCGCAGTTGTCTCCTCATGCTCTACCTGTACAATATTCGCAAGGTCTTCCCGCTGTTTCTCTGTCCCGTTTGTGAGGTAGACTATGACCTCGTCTCCGAACTTTTCGTTGATCTCTTCAAGCGACAAGCCCTTTGTCTAATGGAACCAGTCAGCCACTGCAGTGAGGGAATGTGGTTCTTGTAGTGCGACAAGCAACTTACCTCGGGACACCAGAAATACAGGATAATGATATTAATCAGTGTGAGGATGACGAAGATGATATAATACCCCCATTTGATGTTTGCTAGTGCTGTCGGAGCAGCCTCAACATAGATCAAAGTAGAGATGAATGTACCGACAAGGGACCAGGCGACGCCTTGAGGACGGATATGCGTTGGGAAGATCTCGCCTAGCAATTATCAAAATGGACTTCTTCTCTTTTGCTGCGCCTTTCCTGGACTTACTGCAATAAACGTAACCTACGACGTCAATGCCACCACCGTAAAACGTGATGAAGCAAAAGGAGAAGAACACTCCCATCGAAAGCCCAGCACCGTTCGTAGTGCCAGCGTAGAGTGCTATCATGACTGTCTCGAGGGTCACCGAGAGCATGCATCCAGTTAGGCCGGCGACTATTCCACAAAATTAGCATCGTCGCATATTTAGGTAGCTTCGGGAGCCCTGAGTCACTGTGAGGAAGAAACTAAATAACGTACTCAGGAGTGGCTTCCGTCCCAATCTGTCAAGAAGAAGAGCCCCGAAGAAATTCGAAACAGTAGCTACGGTTACGTAAGCTGCCCCTAAGACCAAAGGTATTGAACCGGTGAGGCCAAGATTCTGGTATAATGAGACGATATAAACTGGAAAGATCAGCCTCTAATTTCAAGTGTTGGATGTTTGGTGGTCAGATCCGAACACTCACCGTAAATAACCTGAGCACCAGTTGACTGAGCAGCATATTGGATGAAGAAACCCATCCACATTCGCTTTCGATACGATGGCTTGGTGAATATTTGACGGTGACCACCTCCTGCAGTCCATGCAACGTTGTCCGCTTGAACTTGTTGGACCATTTGATAGAACTCTTCACGAGCAAAGATGCGACTTTCTTCATCTTTGTCGCCACCATGTAGCCGAGAGACGATTGCCCACGCTTCGTCCTTTCGGTCTCTCGTCAAGACTAAAGTGGTCAGCATCTCTATAAATTGATATGGTGGTTAAACGTACGCCATCGAGGAGATTCCGGGACCCAGTGGCCGCATAGCAGCAGGGCCAGAGGGGGGAGACAGGCCACTGCAATTGGAAAGCGCCATTGGAAAGCCAGATTCGTAGAGTAATAAGCTCCCACGCCCACCCAGCCAGCAACGGCGTAACCAAAGATAGCAAAGGTACCATGCTGACCCACCAGAAAGCCGCGCGCGCTTGGTGGCGCTGTTGAGCAAGTCGGTCAGTCGATTGCGAAACAGGAGGGTTTTGCGACTCACAAATTTCAGCTTGGTATAGAGGTATCAAGACCACTGCCATCCCAATTCCCCAGCCACCAATAAACCGAGCGGCGAAGAACATGCCAAGGTTAACCGAACCAGCCTGGAGAGCTTCACCAACAATGTTTACGAGGCAGGTGAGATACATGGTCTCCTTCCTGCCGCGGGCTTCACACATCCATCCGACATTAAGGGATCCGAAAACTGCACCAGCACATAACAGGCCATTAATGGTACCCGTGATAGTCTGGGTGTAAGCAGCATCATTTTTGAGATTGAAATAATCCAGAAAGCCGGGTTGACCAAGAGTGCCTGAAATGACCGAGTAGGCATAGCCAAAGGTAAGACTCCCTAAAGTTAGAATCAGGATGATTCGCAAATTGTACGCCGTGTAAGTTCCTGCCATGATGCAGCAAAGGGAACATAGATGATGTCAGTATGTGGGAGATGAACCTGAACGTGGCCGTACAGTCAGATTTCAGGATGATCAAGGCTCAAGATATATCCGCGCGCAGGAAGGATGTTGTGGATGCTAATAGGCTATCGACAATTGGTAACTTATGTTCCAGCGCAGACCAAATGCAGCGACGCCTCCTCTCCACACGCCAATATTGACTGATACAGACAATGTCTCCAACGTCCTGTGGGGAATGGGGAAGCGCTTGCACTGTGGCTGTGGCTCTGACTATGATGCATAAATTTCTTGAATAGTGTGGGGGAGTCTGGGGATCATTTCCTGGAGAGCGGCTATGGACGGCTATCAACATGCTTGTTCGGCTATTGACAACTTTCTCCCTTATTGCTCCACGCGAGTCTTTTCTCTCTTGCACTTCTCGCACATAGCCTGTTGCATAGCCCTTCAGTCCTCTGTTCTCTACCTCCAGGTTCAGTTCAATCACGAAGCCAGAGCCTATGTCGGCTCATCATTACATGGACCTGGACGATCTGCAGGCCTCGTCCACTTCAACATGCAGGGGAAAACCTCGGCAACGCTCGGCAGTGGCTTGTCAAATATGCCATACGAGACGGATCAAATGCGACGCGGTGGCCAAAGGCCTACCGTGTTCCAGTTGTGAGAGGACAGGGCAGCGGTGTCGGCTGATCGATTCAAAACGGCACAGGAAGAAGACGAGACCAGCTTCTTCAGCATTTCGGAATCCCCCGAGTCCAGTAACGTCGGTGGGATCTATCAACACAACGAGCGCTGCTTTGCGTTCTTCTCCGACCGCGGCGCAGATTAATGATCGGTTACCGAATTTACCTCTGGACACGGAAGATTGTCATGATATGCACCAGTTGGCCAGCGATGGTCCGGAAACCCTTTACGCCCAGGTACTTGAAAATGCTGCCAGCCCGGGCGAGCGAGCGAATACCACCCTGAGATTAGCGAGTCAGATATGTATCTGGGGGAAACCTTCAATTTGACACATCTACTACACCAAACCAGTCCCAATCGCCATCAGTACGCATATAAATTACATTACTTGTTACCTCTGAAGCCCAAGCGTGGGGTGGCATCTCAGGGCAACGATGAGGATACTGCAATCTCAGAATTGCTGCGGCTTCAAAGTGTTTTCAATGTTCCTCATGTGGAGATATGTCATGAACTGTTCCGGGTATATTTCAAATATGCCCATCCTCATTACCCTATCTTGGACCGCGGGGACTTTGCGTCTCGATATCACGATCCGTCAAATCCTCCATCCTATCTTCTGCTGCAAGCCGTCCTTTTTATGGCCGCAGGTCATTGCCCGGTTTCTTTGCTTTATGAGGCAGGCTTCAAATCCAGATATGACGCGCGATTGACATTGTTTAAGCGGGCTAAAGCTCTCTACGATGCAGACTACGAGTCGGATCAGGTGACGATCGTGCAATCGCTGTTTCTTATGAGCTTCTGGTGGAACACTCTGATAGACCAGAAAGATACATGGTATTGGCTTGGAAATTCTATAAGCCTGGCAGTGACGCTTGGGATGCACCGTTCGACCCGCAATTCAGACCTGAGCCTCAGGGATCAACGTTTGTGGAAGAAGATTTGGTGGTCACTCTTCGCTGAAGACAAGCATGCGGCTGCTGCGCTCGGAAGACCTGTTCACATTCGCCTAAGAGACTGCGACGTAGAACCGCTGAATGAGGCTGACTTTGAAGAAGAAGCAATGCCTCATATTCATGTTTTTGATACCCAGGAGAAGGTGCATGTGTCGTATGTCATTTGTTTGAGCGAGCTGTCAAAGATCTTGGAGCATGTCATTGAGAAGTCTTTCATTACACCCAACCAAATGCGCTCAACCGGTGTCGATACACGTGAGGAGTGCCAGGCAATGCTTGAGGAGTGGGAAGCGCGGTTACCAGAAGAGTTACAATTCCGATCGAATGGCGAATATCTGTGGACAAAAATCCTCCATATCGCTCATAGGTGAGTAGCGCCTTGTCGCCCGTAGTCATTGCACTGAGCTGATTTTAAGGCGGCAGCTGGTTCCAAATCTTGACCCATCGGTCTATCCGGCCAGAAAATTCAGCAAGCTCCGCACGAGAAGAATCGCACCAAAGAGCGATGAAAGCAGCCAACCAGATTGTTCGCATCGTCGAAGACCTTCTGTCGTCGCGCAGAATCCAGCAATGTCCCATCCACATTGTCCCTGCCCTATTTTCAGCCATGGGGATGCACGCGATCGATATCTGTTCTGATGATGTCGTCCGTGAGCAGCTAGGCAACGTTAAAGTCAGATTATCCATGATTGCCCTGCAGGAATTGAAGAGTACTTGGCCGGTCAGCGGATGGATCTTCCTGCTGTTTACTAAAATTGTCCGCCAGGTCCGCGATAAGAGCTACTTATTTCTCCAAGAAAACCCGTCAAGCTCCTCAAGGGCTCACTCTTCAAGCCCCAATTTGGCGGAATCTGCAACTGCCACTAGCGATAATGTGAAAATATCACAACGCTGCCACAACATTCCAGGAGAATCCACTCTTAAACTGTCTCAACCGAAGGGATCTCAAGTCAACCCGAGTCGTGATCCCATCGAATGGGACCCCTCGAATGCTTTTATGCCGTTCAATTTCGCTGTGGACTGGAGCGACACCGTCGACGAGAGCTTGTGGAATGGACCAGATCTTGACTTCTGGTCAATCCCGCAAGCAGACAGGTACAGCTAGTATTTCTGATTATAAACACGCCGGTCAAAGTTTTGAATAGATACAAACATAATGGTCTTAGTATGGCTGGCTTTATAAAGCACAAGCCTGATTTGAACTCTGCAAAAGGTAAAGAAATGTCAGATCTTTCTATTGTCAAGCTTGTAAATTGAAAAAGCTCTGAGAGCAGACTATGTACATCCTTACTAAGACAGTAATATACCTGCTATAATAAGATGTTACTTAGATAAATATGTAAGGTATTTACTGCTTACTAGAATAAGCAGAGAACAAATATAACTACTATATCTTTAAAGTATTAAAATATAATAATTTATGCTTTTAATATCTTTAATAAGTATACTTAGCAATTTATAAAAAATATAAAATTGTGTTATATATAGTTTTATATAAGAACTTAAAATGATTTTAACTATCTTACAGTTAAGCTTAAAAGATAATCACTTTAAGTTTACTTAAAATAGAATATTATTATGTTTTAATAGTGTAAAGCTCTATATAGAGCAAGGGTTTAACTAAGTAAATAAGAACATTTTAATACTATTGTTTAACTAGTATTCTTAAGTAATAATAGAAGTTAAACATGATGAATTTCTTATAAAAATTCATTTTACTATATAGATATTACCTCACTTACCTTATTGTTAAGCCTGTTAAGCTGTCTTATTATGCTTATCATTAAGCACATTAAGCTTATACCTTTATAAATGTCTTATATGTGTATCTTTAATGCAGCTCAGCTATCTTAAACTGATATAATCATAACATTATTCTTCTTTCTCTGCAGCTTTAGTTCTTTAGTGTTTATTTAAGTAAAGATTATATAAGAGAATTTATGATCATTATTATACTCTTAAAAAACTTAAATTATTTATATATCATAAAAGAAATTTAACTCTCAGACTTTTTAACCTTATTCTTTTATGAGTACTGTGCTTCTCACTGCTTAAAGTGTTTTATAATAAAAGATTGTTTTAAGTGTGATAAATGCACTTGTTAAAAACATTTATGTATTAATGTATTTTAAGACTCTTTAAACTGTACTTAACTTTCTCTTTACTGTTAAATTAGCAAGATAAACAACAAGATGATTATAAAACACATTAAGTTGATCACTTTTAAAATTAAAGTGTTTTATATGTAAAAGACTCTTAATCAAACTAATCAATGAGCTTTTTAAAAAACTGACTGTTTAGCTGCTGAACTTAATAGTGATAACAATAAAATAAAAAACAAAACTAATTCTTTTATCTTATTTTACTTTATGATCAATTTATTTAACAACTTTTAACAATCTGTTATCTTCTTCTCTTAAACTCTTAAAGTGTTCTCATACAGTGACTAAGATTCTTACACAGTTTCTATGTGTTTTTCTCAGTATTATATTCTACTTACTTAACTAAGTACATTGATTTGTTACTGATAATCTGTTTCATTAGTATTAACTTAATCTTATACTCTTTATTAAACTGTACTGATGTTAATTTCTTTTATAGTGATATGTCTGAGTGACACAGTTTTAATAGTGTGACATGAAATATTAAATGAATTCTTATCATTTTAGATAGTTTCAGCTCATAGCTTGTGTTTTTTAAATTTCTTTTAATTTTAAACAATTTAATATTTTTATAATCTAGCTTCTTACTTATCTATTTAATTTTAATATAATCTGTATAAAGATAGACTTTATCTTCTTCTTTATATTATAATGTTATAGTAACTTGTTCTTATTACTTATTAATTCTTTATTATAGATATTTTCTTAAATTGTATAGTCATTTAATCTGAATTAATGCTTTTTGTAATTGTTATAATCTTTCTTTAGCTTTCTGTACAATCTTTAAATAATATCTGTAATTTATAAAGAATGATGTTTTCTTAATAATTTTGTTTAAAACACTATTGTAGATAAACTATGCTGTCAGCAATAACTAAACTCAATTGTCTTATTATTTGTTAACATAATGCTATAAATATGTTTTTTCTATCTGATTCATTCACTTTGTTTATCTGTCTGTTTGCAGATAATAAGCTGTTAATAATTTTGTTACTATTCTGAGTTTTGCAGTAAGCATCTATCAAAACTTGCTTATAAACAGTTTATCTTAATTAAATATTATCTCTTTCAGTAATTTAAATCTGCTAACTACTTCTTTAAAAATTGTGTATATTAGTTCTTATACTGTTGTTTTCTTTAAAAACAGTATAAACAAGACATACTTCATAAGTTGTTTTATAATTGTAAGAATGACATTATACACTACTTTTGTAACAGAATCTCTTAAGAATGATAACTTCACTATAAAGTTCATTATTATTGATGTTTATAACTTCTTTAATGCTGATAATCTTATAAGCTCATCATATCTTTTCTTTCAGCTGACTTTATTCTTGTTACATATCTTACATTACACAATGTACTTAATTAACTGTTATTATAGCTTAAAGATATGTCATCTTCTTTATATAAGTTTCTCAGTTCTTTGTACTTCAGAGTGTTTACTGTATTTACTGTTATAACAGTCTTATATAACTTCTTTATCAGTCATGTGTACTGACTGAGTTTATATCATTACATTTAGTTCTTTAACTAATGCTTCTTTAGATGTCTTTTTCAGTATCTTTTAATAATGTTTCTTAATTCTTTAATGATTTGATCTTTAATTAAGCACATTTATGTTAAGATTTTCTTTATTTTTCTTATACTGAATCTGAAATTTGTAATCTGTTAACTGCTCAGCTCATTACATCTGTCATTGATTAAGTTACTTAATAATTATGAAGTTTCTTAGATTCTTATAATTAATATATATCTGAATCAGATATTTAATTTCTTAAAGATAGAATCTTTACTCTTTAAGTGCTTTCACTATTGTTAAGAGTTTCTTATCATGAATTTTATATTATTATTTGAGTTTACTAAGCTTATATAATCTAAATGCTATCAATTTAAACTGTTCTTCTTTCTTTTGATATAAATGAGCTTTTACTGCATAATTTAATGCATTTATCTTAAGTATCTTCTTTAGTTCTAATTGTGATATCTGCAATTGTGTTTCTTTTATAAGCTTATGCTTTAATGCTTAAAATGCACTTTTTTACTTTAGCTTTTAATTAAAGAATTCATTCTTTCTGATTAATTAAGTAAGTGATTCTGCTATTTTAAAGTAGTTTGTAACAAACTTTTAATAATAGTTCATTAATTGAAGATATGTCTGTATCTGTTTAAGTGTTTCTGATTGCAATTAATCTTAAATTATTATCATTTTATCAGAATTCTTTTTAATCTGATCTGAACTAATCACAAATCTAAGATATTTAATCTTTTAAAACATGAACATGCTTTTCTTTTCATTAATAAACAACATCTGCTTTTATAGAGCTTTTATTATTATCTTTATGTGTCTTGTATGTTTTTTCAGTGTTTTTAAGTATATAAGAATATCATTCAGATACATCATTACAAAGTTATTTGAGTATTTATAAATTGTATCATTGATCATTTTCTGAAATGTCACTGATGCATTTTTTAATCTGAATAACATAACAGTATACTCATAATGTCTGTATCTTGTTTAAAACATTATCTTTCATTTTTCTTCATTCTTCATTCTTATTCTATAATAGACTTCTTTTAAATTTAAGACTGTAAATCATTTCACTTTTTCTAATTGATCTTATAGCTTCTTTATTAACAGTAGTAAATAACTATCTTAATAGATAATGTTGTTAAGTTATTAATAGTCAATGTATAATTGTTTTGTCTTATCTTTTTTAAGTATAAATATTACTAAATATTCTGCTGAAGAGCTTAATGATTTAATGAATCTTCTTTTTAAATTCTCATCAATATAAATCTTTATGTTAAAAAGTGCAGTGATCTAGCTGCTTTCTTTGATTCTTTAGTCTTAGCATAAAAGGTTAATCTTAACAGTGTACAAAGATTTCATCTCTTGCTTCTTAATGATATTTAGAATAAGACAACTGCAGTTAACATTGTCTATATCATTTAGATATTGTACACTGCATTAATATTAATTATTACCTTTTTAGAGATCTTTCTTTCAATAAATTATAAGCTCAGATTAGTAAAAAGCTTTTCAGAAAAAGTGCAGACAGTTATTACACTTACTTATTCAGTTCTTGATATGTGTTTCTTGATGAAATAAACAACATACAGCTCTTAATATGAGTCTTTAAAAGAAACAAACAAGTAAGCAACACTTACTATGTGTTTCTTGATGAGATAAATAAGTATACAGCAACTCAATATGTGTCTCAGATAGGCAAATGAGCATTTACTGTCTTATAAAGAGCAGACAGCATACACAACTTTTTTTTTCACTACTTATCTTCTTAATACATTCTTTATTTCATTTCTAATACTACACATTTAACATTTGATGTCAATTTCATAATGAACTTTAACAACTTCATTATAAGAAGATAATTGATCTCAATTCTGACTTATAAGAACTCTAATCACTGATTTGCTTCAATAAGAATTTGACTGATGAGCAAAAATCTCTGATTCTTAATTTAAAATGCAGTTAATACATTTATGAGCAGCACATCTCTTTCATTCAGTGATATGAATTTTAAGAATCAGCAAAATGATGTAAAGACTGTGTACTGACTCATTATCTGCATCAACATGAATGATTAAGAATATGTGACAGATAAGATAACTGTAAAGAAAATTTGAGATACTCTTAAGATTAAGTATAAGATGAGACTGCTTGTCACAGGTTTGCAATGAGACTGACGCTTGATTGATAATTTTTAAATACAAGAAGAATACTATGAAGAGAAAAAGAAAAGCTTCATACAGAAGTGAAAAGATAATGTGCTTTAGTCTTAAAGTCTTAGTAAGCAACTAGATCATAAGACCTTAGTATGAGTTCAACTTATGACATCACCTCTTTCTTTCTCTTCAAGGTTGTGCTTTAAGCTTCTGAAAAGGTTGTTGTATGATTGTCAATGTCTGTTGACACATGTTTGCCTGCTTTGTATGAGTAAGGTTCACAGATGAAAATTTTTTCATTGCTTGCGTGGTTTTCTCTGACAATTCACTTGAGTTTATCTGTCAGTGAAGTGAGTTATAAACCTTCTCACCTCATGTATGACTTTTCTTTTTCTTTCTTCTTCAACTTCTTCATCAACATCTTTTGTATGTGAAATCTTTCTTGATTGAATATGTCAGCACTGACTCTTGTACAACAAGCTCAGCAGCAACAACAACAACAACAACAATGTAAGTGTTGTACAGATATGTGTCTTGAAGCTGATAGCTCACAGGGTTCTCATTCTTTATGATGCATACATTGCTGTTCTCACCCTTGTGACTGCTGATGATGATTCAGTTCTCTTTGTTGATCAGCAGCAGCTCACTTCATACACTCACTTTTCTCAGACAATAGTCATTCTTGTGCTGTCTGATGTGAATATTCTGTTCATACAGCTTTGTATCACATCAGATTAAGTGAGAACTCATCAGTCATCATACATTAATGTGATTCTGATTCAGAGTCAGAGTGTGTTGGTTTCTGTCAGTTGTATTAACTGTCAAAAATGTGGTATGACACTCTTTCTGAAATGTTGTCATACATCAGAACATTTCAGTGAATGTTGCAGTAACTGTAAGTGATGTGATTACGCTGCTTGCTGTTCTGTATGCAACAATGACGTTCTCATTGTCATCTCAGATGATGAGAACAACAACAGTGTCAATGAGGATGAGTGTGCTGCTCAGTCAAGGCAAATCACATCAGCACTGTCAGCAGAGGTGATCATCATCTATATTGACCTTTAGGTATGTACAACTCTTCTTTCTTCTTTGCACTGTGCTTGTCTAGTTATACAGACTGTGTGTGACACTTATAGAGTCTAGTCATATGAGCTGTGTGTAACATCTGAGCGGTGTGCCTCATCTCTTCACAGTGCTCAGAACAAGTAGCTTTGACAAAATCAAGAAGGCATCATTAGTAATTAGCATAGAAATAAATTAAATAAATTCAACACTAAATTTTAAACTCTGTACAATTTCTTAAACTCATGAAGCATCTCAATCTTCTTGCATACAGTTAAGATCTAGTCACCTCAGGTTGTATTAACTTTCATCAGTTTAATGTCACTGTGTCTTTCAGAATGAATGTCAGTTCTTATGTGAGTTGAATATAACTGACTCATTTCATCAAGCACTTCTTCTTGAATTCTTCTTTATGTCATACAAATCTCTTCTTCAGAATCTTCTTTATCTTAAACTCTTCTTCATCACTTACAATTTGTGATGAGGATTGTGAATCTGTCATACACTGAAAAGAGAGAGCATTCATGACTGCTGACTGAAGCATGACTGAATGAAACATGTTATGAATACTCAGCAGTGTGTTCAGACAAAATGAATGTGAGCTGATCTTTTTAACAATGATATATTTGACATTCTTTACATCAAACTTCTTGCATGAACAGTCTGTGTGTATGTTCTTAAGGTTTAGTCAGATCTTGTCTTCTTTCTTGAAGTTATAAGATTGCTGTCTCTCTCAATTCATCATTTCTTTCTGTATCTGCTGAGTGACAGCCATAGTCATCTGTGCTCACTCTGTGACTTCTTTCATCTTTTGTATGATTTGATCAGCTTTCTGTACTGAACTTTTCACAGATTGTACAGGCTTCAACTTCTTAAGTAGTTGTAAAGACTTCATGTAATACTTATGAGACAAGAAGAAGAAGCTCACCTCTGTTGAGATGAAGTCATGATTATTTATGACTAGCTCAGTCATGAGAAGCAGGCTTGCTCAGTTGTTTTAACTATAATTGAAGAATGTACAAATGTACAGCTCAACATTCTGATTCATTTGCTCAGTTGCCTCATCAGTTTTCAGATGGTATGCTGTGAACATTCTTCATACAATCTTTAAAAGTTAACAGACTCTCTTTCATAGACTGCTCACAAACTGAGTGTCTCAATTCAAGACTATTGTGATAAAAAGCTCATGAGCTCAGTAGAAATGTTGTATGAATGTTTGAGTCACTCATTCTGCAGTCATATTCTTGCATGATTTTAGTATTACTTTCTTGTTAAGACAATCTGTAATTATCAGAAGGTTCATACAACCCTCACTTGACAGTAGATTTACTACAAAGCTAATGAATATCTTTTGTCAAATTCACTTCAATACAGGTAGAGGTTTTAAGAAGCCTTGTCAACAGTCTTTTCAGCTGTTGTTTGTACAGCATTTGTCGTAATTTCAGCAGAATGTATGAACATTCTGTAGCATCTCAGGTCAAAAGAACTGTTGTGATAAAAGAACACTGATTACATTCCTTTCTGAGTGTTCAGCCATTGTTGAGTCATGTGTATACTGAATCAGTTTCATACAAAAAGGTTCTGAGAACAACACTCAGTGTCTTTCACAAAAGAGTAGCTTTTCTTCATCACTCAAGAAGCATTCTGTTATGAATATTCTCACTTTTAAGACATTAGAAAATGATCTTTGTTTCTCACAAATTGTCTGACAAAGCTCATTGTACAACTCATCTTCTGCTTCAGCATTCACTTACATCTGTTTAAGATTCATGATCTCATCAAACAAGTTTTGATCTTGTATGAGCACAGAGACTGATATGTCTGCTACTGTCATTGAGGCAGTCTGTATAGACTTGCTCATCATTTCAGAATGTATTATCTGCATCATACAATGTTGTACTCTGTTATCTGAAAGATTCATTGACACATTCTGCTTCTGTCTCAATAAAGCATCTGCTCTTTCATTCTGCTTGCTCAGCAAGTATAGTATGAAGAAGTTGTATTGTGACAGTATTAAAGACCACCTCATTTGTCACTCTATAAGCTTTTTAACTGTCATAAAGTATTTCAGATTTTTGTGATCTGTACAAATCTGAAAACTTGACACACTTCTCAATTCTGCATCTCACTCTTTTAAGCATTGTATGATGATCAGCATCTCTTTATCATAAATCT
>JAABUP010005448.1_pt1 | contig 19357 bp, 15 predicted proteins | sample 5559201 | NCBI WGS metagenome assembly JAABUP01 (sample SAMN10711887, study PRJNA513373) | rock metagenome | isolation source: Antarctica rocks | place: Antarctica
CCGATGGCACCAAACCGGCAGGGCAAGCCCTGCTGACCCAGATCGTCCCGACGGAGCCGGCCACCCCTCGCGGGCGAGCCGGTCCGTCCCCCCCTTGCGCCCTCGGGACCGCCGAAAGCCCCTCGCCGGGTCCCGGATCGATCGGGACTCGATCGCGAGATCCTCCGCCGACGATCCGGGAGGCCCGGGGGGGCCGCTCGATCGAACGAAGCCAAGCTCGGAGGGCCGGGCGGAGGATGCCGGGCGATCCGGGGGTCAGACTCCTCGGGCCGCGGGGTCCCAGAGGAGCTTGTGGAGCTGGACCTGGAGCCGGAGGGGGAGGCCGGTTTCGAGGATCCAGGCGGCGAGGTCGGTGGGGTTGACCCGCCGATGCGCGGTGGCGACGAGGACGGGGACCCGGGCGGCCAGGTCGTGCCTCCGGGCGTGGTCGACGGCCCAGTCGAAGTCTTCGCGGGAGGTGACGACGTACTTGACCTCGTCGATCGACTTGAGCCGGCCCAGGTTGGCGTCGAGGTTGGCGGCAGCCTCGCCCGAGCCGGGGGTCTTGACGTCCAGGATCACGGCGACCCGGGGGTCGACCCCGGCGGTGTCGATGGCCCCGCTGGTCTCCAGCAGGACGGTCCGGCCGGCCCCGGCCAGTCGGGACAGGAGGGGATGCACTTCGGGCTGGAGCAGGGGCTCGCCGCCGGTGACCTCAACCAGCCGATCACCGGTGGCCAGGGCCCGGGCGAGAACCTCATCGACGCTCATCGTCCGGCCCTGGTGGAAGGCGTGGGGGGTGTCGCAGTAGGTGCAGCGGAGGTGGCAGGCGGTCAGCCGGACGAAGGTGCAGGGGAGCCCGGCGTGGGTGCTCTCCCCCTGGATGCTCCGGTAGATCTCGTGGATCAGCAGCATCCCGGCCGGCTTCCCCTCCAGCGCCCGGAGCCGATGCGCCAGGGCTTCGGCCGGGATCGCCCCGGGCGCGAGTCCGAGGTCGGTCGAGGGGGGGGCGGTCGATGGCATCGCGGGTCGGATCCGGAGGTAAGGCGGGCGGGCGGCTGATGATGGTCCATCTTATCCGAATCCTCCTGGGGCCGGCTAGCTCGACCTTGCGGGCCGGGCTAGCATCAAGGCGGGGGTCTGACCGCGGATTCTTGGGGTTTCGCTCCCTTGAAGGTCGTGGGCCCCTCTCCCCAACCCTCCCCCGAGCCCGCCTGGCGTCGGCTCCTCGGCGTCCCGGGGGTCGTCGGCCCCGGGAATCCGGGGGCCAGACCGACTAACGCGGGCGTAAAATCCCGATAATGATCCTGTTGGGGAACGCCGGTCAGGGGACCAGCCGGTTGACCCGCGCTGCCTCGGCCTTGAGGAACTCGACATCGAGGAACGGATCGGCCGAGATCCGCTGGAACCGGACGTCGCCCCGCTTGTCGATCAGGAAGGCCCCGTGGAGGGGGAGGCCCTCGAAGTCGTCGAACGCCTGGAATGCCTTGAAGACGGCCAGCGAAGGGTCGGCCAGCAGAGGCATCGGGAACTTGATCCCGTCGGCGTTGGCCTTGAGGGACCGGGTCGCCTCGGGGTCGTCGGTCCCGATGGCGACGAGGTCGGTCCCGATCGCCTCGAACATCTTGATCTGCTTGCCGAACTCCCCGAGCTGCTGCATGCAATGGGCGCACTTGTTGCCGAGGTAGAACAGGGCGACGACGTTCCGGCCCTTGTGGTCGGCCAGGTTCCAGGGCTTCCCCTCGGTGTCCCCGAGGGAGATCGGCCCGGCGGGACTCGGGGCCCAGGCCAGCGGCCCGAGCGGCTCCAGCGGAACCCGGGCGACGGCCGACTCGTCGGTCGAGGGCTCGGCGGGGGCCGGGGTCCAGGAGCCGGCGGCCTTCCAGGAGGCGACGATCGCGGCGACCCGACGGGCGACGGCGGTGTCCTTGTCGGCCAGGGCCGCCAGGGGCTCCAGCTTCCGGTAGGCGTCGCCGGCCTCGGCCTCCTTGGCGTTGGCGTGCAGGGCCTCGACCAGCGTGGCCAGGGCGTCGTACTGGCCGGGCTGCTTCGCGGAGGCCGACTGGGCGGCGGACTCGGCGAACCCGAAGTTCCGGGCCGCCAGGTGGGCCCGGGCCAGCGCGACCGGCCCCATCCGGGTGGCCTTGCCGAACGACTCCAGGGCCGGGAGCGCCTCCCCCCTGGCCAGCTTCTGGTAGCCTTCCAGCTCGGCCAGCGCCCCGATCGTCGGGCCGGCGGTCGGGGCCTTGCCGCCAGGGGCCTTCTTGGCCTCCTCGGCGACCATCCCGGCCAGGGCCTTGACCTGCTCGGCGAGCTTCGGGCCGTCCCCACGGGCGGCGTGGGCCAGGCCCAGGAAGTACGCCCGATCGACCTTCTCGGCGGGGACGTCGGCCCAGTCGAGGGCGCCCGAGTCGGTGTCGGCGATCAGGGCGTCCCAGAGCTCGAACCGGGCGAGGGTCTCGGCCCACCGGAGACGGCCCGACCGCTGGGCCGACCCGAGGTCGTTGGGGCCGTTCTTCTGGGGGTCGCGGGGCTGCTCGACCAGGTTCCGGGCCACGGCCAGGGCGTCGCGGGCCCGGCCGACGTGCCCGAGCGAGGTGGCCAGCCACTGGTTGTTGTGGGCGTAATTGTGGATCTCGAAGGGCATCACCCGGTCACGGATCATGTAGGCGTGGTCGACCCGGGCCGAACCTTCCTGCTGAGAGGCGGCCTCGGCGTAGCGGTTCAGCTCGGTATAGGTGTGGCCGGGCATGTGCCAGGCGTGGGCGATCCCGGGGGCGGCTCGGGCGTAGAGGGCGGCGGCCTTCTCGGCCTGCTTCACCTTGACGTGGTCCCAGAGGTGAATCCGGTAATGGTGCGCCCCGGGGTGCATCGGGTTCCGCTCCAGGACCGATTCCAGGAGGAGGTCGACCGCCTGGCGGCTCCCGATCCCATCGCTCGCCGCGTTCTGCCAGGTGACCATCGCCAGCCAGGCGCGGGCCTCGGAGTCCTCGGGGAACTCCTGGACGATCGCCTCCCAGCCCAGGAGGTGGGCCTTCTTTCGGGCCCGGTCCTCGCCCCCGTCCTTGTAGAGGGCCTCCAGGGCCTCGATGTAGAGGATCTCGCGGCGGCCCGGTTTGACGGCGTCGGCCCGCTTCCGGGCCTCCTTGATGAACCCCTTGGCCCGCCTGGGGTTGTTGACGTTGGCCATGGCCATCCCCCAATAGGCCATCGGGCAGGCGGGGTCGAGCAGGGCGGCCTGGCGGAACGAGCGTTCGGCCTCGAAATCATAGAACGAGTGGAGCTGGGCGACCCCCTGGGTCAGGAACGCCCGGGCCTCGGGGCTGGCGGCGGCGGCCGGGAAGTCGACCTTGCCCATGCCCTCCATCGGCGTCGCCCGGCGGCGTGGGCCGTCGTCGAACGCCTCGCCGTGGATCGAGTGGCCAGCGGCCGGGACGGCGGGATCCGAGGCTCCGGGCGGGGCGGTCGGTTTGGGAGGCTCCTGGGCCCGCGCCATCGAGGGGGCCCCGAGGACCAGGCCGAGGGCGAGTCCGAGGCAGGCGGACCGATCGAGGCGGAGGGGCATGGCGCGGTCTCCCGAAGGCCGGGCGGTGGGGGCGGGGGCGGGGCGAAGCTCGGCTCGATGGTCCCATTGAACCGCGACCGGCCGCCGACCGCCACGGGGTCCCGCCGGCCGGGCAGATGGCTTGCGGCCCGGCCGCCGGCTCGGCTACCCTGGCAAGGCCGGATCAAGGCCCCCGGGCCCCGGCGGACCCCAGACCGATCTCTCCCGAGGACGTACACCGATGGCCGACGCGCGCAAGGGCGAAGTGACGATGAAGGGCAACCCGATCGACCTGGTCGGGCCCAGGCTCCAGCCGGGCGACGCCGCGCCCGACTTCACCTGCGTCGACACCAACCTGGCCCCGATCTCGCTCAAGGACACCGGCGGGAAGGTCCGCCTCTTCAACGTCGTCCCCTCGCTGGATACGCCGGTTTGCAGCATCCAGACCAAGCGGTTCTCCGAGGAGGTCAACGCCCTGGGCGACAAGGTCGCCGCCTTCACCATCAGCCTCGACCTTCCCTTCGCCATGAAGCGGTTCTGCGCCGACAACAAGATCGAGAACCTCGTCAACCTCTCCGATGCCCACAACCACAGCTTCGGCGAGCATTACGGCGTCCTGATCAGCAGCCTGCCGATCCCGCTGCTGGCCCGGGCGATCTTCGTGGTCGACCCGCGCGGCAAGCTCACTTACGTCGAGCTCGTCCCCGAGATCGCCACCGAGCCCAACTACGAGACCGCCCTGGCAGCCATCCAGGCCGCCTCGGGCACCTGAGATGGTCCGGCCGGGGGGAGCCTCGCGGCGGATCCCCCCGGCCGCTAACCGCCGCCGCCGATCCGGCGGGCGATGTTGGCGGGGACCGGGTAGGCCCGCTCGGGCGGCAGGTGCCCCGCGGCCCGGTCGGCCCGGCCGGCCAGCAGGAGGTCGCGGATCTTCCGGACCCGGGGGGTCAGGTCCTTGATCCCGACGACCCACGATTCGACGTACTCCCGGATCATGTCTCGGCCGATCCCGACCTGGATGCTCCCGGCCGGCAGCGGGGCCCCGCGGAGGGTCCGCTCGGGATCCCACTGGAGGTGGACCTTGGCCCCGAGGAACCGGCCCCGCCAGTCCTCCGGCGACCGGAAGGCCGAGGGCTCGAACGAGGTGAGCACGGCCATCGCCAGCGCCCGCTCCCACCCCTCCCGGGTGATCCGGACGGCCAGGGTCCGCTCCTGGCCCCCCTTCCCGCCCCACCGGCTCCGGTGCATCAGCCAGAGGAACGATGGCTTGATCCAGGTCATCCGGCCCAGCGAGAATGGCGGCACGAACGCCCCGGACCGGAGCGCGGCGTCGGCAATCGCCGGCGAATACGCCTGATAGACGACGATCGTCTCGCGATCGAAGTCCGCCCGGATCTCGCGAGCCCTGGTCATCCGCCCCCTCCGCTCCCCCCGGCCCCGAAGTGCCTCCCGTCCGACACGGGACCGGACCGGGCGGTTCGCCGGCGTCCGCCCGGGTTTGGAAGTGGTCTTGATTCGCGGGGGCCCCGCCGATCGAATGGGGTCGGGTCCGGGAGTCCGACGGGCGGAGGGAGGGATCGACCGATGTTGATGATCGCCGCGATGCTGCTGGCCCTGGCGGGTCCCGGCCCGGGCCCCATGGAACGGGTCCGAGTGGCCAACGACGGCCGGGGGTTCGTGCTCACCCCCTCCGGCCGACCGTTCACCCCCTGGGGGCTCAACTATGGCAACGCCGGGCGGTTGATCGAAGACTTCTGGGAGGCCGATTGGCCGACCCTCGCCGACGACTTCCGCGAGATGAAGGGCCTCGGGGCCAACGTCGTCCGGGTCCACCTCCAGTTCGGCAAGTTCATGGACGGCCCGGACCGGCCCAACGCGAAGGCGCTCGAATGCCTGGGGCGGCTCCTCGGGCTAGCCGAGTCGACCGGCCTGTATCTCGACCTGACCGGCCTGGGCTGCTACCGGACCGCCGACGTCCCCCCGTGGTACGACCGGCTCTCCGAGGAGGACCGATGGTCGGCCCAGGCCGCGTTCTGGGGCGCGATCGCCGCCCGATCCGGCCAGAGCCCGGCCGTCTTCTGCTACGACCTGATCAACGAGCCGTTCGCCGGTGGCGGTGACAAGAAGCCCGGCGACTGGTACTCGGGCAAGCCGTTCGGCGGCTACGATTTCGTCCAGTGGATCGCGCTCGACCTCCGCGGCCGAGCCCGCGAGGAGATCGCCCGTTCCTGGATCCGGCGGCTCTCGGTGGCGATCCGCGAGCACGACCGCGACCACCTCATCACGGTCGGGCTCCTCCCCTGGATGCCCTCATGGGGCCACCTTTCCGGGTTCATCCCCGCGACGGTCGCCCCGGAACTGGATTTCGTCAGCGTCCACATCTACCCGGAGAAGGGCAAGGTGGCTGACGCGATCGAGGTCCTCAAGCACTTCGAGGCCGGCAAGCCGATCGTGATCGAGGAGACGTTCAACCTCACCTGCTCGTCGGCGGAGCTGGAGGAGTTCCTCCGGCTCTCGCGCCCGATCGCCCGGGGCTGGATGGGACACTACGACGGGATGACGCCCGAGGAGATCGAAGGGCTCCGGCGCAAGCGGAGTCTCACCCCGTCGGAGGCCATCTACCTGGGATGGCTGGACCTGTTCCGGAAGCTGGCCCCGACGGACTCAGTCCCGAAAGACTGAGAGGGTTCCGGAAACATTTCCTTGACCTGGCAACGATTGATGACCAATAAACGATGGTTGATGTTCGAGAAATCCAGGACGATTTCCCCGGAGCCGGCATTGCATGTCGCCCCGCTGATCGACCATCACTCATTGGTCATCAACCCCTTGACCTGGCAACGATTGATGACCAATAAACGATGGTTGATGTTCGAGAAATCCAGGACGATTTCCCCGGAGCCGGCATTGCATGTCGCCCCGCTGATCGACCATCACTCATTGGTCATCAACCATTTTCGATACCGGATAGCCTTTAAACCCTCCGGCCAGGGTTCCGCAGGCGGCCTGGATGTCCTTGCCCCCGGAGTAGCGGCGGACGACGGGCTGGCCGACGTGGCGGCTCAGGGCGTCGCGGAAGTCGGACATCTCCCCCGGCGAGGGGGGGTGAAAGCGCCCGGTCGGGTCGGTCACGTCGATCAGGTCGAGCCGGACCGGGGTGTCGCCGATGACCTGGCCGAGGGCCCGGGCGTCGTCCTCGCCGACGTTCTCGCCGGCGATGCAGACGTAGGAGAGCATCACCCGGTCGCGGCGGTCCAGGGCGTGTCGGCGGGCGGCGGCCATGACCTCGGCGATCGGCCACCGAGCGGCGACGGGGACCAGCCGGGCCCGTTGGGCGTCGGTGGCGGCCCCCAGGCTGATCGAGAGCCGGAAGCGGTGCCTCTCGCGGGTGTAGCGGTCGATCTCCGGGACCAGGCCGACGGTGCTGATGGTCATCTTGCCGGCCCCGATCGAGCCGCCGTAGGGACACCGGAGCAGCTCGGCGGCGGCGATCACGCGGTCGTAGTTCAGGAACGGCTCGCCCATCCCCATGAAGACCGCGCCGGTGACCCGGAGCCCCTGGGACCGGGCCAGGTCGCGGGCCTGGACCCACTGGTCGAGGATCTCCCAGGTGGCGAGGTTCCGGCGAGTCGGCATCGTCGCGGTGGCGCAGAAGGCGCAGGCCATCACGCAGCCGACCTGCGAGGACAGGCAGATGCTGACGGCGCCGGGCTTGTGGAGCGGGATCAGGACCGTCTCCACGGCCAGGCCGTCGACGGTCCGGAACCGGAGCTTCCGGAAGCCGTCGACGGGCGAGGTGACCGAGGCATCCAGGGCCAGTCGAGCCAGGGGGGCGACCCGGTCGCCCAGGAGCCGGGGGACCTGGTACGACCGGCCCCAGGCGGCGGGGTCGTGGACCCCGTGGCCCAGGATCGCCGAGGTCAGCCGGCGGGCGGCGAGGTCAGGAACCCCCAGCGCCCGGGTCCGGGCCAGGAATGCCCCGGGGGTCTGGTCGCGAGGGTCCCACACGGCGAAGCCCTCCCGGGCGAATCTCGAAAATGTCCTCGACCTTGGGGCGAATAGCACTACAGTATCGCGGAGGGCGGACCCTCCGCCACCCCGGCCGGCCCGGGGATGCGAGACGGTCCGCGAGGTCGCTCGCCCGCCCCGGGGCGGTCCGGAGAATCGAATCCCCGGCCCAAACCTTCGCGGAAGATCGCTCGTAAGAAGGGATGGCAGCCCGGGTGGCCCTTCGGAGGGACCCGGGTCCGTGAGGTTTCCCGCTTCCCCGGCCGGGCTCCGGCCCGGCCCCGCAAGGAGTTTTCCCCAACCATGAAGCGCAACGCATTGGCATGGGCGGCCATCGTCCTCTCGACCGCCGCCCTGGTCAGCTCCCGGGGCGTGACGCGGGCCGTCCCCGCGGCCCTCCAAATCTCGCCCGAAGGCCAGAAGCAGGCCCGGGCCCTGGGCGACGCATTCAACGCGGTCGCCGAATACGTCAAGCCCTCGGTCGTCCAGATCAGCGTCCAGCGCAAGGCCCGGGTCGGCAACCTCCGGATCCCCGGCCGCCCCAACGCCCCCGGCGACCCGCACGAGAACCTCGGGCCCAAGGAACTGGAGGACATGCTCCGCAAGTTCTTCGGACCCGACGGCCGGTTCGAGAAGGAGCAGTTCGGCGGGATCGCCGAGGGAACCGGATCGGGCTTCGTCTATGACGACAAGGGCCACATCGTCACCAACAACCACGTCGTCGAGGGGGCCGAGAAGATCACCGTCCAGTTCTTCGATGGCGAGGAGATGACGGCCAAGGTCGTCGGGACCGACCCCAAGGCGGACGTGGCGGTCATCAAGGTCGATTCGACCAACTACCGACCGCTCCCCAAGGGCAAGAGCGGCACGGTCCGGGTCGGCGAGTGGGTCCTGGCCATCGGCTCGCCCTTCGGATTCGACCAGACGGTGACCTCGGGAATCATCTCGGCCATCGGCCGGAACGACGCCCACATCCTCGGTTCCGACGGGTATGAGGACTTCCTCCAGACCGACGCGGCCATCAACCCGGGCAACTCCGGCGGCCCGCTGGTCGACCTCGACGGCAAGGTGATCGGGATCAACGCGGCCATCGCCACCGCCACCCGCTCCAGCGCCGGGATCGGCTTCGCCATCCCGATCGACATGGCGGCCAACCTGGCCGACCGGCTGATCAAGGACGGCAAGGTCACCCGGGCCATGATCGGGATCGAGCTGCAGGCGCTGAGCCCGGCCCTGGCCCGCGAGCTGGGCAACGATCCCAAGCTCAAGGGCGTCCTGGTCGGGAGCGTCCTGCCCGGGAGCCCTGGCGACAAGGCCGGTCTCCAGCAGGGCGACGTGATCACCGGCTTCAACGGCACGCCCGCCAAGAGCGTCCCCTCGTTCCGGAACCTGGTCTCCACCAGCGAGATCGGCAAGGAGTTCGCCCTCACCTACATCCGCGAGGCCAAGGAGCAGGTCGCCAAGGTGACCCTGGTCCCCTACGAGACCCGGATGGCCCGGGGCAACCGCCCCGACGAGCCGCCGGCCCAGCGCAAGCCCGAGGCCGCCAAGGTCGAGCTGGAAGGCTTCGGCCTCGACGTCCAGGAGTTGACCCCCGAACTGGCCAAGCAGTTCGGCTACTCCGCCGACGCCAAGGGCGTGGTCATCGCCGACGTCAAGGACGGTAGCTCGGCCGACGCCAACGGCCTGGAGGCCGGGATGCTGGTGACCAAGGTCGTCCGGGACAAGAAGGTCAACGCCCTGACCTCGCCCAAGCAGTTCCAGGAGCTGGCGGACAAGGCCGACGAGCTGACCCTCTACGCCCAGACTCCCGCCGGCCAGGGCCGCTTCTTCACTCTGGCCAAGCCCTCCAAGTAATCGAGCCGCGACCGCCGGGCCTGGCCGCCCGGCGTCGCGACCAGACCGGACGGCCCGGCGACTCTCCCCGCCGGGCCGTCCGCCCTTTTCGAAAGATCGACATCCGTCCCGGCCCGACGGCCCGGCCCTGGAGGAGGCGAGATCCCCCGAGATCCGGGGGCGCGGCCAGCGGGGATCCGGGACCCGTGGAAAGCCCGCCCCGTCGTCGGCTTCGCCAGCGCCCTGCCCCGGCACGAGGGTTGGACCATCCTGGGCCCGCTGGAGATCGGGAAGGGCGACTGAGCCGACCGATCCTCCCGGTTGCCAACCCCGCGGCGCAAGGTTACCCTCGGACCATCGCGGGGCACGTCTCCCCGGCCCGGATCGGGCCGTCCGGCCTGGGGGTCTTCGGGGGTCGATGGACGATGGCGGATTTGGGAACGCCCGATCGAGGCGATCCGGGGGGGCGCCGGGGCCGGGTCGCCGGGGCCTTCTTCGGGCTCGTCGGGCTCTGGTATCTCGATTCGTTCGCCCAGGCGATGGTCGAGCGGATGTCCGAGATCTGGGACGGCCAGCGGCTGGCGCCGGTTTTCGCGGCCTATCGCGGCTATTCGCTCTACCCGAAAGCGGGAGGGGGCCCGCCGGTCGGCTATACTTACGGCCCGATGACGGTCCTGGCCTACCTCCCGGCTGTCGCCGCCAGCGACCCCTCGGGGGCGCTGCTGGGGGCGGGCGTCCTGACGCTGGCCTACACGTTCGGGCCGGTCCTGGCCTTGCTTTTGATCGGAACGCGGGGCGGGCCTGGCCGCGCGGAGGGCGTCGCCCTCGGGCTGCTCGTGTTCGCGATCCTGGCGCGGAACCCGGCGCTGGTCTACAGCACGATGAGCCCGGCCCACGACGCGGTCGCGCTCGGGTTCGGGCTCCTGGCCTGCCTCCCGCTGGTGGCCCGCGAGTCGATCGGCTGGCGGCCCCTGGCCTTCTCGGCGGCCCTGGCTGTCCTGGCCGTCCTGGCCAAGCAGAATGCCGTGTTCATCCTCCCCTCCCTGACGCTCTCCTGCGCGATCGCGTTCGGCCTCCGGGCGGGGCTGGCTTACGCGGCGTTCCTGGGGGGGATCGGGCTCGTCCTCGGGCTGGGCCTGATCCGGGTCTACGGGGCCGAGACGCTGGCCCACTACCTGTTCGGCGTCCAGGGCGCCATGCCCCTGGTCGTGTCCCGGATCCCCGACCTGACCCGCCAGTTGGTCGCGATGGCCATCCTGCCGACCCTGCTGATCGGATCGGCCCTGTACCTCCGATCGGCGCCGGGCGGAACCACCCGGCCGCCCACGACGCTCCGGAGCCGGCTGGCCCTGGACCCCTGGGCCCTCCCCCTGCTGGTGGGCCTGGGGAACCTCCCGATCGCGCTGGTGGGAGCCATGAAGATGGGGGGCGACACGAACTCGATGAGCTACACGCTGTACTATCTCGCGGCGGTCGCCTCGATGCTCGTCGCCGAGGGGGCGAGCCGGGGGTTCGGCCCCTCGCCGGAGCAAGGCCGGCGGGCCGTCCGGGCGGTGGCCGCGCTGGCTTGCACCCAGTGGATCGTGTCGCAGGTCGTCCTGGCCCCGACCCCGATCGTGCTCCGGTGGGCCGTCGTGGCCCGTCGGCTCCGCGAGAACCCCAATCAGGTCGCCTACGACTACGCGAAGGGACATCCTGGCTCGGCCTACTTCCCCTGGAACGCCCTGGCCGTCCTGATGGCCGAGGGGAAGCTCTACGCGACCGAGGACGCGATCGTCAACAACCCCCCGCCCGGGGGCGGCCCGCACGCGCTCGGGTCCGAGGGAATGCTGCCCAGGTCCCCCGATTACGTGGCCTTCCCGCCCCACTTCCAGGCGGCCTGGGGGAAGAACGCCGCGCTCGGGCAGTTCCCCGATCACCGGCGAGCCGTCCGGGTTCCCGGCCTGGAGGAGTTCATCGTCTTCGGCCGAGGCAGGGCGGCCGGCCCGCCCTAGCCAGGCGATCGGGAGGCGGTGATCGTCGAAGCCGGGGGCCGACGACAGGGACCATGATCCAGGGTGCCAGCAATGCCGGATCCGACCGAGACCTGGGACGACCGACTCCGGCGGGCCCGGCTGCGCCTGCTCCGGATGCACTACGAGAGCCGGGTCGGGCACATCGGGGGGAACCTCTCGTGCCTGGACCTGATCCTGCTCCTCCACCAGGAGATCCTCGGCCCGGACGACCAGTTCGTGCTCTCGAAGGGGCACGCGGCGGGGGCGTATTACGTCACGCTCTGGACGCTCGGGAAGCTCGCGGACGAGGAACTCGCGACCTTCCACAAGGACGACACCCGGCTCGCCGGGCATCCCGCGGCGGGGGCGATCGGTGAGATTCTCTTCGGGACCGGGAGCCTCGGGCACGGGATCGGGCTGGCCTCGGGGCTGGCCCTGGCCAAGCGGCTCAAGGGGGAGCCGGGGCACGTCTACTGCCTGATGTCCGATGGCGAGTGGAACGAGGGCTCGTGCTGGGAGACCCTGATCTTCGCCCGCCATCACCGGCTGGAGAACCTGACGATCATCGTCGACCGGAACGGGCTCCAGGGGTTCGGGACGACCGCCGAGGTCGCCGACCTCGGCTCGCTCGCCGAGAAGTTCCGGGCGTTCTCGGTCCCGACCCGGGAGATCGACGGGCACTCGCACGACGAGATCGCCGGGGCCCTGGAGCCCGGCCGGGGGCCCGGACCCGAGGCCGTGGTGGCCCGGACCCGCAAGGGGTCCGGCGTCTCGTTCATGGTCGACCGGGTGGACTGGCACTACCTCGCCCTCTCGGAGAGCCAGTATCTCCAGGCCATCCGGGAAATCGAGGCGGCATGAGAAAGCCCTTCTGCGACCTCCTGGTCGAGGCCGCCCACCGCCCCGAGTTCGTGTTCCTGACCGGCGACCTGGGCTTCATGGCGCTGGAGCCGCTCCGCGACGCGCTGGGCGATCGGTTCCTCAACGCGGGGGTGGCCGAACAGAACATGGTCTCGGTCGCCGCCGGGCTGGCGCGGTCGGGCCTCCGCCCCTGGGTCTATAGCATCGCCCCGTTCCTCTACGCCCGGCCGTTCGAGCAGATCCGGAACGACGTCTGCCTGCACCACCTCCCGGTCATCATGGTCGGTAACGGGGGCGGTTATGGTTATGGGGTGATGGGTGCCACCCACCACGCGCTGGAGGACTACGGGGCTCTGCTCACATTGCCAGGACTCCGGGCCTACGTCCCGGCCTTCGACGGCGACCTCAGGCCGCTATTCGCTCGGATGTTCACGACCGAACACCCGTCCTACGTCCGGCTGGGCCTCTCGGAGGAGCCGCCGGGGGCCGTGGTCCCCCCGTTCGCCCCCTGGCGTCGGCTCCTCGGAGGCGGGGGGTGGGTGATCCTGGCGACCGGGCCGCTGGTCGGCGGGATCTGGGAGGCGGCCCGGGGGCTCGATGAAGGGCATCGCCCCGCCTTGTGGCTGCTGAGCGAACTCCCCCTGGCGGGGTTCCCGGATGAGTTCCTGGCCGACCTGGCGCGGTCGCGGCGGCTCCTGGTCGTCGAGGAGCACGTGGCGCACGGCGGGGTCGCCTCGATGGTGGCCGCCGCCCTGCTGGAGGGGGGCCACGCCCCCGAGCGGTTCGCCGCGCGGTCGGCCCTGGGTTACGTCTCGGGGCGGTACGGCTCGCAGAAGTTCCACCGGAAGGAATCCGGGCTCGACCCGGCCTCGATCCTCGCCTTCCTGAGCCGTGAGGACGCCCCCCGATGACGACCTTGACGCTCGCCGAGCGGGTCGCCCGGCTCCCGGGGCCGATCCTGGTCCTCGGGGCCAGCGGGTTCGTCGGGGCCAACCTCCTCCGGTCGCTCCACGGGGTCCGCGAGGACGTCTACGGGACGACCACCCGGAAGCCGGCCTGGCGGCTCGAAGACTTGCCCGAGGGCCGGGTCCGGATGGTCGACCTCCTGGTCGACGCCAACCTCGACCAGCTCCTCGGAGAGATCCGGCCCCGGACCGTCTTCGACCTCGTCGCCTACGGAGCCTACTCCTTCGAGGTCGACGCCCCGCTGATCTACCGGACCAACTTCGACCTCCTCACCCGCCTCCTCCCCCGGCTCGAACGATCCGGGGTCGCCCGCTACATCCACGCCGGGAGTTCCTCGGAGTACGGCGACAACGCGGCCGGGCCCTCCGAGGACGCCCCGCCCGCGCCCAACAGCGACTACGCGGTCTCCAAGCTCGCCGCCGCCAACCTGATCCACTACCACGGCAAGCGGAAGGGCTTCCCCTGCGCCAACCTCCGGCTCTACTCGGTCTACGGGCCGCTCGAAGACTCCGCCCGGCTGATCCCCAGCCTGATCCGGCGCGGGCTGGAAGGCGCCTTGCCCCCCTTCGTCAACCCGGCCATCGCGCGTGATTATCTTTATGTGGACGACGCGACCGAGGCGTTCGTCGACGCCGCCCTGAACCTGCCGGGGGACCTCTACGGCGAGTCGTTCAACATCGGGACCGGCCGGAAGACCACCATCGGCGAGGTCGCCCAGACGGCCCGCGCCCTCTTCGGGATCGCCGAGGAGCCGGAGTTCACCATGCCCGACCGCGCCTGGGACGTCCGGGACTGGTACGCCAACATCGAGAAGGCCCGGGGCCGGCTGGGCTGGGAGCCCCGAGTCGGCTTCGCCGAGGGGCTGGAGCGGACCATCGCCTGGTATCGAGCCCTTCCCGACCGGGACCGCTATCACCAGGTCTCCAAGAAGTTCGGCCTGGACACGGTCTACAGCGTGAGCGTGGTCGTCTCGTGCTTCGAGGACGGGGCGTCGATCCCCGCCCTCCTGGGGCGGCTCAAGGCCACCTTCGCCCGCCTGAACGTCGACTTCGAGGTCGTCTTCGTCGACGACGGGAGCACCGACGATTCGGAGGAGGTGATCCGGTCGCTCTCGGGGCTCGACCGGCGGGTCTCGGGGATCAGCCACTCGCGGCACTTCGGCCCGGAGGCGGCGTACCGGAGCGGGATGGAGGTCGCCTCGAAGAACGCCTGCGTCCTGATCGCCGGCCGGCTCCAGGACCCGCCCGAGCTGATCGAGGCGTTCGTGAGTCGGTGGCGCGAGGGGTACGACGTCGTCTACGGGCTCCGGAGCGGCCGGGAGGCGGGGCTCTTCGCCCGGCTCGCCTCGGCGATCTTCTACCGGGTCTTCAACGACTTCTCGTACATCCAGATCCCCCGCGACGCCTGCGACTTCTGCCTCCTGGAGAAGCGGGTCGCTCGGTCGGTCCTCCAGTTCCCCGAGCGCGACTTCTTCCTCCGGGGAGTCCGGGCCTTCGCCGGGTTCCGGCAGGTCGGCGTGGGGTATCAGCCCGAGCCGGTCCCGGCCTCCCGGGGTCGCGAGGGGTTCGTCGCCCGGTTCCGCCGGGCCAAGAACGGGATCCTCTCCTTCAGCAACGTCCCGCTGACAATCCTGAGCCTGGTCGGGCTCGGGCTGTTCGGAATCAGCTTGTTTCTGGGGATCGCACAAGTTATCCTCCGGCTTGTCTTTCCGGAGCGCTCGGCCTCCGGGATCACGACGGTCCTGCTGTTCGTGCTGTTCTTCGGCGCGCTCAACGCATTCGCCGTGGGGCTGATCGGCGAATACGTCGGGAGGATCTTCGAAGAGGTCAAGCGCCGGCCCCACTTCATCCGCCGCGCCTTCGTGGTCGAGGGCGAAGTCCGTCGGGCGGCGGAGCACCCGGCCCCGAGGGAGTCCTGAGAGATCAACGCCGCCGCCAGCCCGCCGGCTCCGGTCGCCGGACTCGTCTCGATCGTGCTCCCGGTCCACAACCAGGCCGACCACATCGCGCCCATCGTCGCGGGGCACCAGGCCGCGCTCGCCCATCTCGCGTGCCGATATGAGCTGATCCTCGCCGTCAACGGCTCTCGCGACGACTCGGCGGCGATCTGCCGGGATCTGGCGGCGCGCGACCCGAGGGTCCGGGCCGTCCAGAGCGAGGCCGGCGGCTGGGGCCTCGGCGTCCGGCTCGGGCTGGGCGAGGCCCGGGGGACGCTGGTCGGCTACACCAACTCGGCCCGGACCACCCCGGCGCAGCTCGCCTCGTGCCTGCTCCAGGCGATCCTCCATCCCGACTCCGTCGTCAAGGCGACCCGCCTGGGCCGCGCCGGGCTCCGAAGGCTCGGCTCGACGCTCTACAATCGAGAATGCCGACTGCTCCACGGGATTCCCTGCCAGGACGTCAACGGGACGCCCAAGTTCTTCCCCAGGGCGTTCGACCTCCTGCTCGGGCTGACGCGCGACGACGACCTGATTGACCTCGAATTCCTCCGGGCCTGCCGCCTCCGGGGCTATCCCGTCCTGGAGGTCCCGATCGCCTCGGGGCCCCGCCACGGCGGCGAGTCGACCACCCGGCTCGGCTCGGCGGCGAAGCTCTACCGGGGCGCCTTCCGGATCTGGCGGGACCAGGGCCCATGAGCCGGCCACCCACCGGGCCCGGACCCGACGACGACCGGGCCGCCCTCCACCAGTCCCAGCATCGCGCCTGGCGCGACCCCGCCCGGGTGATCGACCACCCGTTCCAACCCGGCCCGGTCGACCCCCGGCTGTTCCAGCACCGGGTTCAGGGGCCGTGGTGGGACATTCTCGACGAATGCAAGATCACGCTTCTGCTCACGAGAGAGCATGAGCATCTGATCCTCGCCCTCAGACCGGGCCCGGCCGCCGGTCGGGTCTCCTACCTCTCGATCCCCCACCCGTCCGGCTTGGCCGTCGACCTCGTCCGGGGAGTCGTCCACGTCGCCTCGACGCGGAACCCCAACCAGGTCTTCGACCTGATGCCGGTCAGCGGGACGCGCGACCGCTTCGACCACTCGGGGCCGGAGACGGACCGCGAGCTCGTCCCGGTCCGCTCGCGGTTCTACCCGGGCTGCCTCTACCTGCACGACCTGGCGCTGATCGGCGGCGAGCTGTTCGCCAACGCGGTGGGCGAGAACGCCGTCGTCCGGCTCGGTGACGACGGCAGGGCCGAGCGCGCCTGGTGGCCCCGGTGCATCGAGGCTCCCGGCGGTCCCCTCTTCGGCCGGAACCACATCCAGTTGAACTCGATCGCGCCCGGGCCGGACCTGGCCGGGTCGTTCTTCTCGGCCTCGTCGAGCCGGGTCTCGCGGCGCCGGCCGGGGCACCTGAACTACCCGGTCGACGGGCAGGGCGTGATCTTCTGGGGGGCCTCGCGCGAGCCGATCGCCACCGGCCTGACCCGCCCGCACTCGGCCCGGCTCGACCGGGGCACGGTCTGGGTCGACAACAGCGGCTACGGCGAGCTTGGAATCGCGCGCGACGGCCGGTTCGAGGCGGTCGCGCGGCTCCCGGGCTGGACGCGCGGGCTCTGCATCCTGGGCGACCTCGCCTTCGTGGGGACCTCGCGGGTGATCCCCAAGTATCGCGCCTACGCCCCGGGGCTCGACGTCGATTCGAGCCATTGCGGGATCCACGCGGTCGACCTCCGGACCGGGGCGATCCGGGCCGGCCTGACCTGGCCCTACGGCAACCAGGTCTTCGCGATCGACTGGCTGCCGGCCGGGTCGTCGGGCGGGTTCCCCTGGCTGGCGTCGCGCGATCGGCCGGGACGGATCAAAGATCTCTTTTATGCCTACGACACAGAGGTGAACCGATGAGCCAGGACTTCCGGCTGCTGATGCTGGGCGCGATGTACGAGAACGGCGGGAACATGACCCACCGGTTCCTCGACGGCCACCCCGAGCTGTTCGTCTACCCGTTCGAGTCGCAACTCGGGACCCGGCTGGTGGCCGACGACCTGTCCTCGATGTTCCCGGTGAAGTACCGCTGGCCGGTCTTCGCGCTCGAGGCGACCCCGGCCGAGGACTACAAGGCGATCATCGACGAGGAGGGGAAGGTCCGGGCCCGGACCCCCTTCGTGAGCAAGTTCCGCGACGCGCCCTTCGACTTCTCCGACGACGAGCGCTGCCGGATCTACCGGGAGTACGTCGCGAAGACCGGCCGGTCGCGCCCGAACAACGTCGCGGCCTTCTTCCAGGCGACCTTCGGAGCCTGGAAGGACTACAACAGGACCGGCCGCGAGGTGTTCCACGTCGGCTACAGCCCGATCCTGGTCGTCGACGCCGACAAGATCCTGGATGAGCTGCCCGGTTCGCACTTCCTCCAGGTTGTCCGGAACCCCTGGTCGGCCTACGCCGACACCAAGAAGCGGGCGGTCCCGCTCTCGCTCCGGCACTACATGCTCGGCTGGACGATCAACCAGTACCACGCTCTCCTCCTGAAGGAGCGGTATCCCGACCGCCTCCACATCGTCCGCGCCGAGGACGTGATGCGCGACCCGTTCGGGACTCTGGGCGACCTCTCCGAGAAGCTCGGCCTGGAGCGGGCGGAGTCGCTCCGGACGCCGACCTGGAACGGCACCCCCCGGGGCGAGATCCACCCCTGGGGCACGATCCGCAAGCCGACCCCCGAGCAGAACCTGGCGACCGCCCGCGAGCTCTCCGACCGCGAGCAGGCCGAGGTCCGCGCCTTCACCTGGCAGTACCTCGACCCATTCGATTACAAGAACTTCCTGGGCTGAGCGGCCGATCGCCCCGGGCGATGGCCCCGCGATTGGTGTGATCCGGACGCATCGCCCGGTCCGATGAAGGATCCATCGGGGGCCTCGAAGCCGGTCCGCCCGCGCCGGCGCGGTCCGGACGGCGGTCGCCGATCCCGGCCCCGAGGAGACGGCCATGATCGCGGGGACCGGGAAGTCGACACGGATCCGCCGGCCCATCCCGGCGGCGGTTGGCCTGCTGCTGATGGCCGCTTGGGCCCAGACCTCGGCGGCGCAGGTGGCCCGGCCCCTACCCCGGCCCGATCACGTGGTCGTCGTGATCGAGGAACGGCACTCGTTCTCGCAGATCATCGGCTCGCCCCGGGCCCCGTTCATCAACGCCCTGGCCCGACGCGGGGCGCTGTTCACCCGGTCGCACCACCTGGACCGCCAGAGTTTGCCGAACTACCTGTCCCTCTTCTCGGGCTCGAACCAGGGTTATACCCGGAACGCCTGCCCGTCAGGGCCGTTCGAGACGCCCAACCTGGGGGCGGCCCTCTTCGACGCGGGCCTGAGCTTCGTCGGCTATGCCGAGGGCCTGCCGGGCGTCGGCTCGACGGCCTGCCGGTCGGGGTCCTACGTCCGGCGGCATAACCCCTGGGTTTCCTGGCAGGGGTCGCCCGCCCACGCGATCCCGGCCGAGGCCAATCGACCCTTCGCCAGCTTCCCGGACGATTTCCGCCGGCTCCCCACGCTCAGCTTCGTCGTGCCCGACCTCGACCACGACATGCACAACGGTTCGATCCGCTCGGGCGACGAGTGGCTCCAATGGGGCCTCGGCCGGTACGTCGATTGGGCGATGGCCAACAACAGCCTGCTGATCCTGACCTTCGACGAGGGGGCCCCGCTCCGGGAAAGCCGGGTGGTGACGCTGTTCGTCGGCCCGATGGTCGTCCCGGGACTCTACGACGAGCCGATCACCCCATTCCACTTGCTCCGGACCCTGGAAGACCTCTACAACCTCCCCCACGCCGGCCAGAGCGCGACCGCTGCCCCGATCCTCGACATCTGGGGGGCGACGGACCCGCCGGGGGCCGTGGAAGCTTGGCCGATTTCGCGGCTTAATGACCCGTAGGGCATGGCTTGCCTTTCGGCACGCAGGGGCGGCGATGCCCATACTAAGAACTTGAGGTCGCCTCGAAAGATTCCGATGGAAAAAGCTTGGGCTCATTATGGTAGGAGTTACGCGATTGATGGCGTTTGTCCAGTACTTATAATATATTCACTGCACAAGCGGGCAGTCTGCCGTCGATGAGGCAATACGACGAGCGGAACTACTCCTGTACATAAGTGATCAACCGCTTAAATCCTAAGCTGGTAGGAGTTACGCGGTCATGGAAGGGTGTACAGAGGGTGGGCGATGTAGGCCCGGATCGCCACCCGGACGATATCCG
>JAABUP010005451.1_pt1 | contig 19348 bp, 27 predicted proteins | sample 5559201 | NCBI WGS metagenome assembly JAABUP01 (sample SAMN10711887, study PRJNA513373) | rock metagenome | isolation source: Antarctica rocks | place: Antarctica
GCAAAAATCGGGATTTTTTGGAATATTATGTCTCGCGTTCGCTTGGAAACATAGTGGAATTGCGCTCAGATCGGTATTCCTTTTAGATAGTTGCGTGACAGGCTTAAGTCCGACAGGCTCCTAGAGCCGTTGTGCACGGAACCATACGGATGGGCTCACGAACTCGTCCTGCGCGGCAACGATGAGGATTTCACGCGAGCCGGCGTCGGCGGTGCGGCGCAACAGGCCGTGGACGGCGCTGCCGGCGGCCTCCAGCGCGGCCTGCGCCTGCTGGGTCCGCAGGTAGTGGAACAGGAACAGGGCCGCCGCCGCGTCGCCGGCGCCGTTCACGTCCAGCGGCAGCAGCGGGGTGCGGAGCAGGTGGGCGCCATCGGCGTCGGCGGCGAGCATGTCCACCGCGTCGGCCGGCGTGTCGTCCGTCCGCAGGCTGGTGGCCAACACGATGCGCGGGCCGCCCGGCGCCATCATGGACCGAAGCTGCGCCACGGCCTGGAGGGCGCCCGCGAGGGTAGCGGTGCATTGGCCGGTCAGGTGCTCCAGCTCAAACTGGTTCGGGGTCAGGATGTCGGCGGCGGGAACGGCCCGGTCGCGCATCAGCTCAGGGATGCCGGGCCGCACGTAGACGCCGGGGCCGTGGTCGCCAATGACGGGGTCGCAGCAATAGAGCGCGTCCGGGTTGGCGGCGCGGACGCGGGCGACGGCGTCCAGGATCGCGCCGCCGATGCCGGGGTCGCCCATGTAGCCCGACAGCACGGCGTCGCAGGACGGCAGCACCCCGCGCGCGGCGATGCCGTCCACGAGGTCCCGCACCGCCGCGCCCTCGAACACCTGCCCGGTCCAGGCGCCGTAGCCGGTGTGGTTGCTGAACTGGACGGTGTTCACGGCCCAGACCTCGGCGCCGAGCCGCTGCAGCGGGAACATGGCGGAGGCGTTGCCGACATGGCCGTAGGCGACCCACGACTGGATGGACAGGATGTTCATCGCGCTGCGAGGCGATGCGGGCCGGTTTCCAGGCATTGTTTTCCCCTCGTCAGCAATAGTACGGTAGACGGCAGGCTCATGGGCGGCAACGGGGTTGCGGCCCGCCCGGAGGCCGCCTATCGCCTGGCGGCCCAAGCAGGAGCCTGCCTATGCCCGATCCCTTGCTGTTCCAGCCGATCACCTTCCGGTCGGTGACGGCGCGCAACCGCGTCGCGGTCTCGCCGATGTGCCAGTACTGCGCGGAGGACGGCCTGGGGGACGACTGGCACATCCAGACCCTGGGTTCGAAGGCGATGGCCGGGTCGGGCTTCGTGTTCACCGAGGCGACGCACGTGTCGGCGATCGGCCGCATCACGCCGGGCTGCCTAGGGCTTTGGAACGCCGGGCACATGGCGTTCCTGCGCCGGGTCACCAAGTTGATCGAGTACGGCGGCGCGGTGCCGGGCATCCAGATCAGCCATGCCGGGCGCAAGGCCAGCAGCCAGCGGCCCTGGGAGGGCGGCCAGGCCTTGCTGCCGGAGGACGGCGGCTGGACGCCGCTGGCCGCCAGCCCCATCCCGTTCCACGACAATGCGGTCACGCCGCACGCCATGAGCGTCGACGAGCTTGGCGGCGTCGTCACCGAGTTCGCGCATGCGGCCCGCCTGGCGCGGGAGGCTGGGTTCAAGGTCATCGAGCTGCACGGGGCGCACGGCTACCTGCTGCATTCCATGCTGTCGCCGGTCTCGAACACCCGCAACGACGGCTATGGCGGCGACCTCGCCGGGCGCGCCCGGCTGCTGATGGAGGCGGTCGACGCCGTGCGGGCCGAGTGGCCGGACGAGCTGCCGCTGTTCGTGCGGCTGTCCTGCACCGACTGGCTGCCCGGCGGGCTGACCGCCGACGACGCGGTGCAGGTCGCCCGTTGGCTGCAGGCGCGGGGCGACGTCGACCTGATCGACTGCTCAACCGGCGGGGTGTCGCCGGCGGCCCGCGTCCCGTCGGTGCATCCGGGATACCAGGTGCCGTTCGCCGAGCGGGTGCGGACCGAGGCCGGGATCGCGACCGGCGCGGTCGGCATGATACGCGGGGCGGAGCAGGCGGCCGAGATCGTCGCCAACGGCCGTGCGGACCTGGTGTTCGTCGCCCGCGCCGTGCTGGCGGACCCGGCCTGGACGCTGCGCGCGGCGGAGGCGCTGGGCGTGAAGATCGACCTGGTTAAACAGTATTCGCGCGCACGCTCGTAAAACCGTCTAGTTTGCGGAAGCCAGCGGCCTGGGCTTGACTGGACCAAGGTCCGTCGACCATTGTCCCTATCACTTCAGAATGGAGATCGTTTGTGTTGCAACGTCTGATCCCCGTCGTCATCGCGCTGGGCGCCATCGTTGCGGTCGCAGCTGGCCCGGCGCACGCCCAGCGTTTTGAAGATCGCGGCCGTTTCGAAGACCGCGGCCGGGACCGGGACCGGCATGAACGCTTCGAGCATGAGCGGTGGGAGCGGGAGCACTGGGAGCGCCCGTATGGTTATGGGCGCCCGTACGGCTACTACGCTCCGCCCCCGGTCTACTACACGCCGCCGGCGCGGCCGTACTATGCGCCGCCGCCGATCTACCAGGCGCCAAGTTTCGGCTTCTCCGTGCCGTTCCGCTAACATGAAGGTTTGATCCATGGGCAACCGTATGACGCGAGGCTTCCTGCTGCTGGCTGCGATCACTCTGGCCGGCGGCCAGGCTTTGGCGCAGGGCGCAGCGCCGGGCAATGCGCCAGGCAGCGCAGCGCAGGCGGCGCGGCCGGAGCGTGGCGGCATGGCGCCGGTGGAGCGCCACATCGCCAGCCTGCAACGGCGGCTGAAGATCACGCCGGCGCAGCAGCCGCGGTGGGACGCCTTCACCGCGGTCATGCGGCAGAACGCGGCGCACATGGAGGAGCTGCAGCGCGACCGCGCCGACAAGATCGCCACATTGTCGGCGCCGGACGACATGCGGTCGTATGCCGAACTGGCGCGTGCCCATGCGGAGGACCTGCAACGGTTGGTGCCCGCCTTCGACGAGCTGTACGCGTCGATGACGCCCGAGCAGAAAGCGCTCGCCGACCGCGCGTTCCACGAGTTCCAGGGCCGTGCCGCCCGCGCCCGTACCCGGCCTTCCTGACCGCTTGCGACCAAGGCGCCGGCACGGCTATATCCTGCGGCTTCGCGGCCGGTCGGTATCGGCAGCATTTTTGGGAGCACCCGCCATGAAGCCCGGCATTCACCCGGAGTATCACGAAATCACCGTCATCATGACCGATGGCAGCCAGTTCAAGACGATGACCTGCGCCGGCAAGGCTGGCGACACCATCCGGCTGGACATCGACCCGAAGTCGCATCCCGCCTGGACCGGGGTGCAGCGCATGATGGACACGGGCGGCCAGGTCGCCAAGTTCAACAAGAAGTTCGCTGGCCTGGGCATGCGCAAGTAGCCCTGCCCATTCGGTGGACTCCAAGCGCCGCGCCCTCTTGAACCAGGGCGCGGCGCTTTCTATTTCAGATGTGTTCGAGGCGCCCAGCCGGGGCTTCGAAGACTGAACCGGGGCGGCCCATTTGGGAGCTTCCAGATTGTGACCTTGCTTTTCGGAGGTTTATTCCATGACATACGATTTCGCTCCCCTTTTCCGTACTGCGATCGGCTTCGACCGTATGGCCCGTTTGGCCGGAACGGCGCAGGAGTCGGTTTCCCAGGCCTATCCGCCCTACAACATCGAGCGTGTTGGTGACGACAGCTATCGTTTGACGATGGCGGTTGCCGGGTTCAGCCAGGATGACTTTGAGCTGACGGTTCGCGAGAACTCGCTGATCATTGCCGGCCGCGTGAAGGCCGAGGCAGAGGCCGGTGAGGTGCTGTATCGCGGCATTGCCGGCCGCGCTTTCGAGCGCCGCTTCGTGCTGGCCGACCATATCGTCGTCGATGGCGCCGACTTGCAGAATGGCCTGTTGCATGTGGGCCTGAAGCGCGTGGTGCCTGAGGCGCTGAAGCCGCGCCGTATCCAAATTGGCAGTGTTGCCCAGGCGACGCCGGTGATTGCGAACGACACGCAGGAGGCGGTTCAGGCGGCGTAAGCTCTCAAGCTTCGGCTGCTCGAGCCAGAGGAAGGGGGCTGGGTTGGTGAACCCAGCCCCTTTTAATTTGTTTCGGCAAGTCAGGAGCGACGGAAAACGCTGTCCGCGGCGCTGCGGTGGTCCTGTTTACGAGCAACTTCGCTTTCGGCCCGTGCGATTTCCTGCCGCAGTTCAACGATGTAGGCTTGCAGTTCGGCAACTCCGAGCGGATCAAGCGGCGGCGTCATCAAGCGGGCCTTCTGCCGCGGCAGTTCTTCTTCGGTCAACCCACCCTCCTTTTGCAATGACACATTGACCTTGGGGACTGCACGGGTCCATACACTATGGCCTTTCCTGATATTGGACCACTTTGCCCCGCTGTGGCCACTATGCGGCGCTAAAGGACAGAACTATGACCCTTCCATTGATGCCGAAAGCCACCGCCGTGTGGCTGATCGAGAAAACCGCGCTCACCTTCACCCAAATTGCCGACTTCTGCGGCATGCACCCGCTTGAGGTGCAGGCGATCGCCGATGGCGAGGTTGCCCAAGGCATCGTCGGCTACGACCCGGTCGCCAATAGCCAGCTCGCGGCCGAGGAGATCAAGCGCTGCGAGGCCGATCCGGATTTGCGGCTCAAGCTGACCCCGGCGAACAACCCGGTCAACAAGCGCTCGCGTGGCGCACGCTACACTCCTGTTGCCAAGCGCAACGACCGTCCGGATGCGATCGCCTTCGTGCTGCGCAATTTCCCGCAGTTGAGCGAGGCACAGGTGATCAAGCTCCTGGGCACGACGAAGGACACCATCCAAAAGGTGCGCGAGCGCAGCCATTGGAACAGCACGAACATCAAGCCGCGCGACCCGGTCATCCTGGGCCTGTGCAGCCAAACCGACCTGAATGCGATGGTGGCCCAGGCGAACGAGCGCCTGGCGCGGGACGGCAAGGTGGTTCCGCCGCCGCCGCCGCCCGAGGCCGAAGAGGCCGCCTGAACCGGCAGGCGGCCTCCGCCGGCGTGGGGTCCGGCGATTAGTCCCGGCTGCGAAGCCGTTCCAACTCCTCTTTCAGCCGCAGCTTCTCGACCTTCAGGCGCGACAGCGCGTCCCCATCCGGATGGGGGCGGTGGTCCTCGTCCGCTATGCGCGTCTCCAACGTGGCATGGCGATCCTTCAGGGTCTCGATGCGGGACTGCAAATTCATGATGCCTCCTTGCGAGTGGAACCGGGGCGCTCCCGAGTGGAACTGGGGCGCTCCGTGCCAAGGGCAGCTACGCCACCCATGGTCTTGGAACGTTAATACCGAATGATTAACGAAAGCCACACCAATCGAGGGCATCTGCGTACCAGTCCGATCACTGTTCGTAAGGCGCGTGGCGTCTCGGCAGGCGGCGTGGTAGTCACATAGCATGCTGACCGACCGTGACTCGCTCCTCCGCCAACTGCACGAACTGCGCAGCGAGCATCGTGACCTCGACACCGTGATCGCCCGGCTGGCCGAGGCGGGCACGGACCAGTTGCACCTGCAACGGCTGAAAAAGCGCAAGCTGCTGCTGAAGGACGAGCTTTCCTGGTTGGAAAGCCGCCTGATCCCGGACAGCATCGCCTAGTGGCGGACCAGGCCAGCCAGGCTGGTCCCCGTGTTGGCGTCATCATGGGCAGCCAATCGGATTGGGCCACGATGCAACACGCGGCCGAGGTGCTGGGCCGTTTGGACATCGCCCATGAGGTCCGCGTCGTCTCGGCGCACCGGACGCCCGACCGGCTGGCGGAGTATGCCAAGGCTGCCCGCGGCCGGGGGCTGCTGGTGATAATCGCCGGCGCTGGAGGTGCCGCGCACCTGCCGGGCATGTGCGCGGCCTGGACGTCGCTGCCCGTGCTGGGGGTGCCGGTCGAAAGCCAGGCGCTGAGGGGCATGGACAGCCTCTTGTCCATTGTTCAGATGCCGGCCGGCGTTCCCGTTGGCACGCTTGCGATCGGGCGGGCGGGGGCCGTGAACGCCGGGCTGCTGGCCGCGGCCATCCTCGCCACTGCCGATCCGGCGCTCGCTGGCCGCCTGGACATGCTGCGGGCGGAGCAGACTGCCGCCGTCGCCGACGCCCCTGTGGCCTGATACCATGGCAGCGCTGCCGCCCAATGCGACCATCGGCATCATCGGTGGCGGCCAACTGGGCCGCATGTCCGCCATGGCGGCGGCCCGGCTCGGCTACCGCTGCCACATCCTGACGCCGGAGCCGGACAGCCCGGCCGCCCAAGTCTCGGCCGCCTGCACCCTGGGCGACTACGAGGACCCCATCGCCCTCCGGCAATTTGCCGAAGCGGTCGACGTCATCACCTTCGAGTTCGAGAACGTGAGCGCGGCCGGCCTCGACCTGCTGGCCTCGCTCTGTCCCGTCCACCCCTCGCCTGCCGTGCTGCGCATCAGCCAGGACCGCCTGCTGGAGAAGGGCTTCCTGGCCGACGTAGGGGTGCCGGCCGCGCCGTGGCGGGCCGTGAGCACGCTGGCGCAGGCGCAAGCCGCCGCCGAGTCCCTGGGCCTGCCCGCCGTGCTGAAGACGACGCGGCTGGGATATGACGGCAAGGGGCAGGCCGTGTTGCGCGACCTGGCGGATGTGGAGGCAGCATGGGCGGTGCTCGAACCTAAGCCGTTGGTCCTGGAAAGTTTTGTCAGGTTCTCCTGCGAGATCAGCGTGATCGTGGCCCGCGGCGCGGACGGTGCCGGAACGGTGTTCGACGTGATGGAGAACCGGCACCGCGCCGGAATCCTGGACCTGACGCTGGCGCCGGCACGGGTGACGCCCGCGACGGTGGCCGAGGCGCAGCGGGTGGCATGGCGCATGGCCGACCGGTTGGAGCTGATCGGGCTGTTGGCGGTGGAGATGTTCGTGGACCCGTCCGGGCGGGTGATGGTCAACGAGATCGCGCCACGGCCGCACAACTCCGGTCATTGGACCATCGACGCCTGCCCGGCGAGCCAGTTTGAACTCCATGTGCGCGCCATCGCCGGCCTGCCGTTGCCGCCGGGGCGGCGGCATGCGGACGCCGTCATGAAGAACTTGGTTGGCCCTGAGGAGACCGCGCTGTGGCCGCAGGTCGTCGCGACCCCCGGATTGATCCCGCACCTTTACGGCAAGGCCGAGGCGCGGCCCGGACGCAAGATGGGCCATGTGACGCGCTTGTTTCCGCCTGGGGGCCTGCCGGACGATGATGGGATTCGCCGTGCGCTGGGGTGCGTCGCGCCGGGCTAGGCCCTCTGCTCCGATGAGGCTTCAGTGGCCCGCCACGCGCGAAAGCGACAGCCTTGGCTTGCTGTCCAATGGGCTGGATGCGATTGTCCCGTATAGAGCGATCGGTCCGAACCGGGCCACATTCATGAGGACCGCATGGCCAAGATCAAGGTTGCGACCCCCGTTGTCGAGCTCGATGGCGACGAGATGACGCGGATCATCTGGGGGTTCATCAAGGACAAGCTGATCCTCCCCTACCTCGACATCGACCTGAAGTACTATGACCTGAGCATCGAGTACCGGGACCAGACGGACGACAAGGTGACGGTGGACGCCGCCAACGCGATCAAGCAGTACGGCGTCGGCGTGAAATGCGCGACCATCACGCCCGACGAGGCGCGGGTCACGGAGTTCAAGCTGAAGAAGATGTGGCGCAGCCCGAACGGCACCATCCGCAACATCCTGGACGGCACGATCTTCCGCGAACCTATCATCTGCCGCAACGTGCCGCGCCTGGTGCCGCACTGGACCCAGCCCATCGTCATCGGCCGCCACGCCTACGGCGACATCTACCGCGCCACCGAGCGGAAGATCCCTGGGCCGGGCAAGGTGACGCTGACCTACCATCCGCCTGGCGGCGAGCCGGAAGTGATGGACATCTTCGACTTCAAGGGTCCGGGCGTCGCGATGGGCATGCACAACACCGCGGCCTCCATCGGCGGCTTCGCCCGCGCCAGCTTCAACTACGGCATCGCCCGCAAGTATCCGGTCTACCTGTCGACGAAGAACACGATCCTCAAGGCCTATGACGGCATGTTCAAGGACATCTTCCAGCAGGTCTTCGACGCCGAGTTCAAGGACGAGTTCGACAAGCTGGGCCTGACCTACGAGCACCGGCTGATCGACGACATGGTCGCGAGCGCGCTCAAGTGGAACGGCGGCTATGTCTGGGCGTGCAAGAACTACGACGGCGACGTGCAGAGCGACATCGTGGCGCAAGGCTTCGGCAGCCTGGGCCTGATGACCAGCGTGCTGATGAGCCCGGACGGCAAGACGGTCGAGAGCGAGGCGGCGCACGGCACGGTGACGCGGCACTACCGCGAGCACCAGAAAGGGCGGGAGACCAGCACCAACCCGATCGCCTCGATTTTTGCTTGGACGCGCGGCCTCGCCTACCGTGGCCGGTTCGATGCGACGCCCGACGTGACGGCGTTCGCCGACACGCTGGAGCGGGTCTGCGTCGAGACGGTCGAGAGTGGGGCCATGACCAAGGACCTCGCCAGCCTGATCGGCAGGCAGCAGCCCTGGCTCAACACCCAGGATTTCCTGGACCGGATTGACGCCAACCTGCAAGCGGCGATGGCGGTTTCTAAGGCGGCTTGACTTCCATTCAGGCCCGCTGGCGCAGCGGGCTATTTTTTCGGAGATGTCGACATGGACGGACTGCAAGGCTTGACGAGCTACCCCCTGCCCCGGCGCGGCGTGATCATGACCGGGCTGATCAGCGGCTTCACGCTCGCGACGACACGGGTCGAGGCGCAGGCGATCCACACGGAGGCGACCGGCTTGGAAGCCGGGGAAACGACGGTGCCGACCAACCAAGGGGCACTGCCGGCGTATTTCGCGCGGCCGGCCGGCGCCGGGCCGTTTCCGATCGTACTGGTGATCGAGGAGATTTTCGGAGTCCACGAATATATCAAGGACACCTGCCGCCGGCTGGCGAAGGCTGGCTACCTCGCGGTGGCGCCTGAGCTTTATGCGCGGATCGGCGACCTTTCCAAGATGACCGACGTGTCCACGATCGTTCGCGACGTGATCAGCAAAACGCCCGATGCACAGTTGCTGCTCGACCTGGACGCTGCGGCGACCTGGGCGGCGGCGAACCACGGCGACCCGGCGCGCTTGGTGGTCACTGGTTTTTGCCGAGGCGGGCGCGATACGTGGCTCTATGCGGCGCACAACCCGGCGCTGAAGGCCGCGGTCGCATGGTATGGGCCGGTCGGCGGCACTCCCTCAGATATCCAGCCCCACAATGCCGCGGATGTCGCGGCCGAGTTGAAGGCGCCGTTGCTCGGCCTGTATGGCGGGCAGGACACCGGCATTCCCGTGGCGGACGTGCACGCCGCGGCGGCGAAGGCGACGGCGGCTGGAAAAACCGTCGCCATCCATGTTTTCGATGACGCTCCGCACGGCTTCCACGCCGACTATCGCCCGAGCTACCGCAAGGCCGACGCCGAGGCAGGTTGGCAAGAGATGCTGCAATGGTTCGGCAAGTACCTCGCCTGACCTAGTTTTGGCCCGCTAGAGCCGCCCGGATGGCGGCGAAAGCGGCCGGGATTTCGGCAGCGTTCGGCCCGCCCGCCTGAGCCAAGTCGGGCCGGCCGCCGCCGCCAGCGCCGCCCATCGAGGCGCTGGCAACGCGGACGAGGTCGACGGCGCTGAACCGGGGCAGCAGATCAGCCGAAATGCGGACGACGATGCTGGCTTTGCTGTCGGCCGTCGAGGCAACTGCCGCCACGCCGCTGCCGAGCTGGGTTCCAATCGTTTCAGCCACGCCCTTGAGGTCGCGCGGGGGGATGTCGCCGAGGTCGCGGGCGGTGAACGCGACGCCTGCGATGTCCTCAACCGTGGCTGCTGCCGTTCCGGTGGCGAGTTTGCGCTGCAGTTCGGCAACTTGGCGTTCCAGCCGCCGCCGGTCCTCGACGAGTTGGCCTACCCGTTCGGCGGCCTCCGCTGGGCTTGACCGCAACAGGCCGGCTATTTCAGCCAGCCGGCTCTCGGTCTCGGCGACCGCGGCGAGCGCCGCTGCGCCAGTGACCGCCTCGATCCGGCGGACCCCGGCGCTGACCGCGGACTCGCCCACCACCCGGAACAGGCCGATGTCGCCGGTGTGCCGGACGTGCGTGCCGCCGCACAGCTCCACCGAAAATGGTTTCCCGGCCGGGTCCGGACCGCCCATCGAGACCACGCGGACCTCGTCGCCATATTTCTCGCCGAACAGCGCCATAGCGCCCTCCGCCACCGCCGTCTCCGGTGTCATGAGCCGCGTCGTGACGGCGGTGTTCTCCCGGATGCGGGCGTTCACCTCGGCCTCAATCAGCGCCAGGTCGCCACGGGTGATCGGCGTCGGCTGGCTGACGTCGAAACGCAGGCGGTCGGGGGCGTTGAGGCTGCCCTTCTGTGTCACGTGCGGACCCAGGCGCTCGCGCAACGCCGCGTGCAGCAGGTGCGTGGCGCTATGGTGCGCCTGGATCGCGCTGCGGCGGTCGTGGTCAACCTCGGCGACCACGGGCACGCCCACCGTGAGCATGCCCGCCTCGATGACGCCCAGATGCACGAACAGGTCGCCAAGCTTCTTTTGAGTACCGTCGATCCGGACCCGAAGCCCATCCGGCCCGGTGATCCAGCCGGCGTCGCCAACCTGGCCGCCGCTTTCCGCATAAAACGGCGTCTGGTTCAGGATCACTGCGACAGGCCGCACGGCATCGGCCTGCTGCACGGCGGCGCCGTCGACGACCAAGGCCAGCACCTCGCCCTCGGCGCCCTCGGTCGAGTATCCCAGGAACTCGGTTGCGCCCAGCCGCTCCCGCAGGTCGAACCACACCCGCTCGGTCGCCGCGTCGCCCGAGCCGGCCCAGGCCGCACGGGCGCGGGTGCGCTGTTCCTGCATCGCCGCGTCGAACCCGGCGGTGTCGACCGACCGGCCCTGCTCGCGAAGCGCGTCCTGGGTGAGGTCGAGCGGGAAGCCGAACGTGTCATAGAGCTTGAACGCGACGGCGCCGGGCAGGGCGCCGTCTTCGCCCAGGCGCGACGTCTCCTCCGAGAGCAGGCCAAGGCCGCGTTCCAGCATCGCCTTGAAGCGGTCCTCCTCAAGCCGCATCGTCGCGGTTATCAGAGCTTCGGCGCGCGACAGTTCCGGGTAGGCCGCGCCCATTTGGCGCACCAACGCTGGAACCAGGCGGTGGAACGTCGGCTCGCGCGTGCCCATCATGTGCAGATGGCGCATGGCCCGGCGCATGATCCGGCGCAAGACATAGCCGCGTCCGTCTTTTGAGGGCAGCACGCCATCGGCGATCATGAACGACGTGCTGCGCAGGTGGTCGGCGACGACCCGGTGGCTGGTCTGGAACGGTCCGTCCACGGCCTGTCCAGTCACCTCGGCGCTCGCCAGCACCAAGGCGCGCATCATGTCGATGTCGTAGTTGTTATGCTTGCCCTGCATGACGGCGACGAAGCGCTCGAACCCCATGCCGGTGTCGATCGAGGGGCGCGGCAACGGGGTGCGGGTGCCGGGCGGCCCCTCCTCGAACTGCATGAACACGAGGTTCCAAATCTCGATGAAACGGTCGCCGTCCTCGTCGGGGCTGCCGGGCGGGCCGCCGGGGATGCTCTCGCCATGGTCGAAGAATATCTCAGAGCAGGGTCCACACGGGCCGGTGTCGCCCATTCGCCAAAAATTGTCGGCGGTCGCTATGCGGATGATGCGGCGGTCGGACAGGCCGGCGATCTTGCGCCACAAGGCGGCGGCATCGTCGTCGTCAGCATAGACAGTGACCAGCAGCTTATCCGCGTCAAGGCCAAAGTCACGGGTCAACAATGTCCAGGCGAGCTCAATGGCAAGCGGCTTGAAGTAATCGCCGAAGCTGAAATTGCCCAGCATCTCGAAAAAGGTGTGATGCCTGGCGGTATAGCCTACATTGTCAAGGTCATTGTGCTTGCCGCCAGCCCGCACACATTTCTGCGCCGTGGTAGCGCGCGAGTAGGGCCGTCGCTCCTGGCCGGTGAAGACGTTCTTGAATTGCACCATGCCGCTGTTGGTGAACAACAGGGTTGGATCGTTGACCGGCACCAGGGAGCTGCTCGGGACCACTTGGTGGCCGTTGCGGGCGAAAAAATCGAGAAAGGTCGCGCGGATGTCGTTGCTGCTGGCCATGGCGGGAAAGGGTCGTCCTAAAAGGATGCAACCCCGTGCGTAGCCCAGCCCGCGCCTCCTGTCATCCGCGCGGCCATGGTGCGGCTAGTGATTCTTGCCGCGGCCCGTCTTCTTTTGCAGCTCGTCAATCTTCAACGAAGCGTCGGCTTTGTTCAAGGACGGATCGAACTCCTCGCCCGCCTCCTCCGAAAGGGTCTTCAAATAGCTCGCCTGTGCCCCGGTCATGGTCTCGTTGCCGGTGGTCCAGTCGTGCGGGTCCTTCTCAACGTTCGACGGCGTCGCCTGCTCGTTCGCTTCAGTCTTTGGGTTTGTGCTCATGCTCCGTTAACTCCGAAAGTCACTCTTTGTTCCCAAATTTTCAGCGCTGGTAAGGAAATGGCAGCAACATGCTGACTGGAACTTTGCGCAGGCCATCCGGCGTGCCGACGATCACCAGAGTGCCTGCGTCGTAGTCGGTCAAGTTCTCGCGACAGGCACCGCACGGGGGGACCACCGCGATGTCCCGCACCGCCTCCTCTGGCTTTGGATGACGGACCGCGACGGCGCACTCGATCGTGCCATCCCCGTCCATCACCGCACGACCAAGCGCAATCGCCTCCGCACAGATCGAAAGCCGGCCAACCGTGGCGCCCAGGTGAACGCCCGTCCAAATCCGTCCGTCCCGGCTCCGCAGCGCCGCGCCCACGGTGTGCCAGAACGGACGGTAGTGGCGCAGCAACACCGTACGGGCAGCCTCGACCAAGGCATGGTCGGCATCCGTCAGGAGCGAGGCCCCATGCCAGGTGCCCGGCGTCGAATAGTCGGGCAACTGCGGCCTAGTCAGCCGCCTCGGCCTCGTCGCCCTCCTCGGGCGGCGCCAGCATCGAGTTCGCCACCACGCCGGACTGCTCCCGGACCTTCTTCTCGATCGTCTCTGCCATGTCCTTGTGGTCGCGCAGGAACTGCTTGGCGTTCTCGCGTCCCTGGCCGATGCGCGTGCTGTCGTAGCTGAACCACGCACCCGACTTCTCGACCACGTTGGCCTTCACGCCCAAGTCGATCAGCTCGCCCACCTTGCTGATGCCCTCGCCGTACATGATGTCGAACTCCACCTGCCGGAACGGCGGCGCCAGCTTGTTCTTGACCACCTTCACGCGGGTCTGGTTCCCCACGACCTCCTCGCGGTCCTTGATCTGGCCGATGCGCCGGATTTCCATGCGGATCGAAGCGTAGAACTTCAGGGCGTTGCCACCCGTCGTCGTCTCCGGGTTGCCGAACATGACGCCGATCTTCAGGCGGATCTGGTTCAGGAAAATCAGCATCGTGTGCGACTTCGCCACGCTGCCGGTCAGCTTGCGCAGCGCCTGGCTCATCAGGCGCGCGTGCAGGCCGACGTGGGTGTCGCCCATCTCGCCCTCAAGCTCGGCGCGGGGCACCAGCGCCGCGACGCTGTCGATCACCACGATGTCGACTGCACCGGACCGCACCAGCGTGTCGCATATTTCCAAGGCCTGTTCGCCGCCATCGGGCTGGCTCAGCAGCAGGTTGTCGACGTCGACCCCGAGCTTGCGGGCATAGATGGGGTCGAGCGCGTGCTCCGCGTCGATGAACGCGCAGGTGCCGCCCCGCTTCTGCGCCTCCGCGATCGCGTGCAGCGCCAACGTCGTCTTGCCCGAGCTTTCGGGACCGTAGATCTCGACGACACGCCCACGCGGCAGCCCGCCGATGCCCAGCGCAAGGTCCAGGCCGAGCGAGCCTGACGGAATGGTCTCGATCTGCTGGTCCCCGGCTTTCGCGCCCATCCGCATGATGGAGCCCTTGCCGAACGCCCGCTCGATCTGGGTCAGGGCCGCATCAAGCGCCTTGTTCTTGTCCATGTTCGATCCTTGTCCCGCGCGTTTGCTCGGCTGAGTGCCACAGTTGTGACCACAAGCGAAACTAGCTGGTTAGTGGTTGTCAAGAAAGTGCTAGATGGGCGTTTCGTACCCGACATGCAAGAACAAAATGCGAACACTAGCGTCCAACGGCCACTCGGCCCTGCAAGCGCCAGATATAGGCGATGATCTCCGCAACTGCTTTGAAGTGTTCGGCCGGGACCTCCGCCTCCAGCTCCAACGTGTGCAGCGCCCGCGCCAATGGCGGGTTCGCCACCATGGGCACCCTATGCTCCGTCGCCATGGCGCGAATGCGCGCGGCAACCTCGTCCACGCCCTTTGCCACGATGCACGGCGCGGACTGGGTGTTGCGGTCATACGCCAGTGCCACGGCGTAGTGCGTCGGGTTGGTGATGACGACGGTTGCCGTTGGCACCGCGGCCATCATGCGCCGCCGGGCGCGGGCAGTGCGGAGTTGGCGCAGCTTCGCCTTCAGGCGCGGGTCGCCCTCGCTGTCCCGGTGTTCCCGTTTGATTTCCTGCTCGGACATGCGCATCCGCTTGGCAAAGCGGAAACGGACCCAGGCCAAATCAAGCGTCGCGATCGCGGCCTGGCAGGCCAGAACCAGCACGCACAGGTGAAGCAGGTCCCGGGTCAGCCGGTCCAGCAGCGTATCCGCCTGCCACCAAACCGACGCGGTCGCTCCGGGCAGCATATCCACCATGGCGCGCCAAACGGCCCAGGCCAGCACGCCCACCTTGGCCAGCGATTTCAGCGCCTCGATCAGGTTGTCCGGCCCGATCAGGCGCGTGAGCCCGCGCTTCGGACTGAGCCGGGACAGGTCCGGGACCAACTTTTTGCCGTGCAGCAGGCCGCCGGTTTGCAACAGCACGGCTGCCCCGCCCGCAAACAGCACGGCGCCGAGCAGCGGCCCGGTCGCCAGCACCAAGGCCCATCCAGCCTCGCGCAAAGCCGCATCCGGCGTGCTGTCCATCGCGCCCAGCATGTGGGTGAGCCGCACCGTCAAATTGCGCGCAAGCCCAGGGCCGGCCATGGCGAGCACGAGCGTTGCCGCCCCAAGCCCGGCCAGCACGCAGAACTCGCGCGACATCGGCGCCTCGCCGTCCTCGCGGGCACGCCGCAGCCGCTGTTCGGTCGCTGGTTTCGTGCGGTCGCCGTCGTCGGCTCCGTCTGCCATGGCTCTGGGCCTACGCTACAGGCCAGGTAGGCTGGACCAGCCGGTGGTCATGGCCTCGGTCCAAGCACCCAGGATGTGCGGCGCCAACAAGCCCAGCAGCACCAGCCCGCCCAAGATTTGGCCCGGCATGGCCGCGGTGTAGACCTGCAACTGCGGCACCAGGCGCGCCAGCAGGCCCAGCGCCGCCTGGAACACGAGGCCCGCCAACAGAAACGGCGCCGACAGCCGGATCGCCAAGCCGAAACAGGCGACCACCGCGCCCGTCACGCTCTCCGCCAGCGGTCCGGCCGGCAGCATCGACCCCGGCGGCACAAGCTGGTAGCTCCCGGCCAGCGCCGTCAGCGGCAGCGCATAAAGGCCGGCCGACAGGATCAGGACCGGCGCAGCCAGCCCCAGCAACCGGGAGATGGCGGCGGATTGCCCGCCCAGGGCAGGATCGGGCTGCACAACGCTGGACAGGCCGAGCATATACGACATGACCGCGCCCGCCATGCCCAGCGCCATCGCCGGAAGCCGCGCCAGCCAGCCCAACATGCCGCCGACCAGCAGCTCCGCCGCGATCATCCCAGCGCCGCGGAAGCCGATCTCAGGCACGGCGGGCACCAAGGGCGCCACGGCGGGCACCAGCAGCGCGGTGATCGCCAGCGCCAGCCCGGCACGAACCATGGGCGGCGGCTCGGCCTCGCCCAGGCCCGGCATCAGCATGATGGCCATGCCCGTGCGGGACAGCACGAGCGCGAATGCGAAGGCCCAGCCGGGCAGCGCCGCCAGCAGCGCCGCATCGTCCACTACCGGCGCCCGGTCATTGGCCGCCCACGAGTATCAAGCGGTCCATCAGCACATGGGTGTAGTCGGTGAGGGCGGCGGCCATGAACGGGCCCAGCAGTGCCATCGCGCCGAACAAGGCGAGGAGCTTGGGCACGAAAACCAGGGTCGCCTCGTTGATCTGCGTCACCGCTTGGATCAACGACACCACCAGCCCGACCACCAGCGCCACCAGCAGCAACGGCCCGCCGAGCTTCAGTACGATCCACAGCGTCTCGCGCAGCGAAGCCGCAACCTCGGCGTTACCCACGCTAGAGTGGTCCCATGCTAGAACGGTCCCATGCTAGATCGGCATGCGCATGATTTCTTGGTAGGCCTGGACCACCCGGTCGCGGATGGCGACCGCGGATTGCAGCGCAAGCTCCGCACGGGACACGGCCGTCACCACGTCGGTGAGGTTGCCGCCGCCGGAGATCGCCTGCATCGACTGCGCGTCCGCCTGGTGCCCCGCGTCGACCACCGAGCCGAGCGCCTTGGTCAGCGCGTCGCCGAACCCTGCCGCGGACGGCCCGCCCTCCCCCTGCCCGCCGCCCTGCACGCGCGCATAGGCGTTGGCGGCGCCGGCCGGGGTGACGGTGAGGATCGGGATGGTCATTTCAGCAGGTCGATCGTGCGGGTCAGCATCGAGCGCGTGACCTCCATCACGTTCAGGTTCGCACTGTAGCCGCGCTGCGCCTCGCGCATGTCCATGACCTCGATGAAGCTGTTGACGTTGGGCGTCCGCACGTAGCCCTTCGCGTCGGCGGCGGGGTGGGACGGGTCGTAGCGCAGCGGCAGGTCGCCCTTGTCCGGCGCGATCTCCTTCACGCGGACAGTGCTGACGCCCAGGGCGCTGTCCATGCGGTTCTCGAAAGTGATGACCTTGCGCCGGTAGGGCTCCGCGCCGGGGGTGGAGCCGGTCGTGTCCTGGTTGGCCAAGTTCTCGGCAATGGTGCGCAGGCGGGCGGTCTGCGCGTCCATGCCGCGGGCCGAGATGGCGAGCGCCTTGGTGATGTCCATGCGCCCTACCCCGCCCGGCCCAGCGCGGTGCGGAACATGCCGTGGTACTTGCGGTAGAGGTTCGCCACCAGCTCCTGCGTGCCGGCCGTGTCGGCGACCTTGGTCAGTTGGTCCTCCATGGAGACGCCGTTGCCGTCCGGCGAACGCTCCCGCGGGCGGACCGAATGGGCGGATTGCGCGCTGCTGTTCCCCGCCAGGTGCATGGGGTTCGTTTGCGCCAGCGACGGCGCGGAGCCGGCATGGGCCATTGCCTGGGCAAACGGCGGCAGGTCACGCGGCTGGTAGCCTGGCGTGCTGGCGTTGGCCACGTTCTGCGCCAGCAGCTCCTGCCGCCGCCCCACCCACGCCATCCTTTGTTCCGCAAGACGGAACAAGCCAATGTCGGAAGAGCCAGCCTCGGTCGGGTCCATTACATTTCCTTGTTCGCTTATTGGTAGAATAGCGCTAATTGATTAACACGGAGTTTAGCTGACCCGGCAACGAATTGCTAACTTTTTCACGCTATGGTTGCGGCATGACGAAGATCGCCGCGCACAACCTGGAATTCTGGCCGCCTCATGCCCATGACGCCGCCGCCGCAATCGTTGCTCTGTCCGAGGGGACACGGCATACGGTGGAGATAGCGGCGGGCCTGGTCCGGGGCGGGCGCCGGGTGGATTTGGCCGGCCTGGACCGCATGGTAAGTTTGCTATGTGCGAAAGCGCTCGACCTATCGGCCGCAGAGGGCCGTGCGGCCCGCGCCGGGCTGATCGTGCTGCTGACTGAGATCGACGCCTTGAGCCTGGCACTCCGGGCCGGAGGCTCATGATGCTTCCCTAATGGCAAAAGGCCACAGCATGCCAGCATTCCTCCAAGCCATCCTGACGGCCGGGGCCGCACTCGGCGCAGTACTTGGGATCATCGTGCTGGCAGGACGGGGCGCACGCCTGCTGCGGCTGGCCCGGCCGGCGGTGGGCCGGCGGCTGGTGCTGCTTGAGGCCCTGGCGTTGGACCGAACCCGGCGGCTGCATTTGGTCGCTTGCGACGGACGCGAACTACTGCTGCTGGTCGGCGGCGGGACCGATCAGGTCGTGGGGTGGCTGCCGGCCGCGCAACCAGGTGCGCAACCGCCCACGAGGCCAGCCGCGTGAGGCGTTTGCGGCCGTTCGTCGCCTATGCCGCGCTGCTGGCGCCCGCGCTGCTGGCATTCGTGCTGCTGACGCCGGGCCTGGCGCACGCGCAGTCCGTGAACATCGACCTCGGGGCATCCGGCCAGGCCGGCGCGACAGGGCGGCTCGTGCAGATCACGGCACTTATTACCGTGCTGTCGCTCGCGCCCAGCCTGCTGGTGATGGGCACCGCGTTCACCCGGATCGTGATCGTGCTGTCCCTGCTGCGCAGCGCGATCGGCGCGCAGGGCACGCCGCCCAACTCCGTGCTGATCGGCCTGGCGTTGTTCCTCACCTATTTCGTCATGCAGCCGGCGATGGACCAAGCTTGGACGAGCGGCCTGCTGCCGATGACGCAGGGGCAGGTCGGGGAAATGGAGGGGCTGCGCCTGACCGCCGAGCCGTTCCACGCCTTCATGGCGGCCAACGTACGCGGCGCCGACCTGCAACTGTTCCTCGACTTGGGGCAGATCGCGGCCCCGCCCACCCCGGACCAGGCACAGTGGCGCGCCCTGGTGCCGGCGTTCATGATTGGGGAGATGCGGCGCGCCTTCGAGATGGGGTTCCTGCTCTACTTGCCGTTCCTGGTCATCGACCTCGTGGTCGGCAGCGTGCTGATGAGCCTTGGCATGATGATGCTGCCGCCCAATGCGGTGTCGTTGCCGTTCAAGCTGATCTTTTTCGTTCTGGTGGACGGCTGGCGGCTGGTCTCCGGCAGCTTGGTCCAGAGTTTCGCGACTTGAGCCGGCCGCGCCAAAGCCGGCCATGCCGAGGGCCGCCGAAAGCAACGCTTGACCGGGGCAGGCCGGACCTCGAATGATCTTTTCACACAACCGGGAGCGGCGCATGACGAGGTTCGAGTGGATGCGCGGCGGCTTGGCCGCGGCGCTGCTGGCCGGCGCGGCGCTCGCGGTCCCGGCGCAGGCGCAGACCGCGATCCCCGTGCCGGGGCCGACGGTCGACGCCATCAAGAAGTGCGGGACGCTGGCGTGCGGCGTCGACACCGGCATTCCCGGCTGGCTCTTGTCGGGTTCCGGGGTGGTGATCTGGGTGGTGCGGCTGGCGAGTATCTGATGTGATGGCAGGAGCGCGAGCAGCCAACCGGCTCGCGCGAGGAGACTCCGCGATCATGAC
>JAABUP010005452.1_pt1 | contig 19343 bp, 20 predicted proteins | sample 5559201 | NCBI WGS metagenome assembly JAABUP01 (sample SAMN10711887, study PRJNA513373) | rock metagenome | isolation source: Antarctica rocks | place: Antarctica
ACCTGATCCTCTTCCTGTGGCAGCTCGTTGTGACTGTCACTGAGCTGGGAGGCTGCGTCTGAAGCCCTGTCAGAAGCTTCCGGGCCAGACAGGTCATCAAAAGAAGCCATGGCAGCAGCCTGTTGCTCCGAAGCCAGATTGTCACCGTCTGCTTCTTCACCAACAGCATCAACCGGATCAGGATCATCCAAGGTGGCAGTGTGTATTGCAATGGCAGGGGATAGATCAAGCCTGGGGACTGTGCCCGGTCTGAGACTTCTTGGGGTCGACATGGCACTGCCTGCTCTGCTGGGTAAGCTTGCCTGATCTGGCAACTGGTCTTGATCAGACAGCTGATGACTAAGGCTAGAAGATGAAGCTGAAGCTGAGGCGCTAGATAGCTGGGAAGTCTGCTCCAGATCTTCCTGCAGAGTCTCAAAAGCATTGGAAAGAATACAGGTTAACAGAGTTTGTGTGCAGGGATAGGGTTGCCTGTGATCTCTTACTGACCAAATGACAGAAGTCAGACAAAGACGCCGTCAGCACAATACAGGGAACAGAATAACATGCAACATTTCAAGTAATACTTGTATTCTGTACACAGCACAGTTGGCTTTTTGATACGCAGCAAGCAGATTTCTGCATTGCATCACCATAATTGGTGAACACTTTCAGGCACCGCAGCGAGCATATTTCTGCATGTCATAATCACAGTAAGTGAACGCTTTCAGTTACAAGGAAAACTACCTCAATGCTCTCTGAGACGCTGTCCATTTCCTCAGGAACACTCTCTGCTTCTGACGCCTCATGTGCAAAATCATGACTCAGCTTTCTAGACACTGCTACTGCCTCGGCCACTGCCATGCCAGCCTCTGCTGGCGTCTGCATCTGCTGTTGTTGATCTGATGCAAGCCCCAACAGAGAACCCTGTGTGATGGCAGCAGCTTGTGAGAGTTGCATATTCTGGCTTTTGCCATTAGCTGAGCCAGCAGCTGCAGCTGCAGCTGCCAGAGCAGCTACATCAGCAGCTTTGGTGGCAGCTTTAGAATCGCCGGTCAGTGCCATGATGGCTTGCTGTTCTAAAGATGGCTGCTTGATTGTGCTGGGCGTGAGCTGATGATCCTCAGGCAAAGGTAGGGCCGCAGAAGGCTGGGGGTGGGTCAGCGTTGGGGTGGCTGCAGGCTGCTCAGAGGCGGCCTTCAGGGCCTGCAGGAGGCAACCAACTACATGACTTTAAGGGTATGGCAAGGTAAGCCACGATGAGGGTATGACAACGTTCATGACGACCACACGCAACTGCAAAGGCAAGATGCCACGCACACTCAAGGGGTTGCTGTTGAGCTGCGTTTGAAGACATGAAAACGCAGTGACACATGAACCTCAGAGGTTTGCTGTGTTTGAAGTTGTGCTTGGAGCCAAAGCAGGCAAAGGCAGTGGTTCCAGCAACAAGCATGTGACAAAGGCTGTTTTGTGATGTCCTGTCAGTCTTACACACAACCCATCGCCCTTATCTGAAGACTCTTCTCAGCTGCTGCTTGTTGCTGCTCATATAAGTGGAGTCATGCAGAAGCTCAGCCACTCTTTGACGTCATAACATGATGCTGACCCACATCAGGGAAAGTCAGCCTTGGTTGGTGGCTAGAGAGATCGCCACCACACCTGGGCAGCCCGGTATGATACTTGGCTTCTCATTAAAATTGACGCCGACAGGCACACTCTTTGCTTTTCTTTTCTTTTTCTTTTTCTTTATTTGCCACCATGAAGCGTACCTGAATCTCGCTGTCTATCTCAGCAATTGATGCTTTCATCTGCTCCACAAGGGCTGCCTTAGCTGCCAAGGCAGCCTCCCTTCTTCTTCTGTTCAGCTCTCGCTGCTTCTCAGCCAGCTGCGTTGCAACCTCCAGGGCTGCAGCTTCTATGGCAGCTGCCCGCTCTGACATGTGACTGGCAGCTGACTCAGCACCTGGAGTGTGGCCATCTGACCTCCCATGCAGTGCACTGCCTGCAAGATGGACATAGGATGGGAATCTGGTGAAAAAATGCATGAAGGCTGTTTGTGATTTGGTTTGCAAGGTGAAGACCAACATAACACAACTCCATTCTGTGATGCAATTCAGGCAATCCAGACGCTAACACTCTCTGGCGGCAGAAGGAATGCAGGAGAGACAAAACTTGCCCTGCACGTACCTTGCTCAACATGAGCTGAAAAGCGTTCTTCTCGACAACCATATTAATATTATTATTATTATTATTGTGATTACTATGTTAGTTATTGTTATTATTATAATTATCATTATTGATAACCTGTCAGTCTCAGGTAACACGCAAGAGTAAACACAGAAGGGCTGACCTGGCACAGGGCTTCTGAAGCCTGATGTGGGACTTCTGTGGATGCTGCCCTCAAAGTCCGTGCTGTACTGGAAGTCACTCACAGACTCAGCTACAGACTCAGCAGCTCTGGAGGCCAGGCCTGCTTCTTCTTCAATCACACTGCTTGCTCGGCTCTCAGGCAGATCAAGCTCAATCTCATCCTCTGTGGTCACATTCTGAGCTGTTGTTTGCTGCTGAGAGTGAGCTGCGCCTTGCAGAAGGGCTGACTCTTCTTGCACTGCTCCTCTTCTTCTCTCCTTGCTGACATGATACGCTTGAACCTGAGGTGCAGATAGGACTGCTTGTGTGGATGAAGAAGAAGCCCGAGCGACCAAATTGCCCATTTGAGGTAAGGGTTCAGGATGAGAACCTAAGGACACGTCAGCAGCTGACTGTGTCTGGCCCTGTCTTGACACGCTGTCCTTGAGCTGCTGCATGAAGTCTGAAATCATGCCCTTGAGCTGAGACAGTGATCCTGAGCTGAGCTCAGACCTGAGGTCCATGCTGAGCTGCTGCAAGCGTGCTTCCTATACAGGACACACTTGTCCTGAAGATCTGCCTGCTTATGGAGTTCTCAATACAGGCAGGCTATATCTGCTGAAGTCATTGCAGGTAACAGGTAGCATAGCAAGCATGTGCTGCCGGCTAAAGACTGTGCAGGTGAAGTTGGCTCATGCATCAAACTTCCAATGCAAGCATCAAAACCCATTATGAGCAGTGAATGTTGTTGCTTTGTATGGGTGCTTACCTGAGCATCATGCATCTGTTGCAGCCTGTGCTCGTGCTGAGCAATGGCTTGTCTGTGGTCGGCAGCAGCCAAGCGAGCCATCTCTTGCTGGGCTGTGGCAATGGCATGGGCCTGCTGCAGCATGTTCAGCTCATGCTCGGCGTGCTCAATGCCCTCCAGCCTTCTCAGCTCATTCTGCAGGCATCACACACACTTCCCTACAGACCACCTTGCTTCAGTGCTTATGATTGCATGGTATGAGAAGCTTCTCAAGACCTTGGTGCCCCACTGCTGTCCAAAAAGTGTTGAAAGCATTGCTGTTTGTTCTACACAGATGTAAGCTCTGACTGAAAGTCTTTGTGCAGCAATTCTGCCTCTACACAGCATGCTGAGCGCAACACAGGCCAGGTATCGATAGTTGCATTGTTACGAGACAGACTGGACCTACCTCCGGGACTCAGCTGCTAGCCAGCAAAGCCAGCTGCACACCTTTCCCACAGAAAGCAAGTATTCTAAGTGCAAAGGACATTTTGCATGCCTGCAGGACCGTAGTATGCAGGACAGCTAACACCACATCTCAGTTTGCATGCAATTCCCTACCTGGAACGCCCTCTGCATGGTGTCTGGAGATAATGGGAGTCCTTTACTCTCCAAGACAGCCTGTGCGTGCTGTCTTGCTGAGTCAGCATTCTGCACTTGTACCTGCTCATCATTCAATCTTCCATTGCGTTGCTGGTCTGCATGGGACTTGCTGATGCCAGCTGGCACAGCAGGCTCCACAGGCGCTTCCTGCATCACAAATAGATGTTGTAGCAGAGAAGTGGGAACAGCACAAACAGCTGTGGTGACATGCTTGTGGCAGCAGCAGCTGAGCTTGAGACCTGACTGGCAACGGGCTCTGCAGCAATGGAGTCGTGAAAGTGTGCGCTGCAATGCAGTGCAAGAAGTATTCTATCCATGAGTGTGCAGCATCCAATGATACATTGATAGTTGTTGGAGGCAAGAAAGCTATTGTGTGCGTGGCCAGATTGCAAATGACCACATGTGCTGACTAGCACTCCATCAAGATTTAGTGCAGGAACAACTTTGTGCCACACGTCAAATGGATCATTCAGACCCCAAGGAACAGACGCACATCTAGTCAGAGACTCTGACCTGGGTGGGCGTATCCTGCCTGATGGGGACTCGGTCAAAGACCAGCTCAATGCCTTCAGCATCTGCAGCTGCTTCATCAGCTTCTTGGTGACCCCTGCTATCAAGGCTGTGGTTACCTGCCAATGCAGCTTCCAGAGGTGCTGCCCCAGTCACTGGTGTGTCAGGAACCGTGTCACCTTCAAAACTCCTTGGGCTGTCAGGAAACTCAGCATCAGCATGAGCATCATTGTAAGAAGAGTCAGCAGTGTGAACATGGGTGATGGCATGGGCCCTAGCTTGGCTGCCTAGTGCAGGCTGATCAGGCAACTGCTGCTGCTGCTGCTGCTGCTGCTGCTGCTGTTGCTGCTGAAGGAGCAAAGCTTGTTGACGCTGATACAGTGTGTTGACCAGGTTGCTGCTGTCGGCACAAGTGCTGTCTGAGCAACCAGCTTGGACAGCAGCTTTCTGACGAGCTAACGCTACATTGATGATGTTGACAGGGTCAGCCTGGTGCAGATCTGGAATGCGGCTTGTGCCGCTGCTGGGCGCATCATTGAACGCCTGCAGCTGCTTGAAGATACCCTGCATAAGTGTGGCCACTGAAACCAGACAGTGTGCAGGAAACAGAGTCTGGTACATGCTGAGTCCAGTGCTAGGTATGTCTGGAAGCACCAGGTAAACAAGCACAAGCTCAAGTAACAGCTGAGATGCACTTATGATAGACTGTGTTGGCAGTCATGAAGCCAAAGCAGATGCCCAGCTGCCTATCTACAAGCTACTGATTGGGAGGTTCTCAGGCAGGTAGGTCAAAGCACAGATATGCCAAGGCTTAGGAAAACATCAGTAATGGCAGTGATGTCAAGGTATATTGTTTCACAGGCTGGGCATGACCATCAAATGCATTACCTGCTGGTACTCGCCAGACGTCCGGCGGACCTTCATCCTGCTGTTCCTTGCAGCTTCAGGCGATGTGTCACCAGATGACTCATTGGCAGGTGAAGCAGACGCTGGCGCAAGAGACCGCTTGCTGACTGATGAAGCTGACGAAGCGCCCCATGTAGGGCCACCAAGCCTGTCATCATTGCCAGAATCCTTAGTCATCGCATCTCCTCCTTTTGATGGGCCAAGCTTTGCCTCAACTTCATCAGGCAGGTCTTGGACAGCGCATACATCTTCTGCCTCGTCATCATGGCTGCTGTCATCAGACCAGCTGTGCTGAGCTTGTCCGTCTGCTGACTCAGCGGCTTGAGCTGCAAAGAGCTCAGCCACTGCTTGCAAGCCTGGAATACCGCGGGACTCTTCTTCAGGCAGGATAAAGGCGCTGCCTGAAGCACCAGTCATCTTCTCAACAGCAAAGCCATGCAGTCTCTCTTGTGACTCTGCCAGTTTGGTCTGCTTGGTGTGGCGCTCAAAGATAGCTCGGATTGGCAGAGACTGCTCAGCTATGGCTGCTGCAGCCACTTTAGTCATGAGCTCATTTGGCTGTGCTGAGCGTGGCCTTGCTTGTCTTTGGTGTCCTTGTTGCTGCTGCTGCTGCATCTCCTGCCACTGCTCATGCCAGCTTTGCTGCTGAAGTGTGTCGCTAGCATCACTGCTGGCAGCACTGTCAGCTTGTGGAGACCTTACTGAAGACCTGTGTGCTGGCTCACTGAGACTCTGCTGAAGCGCAAACTCCTGCATGGTCTCGTCAGCTTCTTGCTCTACAGCAGGAGACTGATCACGCTCTGCTGGCTTGCTAAGCTCTCTCCTCACATGTTGGTGCTGATCTGATGGCAAATCTGGCGATGTGTGTGCAGAAGGGAATGCGTTTCGTGCTGCAGCTTCTGAAATAGTCTCCAGATCTGCTGTGCTGTTCATCTGATCCAGCTGAGTATCATTTGGAGCTTGCATCTGACTGATGCCTGGACTCACGTCAGAGCCCCCAGCATGCGCCTCTGACACAAGTAACTGGCTGTCTGCTGTTGCAGCTGGCTCCTGTGCAGCCGACTGTCTCTGTTCAGTGGCTGTCAAGGAAGCTTCATCAGCGGCTTCCAGCTCAGCTTCTGACATAGCTTCAGGGAGAGCTTGCAGGTGACTTATAGCATCTCCTTGATTTTGTGCCTGCAGCAGCTGCTGAGCAGCCCAAGGTTCCAGCAGCTGCTGCCTGACTGCTGCCAGGATCTCTGGCAGTGGCAGCTGCTGTGGCAGCTGCTGTGGCAGAACGTCCGGCATGGGACTGCATGCTCTGTCTACCAAACTCGGGGCCAGAACCCTTCTGACGTCAGGGCTCTCATAGGGGCTGGTTCCATGGTCCTGTAGTTGCAGCCGGCCCCTTGAGGGGGTGTGGTCTGGCTGGTCAGGAGAGACTCTGGGGTTGTGATGGGGGTGGGTGAGGGGGTGAGGTACTGGGAAGGCTGGGGACCCAGGGGCGTGCCTTGGGTGAGCTGGGGGGTGGGTGGTCCTGTCTGAGCCGGTAGGGGAGCCATGCAGGTATTTCACAGGGCTGCTGGGATGGCTTCTCCACTGCAGTGCACATCACATGCTTTTAGTGTACATGTGCATAGCCTTCAGGTGCATACATGCATGCATGCTTACATTGCACAATAATAGCCGGCCACTGCAGGGCTAAAATACTTGCCAAGATTAAATGGCAGTATGTTACAGCGATTGTCCAAGCATGCCAAGGGCGGAAGACATCGTCATGAGAAAACAGAGCATGATCATATACCAGCTGGATCTAAACATACTTCTTTGTAAATTTTGTGGCAAACTGTAAAGCAATGCATCACTGCATGCTTGCAGGCTGAACAGCATAACCTTTGCCAACAGGCAGAAGCAGTGCTGAAGCCTCATGTACCTGTCCAAGCATCCTGGGATGCACATCGCCACTGAGTTTGGCCACACGCTCTTGAAGAGAGGAAGCAGAGTGACGCATCTCAGCCAGCTGTTGCATCACCACCCTTTGCCTCTCAACCCGCTCATCCACAACAAGAGCGCGCTGCATCATGCAGAAGGCAACAGTGAATCACACATGTTGTATCCTAGTGAGGCTTCACACCATGTTTTGTGATGTGGCTTGAAGACACTGTGCATGCAGGCAGCCTCAGCAGAACAAATTGATTTGTGCAAATCTGTGGCGGGCTGATATGCTTTGTGTCACGATACCGTCACAATACAACCGTAATGGTTGTACTAGGGATCACTAAACCATAGCCGCACTTTTGGCTATCAGTATCTCACCCTACCACCACCGGTGTAATCTCAACACCTCCAACTTGTGCTATCTAAGCTCTTACTTGCTGCTGCGCTATGCTTACACTCGCATAACTGTCACTAGTCTGTTACACTTTGACAAGCCTCCCAGACCCAACAACACTACAACATATGCATCAAGGGGGTTAGAGAGCCTTGATCTTTTAGGCTCCAGGGAAAGCTTGAGTCCCATTTCTGCTTTGTGCTTGTACCTGAGAACGCAGATTTTGCCTGCTGTGCATATCGTGCTGCTTGTTGACTGGGGCTGTGACAGTGAAGCTGGTGGAGGCGCCCGGGGGCAACATGAGGGTCACAGGGTACATGCCAGATGACAGTGTGCCCTCTGGTGCTCTGTTCTCTGCACGCCATGTAGAAGGAACAAGTTGGACAAGTCAATGGGCAATGCCAAGTCAGCGACCCTGGGTTGGGGATTAGAATTCGCCAAGAGTCCCCTTACCAATCTTTTGTGTGCAGCTCCCTGCCGACCAGCAAGTCTGAAAACATGGCCAGATGCCTTTGCTGATGTTGTCTTCAGCAATGCTTTAGTAATGCAGAGAAGCAGCACTGCATGGGCTTGCTGACGATAATGTGCAGATATGAGTGTCTGTACCTTGCTCAGGATGGCGCCCATCCACCCTTGCACCAGCTGGCATGACTTGCTGCTGACTCTCAGGATGTGGACCCTGACTGACAAGCTGGCCATGTCCAGCATAGCCCTCAGGGTCCGTGCGTTGGTGTGAAACACTGCCTGTATCTGCCTTGATGGCCTCTGAGCTGTCCTCGTATCCTAGCTGCTGCCTTGACCAAATCCTAGCTTTGGGGCTGGCGTGCTGTGCAGATGCTCTGCCACACCAAGCCACACTGTCATGGTGACCCTGGCCATAAGCTGACGTGCTGATTGGCATTTGTCTGCTTGAAGCAGAGTGTGGGCTAGATACAGCGCTGTCTGCCTGAGGAGCAGGGGAGTGAGTTGGTCTCAGCAGAGTACTTCTGCCCGAGACACGTTGCTCTGTAGCCAAAGGGTCATGCGGTCCTTCACTGATCTGTGCTTGAGGCGCCATAGCGTCATCATGAGGTGAGCTGACGAGTGGAGACTCATGAGCAATGCTAGGCTGACGCTCTTCAGCAGTGAGTTGTCGCCCATGGCTTGGCTCTGTCAGCAGATCTGGACTGCCCCTTGCAGGTTTGCTGACTTTGCGCGTTTGATGTTGGATGGAGTCTGCCATTGGTCTGGGCTGAGCTGGCTTTGGGGAGTGTCTGTGAATGTCTGGAGAGCTGCTTGCACTCCTGAGCTGCATGTTCTTCACGGGTTCATCATTGACAGTGGGCAATTGAGACTGAAACTGACGCCCAGCTGCAGGAGAGCTTTCCTGACTGTCCTTCAGGTCACTTTGCCTCTGTGCTGTATACAGCAGGGGTGCTGCAGCAGCAGTGTCTGGTGGTGACCGCTGCTGTGCTTCCTCTTCCTCCTTGTGCACTGAACCCAAGCCTGGAAGCAGCTCAGGGTGTGCCTCCAGCTGTGAATGCGGCTGCTGGTCCTGAGATGGCTCATCCTGCTGAGCTGCATTTGTTGCCAGTTGCTCATCAGGCTGCCACATCAGCTCAGTGCTGGGCTCTGCATTGACTGTGCACAACATTGGTGCTGCTGGTGATGCTTGATGTGCGGCAGCATCTGGATGAAGCCCATCTGGCGTTTGGTCAGCAGATTGGACTGGCGACTGCTCTAGCATAAGCCTGGCAGGTTGTGCTACGCCTCTGATCTGCTGGCTCTCCAGCTGTCTGGCTAAGATGGTTGCAGCTAGAGCAGCTCGGTCTGCATGAAATGCCTGCACAGATGCAGACCTGACGCTGAGTAACGGTTGTCAGTCGTTCACAGTAGCTGTAGGATGATGCGTGACTTGAGCATGCAGCTTAATGCTGGTAGACTTCAGGTTTTTGCAAACGCGCACAACACCTGACATGCAGGCACCTGACATGTACATTGACAGGAGGGCTGCCAGAGCAGTTGATGTGATGTCATAGTAATCTCAAGAGGCTGACATTACTGATAGAAAGCACAGGGACACCTGTGGGGGCTGAGGCGGGGCGCCAGCCCATTCTGGTCTAAGCTCATCCCTCAACGGAGCTGGACCGCTTGTCCTTGTCTGCAGCAGCGCGTACACAGTGGCAAATAAGGCGACCGTATTGCATGCACTGACTATTTTCTCATTGCAGAAAGACAGAGCAGCAATCAAGATCTTCAAGCACAAATCAGTAGGCTTTTTGGACATGGATCCATATCTAATCAAGCTGCCATGTTCCAAATGGCCGCCTTATGGCAGCCAAGATCAATTTTGACCAAAAGCACATCACTTGGAACTGATGGCACCGTGCATCTGTGTGTCTGTAGCAACAGACAAAGGACCATTTTTTGGAACAAAGGACACACACCTGCACAACCTCATGTTCTGCAGCCCTCTGGCGCACTATATAACGCCTCTGTATAGGCTCCAGCTGCCTCTCCTTCTCTTCTCTGATCTTCCTTTCCACCTCATGTCTATGCTTTGACATCCAGGCCTTGGTCTGCACGAGTTGACATACACTTTGCAGCATGCTTTGCGGCTCCTAGAGCTTGCATCCATGACAAACCACTCCGTGCAGCTAACAATTGGCATGCTGAAATAGTGCTTGCTGTCAATGCAGTCTGCAGGTGCATGTTTGATGGAAATTGGCAGGACATGAAAGCACCTTTGCCCGTGTTGCAGGTGCAACAGCACTCCTGGCAAGCGGGGTAGGCTCTGCCTGTTTCTGCTGCTGCTCACTACCCTTGTTGCTGCCTCCTGCCTTCATGTACGCACGCCATGGGCGGTCATAGTCCCCAACCTGACGACCCTTTCCCTGAGTCTGAGAGCCAGTGCTTGTCTTGGACACAGGTGGTTGTTTGAACGTAGGCAGGAACGCTGGCCGTCTTGAGGGCTCTGAGGACAGCTTCGGCTTCTTGTTTGCAGCCTGCTGCTCTGTGTGTCTGGTTTTCTTTGATTTACTGAGTTCCTTTTGCATGGCATCCTGCATAGAGGCAACAGCTAAGACGCGTGTGCTTGCTAGATATGATGCAGAACAGCTTGTCCAGGCAGCTGAGCCTGCCAGGTAGAGAGCAATACATTGGATTGCTACCTGTGATGCTTCAGTGTGCAACTGCAAGCTCTGACGCTTCGCACTTGACTCTGCTCTTGGCGGTACGGTATAGCTCTGGCTGCCAGGCACACCTTGACGCACAGAGAACACTTCACACAATTGAGCAGACGTCAACTGTGTTTCAGCTATGTATTGCTGATAGCAGATGCCACAGCCCCGCAATTGCAGTGGTGAAGCAAAGTTTACCAGCCAGCAGCAGTCTCAAGGCTTCCCAGTCCTCTGCTCTTAACAGCTCTATGGCTTGCCGAAAGGTGATCTCATCTACGTGGCCACCGGCCAGCAGGTCCATAAGTCCGCTTCTGCTGGCACTGACTTGCGCTGGTCTCAAGGAAGACATTCTCGCTGTTCCGTCTAAGGTCAAGATCACGTCAGGATCAAGCCTGATCGGCCAGGCTGTGAACTCTGAGCAATTGCCATCTACTACTCGCAAAGGCGTCTCGGAACCATTGGTTGTCAATCACAGATACACAGCCTATAGGTACGCCGATCGAGCCGAGCATCGGCGTAAATCACAGCTTCAGCTTGCCCACGGAACGGGGAGCACGGAGGACGAAATTCATGCAGACCATGACCTGGACCGTGACCATACTAGATAATTGGTCATTTTTGGGAGCAGTCACAGCATCTGAAGCATCTGACTGCTTAGTGCATCTTTTCTGGTGGCAATGACGTTATTTGGCCTATACAGCAGCTGCATTAGCACACACATGATATGCTTGGCAGCACAAAGTTTGGCCTGGAGTACAGTACAGCATACCCTGTGCAGCCCTGCAGGGATGAGCAGTAATGTTAGAAGATCATGTATGCCAATATAAAATCATGGCTGTGCATCGGTGCACACGGGGCATATTGTGCAATATGAAAACCATTACTTTTGTACTTCATCTTTGACATGAATAACATTTGCAGCTGGCAGAGAAATGTGAAAAAAATCTCACATGCCAGCCCTCTGCTGCCAAGTGCTGAGCTGTAAATGATGTAAAAGGGTAGGAACAATCGTCTGGTTTGTCGTCACCACAGCAAATGCGACCAGGAAGAAAGCGACACCTGGAAACTTCTTCCATGCCTCCGTGCTCTAAAATTCGATTCCGCAAGCCGCATGAACTGCCGGGCTGACTCCAGCAGAGGTGGGAAGGCCGCAAAGATGCGCCTGGGGGGAAACATTCCCGAAGAAGACAGTGTGGTTCAGTAAAGATGGCTTTTGTGATTTGCTTTTAGCCAGGTCGCGCGAGTGTAAAGCTTTAGGACCAGATCGAAGACCGCGCAATGCGCCAGTGCAGGACTGCATTGAGCACCCGATACGCACGACGTGCTACTTAGTCAGGCCCTTGATTGATTGCAGGCGTTATAGTTTTGGTCCAACGACGTTGAACCAACCTCAAGTTGAGTGAGGTCTGGCATTCAAGAAGCGCGCTACATGTTCCCGTACACTTTCGAAATCGACTATGAAAACATTCAGACTGACCTCGAACCAACAAGTTGCTTGAATTCCCGCAGCTGATCAGGAGCGTCTTTTCCGAGGCGGCATCTTCCTTGCAGAACACCGGCACTGCACCACAGCATGAGCGGTAGCCATGCACAGGTGAAAGGCCGAACCAGCTTGCATTTGCTGCCAGAAAGTAGGCTTGATGCGTGCGAAGTAACAGTGCATATTTCTTCGAACTCGCAGGTCTCCCTGTGGAATATCCTACCGCAAGACGTGGTCGAAGGCGTTTTGCGCAAGCTTCCAGTCAGAGACAGCTGGGCTTGTCGTGGTGTGAGCAGCTGCTGGGCTTCTGCCGTCAGATCAATGATAGATTTCGAGTGTGTTGTCCACGTCCAGCCTCGCCAGCTGAGATCTAAGCTACAAGCCTTGCAGCAAGCCTCGAGATGGTGCCCTCAGCAAGGGCGGCCAGTACTAGATCGTTTGTACACTCTGCAGCTCTCTGAGTCCATGAGTGTTGTTAGCTGTGCCGAGCTCTTGGTTTCACTCATGTCAGATATGACCAAGGTCAGGCAGCCCCTCCTGGTCATCATGTTGCTCTGTCAGCTTGCCAACTGGCTATGCAAGCAGCACCTAACACATTGCACACATTGACATCTGCTGTTTGGATTTGCAGAGTTTGAGCTTTCCAACATGCACAGTCAAGATTCCTTTGTGGCCTCTGGAGTTTGGAAACAGTATCAAGATCTGGCATGTTTCAAAGCATTGATGAGATAGCGTATGCAGTGTCTCAGCTTAGGGACAATAGTATCAGCGTCTGCATTAGTCTACAAGCTGCTGATGGCATGAACCTACCAGCACCTGATGTGATGAAGTCTGTGGCATCAGTCATCCATGAAGTAAACTATGCCCGGATTGCTGCCATGACCTCAACTTCTTGGCTACCTGAAAGGTGGGAACGGTTTTCTGAGGCCCACCTCAGGGCTCTCAAGTCAGCGCGCAAGCGGCTGCAGGTGCTTTGCATATCAGATGCACATGCAGCTCACCACTTTAGGAGGGAAAGCGTTGCCTTGGTGCTCAGCTTCACACAACTCAGGAAGCTAGTCCTCCAAACCAAGGCGGAGTCTCCTGATCTTTCCTTTTTGACTTACCTTACACACCTTGAAGATGTCAGTCTCATGGTGTCAGGACATGGCAACTGTGCAAAGCTGATTCACAATCAGAGACACAAGCTTAGATACATCAGGCTGTCAGCCACATCTTGGGCAGAGGCAACTTACCAGTCCTTGTTAGGGGCCACAGCTTTGCAGGCGCTTGTTGTCAAGGTTTACCGCCTGACCACTAGGAGCGCAGACATCATTGCAAGCCTGCAGAGAGCCCACAGCATTCATGTTGTGCTGAGAAAGGGTTCTGATCCACAGCGGAGGATCTTGCATATCCTATCATCAGGCTCAACAGTGACTGACCTGACCTTGAGGGAGTGCACATCTTCCATGTTGGAAGGGCTGCGTACAATGCCTCACCTAGTTTCTTTGGGCATAGCCAGGTCCAACATCAACGACGCAAACCTACAATTTCAGCCAGGCGTTACACACCTGACTCTGCTGAGTTGGGGAGAAATAGATGACGGTTGTATCTCCCGCATGTTGGTTGTTTTGCCAGCTTTAGAAAGCCTGTGTTTTGATTTTGAAGACAATTACTGCTACCGCTCCAAGTTTGAGGGTTGGCGGCTGTCGACACAAAGTTTGATTGCTATTGCTGAAGCACCTCAGCTATCCTTTCTTGGATTGAAAGCTGTACGTGAGTTACCACGCGATAGCATCTCCATGTTGGAATATGCTTTTAGGGCACAGCAAGAGGTTGGCTTGGCTTCACCTAAAATCCATGTTGCTCTGCCAGCAAGGCAGCAGTACAATTTTGGCAGACAAGGATTTTTCATTGACTATACTAAACATCCAGTGTTTTGTGACTGGAAGTCTGCTAGGCAAAAGCCTACTGCAGCACAACAGTTCATGGGCAAGGTTGGCAAGCCTGTGCGGTCATGGACGCAACAAAAAGTTCCTGCCTGCGCAGGTGCATGCAAGCAGTTTTTTGTCTTAAAAGACCCCTTGGGGTGTATAGTTGCTGCAGGTATCTTGGCTATTCACACTTTTTGCCTAACCCATTTGCCTCAATGATGATCAACTTAATTCCGGCACACAAAATGCTTTGTGAAAACATTTGGACATAAAATGCTTTGTGAAAACATTTGGAGAGGTTTGCCTGCAGAGGTTTGTTGACAATGTCAGTCTTTTGTGATTATTATTTACAGCTTCAAACCACATTGAATGTCTTTCAATATATGAGTGGCATGTGGGGTGCATGTGACGCGTACTATGCTATGCCACGCAGACTAGTGTCCATGCAAAACCGGGTAAAACTTTGAGCGCGGGTGATACTTACAAGGTGATTGACAGCGCTAGCAGCAACAGCAGTGCTTTTGTCCTGATAGGTGAGGTGTTGTTCATTTGACAAGACAACGATGTTGTTTCAAACAAGCTTAGCTAGGCCATTCTAGACAAGTTGTTTCTACCAGGGATCATGAAGCCACAACGGATCTAGTCACAAGAAAGCAGTTGAGGTTACCAATTCAATTTGTCAATACAAGCTTGATGAGTAACTGCACTTATCATTACTTATGATAACAAACAGGCAAAGTGTATACGATGTCAGTCTGAAGGCTGCTATGAACAATGATTGTAGTATTAGGCTAACTGCTGTCCAATACATGCTTGACCGCATATCTATTGCTTTGTCACATGCACAGGTCAGAGCTAAATTAGATGTTCAGTCTGCAGACAGACTGTATGTGTTAGCAATGGCAAAGCACAACCCTCCATGAGACATGTAAATGCAGATAGACACTGCTGAGGTGCAACTTCAGCTCAGATCTAGGCATCGTAATTCCTGAAGAGGTCCCATCCCAACATATTGCTGTCCCAACAAACAGCCCATGCTTGGCCTGAAATCAGTTGTCTTATGCTGATACGCTGACATACATACTTTGTTTGGTTGAAACAAGGGTACCTCTCTCTGTCCCTTCGACGGCCTCAGGATGTTATACTGGAGGACAGAACAGCACTCAGGCCTCCTGACAGTGGTTTCTGACAGAAAGTCTGGACCGCCCTCTCCAAACAGGCATACCCTGCAGACCATGACCATACTAGATAAGGATTGAGGATTTTGGGAGCAGTCACAGCATCTGAGGCACCTGAGTGCTTGGTGCATCATTTTTGGTGGCAATGATGCTAGTCGGGCTACATAGCAGCTGCATCAGCACACACATTATATGCTTGGCGGCACAAAGTTTGGCCTTGAGTGCACTACAGGGATCAGCAGTACTGTTGGAAGATCATGCATAAATCTGAAACCATGGCTGACTTAGTCAAAATGCACCTTATCATGAGGTGCAGCATCTGCATGCTCCCCAGCATGCATTGCAACACATGCATTGCAAAGCATCTGCTACACACAGAATAGTTCTGCATGCCAAGCTGTACATTGATGTACATGAGGGCAGTTGTGCAATATGAACACCACCACTGTTTGTATGTTGTGTCTTGTTAGCACAGCATTTGCAGATGGCAGGGAAAGTGCAAACACTCTCACATGCACAAAGTGTGGGTCCCAGCTCTCTGCTGCTAAGTGCTGAGCTGATGATGTACAAGGGTGAGAACAATTATCTGGTTTGTTGTCACCACAGACTCACGAAAGAGAGCAACTTCTGGAAACTGCTTCCATCCCCGTGCTCTTAGAATTCAATTCCGCAGGCGGATTAAGCTGCTTTGGTGACTCCAACAGGCAGCAGAGGTGGTAATGCCGCACAGAAAGACGCATGTGGGGTGGAAAATCTTTGAAGAAGACAGTACGACTCACCTTCAAGTTAAAGTGGCTGTTGTGATGTGCTTTCAGCCAGGCCGAGGCAAGTCCAGGACTTGCTGCTGGCTCCGACAACCAGGCCGGTCTATTTCGGCAAGTTGCAATCAAGCTTTACTCTCCGCTCAAACATGTACAGGACATCGCATACCTTGTCATGTTCAGTCTGAAGCTTCGAGCACGGTGACCTTACAGGTAAGAGTTACCAACTGCAAGGTTATCGAGTGCCAGTCCCAACAACAAGCGCACTGGGTGATGCAGATGTGGTCGCCAAATATATAACAGGCTGTGACAATGGCTGTGCTACTGACGCAATCTGGGCTACGACCGGCCTAATGAAGACAGATTTGGACCAGCTGCTCAGTGCAGCCTGATCCGTCAACAAGAGTGGGTTGGTTAAAAGAATCGGAGCACCCGAAATGGCAGTCGTGTATGACAGCAAACCTATCGCTCTCTGCATCGAATGGGTCATCGCAGTCCGTCTGTCGGAGTGCGTTGGAGTCGTAACGCCATCGCCATAGTGGAAACGCTGGCAACTGCTTATTGGCGGATTGCGACGTGAACGTCAGCGTCGCTCGTAGTCATGCGCATATACAACGCTTAACCGAGCGGCGGCAGTTATGTAATGGACCGACCGTACGATCGTAGTATAGACCTGTGAGGCAAGCGATGACACCCAGAAGACAAGCCATGGTGGTGCACGCGGAGTTTGCGCTTGGATTCTTTTCAGCGATTGTCGCTATACTATTCGGCATCCCCATGTTATCGCCAAAGTTCGAGGGTAGCAGTGGGGTAGGCTTGTCACCATCGACTTTCATCATACTATGCCTTGATGCTTGCGCTTCCTGGCAAAGTGCCTAACCGTTGGTTGCGGGCTCCTAATCGACGGATTTTCCTGTGTAGCAATATGCAGATACCGGCGCATCATCACGCTGGTATGCTGCTTACCACCAGCAGCAGCAGGCTGCTGGCCTGGCAGCGTCACAGCTGTGGTCATGCCTGCTCTGGGTTCTGTACTGGCCCAGAGTGACAGGCATACTTCTGCAACAGTACAGGTAAGTACAATTTCGTGACTGTCCCGGGCTGTCTCTTCAGTACAATTTCGTGACTGTCCCGGGCTGTCTCTTCAGTCATGCATTGTTTTGAGCCTTTCTGCTGTCCGTTGGCTGCTGATGCCATCTTGTGACAAACCTGACCCCCTGTTGCAGGTCGCTTTGCCACGTCTTATCAGGCTTGGGCCAGAGAGCAATCCTTTTCAGTACTTCTGGATCAAGCACGCTTGTCTCAGGTATGTACAACTGCAGAGCTTCTGAATCAGAAGCCTAAGGTGTGCTTTCCCACAGCTCTTTTCACACGTGCTATGTCCTGCTGTTCCTGCACGCTGACTACAATCTTCTGCAATTGCTCCCCCGGTATGCTTCAAATACTAAGCAGATGATAACAAAATGTGCACAACAATGCAGGGTTGCTGGTGACAAGCTGTATGGGAGGTGCGCTATGTGTGGCCTGGTGCCTTTGGAGGGTACAACACAGCTACTGGCAACGAAGCACAGCCTTGAGTGGACGTGACACCCAGGATAAGATTCAGGTAATGCTCTCTTCTTTGCCTCACAGTCATCCAAGTTGAAGTAGCCAACCCTAAAGCACTTGCAGGCATTGCTGTGTATACTATCGTACGTCCTCCATATCATCCTGTGCCCTTAGGGGTGAAAAGGTAGTCAGAACAGGCTCTCCTGCAGTTTTCCACACACCGCTCACATACGGTGTGACCACTGCGTGTTCCTGTATGTGAGTGGCAAACTGACCTATGAACCCAGGACATTCACACTTCTCCTTACATGAGCTGTTGCTGTTCAAGCTGCAAGAAAGCTCCTCACTTGCAACACATGGCCGCAAGGCATTGTGACTCCAGCAAACATGGCTGTCAATATCATGCCCTGAAAGATTGCCCCAAGCATTGTTCATTGAGCCTCATTGTCCTCTTGTTCAGGGTTCATCGGCGGACACACCAAGTGACAAGAAGAAGAGGGGCCAGGGAGTCCACATTGCTGCCACTGCTGGCCATCCACCTCATCATCGTCATAGCGCAACTGATGGGATTGCTTTGCAAGAGGACTCTTCCACATCTTCCAACCATGATGTCTCAGGTAAGCATGCATCTGCTAAGAGAATTGTAACGACGCTGTATAGCATGTCAGCAGGAGAGCGTCTGACTGGTGTTTTGTGAACAGCCCTTGAAATGTACTAGCGTGCCATCTTGTGTAGCTAAAGTATTCTGGTAGATGCACATCTTTTGCAAGTCCAAGCTCAGTGCTATGTCAACACACAGAGATCTGCACTGGTTTGCTGGTGCATGGCACACACGTCCGCGTTATCAAGCATCTCTTACAGTCCGATATGCATCAGCTTTGTTATGCACATGCTGTGTCCCCATGCATATGTGACGCGTTGATTTGTGCTGTCTCTCTGATTACTCTCTTTGATAACAGTGTTTCTGTAAGCAAGAAGCACCTGCCTTCAACTACTATGCTTTCCCATCAATGTCATATTTTTATCTATTATATCAGACTTGAACAAGCCTTGTTAACTTGAAGCATATACAGCTGTCGAGACAAACACAAACCCTTGCAACTTGTTAGATACACTGTGCTAGGACTTTTTCTGCGAGTGAATGCATGTGGATGTAGTCTTGTCCCTACAAAACCTGAATTTCTGTGTGTCCCAGAATAGCATTGAATCACTTCTTTCATTCAAACTCAGCATTCTCAGAAATTCCACAGGCATTGTCTATTGACTTGTTTGATGAGTCCTAAAGGCACAAAATGTACACTGATTGATTGATTGATTGATTGATTGATTGATTGATTGATTGATTGATTGATTGATTGATATTACAGGGCAGGACACCAGGCCTGATGGTGGTTCCCCTGGAAGGTACAACGAAGGCATAGATGTCAACATGTCAGAGTCACCTTCTACCCCTGAGCTGTTGGCGTCCTCAAGGAGTGATGATGGTGTGAGCCAGGCACATGCACCAGCAGATGCTACATCTGGCATTTCCAGTCTCCATGACTCATCTGCTGCTGAAGATGAGACTGCTGCTGAACCAGGCTCGGCTAACTTCCACTCTTCACCACGCAACGATGCTGAGTCACAGGCCTCCAACGCTCCTGACTCATCCTCTACCGGTGTCCAGAGTACTTCACAGGACTCCCACCCCACTCTCACCCCCACCCCCACCCCCACTCCCACCCCCACCCCTACCCCCATTCTTCCTTCCACCTTGGTCAACACCAGTGGCGACGCTCCCACCCCTGCCACCACTTCGGCTGCTGACCCTACCACCACCCCCACGTCCACCCCTGCCACCCCTTCTTCTTCTCTCATGAC
>JAABUP010005455.1_pt1 | contig 19336 bp, 23 predicted proteins | sample 5559201 | NCBI WGS metagenome assembly JAABUP01 (sample SAMN10711887, study PRJNA513373) | rock metagenome | isolation source: Antarctica rocks | place: Antarctica
CTCCAGCCAGCACGGGAGTTTCTTAGGAAAGCCGCGGCCTGGTTTGCCCGGGAGACCGGGACGCTGCCGTCCGGGTCTTCCGGTTCATGAGCGCAAACCAGGCCTGCTTCCCGATTGCCCCCATGGCGCGCGTGCTCGGCGTGTCCAAGGCGGGCTACTACGCCTGGCGGCACCGATCGCCGTCTGCCCACGCCGTGGCCGACGCGGCGTTGCTGAAGCGCGTCCGGACCGTGCACGCCAGCTCGCGCCAGACGTACGGGGCACCCCGCGTCCATGCTGATCTTAGGGCAGTAGGAGAACAGCACGGGCGCAAGCGGATCGCCCGCCTGATGCGCGACGCCGGGCTGGTCGGCGCTTGCCATCGACGGGGCGGGCCCACCACGACCCAGCGGGACAAGGAGGCCCGGCCCGCGCCTGATCTGGTGGATCGTAACTTCACGGCGTCACGGCCGAACCAGCTATGGATCGCAGATATCACCTACATACCAACCGCGACGGGGTTCCTGTATTTGGCTGTCGTGCTCGATGTCTGGAGCCGCAAGGTCGTCGGCTGGTCCATGACAAATCATCTGCGGGCAGAGTTGGTGCTGGACGCGCTCGAGATGGCCGTGGGCCAACGGCGACCCAAGGACGTCGTCCATCACAGCGACCAAGGCAGCCAACTTGGGTTCAACCGGTCGTCGCAACATCAGCGTGAACCGATCGTAGCACCTGGTCAAACGCTTCGGCGGGTGTTCTCCAGCCCAGGGTCTTGCGCGGCCTGGCGTTGAGGGTTGCAGCCACCGCCGCGAGGTCGTCCGCGCTGTGCGCGCTCAGGTCGGTGCCCTTCGGGAAGTATTGGCGCAGCAGTCCGTTGGTGTTCTCGTTCGTGCCGCGCTGCCAGGGGCTGTGCGGATCGCAGAAGTAGACCGCAACACCCGTGTCGACCCGCAGCCGGGCGTGCTGGCTCATCTCCGCCAGCGTGTTGCACGGACCTGGAGAGCGGGCGCAGTAGGCCCAACCCCGTCTGAGTTCAGGCGGTGCGGACGTAATTTGGGCGTCCAAGCTCCACCATTCGGTTGAGCGCGTGGATGGCGATGTCCACCTCGGTCGCCCGGCGGTCATCTGTGCACGAGCGCAGCCCGTCCCCGATCACCTGCTTGAACCGGCCGATTGCCACCTCGGCTCGCGCCCGCGCCGTGTAGCCGGATGCCTTCTGCCACGCCATGCGCCCGTGCTCGGCAATATACTGCAGATGGCTGTCGCGCTGCGTGGGCTCAGTCTTGGCTGTCTCGCTCGGCACGGCGGTCGTGCGCGGCGGGACGATGATCGCCGCATCTGGATGGCGTTTGGCCACGGCCGCAGACACGCTGTCCTGGTCGTATCCGCCGTCTCCCGTGAACGAGGCCACGACGCCTGCGATCTGATCCAGCAAGGGGCCGACCTCGGCGCCGTCGTCGACCTCCTTGGCCGTGAGCGACGCGGCGACGATCTGGCCGCTGCTGGCATCCAGGCCAATGTGCAGCTTCCGCCACGACCGGCGCGTCTTGGTTCCGTGCTTCTCAAGCAGCCACTCGCCCGCGCCGCACAAGCGCAGGCCCGTGCTGTCCACCAGCAGGTGCAGGGGCTCGCGGTTCCGACGCGGCTGCAGGCGCGGCACCTCCAGCGTCTTGGCCCGGCGGCTCAAAGTCGAGTGGTCCGGCACGCGCAGCTCCAGCCCGAGCAGGCCGATGATGGAGTCGATCAGGCCCTCGGTCTGGCGCAGCGCCAAGCGGAACACCGCGCGCAAGGTAAGCGCGGTCAGAATGGCGAGCGGTGAATACCAGGGCTGCCCGCCTGGAGTGATGCGCGGCGCTGCGCGCCACCCCTCGATCGCCTCGTCCGTGAACCAGACCGTGAGGCTCCCACGCTGGCGCAGGGCTGCGTCATAGATTGCCGAGTTGGTCACCCTATGTTTCTGCCGAGGGACATGGCGGCGGCGGTCCTGGTTCAGCTTGAAGGGCAAGGTGGGCTTCCAGGGTTAGATCAGGGGCAAACTTCCTACGTCAGCCCATCCTGCAGCGCCATGGGCCACCTCCGTGCAACATGCTGACGCAGCGTCCGAGCGTGCCCCTCGCCCATCGCCCAGCGCAGCGCGTCGGCCACGTTGCTCTTGCCGCAGCCATTGGGGCCGACGATGCCGGTGAGGCCGGGCAGGATGGCGAGCTCTACCGGATCGGCGAAGCTCTTGAACCCCGCAATGCGCAGATGGGTGAGGTGCACGGCCATGCTCAGCCGCACCACGGCAGCGTTGTCGGCGGCACTGAAACGCCGCGGCCAGCGTTGTTCAAAGGTGGGACTCGGCGGTCATTGGACCAGCCTCGGCGAGCCCGGGCGCGAAGGCAACCCAACTAAATGCCCCACGCGCGATAACCGCGCTTATCGGAATTCTGGATACCTTCGCCGTCAGACAATGTTTTTTGGGACAAACTTCCTTTCCGCTCCAACTTCCGATTTACGCTTGATAAATTAAGATTATCAGGCGTAAATCAGACCGCAGAGGCGCAGACCGGGTTTCAGGGCGGACGAGGGCGCATGGCGAACGAACTGACGACGACGGTCGCCACCACGACGGACCTGGCACACGCCAACCTGGCCCGCTACGCCAAGGACGCCCAGGGCGCCTTCGCGCCCAACACCGTCCGCGCGCTGCGCGCCGACACCGCGGTCTTCACCGCCTGGTGCCACACCGCCGAGGTGCCGGCGCTGCCTGCGGCGTCGCAGACCGTCGCCGACTTCATCGACGCCATGCGCGCCGCCAGCAAGCGGCCCGCGACCATCCGCCGCTACGTCAGCAGCATCGCGCACCTGCACCGGGCCGCCGAGCTGCCGGTGCCGTCGGACAGCAACACGGTCAAGCTGGCGCTGCGGCGCATGATGAAGGAGGACGGCGCCGCACAAAAACAGGCGGACGGCTTGACCCGGCGCCTGGTGGAGCGCGCGCTCCATGCCGGGGGCAGCCGGTTGCGCGACCTGCGCAACCGCGCACTGTTGGCCGTCGCCTACGACACCCTGTGCCGCCGGTCGGAGCTGGTGGCGCTGCGGCGCGGGGACCTGCAGGCCGGGCCGCACGGCGACGGCACAATCCTGGTCCGCCGCGGGAAGACCGATCAGGAGGGCGCCGGCATGGTCAGGTTCCTGGCGCCCGATACTATGAAGCTGCTGCAGAACTGGATCGAGGCGGCTGGGATCACCGAAGGCGCGCTGTTCCGCTCGGTGCGCAAGGGCGGCCGGGTGGGCGGCGCACTCGACGCGGGCGATGTGGCGCGGCTGTTCAAGGCGATGGTGCGGACCGCGGGTCTCACGCCCGAGCAGGTCGCGCGCATCTCCGGCCACAGCAGCCGCGTCGGCGCGGCGCAGGACATGGCGGCCAGCGACCGCATCGAGATGCCCGCGATCATGCAGGCAGGCGGCTGGAAGTCGCCGCAGATGGTCGCCCGCTACACCCAGCGCCAGGCCGCACGCCGCAGCGGCGCCGCCAAGCTGGCAGAGCTACAGAACCGGGTCTGACAGGCGTTGGTGCACAGTTCGGAGGCTGCGGTGTGAAGCAGTGCGGGCGGCTGGACCCAGGCAAACTTTGCTTCTTCAACGCATTGTTGCGCTAATCAGCGCTGAAACCCACCGCCGACCTGAAGGTTCTGGTCGATGCTGCGCTCCTGGCTGCGCCCGCACCGAGGCATGTCGCAGAACAAGCTGCCGCTCTACCTCGGCTTCTTCCAGTTCGTGCACAACACACGCCAACGCGGCAAAGCCTTGCTCGGCGCCCTTATCGCAGCCTTGGTGGCATGACGGACCCGTCACCACCCCGAAACCCAACAAGAGCCTCAGTGGTTTACTCAATAATCCTGAGCACTGCCTGCACCGAGGCTGCGGATGAGCCGAAACGGAACCCGCCTCTAGCCACGCCCGGAATGCAATGGCGGCGGGCGGCGTTTTGCTTGAAGGGCATGAAAGGAAAGTAGCCCCAATGCCAGCGTCAGGCCACCGAGCCGCATCCATGCACCAACGCCCCACCATACAGCATACGAGCATTACCGACAAAGAACGCCTTGCGGTCCTCGGGCGGCAGTTCCAGCTTCATGCTTTCCTGTGGGTCGTCGTAATCCCAATGCGGGTAGTCGGTGGCGAACAGCAGCCGATCCATCCCGATCCAGCCCAGCGTGTCGCGCAGGTGCCGCGGGCGCTCGGGCTCCTCCATCGGCTGCGTCGTGAGCCAAAAATGCGAGCGGATATATTCGCTCGGCAGCCGCCGCAGCGCCGGGGTTTCGGCCCGCAGCCGCGCCCAGACGCGGTCGAGCCGCCAGGCCAGCGGCGGCAGCCAGGCAAACCCAGCTTCGATCAGCACCACCTTCAGCGCCGGCACGTGTTCGAACACGCCTTCCACTACCATGCTGCTCACCATCGCCTGGCACGATTGCGCGTGGCCGACCATGTCTTCGATGTAGAAGCTGGGCCAGCCCGTGCCGGTCGTGGGCTGCCCGCCGTTGCCGAACGCATGGATGCCGACCGGCAGCCCGGCCTGGGCCGCCGCAGCGTAGATCGGCCAGTAGCGCCGATTGCCCAGCGGCTCCACCGTGCGCGACAGCAGCAGCACCTGCACCATGTCCGTGTGCCCGGCCCACCGCTCGATTTCCGCGACCGAGGCCGCCGCGTCCTCGTACGGTACGACGATGGACGCCTTGAGCCGTGGCTCCGGCGCGGTCCATTCCGCCACCTGCCAATCATTGATGGCCCGGCACAGCGCGGCGCTGAGGTCGAGGTTCTGGAAACCACCGGGATGCGGCCGGATCATCGTCAGGATGCCCAACTCGATGTTGTTGGCATCCAGGTGGTGGGTCCGCATGAAGCCGAGGTCGCTGCCGGGGCGCCCGCCGCCGGGGGGCCAAGCATCGCGGCGGGACGCGTCGGGCTGGCTTTTGGGGTATTGCGGGCCGCTGGAGTTGCCCTGCCGCGCCCGGGTGCCGAACAGGTCGATGTGCTCACGCCAGCGCGGCTCCAGGTAGGGGTAGAGCATCTTGAAGTCGCGCGGGCTGTGATGGATGTCGCAATCGGCGATGCCGAGCCGGGTGGCGGCCGACCGGGCCGGGGTGGGGCGGACGTCCACGGTCATGGCGAGGCTCCTGTTTGTTCAGTCATCGCCCGGCGCCGCGAGTGCCAGGGCCGGCAGGCCGTCCTCCAGCCCTTCCAAAGGAATGGGGTCGCGCACCACGACCGTGTAGAGGGCCGCGCCCGCAACCATTACGCCGGCGCCGATCCAGAGTGCGAGGGCGAACGATCCGGTCGCGTCCACCACCAGCCCCGTGATGAGCGGCGAGGCAGTACCGCCGATATAAGAGCCGAAGTTCTGGATCGAGGCGACCGAGGCCGAATAGGACTGCGGCGCGATGGCCGTGATCAAGGTCCACTTGCCCGATTGCGCGAAGGCGAGGAAGAACATCGAGGCGGAGATGAAGGTCAGCGCCGGGGCAAGCGCGGTCGAATACGCGGCCGCGGCGCAGAACGCCGCCGACGCCACGTAGCCCGCGCCTGCCGGCAGCTTGCGGCTGGCTACAAGGCCCATGCCGCCGTGCGCCAGCCGGTCGGTGACATACCCGCCCACCAGCGAGCCGACGATGGAGCAGCCGAGCGGGATCATGGCCAGCAGGCCGGTCTTGGCGATGCTGACGTGGTGCTGCATTTCGAGATAGCCGGGCAGCCAGGTGCCATACATCCAGATTGCGTATCCCGAGCAGAACGCGCCGAGGATCATGCCCCACATGGACCGGTAGCCGAACAGCCGGCGCCAGCTCGCGACCGTGACCGAAGACCGCTCGCCCACCTTGTTGGCCGCCAAGTATTCGCGGTCGGCCCCTTGCAGCTTGGCCATGTCGGGGTCGCGGTACAGCGCGAACCAAGCGACGGCGCCCAGCAGCCCGGCAACGCCCATGGCCACGAACATCGTGCGCCAGCCGAACGCGATCAACAACGCGGTCAGCAACGGCGTGCCCACAAGACGCCCGATGTCGCCGCCAATGGTGTACAGCCCGGTGGGCCTGCCCCGGTCCTTGGGATGGAAGAAGTTGGCGACGGTGCGGACCGAGGCCGGAAAGGCCGGGCTTTCGAACACGCCGAGGAACACCCGGCTCATCAGGAACGACATATACCCGGTGAACAGCCCGCCCGCCGCCTGGGCCACGGACCATAGCACCAAGGCCCAGCCGAGCAGCTGGCGCGACCCGATCCGGTCCACGATGAGTCCGACCGGGATTTGGGAAAAGGCGAACGTGAGCGACCACACCGATTGCAGCGCCCCGATGCCGGCCGCGGTAATGCCGAACTCCTCGCGGATGCTGAGGTTACCGATCGCAAGGGTGGAACGGTCGATGTAGTTGAGCGCGATTGCGAAGGTGCACAATCCGACCGCAACCCACTGCATGCGGCGCAGCTTTGGTGAAACCTGGGCCATCGTTCCTCCGCTCGCTTGTTCGTGCGCATCGCCTTGGAAGGGGTGCGCTTGTGCGCATCTCATTTTCATTCGGTCACAGTATCGGGCCGCGGGCAAGCACTCTGAATGGGCGGTGCCACGGCGCTTGCAAACCGCCACACGCCGCCGCACCATGACTTTAGTGATTAGGCCGCCCAAGACGGCCGCTCGGAGGATCGGACGGGTGCAACTCCAGGACGAATATACTCTTGTGGCATCCGTGCTGCCCGCCGGCACGACCGACTGCGACATCCACCCCAGCGTGCCGTCGCTGAAGGCTCTGCTGCCGTATTTGGACGAGCATTGGCAGGAAACCGTCACCGCCCGCGGTATGGATGAGCTAAACTCAATCAGTTATCCCGCGGGCTCACCGCTGACCGCCCGCAGCGACTGGCGCCCGGCCAAGGGCAAGCCGGCCGCGACGCTGCACCAGGTCCGCACCGAGCACCTCGACGTGTTTGGGACAGCCGCAGCAATCTGCAACCCGTTGTTCGGCGTGCAACTGCTGTTCAGCGACGACATGGCGGCGGCCTTCGCCCGGGCCGTCAACCGCTGGATGGCGGCCGAATGGCTGGATCATGAACCTAGGCTGCGCGCCAGCATCGTGGCGCCGATGCAGAATGTCGAACTGGCGGTGGACGAGATCGAGCGGTGCGGCACGGACCCGCGCTTCGTGCAGGTGCTGCTGCTCGCGAGCGGCGACGCGCCATTGGGCAAGCGGCATTACTGGCCGGTTTATGCCGCGGCCGAGCGCCTGGGCCTGCCCATCGCGATCCACGCCGGCAGCAACTACCACAACCCGCCCACCTCCGTCGGCTGGCCTAGCTACTACACCGAGGACTACGTTGCCCAGGCGCAGGCCTTTCAGTCGCAGCTCACGAGCCTGATCTGCGAAGGCGTGTTTAGCCGGCACCCCAAACTGATGGTCGTGCTACTGGAAAGCGGCTGGACTTGGTTGCCCGCGCACATGTGGCGGCTTACCAAATATTGGCGCGGCCTGCGGACCGAAGTGCCGTGGGTGGACCGTTCGCCGTTCGAGATCGTGCGCAGCAACGTGCGCTTATCGTTGCAGCCCACGGATGGCCCGCCGGACGGGGCCGGGCTCGCGCGCATCATTGAGCACATGCGGTCGGACGAGCTGCTGATGTTCTCGACGGACTACCCGCATTGGCAGTTCGACGGGACCGACGCGCTGCCGCCCGGGTTGCCGCGTGACCTGGTCCGCAAGATCTGCGTCGAGAACCCGCACGCGACCTATCCGCGCCTGCACGGCGTTGCGTCATGATGGAGGGATGTGCATGAATGTCCAGGCAGGCTCCTTGCCCGCCCCGGCGCTGCCCGCGTCGAGCCGGGTCGCGATCGCCGATTGCGACATCCACCCGGCCCAGCGCACGCCCCGCGACCTCGATCCCTTCCTGCCGCGGCGCTGGCAGGAGCACGTGGCGCAATTCGGAGCCGGCCGGCGCATGGGAATGCAGGCCGGGCCCGCTTATCCGAAAAGCCAGCCGAACGCGTCCCGCCGCGACGCGCTGCCGCCCGAAGGGGGCCGCCAGGGCAGCAGCCTCGCGTTCATGCAGGCGCAGCACCTCGACGCCAACAACGTCGTGCTCGGCATCCTGAACCCGCTCAACAGCGGCCAGGGCGTCGCCAACCCCGATCTCAGTGCCGCGCTGTGCCACGCCATCAACCAATGGCAGGTCGCGGCATGGACCAGCCGGGATGCGAGGCTGAAGGCGTCGATCGTCGTACCCTACGAACATGCCGACCTTGCCGCGGCCGAAATCCGCCATTGGGCCGGGCACAAGGACTTCGTGCAGGTGCTGCTGTTGTCGCGCACCGCGGAGCCTCTCGGCAACCGGCGCTACTGGCCCATCTACGGGGCGGCCGCGGAAGCCGGGTTGCCGGTCGCGGTGCATGCGTTCGGCTACGGCGGCGCGCCGATCACCAGCACGGGGTGGCCGAGCTACTACATCGAGGAGATGACCGGCCACGCGCAAAGCAGCCAGGCCGGGCTGTCGAGCCTGGTGCTGGAAGGCGTGTTCGAGCGGTTCCCCGGGTTGCGGGTGCTCATGGTGGAAGCCGGGTTCGCCTGGGCGCCGCCGCTGGCCTGGCGGCTGGACAAGGCATGGCGCACGTTGCGGGCCGAAACGCCGCACCTGACGCGCCCGCCGAGCGAGTACCTGCGCAAGCACGTTTGGTGGACGACGCAGCCTATGGAGGAGCCAGAGCGGCGCCGCCACTTGGCCGAAACGATTGACTGGATGGGGTGGGACCGTTTGCTGTTCGCGACGGATTACCCGCATTGGGATTATGACGACCCGACGAATGCCTTGCCGATCGCGATGGGGGAGGCGGAACGCGCGGCGTTCTTCCTGGGCAATGCGCGTGCCGTTTATGGGATGCAGGCATGAGCCGGCATGTGGTCGCGCTTGTCCATGACGTGCCGCCCGGCACCCGCAAGCTGTTCACCGTTGCGGGCCGGCCAATTGCGATCTTCAACCTGGAGGGCGCGTATTTCGGCCTTTTGAACCGCTGCCCACACCAGGGTGGCAGCCTCTGCGACGGGGTCGTGACGGGATTGCTGCAATCGTCCGGACCGGGGCAGTACAGCTACAGCCGCAAGGGCGAGATCATACGCTGCCCGTGGCATGGCTGGGAGTTCGACATCCGCACTGGCCAATCCTACTGCGACCCGTCCCGCATCCGCACAAAGGCCTACGCCGTCGAGAGTAAGCCCGGCGCCGCGTTGGTAGAGGGGCCGTATGTGGCCGAGACGGTCCCGGTGCGGGTCGAGGAGGACTACATTGTGGTCGAGGTGTAGCAAGAAGGGACCGCATTTCGGGAGCATGCAGAAGGACCGTAGTAGGATTGGGGGTCACGCCGCAATAGCCGCTGGCGAATGTGGATCGTTGGCGGCTTGGAAGCACTGCCCGAAGCCGGAGCTGGGCATGCCGTTGTAGACAACGCACCGAACCTGCAGCAGCAGATCGGCCCCGCGTCGCGACCAGCGCATCTGCTGTGACTTGTTCATCCGGCGGTTCACCAGGAAGTTGGCCGTCCTTTCGGTGATCGCGGTGCCAACCCGCAAGCCTGCGCGGTGCCGCTCGGCGTAGTTGACCAGCCAGGCGCTTTGGCTGGTCAGACAGCCATCCAGCGCGCGCAACGCGGTCCACAGCTTCCGTGAGGGTGCTGAGGACCTTCGCCGATCCGGCTCGCCCCGAAAATGGTGCATGACCGCGCGGATGCGATTGATGCTGATCTGGGCATTCTTGGCCTTGCCATTCCAAATGCGCCAGTGCAGCCGCTCGACCTCCGCGACGATCACCGCCTTCGCCGCCACCCGCGCCGGGTCATCCGCCAGCAGGCTATCGGCGAACTGCTTCAGGTGCTGCAGCCGCATCGCGACGTGAAAGCAGTCGAGCATCGGCGGCGTAGTGACGCCGGCGTCGGCAAAGATACGCCGGAGCCCGGGACAACCATCGGTGAAGGCGGTCAATGCCGTGTCCTCGGTTCTCCCGATAGCGTCGAGAGTGCGGCGGATCAGCGCTCGGATGTCGGTATCGGCTTTGGCGACGGCACCGAAAGCCTGGCGGCCACCGGACTGCGTTTCGACATTGCCGACCCGCACCTCCAAATGCCGCTCGTCCTCGGCGCAGCTGCGGATGAACGTCGAGTCCAAGGTCACCACGATCGCCGACGCTGCTGTTTCCGGCCTGATCGCAGCGCCCTCACCCAGAGCCTCGCCGACCCTCAAGGTATGGCGGCGCAAGGTCTCATGATGCGCTCCCGCGTCGACCGGGAACATCTGCTCCAACACATCCGCGGCCGTCCTGTAGGTCATCAAGGCGCAGAGATGCGCCTGAAGCCGGTCCAGTTCCGGCGTCGACCGGCATCGCGATGGCCAGCCAACACCAGCCTCGATCCCGCCACACGCGGCACAACGGAAGCGGGGAAGCCGTAGTGTCACCTGGCCGAAGAGCGTCGACACCGCATGGTCCCGGTAATCCTTCACACGGCAAACGCCGTCACAGTGCGGGCATTCCGGCCGCCGAACCGCATGGCTCCTAGCCTGCGCAGCGACGATCGCCCGCTAAACGCCCGCCAGCAACCGCTTCGCTTCGGACAGGGTCAGACCCAGACCGGCGATATCGCGGAGGTCACCGGAGCGGCTGATCTCCAGGATGTCCGTGCACGGCCCCTCGCCTTCAGCCTCGATTTCCACCAACCTCAACATCCAAGCCACGCATCCACCCTCGGTCAGAGAACGGACGCGAAGATACCCGACCGCCGTCGCACCCCCAATCTTGCGATGGTCCCTGCTTTCGGGGAGGGGCCCGGTTCAGCGCTTGTTCATATCGATAGGCCCCATAGAACCCATCCGACCTGCCCGACACCGCCTGTGCTGGCGCACGGTTCAGTTATCCGCCAGCGCAACCATGCGTGCCGGGTCGATGGTCAGCCAGAGGTCCTGCCCGGCTGCGAATGTTTCTTCCGGACTGGCAAGGACCCTTATCTTCGCGACATCCCGAGACCGAAACTCGTATTCCCAGTGATCGCCGAGGAAGCTGCGGCGGGCGACGCTGCCGGAAATCGCGATGGTTCCACTTTCAGGCGACAGTCGAGAAAGGTGTGCGTCCCTCGGGCGGAGGGAGAACCACCGTTCCCCCGTTCCTGGCGCCGCTGTCAGCCGGGAAGCAGCAACGTCGAAGCCGTCGAACGCGATGGACGAGCCGTCTGAAATCCCGCGCAGGATGTTCGACTTGCCCAGGAACTCCGCGACGAAGCGGGTCCGCGGGCAGGCGTAGAGGCATTGCGGCTCGTCGATCTGCTCGATCCTCCCCTTGTTCATCACAGCGATCCGGTCGGACGTCACCATCGCCTCCCCCTGGTCATGCGTGACGTAGATGGAGGTGGTGCCGAACTCGTCGTGCAGGCGCCGGATCTCGCTGCGCATGTCCTCCCGCAGGTTGGCGTCGAGGTTGGAGAGCGGCTCGTCCAGGAGCAGCACGGCGGGCCGGACCACGATCGCGCGGGCGAGCGACACGCGCTGCTGCTGCCCGCCCGAGATTTCGTTGGGGTAGCGGTCCGCCAGATGGCTCAATTGAACCACCTCCAGCATACGCGTCACGCGTTGCCGCCGCTCCACTGCACGCGTGCCGCACATCTTGAGGCCGAAAGCGACATTCTGCGCCACCGTCATGTTGGGCCAGAGTGCGTAGCTCTGGAAGATCATGGACATGCCGCGTCGCTCTGGCGCCACTGTGCTTTCGGCGGATGACAGGACCTTGCCGTCGACCACGATCCGGCCGGAGGTGGGCGCCACGAATCCGGCCACCATGCGCAGCGTCGTCGTCTTGCCGCAGCCGGACGGGCCGAGCAGCGACACGAATTCGCCCGGACGCAGCATGAGATCCAGCCCGTCCACCACGGTGGTAGCGCCATAGGACTTGGTCAGCCCTTCGATCGCCAGCATGGCCGTCATGCCCGCCGCTCCATGAAGTCCCTTCCCAGCAGAAGCGTGCCCATGAACGCCACCAGGCCCGTGACCGCCAGCAACAGCAGCGCGATGGCGGCAAGCGGCTCGTATTGCCCCTGCTCGCTGAGTTCCAGCGTCAGGACCGAGATGACGCGCGTCTGTGGGCCGGACAGGAAGATGGCGGTGCTCAACTCCCGGGTCGCAATGATGAAGACCAGCAGCCAGGCTCCGAACACGGGCTTCTTGAGGATCGGCAGCACGACCCGTCGTAGCACCTGGCCGCGCCCGCCGCCGGCGATCCGCGCGGCCTCCTCTAACGGCACTGTCAACTTGTCGGGCTAAGGTTGCGATGGCACGCGATCAGGACGGCGTACTCGCAGCTACGCCGCGGCGGTGACGCCAGTGACCTCGGCCCAAACCTGCATGGCTTGGGTCCGGGCGGCGCGATACTGGGTGGCGGGCACTTGGTGACGGCGGAGCAGGAAGAGGTTGTTGATCCCATCATGAGCTGAGAGGAAGCGTTGTGCCTGGCCAGGCGACTTGAACCGCTTCATCTGCCGCTCTCGTCGTCGCGTCGGCTGGTGCGAGTTCTCCGCCCTGTTGTTGAGTCCCTTGTGCTTCCTGTGCTCGACAGACGGCATCACCGCGCGCTTGGCCGCCCCATAGCTCGCCAGCTTGTCGGTGATCATGACACGAGGCGCCCGGCACTGCCGCTTCATCAGCTTGCAGAGCAGGCGCTTGGCGGCCCGCGTGTCGCGCCGGCTCTGCACCAGGATGTCCAGCACGGTCCCGTTCTGGTCGACTGCGCGCCACAGCCAGTGCTTCACGCCCGCGATCGTCAGCACGACCTCGTCCAAGTGCCATTTGTCCCCCGCGCACGGCAGCCTGCGGCGGATCTGGTTGGCGATCGTTTGGCCGAACTTCAGCGCCCACTGGCGGACGGTCTCATGGCTGACGATGATGCCGCGCGCGGCCAGCAACTCGTCCACCATGCGCAAGCTGAGCGGGAAGCGGAAGTAGAGCCAGACCGCGTGGCTGATGATCTCAGCCGGGAACCGGTAGCCAGCGTAGCTGGGAGCAGCGGGCGTTGTCATCGCGTCCGCCTACCCGGCTCGGCTCCATCTCGCAAGCCGGTCAGCAGCCAAGTTGACGGTGCCCTGCGAGCGCCGCAACCGCGGCTACACGCTCTACCACGCCCTGTCTGCCGGGCCGGTCGCCAGGCTCCGCCCGACCGGACGCAACGACCGCGTCGAGGTCTTCTACTGGTCAGCCTGGAAGGAGCGGTGGACGCCAGCCGGTCCCTTCGGGCGAACCGTTCTACCGATCGACGAGGCTCTCGACTTCATTGCGCATGAGGACATCTTCTGGGTGCTCTGCTGATCCTTCCACCCGACCGAAATTGCGGAAAGTCGAGCTTAGCGCCAGACGACACAACAAGGCCCTGGCCGACTTTGTCCAGCGCATGACCAATGCTGGCAAGGCGCCGAAGGTCATCCTGATCGCCGTCGCCCGCAAAATCCTCGTCTATGCTCACGCTGTCATCCGCACCCAGAAGCCGTTCCAGCCCTTCCCGGATGCCCTCTCTTCGATTTGACCGCCAGCATGACCTCGTGGGCGGCAGACAGCCCTGATCCCATATCGCCGTCCTTCCTGACTTTTGCTGTTCCGTCCAGGTTCTGAGCTGGGCCTGTCGTCCGAGTGCCTGACCGGCTGGTGACGACCCGCACGTGCGTAGATGTGGATGCATTGCTCTACCCAAAAATCGACAGCTGCCACGATGTTCCGGCCTCAAGGAAGCTGGCAACCCGGTCGAGCCTCGTCTAGCTTCCGACCCCTTCCAAACAAAGGCGACCAACATGGCATCTGGAACAGTGAAGTGGTTCAACAGCGACAAGGGCTTCGGCTTCATTCAGCCGCAGGACGGCAGCAAGGACGTGTTCGTGCACATCACTGCTTTGCAGGCGGCAGGGATCAGCACCCTGAATGACGGCCAGAAGGTCACCTACGACGTGGTCGCAGAACGTGGAAAGCAGGCTGCGGCCAACCTGAAGCTTGGCTGACCGGTGACGCTGCACCGCACGTCCCGGCACCTGGCGCCTACGTCCCCGCTTCTCGTCAGAGGACCTTCGCGGTTTCGCCTTCGGGTCTGCTTCATGGGAAGCGGCCTCAAGCCGTATGGCTGGGAAATCCATGACGAGGAGGACGGCAGGACCGTGCGGTGCGCGCCTGCTCGCTACCGCACGTCGGCAGAAGCCTGGCAGGCGGGCTCGGCGGTGCTGGATCAGCACGACACGAGCAAGTGCTGACCACGCCCGAACAGCGTTGCTGTCCTGGGCGACAGCAGCGGCGGCGCCAAATCCATCAATGTGGGTCGTTGATCTTCCTGCAACTCGGCCCTGGTACGATTTCTCGGCCATGTCGCCCTGCTTGGTCTGCGGTCTCTACCCATCCAGCAAGGCGTGCTGCCTACCGGGCCGAAAGCACTCCGAAGCCTCCTGCTGTCTCGCTTACCAATCGTCGTCGTTTTCACTCGGCCCGCCCAGCTCGGCAATCAGTTGCTGGGCCGAGCGTTCCAGGGTAGATGCGCGGTCGTTGCCGCTCCGTCCGCGGCTGCGTGCGAGCCGGCGACGGAGCTGCCGGACGGTGGCGACGACCAAATGCGCGAGAGCATCGTCGGGCAGCGTGGCGACGAGTTCGTTCCACTCGGTGCGGGACAAGCGTGCGGCCAGCACGTCGATGCTGTGGCACGAGGGCGCCTCCTCGCTGTCCGATGGAGGTGACTGGTGCTTGATCCCCTGCTTGGGTTTCAGTTTCGGGGTTGGACGATGCTCCCTCGCGGCAGGCGTCGAGGCAGGAGCGTCGAAGAAGTCTGCCTGCCGCCGATCCGCCTCCGGCCTACGCGCCACCGTTTGGCCTCTCCCGCTCGGTCGGGCACCAACGTGGCACTCCGGATACAATGGCTCTACCTGATTAGAGGCGGCTACGGGAGTTGGTAGCAGTGAAAGCGAAAGTTACATCCTGATCCAAGCTAAGTCCTGATGGGCAGCATCGTAGGACCGCAATCGCCCAACAATTACCATGGGTGCCTTTGGTTGCGGACCCCGAAACCTGCCATTGTATGACAGTTCGCGATGGGCCGGTGTGTCGTAGGCGCACCACACATTGGCACGGCGAAGGTTGAACATGATCATTGCAGACGCGGCGCGCAGGTTGAGTCTGTTGCTGAAACCGGAGCTATCGAGCGATCCATTCACGCCCTGCGACCACACGCCGCCGCCATAGCGGCTCCTGATCGTCCTCCATGCAATGCGCGCCCATTGCATGCGGAACCGTCCGGACTTCATCAGGCGTCAGCTTCCGCTTCGGTTCGAAGGTCGGCGCAGCGCGGTGCGTTCGACGTCCAGGCGTCGATTTTCCGCCGCCTCAAGGAAGGGCGGCACCAGCCGGATGACATCGCCCGGCGCGTCTTCGGCGATAAGATGCCCGCCCGGCACGTTGAAGCCCGAGACCTCGTCGGCCCAGCGACGCCAGACATCGACGACAGTGGCTCCATCGGACTCCACCCCCTCCGCCACGAGGCGCTCGTTCGCCCACAGGACCAGGACGGGGCACTTTAGCTTGCGACCGGCAACTCGGTCAGCCGCATCGTTCTCCGTATCAGACCCGTAGCCAGCCCTGTAGTCTTTGATCATCGCCGCGCGGACCGAGGGTTTCCGGAACGCCGCGCGGTAGTCGGCGAGCGCTGCCCAGTGCAGCTTCTCCAGTGGGCTAATCATCTGCCTCAGGGTCTCGTCCAGGTAGGCGTCGGGGTCGCTGGACAGGAGCCTTTCGGCCAGATTGCCGGGTTGCAGGAAGAGGAACCAGTGGAAGGCGCCGTTCGCGAACTCGCGGTCCACCGCCGGCCAAATGTCCAGCGTGGGCACGACTGCGAGGGAGGCATACGCGGTGACCGAGGGGGGATGATCGAGCGCCAACCGGTATCCGACCCGCGCCCCACGGTCGTGCGCGACGACCGAAAAGCGCTCGTGCCCCAATCGGCCCATCATCGCCACCAGCTCGGCAGCGACCTCGCGCTTGTCCCACACAGAGTCACGCAGAAGCTCGCTCGCGCCATATCCGGGAAGATCTGGAGCGACGACGGTATGGCTGGCCGCGAACGCCGGTGCGACCGCGTGCCAGGCGGCATGGGTTTCCGGGTAGCCATGCAGGAGCAGGAGGGGAGGCCCTGAGCCGCCGACCACACCGCTAAAGCGCACGTTCGCGGTGGCGACATCGAGAGCGCTGAAGCCTTGGAACAGGCCGTCTTCCAGCGGCGAGGTCATCTTGGATCGATCCTGTGTGTGTTGGGAACTGCGACATGCGTATGCGGCAGGTGCATCAGGCGCGGTGATGGCGAGGGTGGTCCCTGCCCGCCGCCGCCGACCGCTAGAGTCGCGCGACGGCCGCCGTTCGGGCGTCCGATCTCCCGTCACTCCGACAGGAAGCGCAGCTGCTGCTGCGCCACCTCGGTCGGGCGCTCCTCCGGCAGCCAGTGGCCGCAGCCCGCGACGCTGCCGCCTGTCACGTCAGGCGCGAACTCCTGCAGCATCGATACGACCTGCGGACCATACGAATGCTCCCCTCCGAGGGCCAGCACGGGGATCGTCAGCGGCTCCCGCTTCCAGGCCAGCGCGTTATCATGGTCGACCGGAAAAGCGCGATACCATTCGAGCCCTCCCCTCAGGTTCCCCGGCTGCGCCAGGGACCGCGCGAACTCCTCGATGTCCGCGACCGGATGCGCCCCCAAATCGAAGGCCCGGTCGTAGATGAAGGTTGAGACGTAATCGAATTCACGCCCCCGGATGAGTAGCTCCGGCAGGTCGCGCTTCATGTGGAAGGCGAAATGCCAGACCTTCTGCTCATGCGAGTTCGCCACCCACCGGCTCCAACCGGGCTGAGACGCGTCGAGCACTGTCAAGCGCGTGACGGCATCGCGGTGCGTCAGGGCGAGCGCCAGCGCCGTCATGGCGCCGATGTCGTGGCCGCAGACCGCATACTTGTCGAAGCCCAGCGCCGTCATGACGCCGTGGACGTCGCCAGCGAGGCTTGCCTTGTCGTACCCGCCCTGTGGCTTGTCGGAATGCCCGGCACCCCGGAGGTCGACAGCGACGACCGTGTGCCGACTGGCGAGGTGCGGCATCATGTGGCGCCACTCCCACCAAGTCTGCGGAAAACCGTGGATCAGGACGAGCGGGGGGCCGTTGCCGCCGATGACGGCGTGCATCCTGACGTCGCCGACCGGTATCATCCGGTGCTCGAAGCCCTCTACGTTCATGAAGATCGTTCTCCGTTCAACGGCCTAGCTCCGTGTTGCGGACGTGACGAACGCGGCAAGCTCGCGATTGTAGCGCGCGGCTTCCTCGTAGAAGGGGCTGTGGCCGCTGTCGGCGAAGATCGACAGCTTGGCGTCGGGCCGCAGTGTCCTGATGCGCTCCGACATGGCCACTCTAACGAGCCTGTCGTGCGCGCCATGCGTCAGCAGCAGCGGCTTCCTGTATCTGGCGAAAACAGGCTCAAGGTCCGGATTGGCAGTGTGCGTGAAGCCCTCGTTGACCGCGCTCGCTGTCATGCCGTTGACGACGAGCATCCGGTGAAGATCGACGCCGGTCGGCGGTCGATTGAAGCAGGCGAGTAGGAAATCGGCCGTCTCCGCCGTCCGTTCGGCAAGGTCGTGCGAGCTGGTCGACTTGGCATAGCGGCCCGCGAGCGGGGTGAGCAGGTCGGGTGACAGCTTGGTAACGGCGTCGACGAGGTTGATGCCGGCCACCTTCGCATCGCCATGCTTGTCGAGGTAGCCACCGGTCACGAACCCGCCCAGCGACCAGCCGACAAGCACCGGCCGCCGAAGCTTCGCCGCCTCGATCAACGCCGCAACGTCGTCCGCCCATCGGCCGAGGTCGGCATAGCTGTCCGGCGAAACCGGCTTGTCGGAGTCTCCGTGTCCGCGAAGGTCGAAGCGCACCTTGCGGAAGCCTGCCAGCGTCGGATCGTCGAGCTGCCGGCTCCAGCTTAGTCGGCTTTGCCGAAGGCCATGAATGAACAGGATCTCCGGCGCCTCAGGGTCGCCAACGGCGTCGCCGATCAGCACCGTGCCATCCGAGGAGCGAGCCTCAAAGGCTTCCGGCTCGGCACGACCCGCAGGACGTGCGAACGCCGGTGCCGCAGCCGCCGCCACGCTGGCTGCGCCCAGCCCGATCAGCATGCTGCGTCGATCCACACCCCCAAGAATACCCATAATGATCCCCAATGTTTATCGTTCGCTAAACATTGCTCGCTTGCGCCGGTGCGTCAAGCCCTTACGTTGGAGAGATGACAACCACCGCGTCCATCGCAGCCGCGTCGAGGTCGCGGGGTCGCAAGCCGACTTTCAATCGGGACAAAGCCCTCAGGATCGCGCTCGACCTGTTCTGGCGCCACGGCTACGAAGGGGTGTCGATCGCCGACTTGTGCCAAGCGATCGGAATAGCGCCGCCCAGTCTCTACCATGCGTTCGGCAGCAAGGCTGACCTCTACCGTGACGTCGTGCGCCTCTATGGCGCGAGCAACATGACGTCTGAGGATGTCGCGGCGACATCGTCCGCCCGCTCGGCCGTGCAAGCCGTGCTGGAGCGCGGCGTCGAGGCTGTCACACGGCCGGGTCGCCCAGTCGGTTGCATGATCTCGAGCGGGATGCTCATGGTCGGGCTTGACAATGCCGGTCTCGCAGCGGAGCTGCGGACCCTTCGTGCCGAGCTACGGGAGGCGTTGGAGCTTCGCATATCGCGCGATGTGGAAGCTGGAGTGCTGCCGGACACGACTGCTCCAGCGACGCTCGCCCGCTTCTACTCGACCGTTCTGCAGGGATTGTCGGTGCAGGCGGTCGACGGTGCCACGCGCGCGGAGCTGGACGCCGTCGTTCTAGCCGCCTTGCGCGCCTGGCCAGCGTGATGAAGGGCGAGCTCTTTCGATGCGAATTCGCGCGTCACAACGTCCGCTTTGCGCACATGTTTTCCGAAAGCGGACCGGGCGCTAACCACCCGAGGCAGTCGTTGGAGAATTCTGAAACAGGCAAGGTTGGGAAGTATGAGAGCCCGCCTCCTGGATGCCCCTTCGCCGCTTGACCTGCAACACAGTATCTTCGGGGCCGGCCCAAGCGGGCCGGGGGTTTGACTTTCGCTGTGCGCCCCGGCCTCGCCGAGGGCGTCGGGACGAAAGGCGTCCCGCGCAGTATGGGGTCTGAGGAGCAAGCGAACGGAAAACCTATGTAAGGGATGTCTTGCCGGACTTGCCCGTATTTTGAGTTGAATTTGGGCGCTAGATTTGGCCTTCGGCAGTTCGAAAGAGGTGAAACTTCAAGCCTG
>JAABUP010005457.1_pt1 | contig 19315 bp, 23 predicted proteins | sample 5559201 | NCBI WGS metagenome assembly JAABUP01 (sample SAMN10711887, study PRJNA513373) | rock metagenome | isolation source: Antarctica rocks | place: Antarctica
CGCGCAAAAGCCGCCGTCACCGACCATCTGCCCAAGGGCTTTTTCGGCCAACGCCGCCGCGAAGCACCCGCCGACGCAGCGCCGCCTCCCCCCCAACTGGCCGCCTGAGTTAGCGGAAACTAGAGACAATTAAGCATCGAATATACGGGAGAGCCGTAGCAACGGGGCAACCCCACTGTTCAGCCGCCCCGATTTCGCCGATCGCGACCCGGGGGACAGGCAGCCGGCGGAAGACCCGGCCCACCTGGCGCTGGTGACGATCTGCCAGTTCGTCGAGGGCCTGCACGACCGCCAGGCGGCCGACGCGGTGCACGGCCGCAGCGACTGGCAATACGCGCGCTGCCTGCCCCTCGAAGACGAGGGCTTCGCTGCGTCGGCGTTGAGCGAGTTCCGCGCCCGGCTCAGCGGCGGCGGGGCCGATGTCCCTTTCAGCATGGGATGGAACTGAGGGTCAAATGGCCCCTTTGATGTGACTGAGGCTCACCCCGTCCGGGGGCACGATCCCACGCGAGCAGCGCCCGACGATCATCGAACTTGCATCGACCCTGTTACGGGACCGTGCATAGCTTGACCGATCGTGCCGTCGGGCTTACACTCATGCGGTTACTTGACTATCGCCAGCCAGGACACCATGACCGCGGATTCGTACGCCGTCAGTATCCGCCTCCTCGGTCGCTTCGCCGTGGGCGTCGGCGGTCGTGCGCTCGGCAACGCCGCACCCTGGGGATCGCGCAAGGCGCAGCACCTGGTCAAACTCCTGGCCCTCGCGCCCGGACACCACCTGACGGTCGAGCAACTCCTCGAGACGCTCTGGCCCGCCCTCGAACCGGCGGCGGCGCGCCGGGCCTATTACCAGACCCTCTACCTCGCCCGGCGGGCGCTCGATCCCGAGCGGTTGGGGCTCCTCAGCGCCCGGCAGCAGGGGCTGGCCCTGAGCGCGCCCGGCGGCGTCACGGTGGATCTCGACGCCTTCCGGGACGCGGCGAACCGCGCCCGCACGCGCGGCACGATCGCCGGCTGTGAGGCGGCCCTGGCGCTCTACACCGGCGAGTTGCTGCCGAACGACCGCTACGAGGACTGGGCGATCGTCCCGCGCGACGAGGCCCAGCGCCTCGTCACCGCCCTCCTCCGCGAGCTCGCCCGGCTGCACGCGGCGCGGCGCGACTGGGACGCGGCCTGCACCCGCCTGGAGGAACTCGTCGCGCGCGAACCCACCGACGAGGAGGCCCACGCCGCCCTGATGCGCGCCCACGCGGCGGCCGGGCGGCGCGGGCGGGCGCTCGCCCAGTTCCGCGGGTACTGTCAATTAAAGTCGAACTGGCAGGGCTGCTGGGGAACGAGGGCGTGCTAAAGGACGGTGGCGTCGTTGGTCAGGCCAGCGCCGGGGTGCCGGTGACGATCCGCCAGGTGGCGAAACGTTCGGCGCGGATCTGGCGGTAGGCTTCGGCGGTCAGGCGGTGGCGGCGCGGGCGGCAGTGGCTGGCGATCGGGCCGTAGGCGGCGAGGAAGCGCTGGGCGTGCCCCGGGCGCTTGAACCGCCGCATCCGCCGCTCGCGCTCCCTTGTTGGATGGTGGGCATGCTCGGCCCGGTTGTTCAGCCCCTTGTGCCGCCGGTGCTCGACACACGGGAGCACGTCGCGCAGCGCCGCCCCGTAGCTGGCCAGTTTGTCGGTGATCACCACCCGCGGCACATACGCGAGTCCCTTGGGATGCGTCAGAAGTCGGACGACGCCTGGTGGGAACGGGCATCTGCTGGTAGCGTACCGGCAGTAACCTTGGCGTGCAGGAGTTGCCTTTGCCCTGCCCCCACGGCGCCGCGACCGCGACCACCAAGCGGCCCCGCCGCACCGCGCTCGGCTACCGCACGTTCCACTGCCGCGCTTGCCGCCGGATTTTCAACGAGCGGACCGGCACCGTCTTCAATCACCGGCACTACCCGACCGACCTCGTCCTGCTCGTGGTCCTCTGGCGGCGACGCGACACGCTGCGCCTGCGCGACCTCGCCGAGATGTTCATGGAGCGCGGCTTCATCTGCACGCACGAGACGGTGCGCGACTGGGAGGCGCGCTGCGCCCCGCTGCTCGCCGCGCAGTTGCGCATCAAACGGCACGGCAGGGCGAGCACGCGGTGGCACACGGACGAGACATACGTCAAGGTCAATGGCACTTGGTGCTACCTCTACCGGGCGATCGATCGCGAGGGCAATCTCGTCGAGGCGCTGCTGAGCGAAAAACGTGACATGGCTGCGGCGCAGCGGTTCTTCGCCGAGGCCTTAGCGGTCGCCGGCCGCGCCCCGACGCACGTGACGACGGATGGGCACGATGCCTACCCGCGCGCCATCCGCGAGGCCCTCGGCGCTGCGGTGGGCCACCGCACCAGCCGGTACAAAAATAACCGCATCGAGCAGGACCACCGCGGCGTGAAGCACCGCTACTACCCGATGCGCGGGTTCGGCAGCTTCGCCTCTGCCGCGCGTTGCTGCACCGGTTTCGCGGAGCAACGCCAGTATTTCCGGCCGCGTACGAGGCAGTACGAGCGTGTCACATTGGCCGAGCAACGCCTGCGGTTCCAGGAGCGCTGGGCGGCGCTGCTGACCGAGCTGGCCGCTGCCTGACCGTCGCTGAGGCCCGTTTCATGCTATCCGCGTCCGCTTTCAGCCACTCGCGACGTCCCAAATCTGACGCAACCAGGCCGAGCAGCAATTGCTGCGGGAACGGCCCGCGCTGCGCGCCGCCGCATGGCAAGACGCTAAGCGCGAGGGCTTGCGGGCCGAGCGCATTGCCCTCACCGAACTCCACTCGGCCGGCGTCATCTCGGAGACGGTCTATGAGGAACTTGTCTCCGCAGTCGACACCGCGCTCGAAGGCGAAGGCAACGCCGACGCGCAGGGCTCCTGAGGGTCGAGGGACCAAGGCAGCCGATCCGCCATGGTGGCGGGTTGTGTCGTGCTGCTCACCCGCGATCTCCGCCGCAAGCCGTCGCGGGGCGTGATCGTCGCGCGCGGCGGTAACGCCTATGTCCCGGGTGCTCAGCCTCGGTCAGCCACGTCCGGGGGCATCTCGGCCAGCCATTCTTGCAGGTCTGCGATTATTGCGGCACGGGCGAGCAGTGTCACACGGTCGCCGATGAGGAAGACTGTGTCGCCGCGCGAGATGATCTACCGCTCGCCCCGCTGGATCGTCACGGCCAGGGTTTCGCTCGGCAGGCGCAGATCGCCGAGGCGTCGGTTCGCCAACCGATTGTACGCCGACACGATCGTTTCCACGAGTTGCGTGCCGCGTAGTCGCTGCGGCGATAGCGGGTCCTCGCGGCGCGATTCGAGGCGCTCGCGCAACGCGCGGCTGTACGTCCCGATGACGTCGCCCCGGCGCAGCAGGCCAAGCGGACGGGTCGGCGCGTCGCGCGCCACCACCGGGAGTTGCCGGAAATCGTGCGTTCCGAGTTGGTGTAAGGCGTGGCTCAGCGTCTCATCGGGGAAGAGCGTAACCACGGGGTGGCTGGCGATCTCCCCGACCCGCGCGCCGGTGGCATTATCCAGCAACGTCCGCTAGATGTCGCCGGCGGTGACGATCCCGGCGAGCTGCCCGGCATCGTCGAGCACCAGCAGCGCCTCCTGCCCCTGCGCGGCGAGCCGCCCCGCCGCCTCGGTCACGGGGAGAGCCCGTGGCACCTGGAGCACGTCGGTCGCCAGCGCCTCGGACACGCGCATACCGCGCAGCGGATCGATCTCGCGCCCGACCTGGAGATCGATCCCCCGGCGGCGCAGCTTCAGCGTGTAGATGGTGTCGCGGCTGAGGAATTCGGAGGTGACGGTGCCGAGGACGACGGCGAGCATCAGCGGCAGGATGATGCGGTAATCGCCGGTCATCTCGAAGAGGATGACGACGGCGGTGATCGGCGCGCGGGCGCTCCCGGCGAAGACCGCGCCCATGCCCACGAGACCATACGCCCCCGCTGCGGCGGGAACCCCTGGGAAGAGATGCCCCAGCAGGGTGCCCCAGGCGGTCCCGAGCATCGCCCCGACGAACAGGGAGGGGGCGAAGACGCCGCCCGAGCCGCCGGAGCCGATCGTCAGGGAGACGGCCAGGGTCTTGGCGACGACGAGCAACAGGAGCAGGCCCAGCCCATATCGGCCGAGGAGCGCATCGCCCATCGCGTCGTAGCCGACCCCGAAGATCTGCGGGATGAAGAGCCCCAGCAGGCCGAGCGCGAGGCCGCCGGGCACCGGCTTGGACCATTCGGGGAGGCGGATCCGATCGAACGCGTCCTCGAACCAGTAGAGGGTGCGCGTGAACCCGACGCCGACCACGCCCCCGAGCACCCCGAGGATGGCGTAGAAGGCGTACTCGCTGAGGTGGATCAGCTGGTAGGCGAGCACCACGAATGCGGGCACATCGCCGAACGCGCTGCGACCGATCACCGCCGCCGTGACGCTGGCACTGTCAGGATAACTGGTCGGCCTCGTGGTTGGCTTGGTGTGCGATACTCGGCGCATGAAAGAACAGACGCTCTCGCCTACCTACAAGCGCCATCGCTTCCCGCCGGCGATCATCGGCCACGCGGTCTGGCTATACTTCCGCTTCGCCCTCAGCTATCGGGACGTGGAGGAGCTCCTGGCCGAGCGGGGGGTCATCCTGAGCTACGAGACGGTGCGCCAGTGGTGCCGCAAGTTCGGTCAGGTCTACGCAACGAACTGCGGCGACGGCGACCACACACGGGCGACAAGTGGCACCTTGACGAGGTGTTCATCAGCATCAACGGCGCGACGCAGTACCTCTGGCGCGCGGTCGACCAAGACGGGAACGTGCTCGATATCCTGGTCCAGAGCCGCCGGGACAAAGCGGCGGCCACGAAATTCTTCCGTCAGCTGCTCAAGGATCTGGCGTACGTGCCTCGTGTGCTGATCACGGACAAACTGGCCAGTTACGGGGCAGCGCGGCGGGACGTGCTGCCAAGTGTCGAGCACCGGCAGCACAAGCGGCTCAACAACCGGGCAGAGAATTCGCATCAGCCGACGCGCGAGCGGGAGCGACGGATGCGGCGCTTCAAATCGCCGGGACACGCCCAGCGCTGCCTCGCCGCCCAGTTCCCCGCGCCGGCCACTTCCGCCCGCGCCGCCACCGCCTGACCGCCGCCGCCTATCGCGAAACCCGCCACGAGCGCTTCGCCACCTGGTGGGCGGCCACCGGCACCCTCGCCATGGCCTGAGCGGAAGCACGCCCCGCCTCAGTACGCCCCCATGCATCTACGCTCCGCACCACACGACTTATCTTGACAGTGCCCCGGCAGCGCGAGGACACCCGCGACTTCGCGACGGCCTACTCCAGACGCGCGGGCATCGAGGGCACGCTCTCGCGCGGCGTCCGTACCTGCCGCCTCCGTCGCACGCGCTATGTCGGCCAGGCGAAAACGCATCTCGGCCACATCCTGACCGCGACGGGGCTGAATTTCCTACGCCTGGGCGAGTGGCTCAGCGATCGACCGCGCGCCAAGACACGTCGCGCTCCGTTCGCCAAACTAATAGCCCAGCCGCTAGCGGTTTGAGGCCAGTCGAATTCGCCAGCGGTATCGGGAGTACGGGAGAGCCGATCCTCTCGTGATGCAAGACAGCGGCCGTTCTAGTTGACGTTTAAACGCCGTCGGGAGCGCGGATGACCCGACCCATGCGACGCGCCGGATCGATCCCTTCGGCGGCCTATGCGGCCGTTGTGCCTCCGGTCAGGATGGCTTGCACCGCTGGTGCGATGAGCGCGACGAGCGTTTCTGTGTCCACGTCACGGACCGTCGGGACTTGCACCAGCTGCCTGCCGACGATCAGGCCGACGAGCATCGATGAGGCGAGCCCCACCCGGGTTCGCGCCGTCGGGTCGTGCTGCAGTTCGGGTCGTACGCCCAGCAGCAGGCGCGCTTCGATGAACTCGCGGAACTGCGTCGCCGCCTGCTCGTTCGTGATCGCACCGCGAAGCATCGCCAGGAGCGGCTCCGAATCGCTCGGATCGCCCTCCCACACGTCGAGGAACGCGCGGGTCACGCGTTCCCCGATCTGGTGTTCCGGTCCGCTGAACGCGCGCGCGAAACGCGTGAGTGCCGTTGGGGTGATCGACATCACCGCGGCGAACAGCTCGTCCTTGGTGCGGTAGAGCTGCATCACGAGGGAGGCGTCTACGCCGGCATCCGCGGCGATCTTCCGGATCGTCGTGCCGGCGTAGCCGTCCTGGGCGAAGCGGGCACGGGCGGCAGCCAATACGGCTTGGCGGGTTTCGTTCGGGCCGGGCCTTCGGCCTCGCCGGGGCCGGTCGACGTGTGCGGCGACATCATCGGACATGCCGCAAGTCTACCTATTCCTCGCCAGCAAGTCGAGCTATTCCCAGTCAGGATATAAATGGGCGTTGATATTTTCGTGCCATGCTCCTATTATTGGAGGCGACGCCGCCAGACGCGGCCGCAGAACTCGGGAAGGAGACTGCACATGTCTAAGGAAGAGCTGGTGTTCGTCCCGTCGCACCCGTTGGAGCCGGGTGACCGGTATGGCGTGCTGAGCGATTTCGCGCCCGGCACACAAACCTTGTCGGCCGGCTTTCGGCTCGCGCCCGCGTTCAAGGCGTTGCCCGTCGACATCGTGCTGGAGAAGGACATCGCGGTCACGCTGCGTGACGGCGTGACCATCTACGTCGATGTTTTCCGCCCGGTCGGCGTCGAGCGGGTGCCGGTCATCGTGGCGTGGAGTCCGTACGGCAAGAGCCAGGGCAGCTCCCGCAGTGCGATGGTCGTGTTCGGGCTGGTCGGTCTCGACAACGGCAGCGTGTCGGGCCTGCAGAAGTTCGAGGGCCCCGACCCGGCCTACTGGTGCGCCCAGGGCTATGCGATCTGCAACCCGAATGCGCGCGGCACGGACAACTCCGAGGGCGACAGCGTGCTGTGGGATCGCCAGGAGGGCCGGGACTGCCACGACCTGATCGAATGGCTGGGCGTCCAAGGGTGGTGCGACGGCAAGGTCGCGATGAGCGGGACGTCGTATCTCGCGGTCGCGCAGTGGTTCACGGCGGCCGAGCAGCCCCCGCACCTGGCGGCGATCAACCCCTGGGAAGGCGTGAGCGACACCTACCGCGATCTGGTGATGCGCGGCGGCATGCCCGACACCGGCTTCGCCCGACTGCTGCAGGAGGGCTCCTTCTGGGGCAACAACCGCAAGGAGGACATCCTCACGGAGGCGGAGCGGTACCCGCTCGTGAACGCGCTGTGGCAGAATAAGATCCCGCCCTTTGACCGGATCACCGTGCCGGCATACATCGTCGCCAGCTACTCGAACACGCTGCACACGATGGGCACCTTCCGCGGCTGGCGACGGATCGCCTCGGCGGAGAAGTGGCTGCGCATCCACAACAGCCAGGAGTGGCCCGACTACTACGACGAGGCCAACCGGGAGGACCTGCGCCGGTTCTTCGACCACTTCCTGAAAGGCGAGGACAACGGCTGGGAGCAGACCCCGCGCGTCCGCTACGCCGTGCTCGACCTCGAAGGCGGCGACCGGGTCAACGAGCCGGCGGGCCAATTCCCGCCCGCGGGCGTCGTCTCCACGAAGTACTACCTCGACGGCCGCGCGCGCACCCTGCGCACGGCCGCGCCCGCGCATGAGGCGACGGCGGCATACGACGCGGAGGCGAACCCGGGCTGGGCGTCCTTCACCGCCCGCTTCGACGAAGAGACGGTCCTGGTCGGCTATCCCAAAGCACACCTCTGGGTCGAGGCGCAGGGCACCGATGACCTGGACCTGTTCGTCTTCGTCCAGAAGCTGGACGCGCACGGGACCACGCTGCAGGCGTTCACCGTGCCCAACCAGAGCGCGCTGATCCACGACGTCACCGAACGCGGCGCCTCGATCCTGCGCTACAAGGGATCGGACGGCCGCCTGCGCGTGTCGATGCGTCACCTGGACGAGACGCTCTCGACCGACGACGTCCCCGCCCACACCTTCGACCGGGTCGAGAAGCTGCAGCCCGGCGAGGTCGCGGAGATCGCGATCGACCTTGCTCCGCTCGGCCTGGCCTTCCATCCCGGCGAGCAGCTCCGGCTGCTCGTCAGCGCCCAGAACCTCTTCGGCCCGATGATGCCCGGCATCCGCGACTAAATCCCGCAGAACCGCGGACGGCACATTATCCACACCGGCGGAGCGCGCGCGTCCTACCTGCAGCTGCCCGTCAAGACGGCATGAACAACCGCGTCCCGAAGCCACGCAGGGCGGAATGGCCGAACCCGAGCCCGAGCGCGTCCCCTCGCGCGCGGGCCACCGGTGGGCGAGCGCGATCGCGCGGCGATTAGGCCGATGCGCTGCGCAAGCACGAAGAACTCATGGCACCAGAAGATGCCGGCGCCGGGGCGGACGGTGCCGGCTGCTGCGGAACTGACGCCGTGCGCGGTGACGAAACACCTCGCGCACGGCGGTGCGGGTACTGTCAACTCGCGCCGCTGACCAGCGGCGCGGGGGCGTATGGGCGCGCGGAGTGGCAGGCGCGCAGGCGGCGGCGGGCAGGCCAGCGACGGCGCGCCAGGTGGCGAAGCGCGCGGCGCTGGTCGCGCGATAGGCGGCGGCGGTCAGGCGGTGGCGGCGCGGGCGGCAGTGGCCGACGATGGGACCGTAAGCGGCGAGGAAGCGTTGCGCGTGGCCGGGGCTCTTGAACCGCCGCATCCGCCGTTCCCGTTCCCGCGTTGGCTGGTGGGCGTGCTCGGCGCGGTTGTCGAGCTCTTTGTGCCGGCGATGCTCCACGCTCGGCAGCACCCCGCGAGGCCGCCTCGTCGCTGGCCAACGTGTCGGTGATGACGACAGGGGGGACGTAGGCAAGGCCTTTGAGCAGCTTGCGGAAGAATTTCTTTGCGGCGGCTTTGCACCAGAATGTCGAGGATCTGCCCGGCCTGATCGACAGCGCGCCATAAGTAGTATCGCCTGCCGTTAATCGGGATGAACACCGCGTCGAGATGCCACGTAGCGCCCGGTCGCGGTCGCTGCCGACGCAGCGCGTTCGCGTACTCCCGACCGAACGTGCGGCACCACTGGCGCACCGTCTCGAATGTCACAAATGCGCCGCACTCGGCGAGCAGCTCCTCGACGTCACGGTAGCTGAGGGCGAAGCGGAAATACAACCACACCGCGTGGCCAATAATCTCCGGCGGGAACCGGTGGCGCTTGTGGGTAGGGGCGGGTGCTTGGTTTCTCATGCGCCGAGTATCGCACACCTGCCTGCGGGGCAAACGGGTTACCTTGACAGTACCCATCGCGAGCCACGGCGGCCCGGGCCGCCGTGGCTCGCGATGACAGATGATCGGTCGGCGCGATCACTTATTGCGATCCGCCGGGATCTCCGCCGCCACCGAAGTCGCCGCCGCCCGAATCGCCGCCGAAGCTGCCGACATCATTCCCGCCGGAGCCACCGAAGTCGCCGACGTCCTGCCCCGAGTCGGAGACGACCCCGGCGTCATTGCCGTACCCGGCCGGCTGCCCCGGGGCCCCCCGGCCGTAGGGGGCGCTCGCGCCGTAGTCGCCGCCCAGATCGCCCTGCCGGTCGCGCTGGTTGCGCTCGTCGAGCTCGTGCGCGATCAGGCCGCCGGCGGCCAGCCCGCCGAGCCCGCCGACGACCGCCCCGGCCCCGAAGCCGGGACCGCCGCCGCCCTGATTCGGCCCGTAGCCGGGGCCATACCCGCCCCCGTAGCCGGGGCCGCCATACCCGGGGCCGCCCTGGGGGAACGGCCCCCCGCCCTGCAGGGTGCCCGTAAAGCCCCCCGCACCGCCCCCGCGGCTGCGCACCACGAAGAAGATCGCCAGGCCGATGAGCACGAGGGGCACCACGCAGAGCAGGGCGAGCGGGAAGAGCCCCATGCCCCGCACCGGCGCTGCCGCTTGCTGGCCGCCGGTCGAGGGTGCGGCGCCCGCGCGCAGATCCGTGGCGAGCGCGTCGAGGCCGACCTGGAGGCCGCCGTCGAAGTCCTTGGCGTTGAACCGCGCCAGCATCGCGTTCCGGATCCGCGTCTCCTCGCCGGTGGAGACCAGTTGGCGCGTGTCCTGGCCGACCTTGAGGACCAGCTTGCCCGCGTCCTTGACCACGTAGATCAGCACGCCGTTGAGTTGCAACTCCTGGAAGACCTTGTCGGCCGCCGCGCTCGCCGCGGCATCGTCCTTGCTCGTGATCGTGGCGACGGTGCGGAGCGCGATCGTCTTGCCGGTGGCCTGCTGCACCTGCTGGCTGCGCGTCGCCGCCGCCGATACCGCGGTCGCCGAGAAGATTTTGGCGTCGTCCTGGATCACCCCCGCCGCGGCGATTGGCGCTGCCAACAGGGCGAACGCCAGGGTGACCACCAGCACGAGCGCCCACCAGCGCCTCGCCCACCCTGCGGTCGCTATCTGCCGGGCCATGGCTCTTCCTCCTGTGCCGAGCGCCCGCGCACCGCGAGCGTGGATCTACAGCAAGCCTAGCATGGCGCGTCGACGGTAACAATCATTCCCTGTCGTTTAGTCCATCCGGCATAGTAAATTGGGTATTGTCAGGTAAAGTCGGGCAGAGTGTCGCCCCCGTGCTGGAGGGCGTGGTGAGCCCTGAGAGCCGCACTTCTCGGACCATCGCCGGGGTGCCGGTGACCGCCCGCCAGGTGGCGAAGCGTTCGTGGCGGGTCTCGCGGTAGGCGGCGGCGGAGAGGCGGTGGCGGCGTGGGCGGCAGTGGCCGACGATCGGGCCGTAGGCGGCGAGGAAGCGCTGGGCGTGGCCCGGGCGCTTGAACCGGCGCATCCGCCGCTCCCGCTCCCGCGTGGGTTGGTGGGCATGCTCGGCCCGGTTGTGCAGTCGTTTGTGCTGCCGGTGCTCCACGCTCGGTAGCACCTCGCGCCGGGCGATCCCGTAACTCGCGAGCGTGTCGGTGATGATCACGCGCGGCACGTAGGCGCGGTCCTTGAGCAGTCGACGGAAGGACTGCTTCGCTGCGGCCTTGTTCCGGCGGCTTTGCACGAGGATATCGAGCACGTTCCCGTCCTGGTCGACGGCGCGCCAGAGGAAGTGCTGCACGCCGTTGGTGGCGATGAAGACCTCATCCAGGTGCCACGTATCGCCGGGGCGGGGTCGGCGACGGCGCAACTGGTTCGCAGACACCTGGCCGAACTTGCGGCACCACTGGCGCACCGTCTCGTCGGTCAGCACGACACCACGTTCGGCCAGCAGCTCCTCCACGTCGCGGTAGCGCAGCGCGAAGCGGAAGTAGCGCCACACCGCGTGGGCGATGATCTCCGGCGGAAAGCGATAACCGGCATACGTGGGGGCGGCGATTTCATCGTTCATACCGCAAGTATCGCACGCCGCCCACACCGAATCCCAAGTTGACAGTGCCCGGCGGAGGGCTGGTTGTCTCTCGCCGTGCTGCTCGATGCGCACTCGCGCCGCGTGATCGGCTAGGCGATGGCCCTCCGGGCGCGACGACCGACGCCGGGGCTAGTGTATCACTCCGACCGCAGGTGCCAGTACACCGCCATGGAGTACCAGGCCCGACTTGCGGCGCGCGGCCTGATCTGCTCGATGAGTCGATCGGGCCAGTGCCGCGACAACGCGATGGCGGAACGTTTCTTCGCCACGCTCAAGTCCGAACGCACCGCCATACAGCGCTGGCCGACCCGCGCCTTCACCACGGCCCCGGATCTGCGCCCGACCGGCTTCTGGGACCGCCTCGCCGCCGTCGCGAGCCAGTACACCAACGTGCCCGACGCCGGGAGCCAGTGCAGCGATCTGGCGACGTATCGGGCCAACGCCGGGCCGATCCCCGGCCAGGCGAGCAACGGTACCTTCCCTGCGCCGAACGAGGCGGCCACGTGCCGCTTCGTGATCGAGGCGCTGTGGCAGGCGTACAGCGCCGTCTACGGCATGGATCGCGTGCCGTAGGGCCACCGCGAGACGTGCACCGGTCGGCGAGGCCCGGCGTCCGGTGTGACGCCGGGCCTTGTCATTGCCGCTGACCTGCGGGGCGCTGCCACGCGGCTCGGGCACCCGCTACCACCGGCGGTCGCCTGGTACAATCGCCGTACGGATCGCGCTTTCGGGGCTGGTGTACGCCGGTGGGCAACGTGGGGCGGGGCGGGATGTGGCCAAACAACCAGGCGATCCTGCTGAAAATCGGCCTGGTCCTCGCCGTGGTGGTGACGAGCTGGTTGCTCATCGCCTGCATCGCGCTCCAGACGGAGCGGCCAGCGACTGCGGCCACCGCCACCGTTCCCGGAACGCGCCGCGACCCGACCGCGCCCGCCACCCCAGGCGCGGCGACGCCCGCCGGTGCTCCCCCTGCCGACGATCGCGCCGACGAGCACCGGCGCGGAGCGACCACCGGATCGGACGGTTCTGTCGCGTTGTGCGGTGATGACTCAGGCCATCGGCACTCGGCGTGCCAAACACGGCGTTACCGCGACGATTTCGCGCTGCCTTGCGTACAGTTATCAGCTGTGAATCTAGACACAAGGGCGGCTACGCACTGAACGGCGGCACCATTTCGGTCATCGCCGCACAACGCAATAGAACCCGCTGAGCCGCCTGCGCTTGCTCGACCTGATCGCGGGCACGACGACAATCCGCGCGAGTGCGGCGCTCTTTGATGAGGGCTGAGGCGATGGCGGACCCCACGAGCGACTACCGCGATAGCCGCGCGACCGGGGACCCGGCGGCGCTGGGGGTGACGTGATGGCGGCGGCAACCGTGCAGGAGACATCGTGCGTGTCACGCCCGCCGCGCGCGTACGCTCAGCGCGGCACGAGCGCGAGGAAATCGAAGATCGCATCCCCGCCGGTGCAGGCGATGTCGATGCTATAGGCGACGGTCATGCCGGTATCGGGGTCGGAGTTGGTGCCGGTCCCGGAGGTGGTGCACGGCCCGGCACCCAGGCGCGGCGACACGAGCAGGAGCGGGGCGTCCGCGAAGGTGGCGACCGGGAAAGCGATCTCGTAACTCCCGGCTCCGAAGCGCGTCACCCGGAAGCCGCTGCCCGCCACGACCGCCCCGTTCCTGTTCACGGTCCCGGCCACGAGCGGCAGTCCCGGCCCCTGGGGCCCCGTTGCCCCGGTCGCCCCGGTCTGGCCGGTGGACCCTGTGTCGCCCTTGGCCCCTTGCGGCCCCTGCGCACCGGTCGCCCCGGCTTGGCCGACGACCGTCTGCCACGCCACGCCGCCGCCGGTCGAGACGAGCGCCTGGCCGGCCGTCGAACCACTCGGGCTGACCTTGGCGGCGGTGATCGCGCCGTCGGGCACGGTCTGCGCGGTGGCCGCCTTGACCACGGGGGCGTTCCCGCCGAGCCCGGCCGTGCGCGCGAGGAACGACGCCATCTCCTCGCGGGTGACGAGGCCCTTGGGATTGTAGGTGCGCTGGCCGGGATGGTCCGGGTCATCGAAGCCGGTGGCGATGCCCGCGTTGCCGAGCGCCTGGATGTTCGGCTGGTGGACGGCGGCCGCCGTGCCGAGGTCGCTGAAGGTCGGGGTGACGGCGAGGAGGCCGAGCGGTGTCAGGGCCACGAGCAGCCCGGCGGCGACGAGGGCGCGCAGGCGCGTGGGGAACCCGCGGCGCGGGCGTTCGACACGTGCGCGCAGTGTCGCGAGTTCGGCGCGGAGCTGGGCGATCTCGGCGTACTGCGGTGCGGCGGTCATTGGTGCCCCCGGGATGTCGCGGCGTCCGTCGCCGCACAGGAGCCCAGCGTACCAGACGACCGTTATGAGAACGTTATGAGCGCGTTATCTGCAAGGATAGACCGATGAGGCGCCTCCCGATCGGCCCCCGCGCCCTCCTCGTCGGCGCGCACCAGTTCGCGCTGCACCCGCTGTTCGTTGCGCTCGCCTGGCGCAGGCTGCACGGCTCCTGGCCGCGCGACTGGCTTTTTTCGCATCAGGGCTGAGAAAATGGGCTATTTATGGTATACTTAGGGCAATGAAATAGGAAGTCCGGGCGCTGCTGGAAACAGCCCCGGCACGAGTCACAGGGAGGTTCCTCCCTGTGACTGAGCCTCAGTCTACCCCACCCTTGCACCGGTGCAATACCACCAAGTGATTTCTACGATCTACGCTCTCTGCGACCCGCGCACGAGCGAGGTTCGCTATATCGGCATCACGATCAAGCCGCTTGCGCTTCGCCTGTCTAGGCATCTCGCGGAGAGCCGGGCAGGTTTTAATAATCACCGTTGCAACTGGATTCGTACTCTGCTGGCAACCTCTAGCGTCCCGACGATTGTGGCGCTGGAACATACCGCTGATCCTCAGCGCGAGGCGTGGTGGATCGCGTTGTACCGGGCGGTGGGTGTCAACCTCACGAATAGCACTGATGGTGGCGAGGGTTCGCCTAACCTATCCGCTGAGTCCCGCCGCCGCATAGGGCGATTAGCACGACAACGTATGGCGTCGGAAGAGGCCAAGGACAGGATTCGCGCATCCAATGCGAGTCGGGTTGTGCGCCCCGAGACACGCCAGAAACATCGAGCAAGGATGCTTGCCCGTATGTCCACCACTGAGGCTCGTGAGGCAGTAAGCCGTCCGTTTGCGGGCAAGCCGAAGAGTGCCGAGACGCAACGCGGGCGAGTCGTATCCGAGTCGGCGCGGATCAATATCCAAAAGGCAGCCCAGGCCCGAGGACGGAATCCCGAATCTGCCGCGCGGGCGACGAGGAACCTGGCGGCAAAAGGACCGGGTTCGCGCGAGCACTGTCCCGCTGGCCATCCGTACAACGAAGAGCACACGTTTATCAATGTTCGTGGCGTCAAGGAATGCCGCACCTGTCGCCGTGAGCGCGACAGGTCACGCACCGAGCGCCGAAGAGAGGACCTCGATGCGGCGAATTGACGAGCATATCCCTGTAGGGACGCGAAGCCTGCTTCTATGGCGCGCATCAATGTGTACTACGTATTCCTGGCTTGGCGGCGCTTATACGGGTGGCCCAAAGATTATCGGCTATATGTCGCGTTCCTCCTGCACGACATCGGCTACGCCGGTCTCCACGATCTCGACGGCGACGAGGGCCAGCGCCACCCGCTGCGCGGCGCGAACCTGATGGGGCGGCTCTTCGATCGCGGCGAGACGGACACCTGCTGGGAAGGCCGTTGGTGGCGCTTCACCGGGGCGCACAGCCGCACCTACGCCGCCATGCTCGCCATGCCGCACTCGCCGCTGATGGCGGTTGACAAACTGGCGACCGTGACCTACCCGCGCTGGCGCTACGCCCTGCTCTGCTGGACGAGCGGCGTGTACGTCGAGTACCGCGATCGCTGGGTCGCTGCGGGGACGTATCCGGTCCGGGCCGACGATGGGGCGTGGGCGTACTGCGGGCACCTGCAACGGAACTGGGCGCGCTTCAAGGTGAGGGGCGCGGCGGCTGGTAGGGCGTATGGCGGGGAGTGAGGAAGGACGCGCTACGAAGCGCGACGTTCAGGCGTGCGCGGGATCGAGCGGTGCGCTCATCTTATTGGCACTGTCAACTAAACTTGGGCGGGTGGGGCAATGAGGCGATGAGGGCGCGCTGCCATGAGGCGGTGCGGCTGGTCAGGCCAGCGCCGGGGTGCCGGTGACCGCCCGCCCGGTGGCGAAGCGCTCGGCGCTGATCTCGCGATAGGCTTCGGCGGTCAGACGGTGGCGGCGCGGGCGGAAGTGCGAGGCGATGGGGCCATAGGCGGCGAGGAAGCGTTGGGCATGGCCCGGGTCCTTGAAGCGCCGCATCCGCCGCTCGCGTTCACGAGTGGGCTGGTGCGCGTTCTCGGCCCGATTGTTCAGCCCTTTGTGCCGCCGGTGCTCCACGCTCGGGAGCACCTCGCGCATGGCCGCCCCATAGCTGGCGAGTTTGTCGGTGATCACCACCCGCGGGACGTACGCCAGGCCCTTGAGCAGCCGGCGCAGGGCTTTCGTGGCGGCGGCCTTGTCGCGCCGCGCCTGCACGAGTATGTCGAGCACGGTGCCATCCTGGTCCACGGCCCGCCACAGGGAGTGCTGCTGCCCGTTGATCCGGATGAAGACCTCGTCCAGGTGCCACTTGTCGCCCGGCTTGGGCCGCCGATAGCGCAGGGTATTCGCGTACGCCTGCCCGAACTTGTGGCACCACTGGCGCACGGTCTCATCGGTGAGGATGACGCCGCGCGCGGCGCGCAGCTCCTCCACGTCCCGGTAGCGCAGGGCGAAGCGGCAGTACCGCCACACGGCGTGGCCAATGATCTCCGGCGGGAACCGGTGACGCTTGTAGCAGGGGGCACTCGGCTCTTTCTTCATGCGCGGAGTATCGCATAACCAACGCCCCTAGCCCGATCAGTTAGCTTGACAGTGCCGGCGACCGAGCCCGAGCCGTCCCCGGGGACCGTACCGGCTGGCTCGGTGCCCGTGGGCTCCGCCAAGCCCCGTGTGTATCGATAGGGTAGGATGGGTAGCATCTATTGGTGGTCGGGGGCACGCTTCAGTCGGCGATCGTGCTGAACGGCCAGGAGAGCGACGGAGGGCGCGATGACCGAACACGATGACCGTGACGAGCTCGTGGAGCTCATGAGCCGCTACGCCAACATGCCGGACACCCAGAATTGGGACGAGCTGCCGCGGTCGGTGTTCTGCGACGAGTTCACCGCCGACTTCAGCTCACTCGGCGCACCGGTCACGACGCTCAGCCGTGACGCCTGGTGTCAGCAATCGAAGCAGGCGTTCGCCGGTTGGACGGCGACCCACCATGCGATCACCAACCATCGGATCGCCATCGACGGGGATCGTGCGACCATCCGGGCCCACATCCGCGTCGAGCACTGGGCTCCCCCCGAGGTCGCGGTCGGCGGACCGAACTGCTGGCTGGTCGTCGGCTTCTACGACGACGTCGCCGTGCGAACTCCCGAGGGCTGGCGGCTGAGCTCGGTCAAGCTGACCCTGACCCACCAGGAGAACGAGGCGCTGCTCGCGGCCTCGATGGCGGCGGTGAAGGACTGACATCGCCGCCGTACGGACGGGGAGTCGTTCGTGGGGCGGCCTGGGAGGATGCGTCAGAAATGGGACGACGAGAATTCACTGGGGCGACTAGGGTAGCGAAAAGTTGCCCGGCCTGCCATCAGGCGACGGCCATCTCCGCGATGACGGCGGCCCAGCGCTCCTGGAAGACGCGCCGTCGGTCCGCGAGCGAGACAGCCTCGCCCGACCGGGCCACTGCCCGGAAGTACTAGATCTGCGTCATAATAAGCGTTCGGAGGGCCGATTTAGCCTTTCAGGAAAGGAGAAACAACAGCAAATTAGATCGATGCCGTTTTCTCCTTTCCTAACGCCGAATCTGACTTATTGTGACGCTTGTCTACTGCCGTTGCTCCTCGAAGGCGGGGCAGGAGCGCGCCGCCGAGGCGAAGCTCCCGAAGCCGCGCATCGGGTAGTACCGCTGCTTCACGCCGCGGTGGTCCTGCTCGCTCCGGTTGTTCTTGTAGCGGCTGGTACGATGCACCACCCCCTCGCCCAGCGTCGCGCGGATTGCGCGCGGGTGGGCGTCGTGCCCATCCGTGGTTACCTGCTCCGGTGCGCGACCAGCAGCCCCCAAGGCCTCGGTGAAGAAGCGTTGGGCGGCGGCCATGTCCCGTCTCTCGCTCAGCATGGCCGCGACGAGATTGCCTTGCCGATCGATCGCGCGGTAGCGGTAGCACCAACGCCCCTCGACCTTGATGTAGGTCTCGTCGGTAGGCCATTTCGCACCGGCTCGACCGCAACGCTTGGCCCGGAACCGTGCCGCCAGCAGCGGGGCGAAGCGCGCCTCCCACTCCCGAATGGCTTCGTGGGTGAAGACGAAGCCTCGTTCGAGGAACATCTCGGCCAGGTCGCGCAAACTGCGCTTGTAGCGCAGCCGCCACAAGACGACGAGCAAGACGCGATCGGTCGGATACTGCAGGTGGTTCTACGCCGTGCCGGTCCGCTCGTTGAACGTCCGTCGACAGGCGCGGCAGCAGTGCGGCGCGGCTGTTCGACGGTCGCGGTCGCGGCACAGTGGGAGCAGGGCACGCGCACCTCCTTCACGCAGCGGTCAACGCCGCTACGCTACCAAAGAGTGACCGGCCCAACCAGCCCTTGTCCGATTCCTGACGCATCCGAGCGTCCCGGCCAGGCCACGGTATCAGGAGCACGTCGCGGTGATCGACCAGTTCCGGGCTTGGCTCGGTGGCGGCGTGGCCCCCGAGGCGACGCTCGACGACAATATCAGGAGCGTGGCGATGGTCTTCGCGGCGATCGCGGCGTCACGCACTGATCAGACGGTCGAACGTCGCCGCGATGGTCGCGGAGGCGCAACGGGCGGCGATGCCGTCCTAGCGAAGGGATGAGCATGCCACTCTTCCACGGCGGGATGGCCGAAGCCCCCACCTGGTGCGAACTGACCGACTTCGCGATCGTGACGCTGGCCGCGGGGGAGGGGCGCACCTTCGCCCGTCGCGCCGCGCGGGAGCGCCTGCTGATCGCCGATGGGCGCTGCCGGGTCGCCTTCGACCACGAGGAGCATGAGGCCGCCGCCGGGGACAAATACCTGATCCCCGATGACGTCGCGGCGTACACCGTGACTGCCGTGGCCGAACCGGCGACGCTCATCCCGCTCGGCGGCACGTGGGGCGATGAGACCGGCGACTGGGGGCTCTTCGCGGTAGATGAGGAGGATGTGCCGGAGCGCGGCGACCCGACCGACTATCCCAAGCGCACCCGCATCGATAATCATTACCATGATTGCGACGAGTACTACCTCATCCTCTCCGGGGCGGGGACCGTCGTCTCCGAGGGGCGGCACTATCAGGTCGGGCCGGGCGACTGCGTGGCGACCGGGATGGGCCACCACCACGACTTCCCGCTCGTCACCGCGCCGGTCAGGGCGGCCTTCTTCGAGACGACGCTCGGCGGCGAGCGTCGCCGGGGCCACCTCTGGAATCACACCCATGGCCCGGCTCGGCCGCAGCCGGAGCGCGTGTAGCGGCGAGCGGTGCGCCGGGGTGTGCGTGCTGGGGAGGGCTCGGAGCATCGGGGGATAGGGAGCGCGCTCAACTGCCGGCGGTGCCTCACCGCCTTCGACGGGGCTACCAGCGGCGCGACGGTCCTGTCAGGTATAGGTCAACCGCCGGGGTGTGCGATACCGGGCGCACGAATGAGCAGGAGCCCCCCCCGACTACAAGCGTCGCCGCTTCCCGCCGGAGGTCATCGCCCACGCCGTGTGGCGCTCCTTCCGGCACTGTCAGGGCAACTTTCCAGCCTCGCAGGCGGCGGGGTGTGCGCTACGCGGCGCATGGAAGAACAGGCCGCCGCCCCCACCGACAAACGCCAGCGGTTCCCGCCAGCGATCAG